>ERZ1370068.10285-contig-8999_pt1 | contig 33712 bp, 50 predicted proteins | sample MGYA00561227_ERZ1370068 | MGnify/ENA primary metagenome ERZ1370068 (study PRJEB38410, sample SAMEA6850437) | metagenome | study: Metagenomic assessment of the ecological functions of the soil: analysis of the soil microbiota associated with the...
GTTGCTACGTTCAGTTACGTATTGCTATCAAATTTTATCCCCACCCCTCCTTTTCCTGTTGAGAAAGGCATGTTAGGAGTTTGCATTCTGAAAATTTACAATTCTGTGCAGCTATTGAATCTGAAAATTGTCTAATTTACAGGCAACCAAAGGAAACTATGACCGAGGAAGCCATTTTACAAGGCTGTTTGAAAAACGACGCTTCTGCTCAGCGGGAACTGTACAATAAGTACAGTCCTAAAATGCTAGCTGTTTGTTATCGTTTCGCCCATAACCGGGAAGACGCCGAGGATATGCTGCAGGAAGGTTTCATAAAGGTTTTTTACAAATGCATACGTTTGAAAAGCCGGGGAGACTTTTGAAGGCTGGATCAGAAGAATAATCGTTCATACCTGCATCAATATCCTAAAGAGAAATAAGAAGTTCAATGACAGTGTTGATATAATTCATGCAACTGGTGTTCAGGTAAGAGAAGAAAGTGTGCCATCGATCATACAGGCGAAACAAGTAGTGGAATGTATCAGGGTGTTGCCAATGGGTTATCGAACAGTTCTTAATTTATATGCAGTAGAGGGTATAGTCAATCGTGAAATTGCAAAAATGCTGGATATAGAAGAAAGCACCAGCCGCAGCCAGTATACAAGGGCGAAGGCAATGGCTTGAAGATATTTTAGTAAGAAAAAAGATTTTGCAAAACCAAGGCAACAGCCAGAATGGATTGCTTTGGCTGGCAGCAGATAAAACTTAATCCGTTCCTAAATTACTGACTGGTTTATGGAGAGACAATTCAATAATGGGGATTTTGAGAAGCTGTTGAGAGATAATGCCAATCAATACCGGATGTACCCTTCGGAAAAGGTTTGGAAAGGTATTCACTCTTCTTTACACACTCGTCGCAGATGGTATGGCCTTACCGCAGCTATTATGCTTTTGGTTACCGGCTCCATTGTTTCTATTATCATTTATAATGACAAACCAGGGAAAAAATAATTTAACTGATCAGAAAAATATTTCAATTCAAAATAGCAGTCAAAAACAAACCCCTTCAACTGTTTCGAACGAAACAAAAACATTTACACCTGCAATAAATGAAATAAAGCCTACTGATCGTCAAACAACTAATCTTACAGAATTATATTTAAGATGGTCCCTGTTTTTAAACCCCAACAGGAGATGATAAGCAATCAAATATGGTTTCGAATAATAACTTAGCAATAACATTAATAGGGATGCTTTTGAGTCAAATACTTCCAATAAAAATGAAACGATCAATGAATCACCATTTTCCACTGATCTGAATCTTATAAAACAAAATACTTTTCTTAATACCGAAAGATGCATTAATTGATAATATAGCTACTAATGAAAAACTATAACTGATCAGAGCACTGTGGGTGAGAATACAGAAAAAGAGATCAATGATGCCATTTCAGCGCTATTGCTTCGCAAAGCATTTTGCTTGTAACAACCTAAGAAGCAACCAAGAGTTACTGCCCAGGTATTTTTTACACCAACTGTCAGTTATAGAAAATTAAAAGAAAATAAAAATGTATATGCCGGCAGCGGGTTTTACGTACCAACGATCGATCTGAACAACATAGTAGATCACAAGCCTGCTATGGGTCTTGAATTCGAATTGAAGGAAAATACAAGATGAATAAGAAATTTTCTTTAACAACCGGTTTACAGTTCAATATTAATCGTTATGATATTCGGGCCTATTCGCATCCTACTGAAATAGCAACCGTTGCCTTAACCAGTAGTTATGGAAGTAGTGGATTCTTTAGCCACCTTAAGTAATTATCGAAATAGCGGTACTTCACGCGAATTGGTTGGAGAATTTTTATTTCCAGGTAGCTGTCCCGGTTGGAGTTGAAGTAATTCTAACTGAGAATAAAAATTTTCAATGGGAATTAGCGGTACCATACAAACCAACTTATGTTATTGGGGACCGGGCTTATGTAATTTCCAGTGATTATAAAAATTATGCAAAGTTCCCTGACGTTATGCGCCGCTGGAATATAAGTACAGGTGTTGGGACATTTGTAGCATATTCTACCGGGAGGATCAATTGGCAGGTGGACCACATCTGCGTTACCAGCATTTCATCCAGCTTCGTGAGTGAGTTATCCGTAAAAGAAAAATTATACGCTATAGGGTTGAAAGTGGAGCTACCCTCAACAATAAAAAGTAAGCAATACTAACTGCACGTTTTCGCTAAATTATCCCGGCAAGTAAGCTGATCGGGATATTGTGTTTCAGCACATTATTTCCCTTTAAATTTATGGCATGAAAAACTATTTAATAATTCCGGCTCTTATAACTATTTTATTTGCTGGCCTGTAAGAGAAAAAAAGAAGCTAAAAACAAGAACCCCTATTTCTGCTTTGTCAATCATAAAGGGCAGCTTAACCATCTTGACACGTCACTTTACGGCATAACTAAATATGGAAACCGCCGAACAATAATACTACTGACACCAGCCTATCTAAGACGGGACGAGATCAGGAAGTTTGCCGCTCCATTTCTTTCATTACCCGAAAATTGCTGACAAAAATTATTATAAAAATTATACGGAAGAAAGATTGATAGATGCCCAACAGGAAACACTTAACATTACCACCACCGCAAAAAATGAAAATGCAGAGATACAAAAACAAATTATTGTTATAGCCACTGTGCTGATGTTTCCAGCGGCAAAGTGCAAAGTATTTTTATAGACAGGTATATACCATCAAAAGATAGCACCGATTGAACAAAAGCTTTTTTGGGAAATAGATCAATTACTTTTCAATCGGCAGCATTATGGAAAAAGAGAATCAACCTGAAAAAACTCGTTTTACAAAAGTGGCCTGGCAATGATCTTTGCCTGCTGACCTGTTTTAATATTTGGATCGATGACTAATTCCGAATTTCAGAATATTGCACAAACAATACCCCGCAATCCCAGGAATCTATAAATATTACAATAAAGAGAAATGAATTACTATGTATGTAGGCAAAAGCAAAAGATCTTGAGAAAAAGGGTAAGCTCCTACTTTTTCAAAAATCTTACCAGCTATAAAACTCATGAACTTGTAAGCAGGATACATCACATCGAATTCACCATTGTAAATTCTGAACAGGATGCATTCTTTCTTGAGAATTCGTTGATCAAAACTTTCAGCCAAGATTTAATATCAATCTTAAAGATGATAAATCATATCCTTATATTAGTTATTAAAAACGAGCCCTTCCCAAGAGTCTTTCTTACACGTAAGCATATTGAAGATGGCTCCGAATACCTGGGACCATATACATCAGTGCATAGAGTGAGAGAGCTTCTGGGATTTATCCGGCAAACAATTCCTATTCGAACTTGTGCTTTAAATCTTACTCAAAAAATATTGAACGAAAGAAATTTAAAGTTTGTCTTGAATATCATTTAGGAAATTGTAAAGGCCCATGTGAGGCTTTACAAAATGAAGCGGATTATAAAGAAGGCATACAGCAAATAAAAATCTTCTCAAAGGAAATCTTAACCCTGTCATAAATCATTTTAAAAATGAGATGAAAGGCCTTGTCTGAAAAATGGAATTTGAAAAAGCAGAACTAATTAAAAGAAGATCGATTTTCTTAAAAACTACCAGTCAAGGTCTGTAGTGGCTAATCCTCGTTTATCAGAAATGGATATTTTCTCCATTGTGAAATATGAGGAAAAAGCTTATATCAATTATTTGATGGTCCAAAATGGAACTATTGTACAAACAAAAACGATCCTGACTGAAAATTTCTGGATGAAACTGAAGAAGAAATCCTTGCTTTTGCAGTTGCACAACTTCAGCAGCACATTCAATAGTAAAGCAAAAGAGATCATTGTACCATTTACGATTAGCCTATCCTGAAAATGAAGTCGTGATAACTGTTCCTAAAGGGAGGTGATAAAAGAAGCTATCTGGATCTGTCAGAAAAAATGCTCAGTACTTTATTGACGAGTTAAAAAATAAACAACGACTCAAACTTAGATAAGAAGAATACTGATAAACTTGATTTATTAAAACAAGTACAGCAAGATCTAAGACTATCGCAAATCCCATTTCATATCGAATGCTTTGACAACTCTAATTTCCAGGGCTCTTACCCCGGTTTCTGCAATGGTGTGTTTTAAAAATGGGATACCCAGTAAAAAAGATTACAGGCATTTTAATGTAAAAACTGTTGAAGGGAATAAATGATTTTGCCACGATGAAAGAAGCGGTTTATAGAAGATATAAAAGAGTTATAGAAGAATCATTACCCTGGCCTGATCTTGTGATCATAGATGGAGGCAAAGGCCAGTTAAGCGCTGCTGCAGAAGCGCTGCATGAATTAAATGCTAACAGAGTAAAACAACATTAGCAGGACTCGCAAAGAATGTAGAAGAGATCTTTTTACCGGTGATCATGAATCTTTAAAACTTCCTTACGATAGTGAAAGCCTGAAATTTATTCGCAGCATTCGTGATGAAGTTCATCGTTTCGGAATTACTCATCATCGTAAACGAAGAGCAAAAGGTGTATTTAAAAATGAATTAGAAGAAGTAAAAGGAATTGGAAAAGAAACCGCAAATAAGCTTTTGAAAGAATTTAAATCAGTAAAAAATATAAAAGAGAAAGATGTAAGTGAGATCTCAAAAGTTATTGGAAAAACAAAAGCAGCAATATTACTTAATGAACTAAAAAAATGGGGCCCGGATAGAAATCCAGCCCCGTTTTTAAAATCCAATATCCTATGAAAAACCGAAATAAAAGTACAACATTTATTGACATTTCCTATACCCGTTGTTGGGTATTTTTTATTTTATCAATGATTCAAAAAATGATAGTTGAAACAAAAAAAACAGCCCCGCTTTAAGACGAGGACTGTTTATAGTATTTTTACTAGATGACTTTTAGTACTGCCAAAGATTTTGTTCGTAATTGAAGATCTTATCTTTAATGTTATCACCTTCAAGTAAACGAAGAATCGGATCATTAATAAGATTCCTGATGTATTTGTTCATCGGGTTATCAAGAGTAGACTTAATTATATAGCTGCCAAACATTCTTGCTTTCAAACAACTCTTCCCATGTCATTCGGCTATTACCCATGTTCTTGGATTATATACTTCATAACGAGCAAGTGTTGCTCTTAGATCAGGATAATAGATCCAAAATAGAGGAGGCAACACCTCTTTCTGTAACACCATCCTGTGCCGAATATTGTTCTTACAAGGTGCAATACCAAGAATTCTATACAAACATGCGGCTGGCCCTCACGATCAAATACCCATTCTTCTTTAATTCTAAACTTAACTATATCATCAGAGTTTAATGTATTACAAACTACACTGTATACTTACAAATCTTTGTTGGGTCGTCTATATCAATAAACTGGTACAGTGTCACACTGACCACCACCACTAATTGCCTTTTCAAATCCTGCTGAATCAAGAAAAGTTGTGAACCTATCATCATTCACCATTAAATGCAATTGCATTACCATTCTTTAATTGGTCTCTTACCGCCTTGACTAAGAATACTTACGAAGCGCTGATCACCATTATCATCTTGTGCCTGGTAACGAAATGGAAGGTTAATTTTTTCACGAATATCAATTTCTCTCCAAACACGTTGTGTATACAAGGCATCATCAGCTCTCAAAAATTCATAATCCAAAGGAATGCGATCCTTCAACATACTTCTTTCATCTGTAACTGCATCTCTATCTGAGCGAAGGTTTTAGTACGTATCACCAAACCCTCCCACTTGTGGGGCCATCTCGATAGGCACATTCCCATAGGGGTTATATTTTTGAACAGTTGCTAGGGTTTGTGTTTTGCTGAACACTTTGCTGCTGCGTAGTCGTGTCAGGCTTTGGTTAGTATGTACTACCCCTTGTTGTTCTTCCACGACCGTCTTTGTGCCATCTGCACGTAACAGCAGTTGATCAGCAGACGCAGCAAGAACTGACATGTTTAAGAATTTGTATCGCATTATTGCTCTTTTATTTCAAATTAAAAATAAGTGGCGTAAGTCTTTCTTCTTCTTCCATCCGGACCTACAGCATAAATATCTTCAATTGTAATGAAATGATCCGGCTCTGCATTTAGCGACAATACTTTCTTGCCTCATTCCATTCGGCACCTGTATTGTTAGCTTCCACGATATCTTCAAAACCATGTACCATCACCCGTCATACGGAAGCTGGTAGACATTAAATTGAGTTTTGTAATAGAAGTTTTCAACTATTGCACGTACACCTTGCTGACCTTTGAAACTGCAGCTGCAGGAATATTACCGCTCTTATAATGTACCGATCATTGGTGATAGGATCAGGAATTGAACGAACACGGAATTGCATCCTGGTTGTTTTTCCATCAGGAGTAACTACGGAAATAAAACAATCATCAGTTTCCTGTGATACACGTATAGATACGATGTGCACCATTTCCGTTAAGAACTCCACCACCACCGCTAATGGATGCCTTTATCTGGTCTACACTACCACTACCTGAAATTGTAACTGGATTGTCAACACCAATAAATAATACGTTCATATTATCAAGCTGAACGGCAGCGCTGGATTGACCAACTACATAGTCAACTGACTTTGGTAATATTTTTGAACTTGTCCATCCTGATCGAGTATACTCAGATATTACCACAGGAATAGAATTACTACCAAGTCTATCTGCTTTAAACTTATAGTGCAGCCGCACCATCATCACCTAACTTGTAACAGTTTGTCCTCCGACAGTAATTACTCGGTGTTATAGCTTTGCTAAAACCCCCAACACCAGCTGTTATCTCTATTTCCTGTCCGGGTAATGCATTTGTAGTATTCGCTATTGCTAATGCATGCAAATGCAGTCTTGTCTGATAAATTATACTTTGTCCAACTTGTTCATGACAGAAGGTAATAACCTTTATTTTCTGATGTTTTTACATCATTTTGAAACTTGCTTAAAATGGTAAGAGCCGCAACTGTAGGCACCATATCTGGAAATATGCCAGCTTCCCAAGTCTTGTTACTTTTATTCTTGAGTTTTTGGCATTTCAGTGTTAATAGGCAGTGAGATTTGCAAAGTTGTTTGCGATTCTGCAGGATCAACATTCAAGGATATTTTTTTATATTCATCCAATTTAGTTCTTAATAATTTTCCATCACCTTTTTCAACCATTACTCGGGTTGTTACATCCAGGTTATCAGATTCCCTTATCCTTAGTCTGAAGTAGGATCATACTTATGCTCCGGTTCAGATAATTTTTTCTTAAGCCCGTCAATAAATTGTTACATATCCGTTAGTTAATATCTGAACTCTCGCTGAGCTTTGGGATACCAGATCGTTAGCTTTTTCGTGCTGTTCCAGCATCTTTCATTTTTTCTTTTAAGAGAAGTCATTATCATCGGTAGTAGATTGACCAACTACTCTGTTAGTCTCTTGCAAGACTATTGTTAACCGTTTTAAAGGCATTAAGGATCTCTGATGATACGTTCAGTGCCAGCAGGGCTGTTAGCACCAGGTACATCATGTTGATCATCTTTTGCCGGGGCTCACGAGGTAAAGACCATGACATTTATGGTTTTTCTTCCCGACCTAATCGGGATTTGTTATTAAATGGTGACAAATATCACGGATACGGATTTCGTATTCTTTAAAACGAAACCTTTATTACTTTCTTATGCTTTGCCTTGCATTGCGCTAAGCATGTTGCCATAGATCTGGTTCAGCTTACCAAGATTGCCTGCCAATGTTGAAATCTGGTTATGTGCTTTTTAGCATCATCAACACTGCCTGACATAGCATCTGAAGCTTGTACCAGGTTATTGTAAAACCTGTTCATTGCTTTCAGGTGATTGTTGGTATCCTGGAGTTCCAGTTCGTAAATGGTATTTAATGAAGAAAGATTTTTAGTAAGCACTTGTACCTGCTCATGAAACTGCTTTAGTGCCTTCAGCAGCAACATTAAAGCTCTGTGCTGAGTTTGACGCACTCACATAAGCATCTTTCATTTGACCGAGAGCAGTTGCTGCTTCACGTGTCTTTGCAGAGTAATCATTAGTAGCTGCAATAGCATCACTAACATCACTCATTTATCTACAGTAGTGCCACCGAGTTTTTAAAGTTTTTCACCAAGACGACCAAGATTTGCCGGTGTAATATCTGCTGCTGACAGCATATCTTCCATTTTTGTCAATGCAGGATTACCTGTTGAACCGAGTAAGAGTAAGCGGCGTTGGTTTGAAATTTGGATCAAGATCAGGGTGAAGGTTAATATCCGGAAAATAACGTTGCCAATGTGGTTCTTCCGGAGGAGGAACCATGAAGGCCATCACCAAGAACACGATTACTTCAGATAATAGACCAACAGTGATCATTTCATCGGCCGCTGGCCAGTGACGGATCTTAAATAATGCTCCGAGGATTACCACGGCAGCAAAAAGGCAAAAATAAAGTTGAGGACTACCTGACCTCGCTGTGTTTTAAAGAATAGCATAAAGGGCTCGTTTTTATAGGTTATTAAAGATTGTACAGATTTGATAAGTCAGTTTGGAAGTAAGTACGCAAAAACAAAGTGAATTATTGTTCACTTCTTATTTTTTGCCGACCTTTCTTGTGGTGCAGCTGGTAAGTCGATTACCCTGCGGAATCCGATATAAGACTTGGTTGAATCCTGGTACTCATATGTGCGGGTTCCTGTTTGCAGGTAATAGCCAACATCTTTCCAGCTTCCACCACGAATCACTTTTCTCTTCATCAGGGGAGGATCAGATTCTTTTGCATTCCAACGAACATCAGGGTTCATATCATGCTGGAAAGTGATAAGAACCTTCATAGAAAATTGATGATGTCCATTCTGCAACATTACCAGCCATATTATAAAGTCCAAAATCATTTGGCCAATAAGCATCAGCTCTTACCGTATAGAAACCACCATCTTCAGGATAATTACCACGACCAGGTTTAAAGTTTGCCATCAAACAACCTTTCTTATTTCTAAGATAATAGTTACCCCATGGAAACATTGATTGAGAACGACCGCCACGTGCTGCATATTCCCACTGGCCTTCTGTAGGCAAACGAAAATCTGATTCCTGTGGTCTGTTCTTGATATTAAGGAATGAATTCAGATAATGTGTACTCCATTCACAAAATGCAGTTGCCATGTGCCAGTTCACACCTACTACAGGATAATTTCCAAATGCAGGGTGATGAAAATATCTTTTTGTCATTGGCTCATTATAAGAATAAGCAAAGTCTCTTATCCAAACCAATGTATCAGGATAGATAGGAGTCTTCTTTTCAACGAATAAATTTAGAACGGGGCTGTAGTTGCATTTTTCTCTTTGCAGCTTCTTTAAGATCGAAAACTTTCTGAATGATAGATCATTTTTCTTGGATCAATCTCAATTCTTACCAAAGATCCTGTCATCTGGAGGAAGTATTAAGATTTGTATTGACCCAACTGCTCAAGGAATTTAGGATCGTTCCATTTAACAGTTTTCATTTTCTGCCAGTCAACATACTCGTTACCGTCTTTGCCCTGCTTTTACATATCTTCATCTTGCGGAGCAGTTACTGAGTCACGAACCCAGTAAACAAACTGACGATATTCATTGTTGGTAATTTCAGTAGCATCCATCCAGAAACCACTAATAGAGATAGAACGATTTCTGGCACTGAATGCATAAGCAGGATCCTCATCACTGGGACCCATGTGGAATGTTCCTTGTGGTATGTAAACCATACCGGGAGGCTTTGGAAGAACATACTTGCTGCCCGGAGCAACACCATGCACCTGGCCATCATTAGGAAGGGTACTTCCCTTGCTATTCTTCTTTCCAAAGATCCCACAACTGGTTAGCGTTAGTGTTGACGCCACCACTAGGAGAATACTATAAAGGTTTTTCATTTTCATACACTTAAAGGGTAAAGGACAAATATAAGATTTTGAGTATAACCGATTCACAAGGATAATATTTATTTTTTGTGTGTACAAGCCTCTTTTACGAGGTAAAAGTTCTAACGGGTTTTACATTGCAATATTGTACAGCTATCTACTAATTTTTTAATTCTTTACGCCTGATTAAATCAATTAAAGCACTAATTGATGACACCGGGTTTTCGCATGTATAATCCCTGACATAAGTATAGTGCCGCTTCTCATTTTTTTCTTTACCGGATAAAAGCGGAAAAGAGTTGCTTCCTTCAGTTGCCGACATAATTATCTTATGCAGAATATATTCTTTAAGAACCTGAGTCAGAATACGCTGCGATTCTCTCTGAGATAACAACGATCTCATTTATTCCAATTGAAATCTCTAAAAGAACTGCAGGCCCAGCTACCAAAGAAGTCGGATAACGAACGATAGCATTAGACAAAGAACTTATCATTCTGAATCGCTTTTCTCTTTCCAATGGCTTTTATCGAAATATAATCCCAATCTATACAAATTATCAGCCATTATAGCATTGCCAGATGGTTGTGCACCGTCATACACCTCCTTCTTCCTTACTACAACGTCTGTTTGGTTAGTATTAGTGTAAAAGAAAAAAATCAGTAGCTGAATCATTGAAATTTTCCAACACATGTTCAGTTATCATTCTTCGCTTCTTCAAGATAATTTGTATCACCTGTAATTTCCTGTAGCTGTATCAAGGCCTGGATCAAAAAGGCATAATCATCGAGAAAGGCGGGCTGTTTAGCAATATTATTTTTCCAGCTATGAAAAAAGTCAACAGTGTTATTGCTTGAAATCTTCATTAGCAAAAACTGCATATTATCTATTGCTAATTTTTGAAAGATTCATTTCCTGTGGCAGCAAATGCTTTGCAAAGCGCTGTATTCATTAATGCATTCCACCCTAAAAGGATTTTATCATCTGTTTGAGGTCTTAATTCTTTTCATCTTTTTTCAAGTAGAATACTTTTTCCCTTTTGAACTATTCTTCGCAATTCTTCCAATGAAATATTTTTCTCCTTCACAAAAGATCTCTTCTTCTTCTTCTCTCTGTAAAATATTTTTTCTTCCCAGTTACCATTTGGCTTTAATATCAAAAAATCACAAAAGATAGTAGCGTCATTTTGCAAAAGGTCAATTACTTCTTCATGGTTCCAAACATAAAATTTTCCCTCCTCTCCTTCACTGTCTGCATCTAAGGCAGCATAAAATCCTCCTTCAGGATGCATCAATTCTCTTTTGAACAAATTGAATTGTTTCTTCGATTACTTCTTTGTATCGCTTATCATTAGTTATTTGGTATGCTTCACTGATAACTGAAACTAGTAATGCATTATCATATAAGCATTTTTTCAAAATGTGGCACCAGCCATTCTGTGTCAGGTTGAATACCTTGCAAAACCACCCCCGACCTGGTCATAAATGCCGCCGTCAATCATTTTATCAATACTTAACAGTGCTTGTTCTAATGCTTCTTTATTCTCAGTTACATGAAAAAACGCAACAGGTATTGAATGACAAAAGACTGGGGAAATTTTGGCGCCTTTCCAAACCCACCCCATTTTTGTCAGCAGTTTTTCATGATATTTTCAAACGCTTCATTGATCTTTTCTTTCGTAAAAACATTCGTTTCTCGCCTGGGATGAAACTCCAAAAGCATTTGACTGCAAAAGATGTTCAGTTAGATTTTCCGCCTGCGCATCTATTTCATTTCTTCTTTGTGTAAATGCTTCGGTAACTCCGAGCAATACTTCTTGCCATGAAGGACGATTGAATGCTCGTTTTGGCGGAAAATAAGTTCCTCCGTAAAATGGTTTAGCATGCCGGTGTAAGAAAAACATTTAAGCGGCCAGCCGCCGCTTCCCGTCATTGCCTGCACGGCATCCATATAAATATGATCAAGGTCAGGTCTTTCTTCCCTATCAATTTTAATATTGATAAAATTGCTCATTCATAAGATCGGGCCGTTTCTTCATCTTCAAAACTTTCTCTCTCCATTACATGGCACCAATGACAGGCTGAGTAGCCAATGCTGACCAGAATATGGCTTATTTTCTTTTCTTGCTTTATCCAATGCTTCATCACCCCATGGAAACCAGTTTACAGGATTATGAGCATGCTGAAGCAAGTAAGGACTTGTTTCGTTAATAAGTTTATTTGTATGAATTGATGCATGAATTAAATTGAACGTGAAGTTCGTGGTTAGAAAACAAAAAAGGCCACTTAACAGGTGCCTTCAAAATTATTTTACCAAACTCAGTTTTTACTTTTCTTACATTGAATAAGATAAATTGTTCTAAAGCAGCTACCATACTTGGTGTTTGTGGTTGCGGTGCTTTTATATCAAGTTTCAAGCCCTGCTTCTTCACACTGCTCTACATTGTATTGCTTCCAAATGCTCCTATTACAGTTCCATTTTGCCTGTACTTCGGGAAGATTATCAAAAAGGCTTTTAACACCACTTGGTGTAAAGAAACAGATAACATCATAATCTTTTTGCTCACATAGGATCTGTTACATCATTACTGCGTGTACGGTACATAAAACCCAATACAAACTCGCAATTATTACTTTTTAGCCAATTGACGATCTCATTATCCTGTTGGTTTTCTGGGAACATACATAAAGGAACTTTTCATTGCTTTTATGTTTGTTGATAACATCAAACAGGCTTTTATTTGAACCATCAGCTCCATAAAAAACTTTTCTTTTCCTGTACAAGAATAAACTTTTGAAGGTATAATGCTACAGCTTCTGTAATGCAGAAATACTTTGGTATCCTGGGAGACGCTTCACTTTAAGCTCCTCACAGGTGCGGAAAAATGATCAATAGCATTACGGCTGGTAAAAATTACACCCGTATAGTTTTGGATCTCAATTTTCTGCTTGCGGAATTCTTTGCCAGGAATCGCTTCAAGACGGATAAAAGGATGGAAATCGAGTTCAAGGCTGTACTTTCTTGAAAGCTCATAGTACGGCGATTTATCGCTTTCAGGCCTGGGTTGGGTAACTAAAATCTTTTTCACATGTTTAGCTGAGGTATCAGCTTTCCCGTTTTTTACCATACAAGTGCGGCTAAATTGTTTGCAAAGTTAATGAGTTTTTTTAAAAATAATCAATAACAGCTTGTAAATCAGCAAAAGGGGTATTACCTCGAATCCAAGAATATATAAAATGAAATGAAATGAGTTGAGCTTTTACCTCTTTACGTACTGCACTATAAGATAAAATAAACCTGTAAATAAGAAGTAAACCCAACCCAATCCATGAAATAAACATGGCGTAGCTATACAAAGGATCGTTTGCAAATGCCAATAATAGCAAAAAGGGCAGAAGAAATATGCCCAGCATCTTATTAATGATAAAAACAATGAAAGTGTAAGAATCTGTGGTATTGCTAACGTTAAACAACCAACCAGTAATTTTTAACCCAATAAACTTTTACCAAATAAATAGTTGCCAATGCCTCCTATGCAATAAACATACTGTAACCAGAAAGTTATCAGAAATTACAAGGTGAAAGTATTGAAGAAGAAAGTTTACATAAAGCCCGGCAGATAATACAAAAAGCTATTCATAAACACCGAAGCCAACGACGATTGAAGCAATTGTTCCTGCGTTTGTCTTTGTTTTAGGTTGTTTTAAAAAAACCCGGAACAGATCATAAAAATATTTTGCAAAAGCTCTTCGCAAAAGGCCAAATAAGATCAGCAAAAAGATCAGGTAATAAAAAAGATACTCTTTCCCTGGAATACCTTCTTATCCCCTTCTTTTAAAATTTGAGCCGGTATTTGCTGTTCAGTTAATTTCCTTTAAGTGAATCTGAAGCTTGCTGAACTGATCGCAAAGAATCTATTACCCGAAGAGAGTCTTTAATGTGTAAGCTATCGATCTTAAAAATTGTCTTGTAGTTATCTCTTGTTGAATCAGTGATCTTTTTCGGACGCGGCTTTGGCCTTAAGGAGTCTTTTCGCAAACTATCTGTTTGACTATTGGAAGAATCAACCTGGGCAAAAATGGCAACAGGGTACAAACAAATAAAAAGTAAAAGTAGTTTGAGATGCTTCATTCGAATCGCAAAAGTATTAAAGTGTTTTATCGGGATGAAAAGAAAGATTCTCTAAAAATAATTCACAAATCCAAAATGGATCTTAGACTGGCGCAAATTAAACTGGTGTATCATCTCTCTTGCCTACTGCCCATGCAAGATTGAAAACTCCCGCCTTTGTTTCCAATGCAAGCCCAAGCCCTGTACCGATATAAGTATGTGTATAGTTTGAACTTTGGCTGTTATTTCTTCCCCAACCGCCATCAACAAATCCGAAAGAAAAAGAATTTAGACCGATCAAGATAACGATACTCAAATGTACCAACAGCATACTGCGATAAATACTGGCTTTCTTCATCAAAACCACGCAATAGTTTATAACCTCCTATCTGAAAAGTTCATTCCTTGTAAATATTATCGCTTAAAATGGCGCCTCCGTTGATGGCAGTCTTTAAATGTGCCTTGTTTACCAATCGGAAAATATTTTGCCACTGAACCTATCATTCTTAATTGATATGATTTCAGTTTTACAGTATCATACAATGATTCAAAATCAAATGAAGGATCGGAAGGATCTTTTAACTCAAGTATCTCATTATTTTTCTTGATCTTCTTTGAACCACCTGATCCACCGATATTGAATTGATAACCGCTTCTGGATTAAACCGATAATTGGTTTTAATTTTTCAAATTCCAATCCAAGAGCCAATGAACTAACATCTGCGTATATCGGGTAATGTTTTTGAAGCGATCACCTGCGCCGTATTAATACCTCCCTGGCTGACGATAGTTTGCAAATGCTGAAGAAAGATCTTTCCTGATTGTGATTCTGAAAGCACATACCCTGGCACCAAGATTCAGATTAATATTTAAGTAACTGCTGTCTTTGCGAAGCATGTCAAAAGCAAAATCAACTCCGAGCGGTGAATTGAATAAATAAGGATGACGGTAAAAATATTCAGTCTTGGTGATTTTACCTGCAATTGCTGCCAGTTTAATCCCAAGAGCTTCGCCGCCGCCAAATGCATTCTGCAGATTAATATTTGCTTCACCAGTGATCAATAATTTTTTGACGAAAGCTGATCATTGTTTGGCAAAAACCAATGATCGCATTTACCTGGCTGCTGCGTCGTTGTTTTAAATATAAATTCAACACAGAACCAGTACCGAGCAAACTCATAGTAGAAGGTTGTTCTTCTCTCTACAAAAACTGAGTTCCTTTTATTTTTTTGAAATGCGTAATTATCTTTTTCCCTGTTATAAACACTTCCATTGGGTATTTCAAGATAGCGTTGCAAAAAGAATTTGAAATTTTTGCATTACCATAAACGCGTGATACTGTCAATTTTGTAATTAGGTCCTTTATCTATCATTAAACTTGCAGTCACACTATCTTCAATTAAACTGATACTATCAAGGTAAACTCTTGCAAAAGGGTGGCCGTTATTTTCAAGATAAGCAAGCATCTCTTTCCTGGAAACCTTTTAACTTGATCAAAGTTGATCGGCTTATTGGCAAATATTTTTCCATTCCAGCCTGAAACTGAAAGGGATCTCCGGATCGGCAGCTGCTGTATTTATGTGAGCCCATTTATATCGCTCGACCGAGATAGATCACCAACTTTGCTGATGTAGTATCAAAAAAATGCTATCCAATGAGGCATTTACAAAACCCTTTGCCTGCAATAATGAAGGAAGTTTATTTACATAATCGATACATACAGGTCTTGTTGGAAATTCAGTTTGAAGGCCAACTTCATTTTCAGAAATTCAGGGGTTTTATCAACACATTTTGCATTTAAAAATAAGTTGTTTGTCCAAATGAAATATTTTGAATCAAAATAATAACTCAAGAACAGCAGTGCTGCCGGCAGATGGCTTTGTATTTTTGCGGGATTAGGCATTCAAAAGGATATTCAAAAATATTTTATTTGGCCGGGATTTACATACATATTCCATTTTGCAGGCAGGCTTGTCATTATTGCAATTTTCATTTTTCTACTTCGTTGCGGTATAAAAACGAATTGCTGGGATGCTTTATTGAAAGAAACTGAGCTGCAAAAGGATTATTTAGGAAATGAATCTGTTGAAACAATTTATTTCGGCGGAGGAACACCATCGTTATTGACAGATTTCGGATTTACGATTGCAGATTGAGAAAATCAGGAGATCATATCTATTTCAAAAGATGCCGAAATCACTCTGGAAGCAAATCCCGACGATATTAATGAAGAAAAACTTACTGGCTGGAAAGAAATTGGCATTAACCGTCTAAGCATTGGCGTGCAAAGTTTTTTTGAAGAAGATCTTTTATGGATGAACCGGGCACATAATGCAGCAGCAGGCAGTTGGCAGTTTGCAATTGGCAATTAAACATTTTGACAATATAACAATTGATCTTCATCTATGGTCATCCGCTTTTATCCAATGAAAAATGGAAACAGAATGTCGAAAAAGTAATTGCATTAAATATCCCGCATATTTCTGTTATGCTTTAACTGTTGAGCCAAAAACTCCTTTGAGCAAAATGATCAAGGAGAAAAAGAAAGAAGATATTCAGCAGGAAAAACAAGCCGAACAATTTTTATTGCTAATGCAATGGCTTGAAGATGCCGGTTATGAGCATTATGAAATTTCAAATTTTGCTAAACCCGGTTTTCGAAGCAGGCATAATTCATCTTACTGGCAGGGAAGAAATATCTTGGCCTCGGTCCTTCGCGCTCATTCCTTTAATGGCGAAAGCCGGCAATGGAATATTTCGAACAACAATATTTATATAGAATCTCTTGAAAAATGAGATCCCTTTTGAAAAAGAAATATTAACTCTATCTCAGAAAGTAAATGAATATATAATGACTTCATTGAGAACGATAGGAAGGTTTAAACCTGGATAAGATAAATGAAGCTATGAGCAATGAGCTGCGAGCTGCGAGTAAGAAATTTATTGAATCTGGCAAATTGATCCTGAAAGAAAATATATTAGTACTGACAAAAGAAGGAAAACTTTTGCTGATGGTATTGCGGCTGATCTTTTATTGATGCAGTCTAAACCAATGTTTCTTCGATCAATTTAAACCCTTCTTCCGGAGACAGCTTTTCCCACAAAATTTTATAAACAGTTTCTGCTATTGGCATTTCAGCCTTTACATTATTATTAATGGTGTAGATACTCTTCGAAGCATTATATCCTTCTGCCACCATGTTCAATTCCAGTTGTGCTGCTTTAACGGAATAACCTTTGCCGATCATGCTTCCAAAAGTCCGGTTACGACTATATAATGAATAACAAGTTACCAGCAGATCACCCAGATAAACGGAAGCGGCATAGTTTGCTTTTCTTTTATGTGTCACCGGATCCTCACCTTCATGTTTTCCCACTTCAATATTATGAATACCAACATTGCGAAGGAAGCCGGCCATTTCATCTAGCGCTGTTAGCGATCAATACACTTAAAAATTATCGCCATACTGCAAGCCATGAGCAATGCCAGCGCCAAGTGCATAGATATTTTTTAGAATAGCCGCGAACTGCACTCCATATATATCATCATTTATTACCGTATTCAAATAACCGGTTTTAAAATAGGTGGCAATTTCGGCAGCCATTTCTTCATCAGCTCCCGAAAATGTGAGATAAGATAATTTCTCAGCCGCTACTTCTTCGGCATGACAAGGTCCCATGATCGTGAAATAATCTGTCAGGGCTACATCAAATTCTTTTTCGAGATAATCATTCAATAAAACATTTTGCTGCGGAATAATTCCTTTCACTGCCGAAATAACTTTCTTGCCCTCAAGATCTCCTTTTGATAAACCTTTCAATGTATCGGCTACATAAGCAGATGGAGTGGCAATAATAATATAGTCAGAAGCAGAAACAATTTTTGAAACGTTTGTATCTGAGGTTAAGTAATGAAGGATCAAAAACAGCGGTGGTTAAATAATTAGGATTATGTTTTTGTTTGCTGATAAAATCAGCCATTGCTTCTGTTCTTACCAGCCAGTTAATTTGATGATTATTGTCTGTAAGAATTTTTGCCAATGCTGTTGCCCAACTTCCACTGCCGATGATACCAAACATAGAGAACCAGGATTAATAGGATTATAAATGATTATGAGGAAATAAAATTAAGCAACTGAATCTCTATCCTGAAATAATCTAATAATAAAAAGAGTCTTGTTTAACAAGGACTCTTCCAAATTTCCTATTAATCCAATTAAATCATGTCAATCGTGGTTCTGACCTAATTCTCAAACAACTTATCCTTCGGCACCACTTTTACAACTGTACCATCTTTCAATGTCTTACTGATGGCATTAAACGGACCTGTCACCACTTCATCGCCTTCTGCCAGTCCTTCTTTTATTTCTATGTAGTTAATATCCTGTATATCGGTTTTTACTTTTACTCTTTTACTTTACCGTCTTTTTGCACCACAAAAACCAGTTCTTCCAGTTCATCACTGTTTACTACAACCGTTTCGTCACCATTTCCTTCTGTCTTTTTCTTTTTTTCTTCATCTTTCTTTTATCAGCAATCGTTTTATCACTGCCGATCACCCTTGTAGTTACTGAATTGATAGGAACAGCCAGTACATTATCTCTGCGCTTGGTTTTTATATCAGCACTGGCATTCATACCTGGACGAAATGGAAAACTTTTGGTCTATCGGGATTAAGAAGATCACTGTACGAGTCTTTATCCAGTCTTATCCTTACTTCATATTGCGTTACATCTGTACTGCTTAATCCACTTGCACCAGCACCACCTTTTGTACTGCTTGCGATCTGTGTTACGATTCCTTTGAATTTTCTATTATTATAAGCATCCACTTCCACATCGGCACTATCGCCAAGATGAACTTTCACCACATCATTTTCTCCCACATCCACTCTTACTTCCAGCACATTCATATCGGCAACACGCATCATTTCTGTACCGATGCTGAAGCTATTACCTGACACTCTCTCTCCTTTTTACTAACAGGGAAGAAATAACACCGTCCATTGGCGCAACCAGTGTTGTTCTTCCCAGGTTTTTATTTGCGGAACTTAAACCTGTTTGTGCAGTTTGTACACCAGCTTCCAGACCTTTTATATTTTGTTTTGCTGCATTATAATTAGCCTGCGCTGATTTGTAGGCGGTTTCAAATCCTTCAAACTCGGAACGGGAGATCACTTTATCATCATACAATTTTTATTACGGTCATAGTTTTGCTTTGCCTGGTCAAGTGTTGCCTGCAATGCTTCAAGTGATGCTTTGCTATTTTCCACTGTGGCTGCGGATTGATTTACACGGGAAGCTGCTTCATCTCTTTGTAATGCATAGATATCCGCAAAAATTCTTGCAAGAACCTGTCCCTTTTTTACGCTGTCGCCTTCCTCTACATTCAGTTCCACAATTTCACCAGAGATATCAGGGCTGATCTTTACTTCAACTTCAGGATATACTTTTCCGCTTGCATTTACGGTTTCAGTAATTGTGCGGCGGCTTGCTTTTTCAATAGAAACTTTTAAACCTTCTTCCTTGTTACCGGCCAACATTTTATAAAGCTACCAACAAAACAATTACGCCAAGCAAACCGAACAATATCCATTTTACTGTTTTACTCATTTTATAGAAATTTATTTTATGTACTAAGCTTTTGAAATTCTATTCAGCTTCCGTTGCGACGCTCGTTCAAGCGATTCGACGTTCAGATTCTGTTCGTTATTCTGCTTTTCAACTATCGCATTAACTATATAACCTATTGAGCTTTTCACACTGACTCGAACTAAGACTCAGAACTATAATCTTATTCCCTGTCCTTTATAAAATTCAAGCAACTTCATCTTAAAGATATAATCGTACTGTGAATACAATGCCTGTATCTGCGCTCTCAAATAGTTGTTCTGGCTATTGAGCAGATCAAAAGTTGATAACAAGTTCTGGTCATATCTTTTTGCTGCATATTCATAAGATTTTCCTGAAGTCTGAACACTTTTTTGTCCGCATTATATAACTGCATGGATGATGTAGCCTCATTATACGCTCTGTAAATATTCTGTTTCAAAGTCTGGTTATCCAGTTCTTTGGTCAGTTCCCATTGTCTTACCTGCAGCTTTGTTCTTTCCCAGTTCGAACGGGCAGATTTTCCATTAAAAATGGGAATGCTTAAACCAATTCCAATGCTTTCACTGAGGTTTGTATTTAGCTGGTCGCCAAAAGGAGTAAGTCTTTCGCCGGTTTGAATAAAAGATGGAGCGAACACATTGTAAGTGGTGGATCCGACCGTTACATACGCATCTAGTGGCTTTATCCGGGCCCGGACCTATTACTGGCCTTTTTACATTTACATAACTGGTACCAATTCCTCCAAATGCTGTTATCGATGGATACATTAGTCCCTTTGCAACATCAACTTCTTTTTTGCAGACATGAGTCGAAGGTCGATCACTTTATTTTGCGGAAGGTTTTGTAATGCCAGCGCATAAACAGCCTCTGGTTGCAGATCCGCCAAACTTTCAATAAAAATATTACCTATCGATGGCGATTCAATATCGAAAGGCAGCACCAGCATCAAGATTAAGCAATGCTTTCATTTGCAAAATAAATGTCGTGTACACTTGCTTCTGCTGTTATAAGGTTTGAACTGTCCCGGCTAAGCTGTGCTTCCAGTTCAGCAGCATTTAATTCGGCAATACACCTGCATCAACTCTTTTCCTTGTATTATTTAATTGCTCGGTCGTAGTACCGATCTGAACTCTTGTAAGGTTTGCCTGCTCTCTTGCAAGCAATATTTGCAAATAGGCAACGGCAACATTCAATGCAACGTCATCCTGCACTTTTAACACCTGTGCTTTATCAGCTTCACTTGCCAGCTTGTTACTTTCAATAGTATTTCTTTTCACAAACCAATTGAACAAAGTAACTCCTGATTGAAGACTGAAGCTGGAGCTTAAGAAATTATTATCCTCAAGTACACCGGTTGCAGGGTTTTCCGAACGACCAAAACGATAGCCGGTACTGTTCTGGAAATTCAACGATGGATACTGTGCACTTTTACTTTGGTTATAGGTTACATCAGAAAACGGGTTTGCAGGTCTGCTTGTTTTACAGAAATATTATTGGCTTTTGCGTATTGAACACATTTCAACAAATTCCATTTTTCCTGTGCCTGTGCAGATGAAACGATCAAAAGCTATAATGGCCAGATGCAAGATACTTTTAAACATGGCGCAAAATTAGGAGAATTGGTTTTTCCTATGACCGAATTTTGACAAACGGAGGGTTAATTATTTATTCATCTTTTCAAGAGCCTGATCCAAATCCTTAATTAGGTAATCCGCCTCTTCCAAACCTACATACAGGCGTACGCATCTATGCTCAGGATTCGAAGGGTCAAAGTCTGAAACAGGAATTCCCGAACATTTAGGAATCACCAAACTTTCATGCTACGGCTTGAATTGAGCTGCAATCATTTTCTTTTTAAACAGGATTTTTGCATTAGCCCATTCGTTAGCTGCATCAATAAAAGCAAGCAATTTTTCCCAGTTAGAAGCCGGCTCGAAAGCCTTGTTATAAGACTTTCTGGATTTTGATATTACAGTTTTGCCGTCTGTTGATGCTTCTGCAATAAAATATCCGGTTTCCTGTTTTCTACTTTTATTAAGATTTGTTATTCCCTCAGCCGTATGAACCGTCGGGTATTCGAATAACTGATATCCGTTTGCAAACTTCGGGCAAAAAAGGCTCATATATGTCCAGTGTTCTTTTCCGACTGGGTTGGTTTTATTTGTAATGGAGAGATCCCGGGTCACTTCCCAACATCGATGATATAGTTATTACCAGCTTTCTTTACTAAAACCTCCCAATTTAAATTCTTTGAACTATATACAAAATCGGGATTGGTGTGCCGCACGCCCATGTTCACCACTTTCTTATGATCAGTAAGCTCCCCAGTGATTTCCTGTTCAAAACCATTCCTTGGCTTCTAGCTATAAATGCATCTTGTTTTTCGCTCCCGCCTGGTCGAAAGCGGTCTGCAATTCCTCCCCGAACTTTTTTGTTTTTTGTCTCCGGTCATTTGATCAAACAAGGTTTGCTGAACACCAAATATTTTCCGTTCAGCTGCATGTGGATAATCTTCAAAAAAGTATCAGCTGCTTTCTGCACATCTGCGTTTATAAATACTCTTTGAGGTTGTGGTCCGGGTTAACCGCCAAGTGTTGTTCCGTCTGGCGATAATGAAAGGGAGCCAGGTTTTCAACTCCTTGCGTTTTTATCAGCAGTGAAGCTCCTGGCAGAGTCCATCCTTCCTTCATCAAAAATCTTTTGGATTGTATTCTTCCTGCCTTTGATATCCAGGGTAACAGTTTGCTTTGCGTTTTCTTAAAATAATAAGGGATGCGTGCTAAATGGAGCATACATATCATCAAAACTAGTGATCGCGGGTAGCCGGGCTTTTGTGTAGCTACTCAGCATGCTGATCTCATTACTACCCATTATTTCCATCCATCGCAGGTTGCTGCGTAGCTGTTAACAAAACAAGCTTATTTTGAATGTCTGCTTCATTTAAAATAAGCAATACCATAATTAAAGGCCAGCAATGTTCTGCATTTTGGGGGACGGCTGTGGCTGATTGACCACACTCTCAAAATCTCCAGTGCCCGCATCCTGCACTAACCCTTGAAGCGATACATATAATATCACTCTCTTTCAGACAGGCTGTCAGGAGTCATGTTTCTTTTATTCTTCATTACGTTTTTATAGTAATCTCCAACGATGCCCATATCAAGGTTATCAACTCTGAATTGAACTCTCTACTCTTTTGAAGCTAGGCTATTGAATTTTCTTCTTGTCCCTGCTTACAAATTGACCAGCGCTTTGATTTTTGTACACCCCACCAGGTTCACGGGCATTCGCGACCAGCCATAAAGCCTTGATACCCCACCAGGATATTCATACGGATAATAGGCAGCTGATACGGTATGAGGCTGTCCACAAACCACTTTCTGAGTAAGCGGGTATGTTTTTCTTTACGAGATCCAATATATTATCATCATCTTCTCCCCTACCCTGGTTTTGAAATCCTGGGCACCATTATAACAGCGGTATTCAATAACAGCATATTTTTTCCCCATTTCACAATGGATGGAATAATTCATGATGGGGGCTTCGTCAAAAGTGAGTAAATGTGTAGGTGGCTACATTGCTCATGTCGACCAACACCTGGGGTATATTTGCTGCGTGGCGATAAAGTAATCGATAATATCACCGACCTGCAGATCCGGTATTGCCAGCTTCGCCTCTCTTCTTGGTCAAATGCTTCATCACGGGTCAGCACGACGTCATCACGATTGATCTCCTTCATGCCTCCATCTGGCTTTAATGATCCGTAACACCCACGTACATCCTTAGTTGTATTGCCTTGCATACAAACCATAACGTCTTTCCGTCTGGGCGAACCAGATTTCTCTGAATGCCCTGCTACTGTTGATCGATCATTTATTTTTATTGCCTCCTCCCTACGTCAAGCAAAATAAGTTCACGAGTAACACCAGCTCCGTAATTGATCTTTTTGTTTACTGGCGGACACTGATTTCCTTGGTGTCGTGCCAGTGATCGACTTTAGATGCCTGGGCATACTCTGTCGGAATGGTGCGGACTTTAAACTCGGGTTTGCTCCATGCCCATACTTCTTTACGGAGCGCTTCTGCCTTCTTCTTTATAATTTGCGGCGTCTTTTTTTTTCTCATCTTTGCTTTTCTGGGCCGGGCAACATTGCGGGTGCGGCTATAATAAGAGAAAACAAGACAAACCGGGGCAGTAGAATAAAATGGCATAGATATTTTTTAAGATAAAAACAGGACTCAACCCTCATTTTGTGATCGTCAGTTGATTGTTGTAAAACTCATTCAGCCTTATCGTTACATCATCATTATTCCAACCTTCGAAAAGATCTTTGGTCAAACGGGTCTTTTTCAGCATGATCTCCGCGGCAGGTCAGCTATATTTTATCTAAGTTGTATTGACCTCGTCATGCTATACCCAGGGACGATCGATGTTTAATTGCTGCCGGTAAGGCGGCAATTCTTGCACTCGGCTGTGTAAACAGGAGCTCTGTTTCAAAACCATATGGTCTTTGAAATGAAATTCAAAAGGCAATTTTCTTTTCCCAGTATCAAACTCTTTAGCTGCCCCAGGTCTTTTCGCTGATCATCCAACTCCAAATAAAGATCCTTTATCAAATGCTGTAACCGCATCCTTTGAAAAAAAGATCACCAGAGGCTCGATCTGCATGATCAGCATTATAATCGTTGATATTTATGATCTTTAAATTGCTGATCTGGTAACTCGGGATTTCCTTCTGCCAGGATATTCCTTTCAAGGCATCTTCCTGTTTCTCTTTTATCTTCATGCAGCTGGCCTTTGAGGAGCCATTCTTTGCTTTCACCTTTCCATGCGTCTGCACCACTTTGCCTGACAGGCTGTTCCCCTTCTATCTGTAATGTTCTTTTTTCATACCCTGTGTTCTGCAATTGTGTAGCTACCGGTATATTTTGCAAGATATATTTATCGCCATCCTCAATTAATACCTGTCTTCCCTGTATTCTTTCTGCTATTTCACCAAAAGCCGATGTATTTTTCATGTAGCATCGAGGTAATAAGTTTTTCCTTTATATAACCAGACATATCATGTGATTATCTACTCCCAGTGAAGGTGTACTGTAATCGTAAGCAATATGATTAGTACCGAGCCAGCAAAGTCGTCCATCAAGCCCAATTGCTTTCAGCATTTCCGCCATCAGGTTACCCATTCCCTTGCAATCACCATATTTTTTTCTGAGTACTTCCTGGGCTTTTCAGGTTTAAAACCGGCAATGCCATCTTCATAAGCGATATAGCGGATATTATCCTGCATCCATTGATAAAGAGCTTTTACTTTTTCAACATCTCCCGTTATACCTTTTGTTATTTCTTCAGCTTTTGTTTTAATAGTTGTCGTTTCGTTACCTATTTGGCTGCTACAAGTTGCCGGTACCATTTGTATTGATCTGCCAGTGTGCTAAAGATAGGCTTGATCCTTGGCCCACCTGCGTCTGCATATTTAGTCATTATTAATAAGATGGGGTGCTACATAGGTTGCCCCCGGCGCCTGCTTCTTCCTGTCTCATCATCGGCGCCTTTGTGATCGTATAGATAAATACGTCTTCGTCACCTTTATTATTTACTTGCTTTGAGATGTCGAGTATCCACTGAAATTATATTCTTTATCTCCACCTTCATCCATTTAGGGGGACAATGATGCTGACTTGTCTTTTTTCAAGATAATATGGCTCGGTAAAAAATATTGGTAAAATAACGGGGGTCTAATATGGTTTTTTCAAACTTTACCTTTACTTATACTCCCCTTTCTTTTTCCAGCGGTAATTTAAAAACAGATCCTTGCATCCGAATAAAAAGTCCGTCTACGCTGTAGTAATCATTATCGGGCGAAAACCCTTTCACTTTATCTCCATCAGACCCAGATATGTTTACATCATTAACTTCACTTTGCTTATTGTAAAAACTCCACGATCGGAATAATAGGAAAACACGGGAAATCATTACACAGGTATGATGTTTCCAGCGTTTGTCTTACCTGTACCGGGTTTTCCTTATTGCCTTTCACAAAACGGTATTCTTCTGTAGCTTCCCTGAATGAGCGATGCTTCCTTTATCCTGGTCTTGGGCAGGTGAAAGAAAATTTACGAGGGAAAGTAATGCTATAATAAATGGCTTTCTTTTTTGCATGGGATCGTTTTAAAAAGCATGGTCTTGCCCTGTCTTGGTGGATATCTCAGACAGTTAAAAATAGAGAAAGAAATCAATAAAAAGTGAAATGAAGTTTGATCGCGCTATGTCACTACGGAAAAGCCTGAATTCTTAAATCCTTTATAAGATAATCCGCCTCCTCCAAACCTACATACAAGCGTACCCATCTATGCTCAGGATTCGAGGGATCAAAGTCTGAAACAGGAATTCCCTGAACATTTAGGATCACCAAACTTTCATGCCCACCCCAGCTTACCGCCATCATAATATGTTGAAGGCTTTCGCAGAATTTCACATATCTCATCCCTTTTATTAGCTTTTAAAACCATCGTCATCAAGCCGCAGGCGCCTGGTCATTTGTTGCTTTGCCAATTGATATTGCGGGAAATGATTCATCCAAAGGAAAATGACAGATTCTATTTTCGGATGTGATTTTAAGAATTTCAAAACTTCAAGTGAAGTTTTAGTGATGCGGTCGATACGGGCACGGCAGTGTTCGCAAACCCCTTATCAAGAGCCAGGCATTAAAAGGCTGAATGCCGCTTCCGATATTCAAATATTCACTGTCAAATATTTTCTTCATCATTGCATGGGTTCCGCTTAATACACCGCCAAGTGTATCACTATGCCCGCCGATATATTTAGTTGCTGTTTGCATGGCCATATCAATTCCCATTTCAATTGGTTTTTGATACAAGCGGTGAACAATAACTGTTGTCAATAAAAGTTATAATGCCTTTTGATCTTGCCAGCGCCGCAACTTCTTTTAACGGTTGCAATGCAAAATCCCAGCTATTGGGTGATTCGAGATAATATAAAGTTGTATTCGGTTTTGTAGCTGCTTCCCAATTTTCAATTTTGGTTCCATTAATATAGGTAGTCGTTACACCAAATCTTGGCAGCACAACATCAAACATTCTTTGCGCCCATGTATAAGGAGCTTTTACAGAAACAATATGATCACCCGCTTTTACATTGGCAAGCACCCCGGCAAAAATGGCGGCAGCCCCGCTATTGAAAACAAGACAATCTTCTGCGCCATCTAATGCTGCTAATTTTTTCTTAAGAATTTCAACGGTAGGATTTAAACCGCGGCTATACAAGTAGCCACCCATCTCATCTTCAAATGCTTTACTTAGATCAGCTACTGTTTTAAAAGCAAAATTGCTTGTCTGTGCTATCGGTGGAGAAATGGCATTGAAATAATTTTCTCTCTTCTTCTCCTAATTCATTTATATATATAGGAAAGATCCATCTTAAGTAGTTTGTTTTTTTCATTCCACGGGTAAAAAATAGATCAGCATAAAAGTAGTTATTGATCCAATACCAATTATTGCATATTCGGATGGCTAATAGCAATACTTGCGGCTACAAAAATATAAGCAGCAATAAATATTACAGGCATTACCGGGAAAAACTTCATGGTATAAATGCCGGTACCATCAAGATGCTTTGTTCTTTTTCTTAAAATAAAAATAGTGGCGGCTGAAAATGCCATTCCAAATGAATCAGAGAAAAATGGTAAAGCTTAATATTTTATCAAACGTATCTGCAAAAATAAAACAATAACACACATGGCTGCAAATACGGTAAGGCTAACCGTCAGCACATCTTTTTTCTCTTCTTTCTTTTAAAAAGCAGCCGGCAAAATCCTCATCCATGCTCATAGCATACATAACTCTTGGATTGCTGAGCAATAAAACATTTACATAAGCAAGCACCGCAAGAAACAAGGAAGAATTGATATCACATACTTGCCCTGGTGCACCAAACATTTTTCCGCTACAATAGCTGCAATACCTTTTGAGGTTTTCAATTCTTCAAACCCGATAATTTTATAATAAGCAAAACTTATCAGTAAGATAAAGCGCAATAATGATTCAGTATCCCGATAAAAATGCCGCGGGGAATTGTTTTGCGTGGATTTTCAACTTCTTCTCCAAAATTTATGGTTTGCTGGTAACCTCCGTAGGTAAATGAAACAGCGATCAGGGCAATACCAAATGATTTTATATAATCATTCCATGAAGGATCTGGAACGATTGCTTTTATAGTTTGCGAAGCATAATTAGACGGAAAAAAAGTGAACTGATAAGAAGAACGACCAACCTCGATCTTTATGATCATTAAAACATTTTGTGTTCGTGAACTCATTTTTAATCCCATCAGGTTTACTCCATAAAAAAGAATGATAGCAGACATGGCGATACAATGCCTTTATAAAAGACGATGGCTCTGTTGTAAAAATTATTTGTGAAATATATTCGCTTCCTGATCACATGCTACACCCGAAAGCGATGCGGCGTTTGAAATAAGAATGATACAATTGATGGCAAAAGCAATGGAAGGATGATAACATTCAGCAAAAATTTTATAATAACCCCCGGTGACCGGCTAACCTGGAACCTATTTCAGCATAGGTCAATGCCCCACACAATGCAATTAATACCTCCGGCAACCCATGCAAAAAGAAAACCGTTTGGAGTGAGTGCCGCTTTGGCGGCATCAGATGATGTTCTGAAAATTCCCAGTCCTATTACCAACGCCGATAACGATCATCGTCAATGAAAAAGATTCAGTTTATTTGACTTCATGGGGGAAGATATAAGAATAATGCGATTAACTTTACTCATCTGATTTTATGAAACATTTTTTAATAGCCATACTGCTTTTATCACAAATAATTTTTATTAAAAGCTCAAGAGACCTGAGCAGGATTCATCGCAGACCCTGCAGCGAAGTAACTGTGAAAGCTTATGAGCAAAACAGGAAACTGATGCAGGTGCCTGCATCGATCGCTGTTATCAATAAAACACAGCTATCACATTTTAATAATACCAATATTTTACCTGCCTTAAATAGCTAATCCCGGTATTCGCATGGAAGAACGTTCGCCGGGAAGTTACCGGTTGAATATTCGTGGCAGTTCATTGCGTTCTCCATTTGCGTGTAAGAAATGTAAAAACTTATTACAACGATATTCCTTATACCGATCCGGGCGGTAATACTTATCTGAACCAATTAAGTTTTTATAATATTCAATCGGCCGAAGTGATCAAAGGCCCGGCAGCAGTTTATATGGTGCAGGCACCGGGTGGCGTTTTATTATTAAAAACAAACCAGGCTGATTGGCAGCCGGGGCTTTCATTTGATTTCAGTGCCGGGCATTGGGGATTGACAATAACCTGAATACTAATTTGCGACTTGGGACTGATGCAGTACAGAATACTTTAAACTATTCGCAATTATCATCTGATGGTTATCGTGATAATTCAGAAACTTGACCGAAAAGTTTTTACATGGGATCTGAATGCCAAACTTTCTGATAAAGGAAAGATCACTACACATTTTCTTTGGGGTGACCTGTTTTATCAAACTCCCGGCGCCTTGACGCTTTCAGAATACACGGCTAATCCAAGAGCAGCAAGACCAAGCAGTGGGACCAATACTAGGATCAGTTGAAAATAAAAGCGGCCATTTACCAAAAATTATTTTTAGTCGGTACACACTTTTAATCAAAAATTTTCCTGAGCATTGGCAAAACACGACCTCATTTTATGGAGCGTCAACCCGGTTACTGAATCCAACTACCCGCAACTATGGAAGAACAAATGAACCACATACCGGTGGCCGTTCTTTTTTTCAATTCACAAAAAATACAATGAGCAGACAAGCTGAATATTGTAACGGGTGTAGAATTTCAACAAGGAATTTCTTCTGTAAGAATTTATTCAAATAAAAATGGCAATCCTGATACTTTGCAAACAGATGATGAAATAAACAATCGTGTATTCCTTGCTTTTGCACAGGCCACTCTGAACTTCCGAGTAGTTGGTTTATTACTGCCGGGCTCAGTATCAATTCCCAAAATCTGACGATCACCCGTCTCTCAACTTTCGACCTGTTATTGAACAAAGAAGAAAATATAATAATGAACTTGCACCAAGGCTGGCTGTGTTGAAACAATTGGCAAAACCCTTATCTGTATATGCAAGTGTTGAAAGGATTTTCGCCGCCAACAACTGCAGAGTTACTGCCATCAAGCGGCATCATTGCAACAAACTTAAATGCGGAAGAAGGAATTAATTATGAAGCGGGTCTTCGTGCTAAATTCAACGTCAGGCAGAATTTATCTTGATGTAAATGGATTTCGTTTTGGATTAGAGAATACCATTGTTCAACGTAAGGACGCATCCGGTGCTGATTATTTTTGAGAATGCAGGTAGTACAAAGCAAATAGGGGTCGAAAGTTATTTATCCTGGCAAATTATAAGTAACGCCAACCAATCTTTTACAAATTGTAAGGTTTGGATCAGTCATACATGGAATGATTTTTCCTATAAAGATTTCAAACAGGTAACTAGCAGATTATTCAGGAAAGAAATTACCGAGTGTACCCAAAAATGTGGTAGCGGCGGGTTTTGATATTGATACAAAACGTGGGTCTATATTTAAATGTAAATTATTATTATGCAGATCCGATCCCTTTGAATGATGCTAACACAGTATATGCTTCTTCTTATAATTTATTAGGAGCAAGGATGGGCTGGAAAAACATCTTCATGCCAAAGTATTAATGGAATTGTTTGCTGCAGCTGATAATATTCTTAGATGAGAAATATAGTTTAGGAAACGATATTCAACGCATTTGGAGGAAGATATTATAACGCTGCTTCTACTTTTAATTTCGCAGGCGGCATTGCATTACATTTGGTTTTAAATAAAAGTTTTTGACTAAAATGTGTTGAAAATTATTCTTGATTTCAAAACCTGTCTCCTACATTTGCCTCCGATTTGGTTCTTTGACTTGATTATTGCTGCGTATCGAGAAATTATATCTGACGAGATGACACAGATTTTCGTGGATCTGTGAAATCAGTCATCAGTGAGAAACATTAATAGCTGAATAGAAATTTTTTGCACGATATGTGACGCAACAGGTGCTTGGTAGCAATACATTGGCTAATAATTAATCGAACTCGATTAAAAGGGGAAGTCAGTCAAAATCTGACGCTATCCCCGTAGCTGTAAGCTCCATTAAAGTTGTGAATCTTCATGCCACTGTCGCGAGACGGGAAGGCTTCAACAACGGAGTAAGCCAGAAGACCTGCCAGATCATAAATAATATTTTGCTTTCGGGTGAAAGGCAAGAGATGTAATCGTCGCAAGGCTTTTATATTTCATCTTTTATTTCGGAAGCAGTCACGCAAAAACTTTTTCAAATGAAAAAGAAATTTTTGATCGTGGCTGCTGCATCTCATTGGCAGTCAGCTATCGGCACAACTTGTCCGACAGTCCGGAACAAGACACATCATTACTTTGATGAAGTAGTGATCACAGCAAACAAGTATCCCAACAAAACATCATTAACAGGAAAGGTTGTTACCATTATTACAAGGGAACAATTGGAACGCAGCGGCGGAAAAGATCTGTCGCAGATTGTTGACAGAACAAGTCGGGCGTTTATATTGGTGGCGCTAATAGCAATGCAGGTAAAGATAAAAGTTTGTACCTGCGTGGCGCAAGAGGTTGACGCATACGTTGATAACGATCGATGGTGTTCCTGTATATGATCCGAGTGGTATCGGCAACAATTCTTGATATCCGGAATCTTTCTGTTGATCAGATCGAACGCATTGAAATTTTAAAAGGAAGTCAATCGACTATTATATGGCAGCGATGCGATCGCTGGTGTGATAAATATTATTACAAAAAAGTTGGCGTAAAATCATTTTCAGGAAATGGATTGCTTAGTTATGGAAGCAATAATAGTTTAAGAGCTAATGCCGGTATAAATGGAAAGAAAGGAATCGTTGATTATGATCTTGCTTATTCGCTTTTTGATACAAAAGGAATTAATGAAGCAATAAGTACTGCGGCAAATGCAGATAAAGATGCATTTCAGCAAAATAGTTTGCAGGCGGGTATTGGTATACAAGCCGGAAAGAATGTTCGTATTCAACCTTATTTCCGTTATAATAAAATAGACGGTGATATTGACCAGGGTGCATTTACCGATGAACTTGACTACACATTCTACACAAAAAGTTACCAGGCAGGAGTTCGCAATGAATTCGTATTCGGTAAAACAAAGTTGAATGTTCTTTATAATTATAATCATATTGACAGGTTATATATTGATGATTCGGTAAAAAGCCAGAATGGTTTTGATAAATATTCCCGTGGATCTTATACGGGAATGGAACATTTTATTGATGCATATATAGCTACGCCGGTTGGTAAGTGGTTCGTCCAAGCTTACTGCCGGCGCTGATTTTAGAACATCGAACACTGACCAGGAATATTCTTCTTGTTGGCTTTCTCGGACCTTATTCAACAAAATATTCTAAGGATAGCCTGCATCACAATCAAATTAGGACTTTATGCAGCATTGAATCTAAATGCGAAAACAGGATTTAATCTTTGAAATAGGCAACCGTTTGAATATTCATTCAGCGTATGGAAGCAATTATGTTTTTAATATCAATCCGTCCTATTTGTTGAATAAAAAATTCAAATTATTTGCAAATGTTTCTTCCGGTTATCGTACGCCATCACTCTATCAATTAGCTTCAGAATATGGAAATAAAGATCTGAAGCCTGAATCAGCTTTTACTATTGAAGGTGGTGTTCAATATTTTTCTGCTGATAATAAATTCTCCGGTCGTTTAACAGGATTTAAACGGGATGTGACGGATGTTATTTTCTTTTATTTTAACTCCATCCACTTTTCAATCGCAATATATTAACCAGGATAAACAAAAAGATCATGGAGTTGAGCTAGAACTTTCTTTTAAGCCCACAAAAATATTTCCCTGAAAGCTTTTTACAGTTTTGTTGATGGCAGAGATAACCACAGTACAAAACGGGAAAGACACGACTTATTTTAATTTGATCCGCAGGCCAAAACATAGTGTTGGAGTAAATGCCGGAGTAAGAGTTACTGAAAAGCTTTTTGTCAGCAGCAATCTTTCATGGTTTGATAAAAGAAAAGATGCATATTTTGATGCAACGACTTTTCAAACCGTGAATGTAGTATTGGATAGTTATATTTTACTGGATGTATATGCTGAATATGCATTTTGTAAAAACAGGTTGAAGATATTTGCCGATCTCAGGAATGTTTCTGATAGCAAATACAGTGAAACAGCAGGATTCAATACACTTGGCTTTAATGGCTATGGTGGCGTAAGGTTTAACTTCTGATATTTTATGTATGTGTCAACATGAAAAAGAATTGTCCACGATGCGCAACAGTATTCGAATGCAAACCTCGGCAATATCACGCAGTGCCAGTGTTATGGATTTGTAGTGAATGGAGAACTTAAAGTGTATTTGGAACAACGATATAATGACTGTCTTTGTAAAAACTGTCTTGAGTATTTATCTGTCGAGCTAAATTTCTTTAAGGAGAAATATATTTTCAGATAACTACATTTGCAAAAACCAACGACAATGCAATTCAATTTCCAGGAATTTCTTACGCTTACATTTACACTGTTTGCAGTGATCGATGTTGTTGGTTCTGTGCCGATGCTTATTTCGATGAAAGAAAAATGGGTGGCATCAATGCATGGAAAGTGACACTGATCTCGGTGCATTAATGGTTTTGTTTTTTCTTTATCGGAAAACCATTTTTAAATATTCTTGGGGTTGATATAAAATCATTTGCTGTTGCAGGATCTATCGTCATTTTTATTTTGGGATTGGAAATGGTGTTAGGAATAGGAATTTTTATAAGCCAGATAAAAATGCGCCATCAGGAACAGTAGTTCCAATTGCTTTTCCATTGATCGCAGGAAGCGGAACATTAACAACGATCATGTCATTAAAAGCAACGTTTGAAAGATCAGACAGAAATGAATACATGATCTTAGTGGAGCAATACGTAACTGAACGAAGTACAC
>ERZ1370068.7767-contig-6664_pt1 | contig 33709 bp, 42 predicted proteins | sample MGYA00561227_ERZ1370068 | MGnify/ENA primary metagenome ERZ1370068 (study PRJEB38410, sample SAMEA6850437) | metagenome | study: Metagenomic assessment of the ecological functions of the soil: analysis of the soil microbiota associated with the...
GTGTACTTCGTTCGGTTACACGTATTGCTGAGGTGCTGGCCGAGGAGACGACGCGAAGGAGGTCTTCCTCAGGCTCGCGGTCAAGGACGTCCAGGACGCCTGCGACCTGCTGCGGACGGTCTGGGACGGCGGCGGCGGCGCAGGACGGCTACGTCTCGATCGAGGTCGACCCGAACCTCGCGTACGACACCGACGGGACGATCGCCGAGGCGCAGCGGCTGCACGAGCTCGTCGACCGGCCGAACTGCTTCGTGAAGATCCCCGCGACCGAGCCCGGGCTGCCGGCGATCGAGGAGATGATCGCCCGCGGACGCTCGATCAACGTGACGCTGATCTTCTCGCTGCGAGCGCTACGCCGAGGTCGTCGAGGCGTACCATGCGCGGGCTCGAGCGGCTCGTCGAGAGCGGCGGCGACCCGTCGGCCGGTCGCCTCGGTGGCGAGCTTCTTCGTCTCGCGCGGTCGACACCGAGGCCGACAAGCGGCTCGACGAGACCGGCGGGCCGGACGAGCTGAAGGGCAAGCTCGCGATCGCGAACGCGAAGCTCGCCTACCAGCGCTACAAGGAGCTCTATCTCGGGCGAGCGCTGGGATGCTCTCGGCCGCGAAGGGCGCGCCGCAAGCAGCGCTGCCTCTGGGCCTCGACGTCGACGAAGAACCCGGCGTACCGGGACGTGCATCTACGTCGAGGAGCTGATCGGCCCGGAGACCGTGAACACCATGCCGGAGGAGACGATCGCGCGCCTTCCAGGATCACGGCGTGGTCGAGCTCACGCTCGAGCGCGACCTCGACGAGGCGCGCGCGTCTGTTCGAGCGGCTCGCGCGAGGCCGGGGTCGACTACGACGACGTGGTCGTGACGCTCGAGCGCGAGGGCGTCGAGAAGTTCTCCGACTCCGTTCCGAGAGCTGCTCGACGGCGTTCGAGGCCAAGAGCGGCGAGCTGGTCTCGGCCTGAGCGTCACCGGCTCGTGGATCTGTACGCGGAGGTTGCCGGCGACGGCCCGGCGGTCGTGCTCATCCACGCGGGGATCTGCGACAGCCGGATGTGGGACCCGCAGTGGGAGACCTGCACTCGTGCGCCACCGCGTGCTGCGCTGCGACCAGCGCGGCTTCGGCCGCTCGCCGCTCGAGCCGGGCTCCTTCTCGCGCGGCCGCGACCTGGTCGAGGCTGATCGAACGCCATGGGCTGGAGAGCGCCTCGCTCGTCGGCGTCTCGATGGGCGGCCGGGTCGCGCTCGAGGTGGCCGTCGCGCGGCCCGAGCTCGTCGATCGCGCTCGTGCTCGTGGGCTCGGGCCTGCCCGGACACGAGTGGTCGCAGGAGATGGACGCTGCCGATGCCGAAGAGAGGAGGCCGCGTTCGCCCGAGGCGATTTTGACGCTGTGGCGGTCGAGGTGAGCCGTGCGGACCTGGGTAGTCGGTCCGGGCGGCGTCCGGAGGTCGTCGATCCGTCCGTTCGCGAGCAGGTCGCCGAGATGGAGCGCCGCTCGTGCGAGCTGCAGTTCCCGGTGGAGGGTCTCGTGGAGGAAGAGCCGCTCGTCGCCGACCTCGCGGAGCGCCTCGGAGAGATCAAGCGCCCGGACGCTCGTCGTGGTCGGTGACGAGGACCTGCCGGACATCCACGCAGATCGCGGATCGCCTCGAGCGCGAGATCCCCGGCGCGCGGCGGGCGACGATCGCCGACACCGCGCACGTGCCCAGCATGGAGCGGCCCCGCGAGTTCGACGAGCTCGTGCTCGGCTTCCTGCAGACGCGTGAGCGCCGTCGCCCCGCAGAGGTCGTCGAGCGCATCTGGGCCCGCGACGCCACGCTCTGGACCGGTCACGACGAGGCCAAGTGGCTCGGCTGGCTCGACGAGCCGATGCGCATGCGCAGCCGGCTCGGACGACCTCGCTCCGGTTCGTCGAGGAGCTCGCTGCGCCGGGCGTCGTCGACACCTTCGTCCTGCTCGGGATGGGCGGGTCGAGCCTCGCGCCCGAGGTGATCCGGCGCAGCTTCGAGTCGGACTCGTTCCACGTGCTCGACACGACGCACCCGGCGGCGCTTCGCGCGCGCGACCGAGGCGCTCGACTTCGACGCGACGCTGTTCGTCGCGGCATCCAAGTCGGGAACGACGCTCGAGACGCGCTGCCACCTCGACTACTTCTGGGAGAAGGCCGGCAAGCGCGGCGAGCTCTTCGCGGCGATCACCGACCCCGGCTCGGAGCTCGAGTCGCTCGCGCAGCGAGCGCGGCTTCCTCGCGATCTTCGACGGCGAGCCGACGATCGGCGGCCGCTACTCGGCGCTGTCGGTCTTCGGCCTCGTGCCGGCGGCGCTGATGGGCGTCGACCTCGACGCGTCTCCTCGAGCGCGTCGAGGAGATGGTGGAGGCCTGCCATGCGCGAGGACGGCAATCCGGGCCTCGAGCTCGGCCTCGAGCTCGGCGAGGCTGGCAGGACGGGCGCGACAAGGTGACGATCAACCCGAACACGGGCGGCTTCGGTCTCTGGGCCGAGCAGCTGCTCGCGGAGTCGACCGGCAAGGAGGGCAAGGGCCTGATCCCTGCGCCCGGCGAGTCGCCGGACGGCGCCCGACCGGCAGGCGCCGGAGGTGCGGCTGACCGCGCCCGTACGAGCTCGGTCAGGAGTTCTACCGCTGGGAGTTCGCGACCGCGGTCGCGGGCTCGATCCTCGGCATCAACCCGTTCGACCAGCCCGACGTGCAGGCGGCGAAGGACAAGACGAACGAGGTGCTGGCCCGGGGCGGGAGCCGGACGCTCGAGCCGCGCGGCTCGCTCGACGAGCTCTTCGCGCAGGCGCGGCCCGGCGACTACGTCGCGATCCAGGCGTTCATCGATCCCGGGCGCGAGGCCGAGCTGGAGCCGCTGCGTCGAGCGCGCTCGCGCCGAGACCGGTTGCGTCGTCACGCACGGCCTCGGGCCGCGCTACCTGCACTCGACCGGCCAGCTGCACAAGGGCGGGCCGAACACGGGGCTCGTTCGTCCAGGTGGTCGACGATGCCGGGCGACGAGCGTGGCCATCCCGGCCGCGAAGTTCGGCTTCCGGCGGCTGATCCAGCCGCAGGCGGCGGGCGACTTCGCGTCGCTCGAGGAGCGAGGCGCGCGAGCATCGTGCGAGTCAGATTGGAGGATCTCTAGATGCAGCTCGGAATGGTCGGCCTCGGCCGAATGGGCGGGAACATGACGGAGCGGCTGCGGGCAGGCCGGCCACGACGTCAAGACCTTCGACCCGCACGTCGAGTCGACCGCGTCTCGCTCGAGGAGCTGGCGCAGCAGCTCGACGCGCCGCGCTCCGGTCTGGCTGATGGTGCCGGCGGGATCGTCGACTCCGTCGTCTCGGAGCTCGCGCCGCACCTCGAGGACGGGCGACACGATCGTCGACGGCGGCAACTCGTACTACGTCGACGACCTGCGCCGGTCGAGCGCGCTGGCAGAGCGGGATCCACTACGTCGACGTCGGGACGAGCGGCGGCGTCTGGGGCCTTCGATCGCGGCTACTGCCTGATGATCGGCGGCGACGACGAGGCGGTCGCCCGCCTCACGCCGGTCTTCGAGGCGCTCGCGCCCGGTGTCGACGGCCGCGCGCGGACGCCCGGCCGCGACGGCGACCCGGCACCCGAGGAGCAGGGCTGGCTCCACTGCGGCCCGTCCGGCGCGGGCCACTTCGTCAAGATGGTCCACAACGGGATCGAGTACGGGCTCATGCAGGCGTACGTCGGAGGGTCTGAACGTGCTCAAGCACGCGAACGTCGGCATGCACGAGCCAGGAGTCGGACGCCGAGACGACGCCGCTCCGCGACCCCGACCACTACCGCTACGAGCTCGACCTCGCGGCGGTGACGGAGCTCTGGCGCCGCGGCTCGGTGATCGCGTCCTGGCTGCTCGACCTGACCGCGCAGGCGCTGCACGAGTCGCCCGATGCTCGACGACTACGCCGGCCGCGTGAGCGACTCGGGCGAGGGCCGCTGGACGGTGCAGGCGGCGGTCGACGAGGGCGTGCCGGTCGCCGGTCCTCGCCGCCTCGCTCTTCGATCGCTTCGCCTCGCGCGGCGAGGCGCGAGTTCGGCAACCGCGTCCTCTCGGCGATGCGGCAGGCCTCGGCGGGCACCTGGAGAAGAGGCGAAGTGACCGAGACCAGCTACAGCCGGCGCACGAGAACCCGCTGCTCGAGGGGCTAACCATCAGGCGCATGGCCGACCCCTGCGCGTTCGTCATCTTCGGCGCCTCCGGCGACCTCACTCGCCGCAAGCTCTTCCCAGCCCTGTACTCGCTTGCGCTGCGGCGCATGCTGCCCGGAGCAGTTCGCCATTGTCGGCGTCGCGCGCTCCGAGGAGAGCGACGACGAGTTCCGCGAGCGCATGAAGCACGCCGTCCAGGAGTTCGGCCGCGACGAGTTCAACCAGGAGGTCTGGGACTGGCTCGCCGAGGGGATGCGTTTCGTCGCCACCGACTTCGCCGACGATGGCGGCCAGGACCGACTGGTGGCGACGCTGAACGAGCTCGACCAGACCCGCGGTACCGCCGGGAACCGCGTCTACTACCTCGCCGTTCCTCCGGATGCGGTGCCAGTCCTCGTGCACGCGCTCGGCAAGCGCCGCTCCACCGACGGCTGGACGCGCGTGGTCGTCGAGAAGCCGTTCGGCCGTGACCTGACCTCGGCGCAGAAGCTGAACGCCGAGCTGCTCCGGCACTTCGACGAGGACGAGATCTTCAGGATCGACCACTACCTCGGCAAGGAGACGGTCCAGAACCTGCTCGCGCTTCGCTTCGCGAACGGCATCTTCGAGCCGATCTGGAACCGCCAGTTCGTCGACCACATCCAGATCACGGTCGCCGAGACGCTCGGGATCGAAGGTCGCGCCGCCTTCTACGAGCAGGCCGGGGCGATCCGCGACGTCTTCCAGAACCACCTGCTGCAGCTGGTGGCGCTGACCGCGATGGAGCCGCCGATCGACTTCACCGCCGAGTCCGTGCGCAACGAGAAGGTGAAGGTGCTCCGCGCGCTGCACACCCCGGGGCCGAAGCACGTCGTCCGCGGCCAGTACGGACGCGGCTACATCGAAGGCGAGGAGGTGCCCGGCTACCGCGAGGAGCCCGGTGTCGACCCGAACTCGCTGACCGAGACCTACGTCGCGGCCAAGCTGTACGTCGACAACTGGCGTTGGGCCGACACGCCCATCTACATTCCGCGCGGGCAAGCGGCTCGCCCGGCGGGAGACGACGATCGCGATCGAGTTCCAGCGGGCTCCGCATCCGCCGTTCGAGCAGGTCGACTCGGAAGGCCTGAAACCGAACGTGCTCGTCGTTCACATCCAGCCCGACGAGGGCGTGTCGCTCGAGTTCGCGGCCAAGGTTCCGGGTCAGGGGATCATGCTGCGCACCGTCCACATGGACTTCCTCTACGGCGGCGACCTTCCGCACGGGGATCCCTGAGGCCTACGAGCGGCTGATCCTCGACTGTCTCCTCGGAGACGCCACGCTGTTCACGCGCGCCGACGAGGTCGAGGAGCAGTGGTCGCTCGTCGATTCGATCGTCGCGCTCTGGAAGCGCGACCGGCCCTCGTTCCCGAACTACGCGGCGGGCACGTGGGGTCCCGGGCGGCGAACGAGCTCATGCGGCGGGACGGTCGGGAATGGCGACGGCACTAGCGTCCGTCGCCGAGATCGACCGCGAGCTCGCGTCAAAACGGTGGGACGCCGAGTCCGGCGAGCCGTACCAGCGGACGAGCGTGATGACGCACCTCGCCTGGGTGCCGGAGGCCTGGGTCGAGGCTGCCGAGGACGTCCTGGCCGGGCTCGCCGAGCGGCATCCGTCGCGCACGATCGCGCTCTTCCCCGGCCGGACGAGGACGACGGCATCGAGGCGAGGGCCGACGTGGACTGCTTCGAGTCGGGCGTCGGGAGGCAGATCTGCACCGAGACGATCAGGATCGAGCTCTGCGGGAACCGGGCGTCCGTGCCGGCGAGCATCGTCCAGCCGCTCTTGCTCCCGACCTGCCGGTGTTCCTGCGCTGGCGCGGGGTGCCGCCGTTCGGCGAGCGGCCGTTCGAGGAGCTCCTCGACGTCGTCGACCGCCTGATCGTCGACAGCACCGAGTGGCCGGGCTCCCCGGGCCGTACGGCGACCTGGCCGACGTCTTCGAGCGCGTGATGGTCTCCGACATCGCCTGGGCCCGCACGAGTCGCTGGCGCCCGCAGCTCGCCTCGCTCTGGCCGGGAATCGCCGAGGTGAAACGGATCAAGGTCACGGGCACCGAGGCGCAGGCCTACCTGCTGGCCGGATGGCTGCGCTCGCGGCTCGACCGCGAGATCGAGCTCGAGCACGAGCCGTCCGACCGGCTCGTCAGCGTCGAGGTCGATGGCGAGCCGGCGCCGTTCCCGCCGGGCGATCCGCCCGATCCCGCCGACCTCCTCAGCGACGAGCTCGACCGCTTCGCCCGCGACCGCATCTACGAGCAAGCCGTCCGCGCGGCGTGATGTGACGCCGCGAGGCCGCGGCGGCGTATAGGTCTCGTGAAGGCGAGGGCGAGCGCGGAGGACTTCGCCGAGGCGGCGAGGCGCCACCTCGACGACGTGCACGCCTTCCTCGTGTACCTGACGGGAGACCGAGCCGTGGCCGAAGACCTGACAGCCGAGACGTTCGCGAGGGCGCTTGGAGCGCTGGCACCGCTTCGACCCGCGCCGCGGCGGGCCGCGCACGTGGCTCTGCCAGCTCGCGCGCTCGACGGCGCTCGACCACTTCCGCAGCGAGGAACGCCGCCGCAGGCGCGAGGCGCTACGCGGTCGCCGAGGTGCGCAGAGCGCGGAGCCGGTGTTCGGCGAAGGGCCTGTCGCCGGCGCTCGGAGCGCGCTCGGCACGGCTCTCGGCCGCCGAGCGCGAGGTGATCGCGCTGCGGGTCGTGCTCGAGCTGGACGGCGAGGCGACGGCGCGAGTGCTCGGGATCAGCGTGAGCGCGTGCTCGACGCGCCTGAGCCGCGCCCTGCAGAAGCTCGAGAAGGAGGTGAGCGCCGGTGTCGCCGCTTGAGCTCGTGGACGACCGGTTCGGGGAGCTCGCCCGCGAGTTGCGGGCCTCGCAACCGAGGGCCTCGGCGGAGCTGCGGGAGCGGATCGAAACGCTTGCACCGCCCTCCGTCGCGCCGAATCTTCCGAGCCTGCGGCGGCTCGCTCCGGCAGTTGCGCTCGGCTGCTCTGGCCGGATCGCTCTGCGTGGCGGCCGCGATTGGTCTCGTCCACTCGGGCTCCCGAGAGCGCCAAGTCGGCGCGCCCGCGAGACGCCGCTCGACCGCGCCGGTCTTGCGGCACACGCAGGCCGGCACGTCACGCTCTTTCCCAGTCCCGGCCGGGGCTCCAGAGCCGGAGGTCAGGCGCTCTTGCGCCAGCTCGAGACCGCCTGCAGCAGTACGACGCCGCCGCTGACCTTGCGGGTGAACGACGCGGACGAGCTGTCCACGCCGCACGCAGCGAGGCGATGCGGCTGGCTCGCTCGCTCGGCGGCTTCGTGGTGAGCGCCTCGTTCGATGTGCCTGGACGCCGCGGATGTCCACGCTCGTCCTGCGGGTGCCGATCGGCCAAGTGCAGGCTGCGATCGCCGAGCTCTCGGGCTACGGCACGCTGCTCGCGCAGAAGATCTCGTCCATGATCTCCAGCAGCGAGCGGATCGGCAGGCAGCTCGGATCGCTGCTCTGCAGGCGGGCCATCGCCGCCATCGCAGGCCCGCCTCGCGGGCCCCTCAGATGCGAGCGAGCGAGCCAGGCTCGAGCAGCAGCTCGCGGTGGACGAGCAGCGGCTCGCCACGATGCTGAAGCGACGCGCGGGCGACCGTGCGCCGCGCCGAGCTCGCTCGCCTCAGTCTCACGCTCGTGACGCCGAAGCCGAAAGCGGCCGCGGCATCGAGCCGCCTCGACCGGACGCTCGACGACGCGGGCTCGGTACTCGCGCGCGAGCTGCAGAGTCCTGCTCTACGCGCTGATCGTCGCCGGCCCGCTGCTCCTACTGGGCGGACTCGCCCTCGTCGCCGCGCGCGACGCAGCGCAGCCGGTCGGATCGGCGGCTCCTCGGAGCGCAGCTAGCGAACGACCCGGAAGCGCGGCTTCGTCACGACGAGCCGCACCGGGTCCGACCACGACATCTGGGGCTTCGAGCCGGCCATCAGGAAGTCGAGGCCGCGCACGCGGTAGTACCACGTGCCGGGCGAGAGCGGGAGCGTGAGCGACGTCCCCCAGGTGAACTGGGTCCCCGCGGTCTTCCACGGGTAGAGCTTCGGGCTCCATTGCACCTCGTACTGATCCGCGCCTGCCGCCGGCTGCCAGGCGACGAGCGGCTGGCCGTAGAAGCGAGGCCGAGCTCCGGCCGCCGCGACGAGCTTGCCCTCGGGCGAGAGGCCCGAGGCGAACGGCGCCGCCGAGCCGGTGACGACCGGCTCGCTCGACTTGCCGAAGCTCATCCGGCGGCCGCTCGCGCAGGCATCCTGCGTGAGCTCCGCCTCGCGGTAGGTGACTCCGCCGCCCGCGCGGACGACATCTTCGCCGGCGCTGTGGAGGGCGCTGAGGCCGGAGGCCAGCGTGATCGAGTTCCCGACGATCGACTTCACGACGGCGTTCTCGCCGGCGGGGAGCCGACCTTGAGCGCGTCACCGGCGACGATCCCGGTGCCGTTGGCGACGGTGATGGTCGTGTCTCCCGCGAGTGCCGCGTTCGCGAGCGTCGTCGTGACCGTCGTTGCCGGGCGACGGCGTTGATCGGCATGACCGTCCAGTAGTAGCGGCCGCCGGACCAGTTGCTGTCCCAGAGGTCGATCTTCGCTCCCTTGACGACCTGGGCCGCCGGGAGACCGGTGTGACCGCCGTCCGACGGTGCCGCGGAGACCTCCGACTCGTTGCCCTTCACCGAGATGTAGTCGTTGGTGTACGAGTCCGGCTCGGTGCCGTCGGGCAGGAACGTGCTCCTGGCCGCGGTGATCGAGGTGACGTCGGTCGGCAAGCCGAGAGGCCCTGTCGGGCGCGGCACGTAGGCCGGTGCGCCGGTGATGGCGCCGCGGAAGACCGTGTTGAGGCAGTCTTCGTCGGTGAAGACCTCGACGCGGTAGAGCTCCTGCGTCGTGTTCCAGATCGACGTGTTGCCCCTGTAGACGAACGCGGGCATGACCTCGTGCTGGCGCGTGTGGGTCGCGTCGGAGACGACGTTCGAGACGGTGGCGACGTCGGTCAGCGGGCCGGTCGCGAACGGCGGGTTGTAGCTCGAGTAGATCGGGCTCCAGGGGCCGTACGAGACCGAGGGCAAGCCGTTCTCCGTCTCGCCGTAGAGCCAGCGAACCGGACGGACGCGCCAGTGCACGACGCCGCTGTAAGCCGGGTCCTGGTGGAAGGTGTAGTACTCACGCTCGTCCGCCATGTTCGAGCGTGTCGAGAACCATTTGCCGGAGTCGACGAGCCAGACCATGTAGGCGTTCGCGCCCGGGACGGTGCTCCAGCGCAGCAGTCCCGGGTACGCGGGCGTGACCGGGGCCGGGACCGCCGACCAGCGCATGTTGAAACCGAACGGTGCGCTCCAGGCGGTCGCGCCGCGTGTGAACGCGCGCACGTGTGCGAAGAGCGAGTACGGGTTGCCGGTCATCCAGGGGAGCGAGATCGGGACCGAGACCGCCGGGCTCTTCAGCTCCTTGCTCGACCAGACGATGCCGCTGTCCGAGAAGTTCTTGCTCGTCGAGAGCTCGAAGCGGTACGTCACCGCGCCGGCGACGGGATTCCAGGCGAACGACGGGGTGCGCGAGAAGGTGTGCACGACGGGCTCGTTCGCGCGCAACGTGAAGGCGTGCAGTCCCTGCGGCCCGCGGTTGGCCGCCAGGGCCGAGCCGGCAGGCGCGGCGACCGCGAGCGCGGCAACGAACGCAGCAGTAAGACGGGCGCAGACCATCAGCAGAAGTTGTCGGCACCCGCCCTTCGCGCGCAGTCACTCGTTCAGTGACGTCAACCGAGTGACAGCGCCCGCTCGAGCGCGGCCCCTGCGGCCAGGACTCTGGCGTCCTCGCCCGGCGGGGCGGCCAGCTGGACGGAGGCGGGCAGCCCGTCCTCGGCGGCTCCGCAGGGCAGCGCGAGCGCCGGCCAGCCGGTGGCGTTGAAGGGGAGCGTCAGAGAGGTCAGGCGAGCGCGAATCGCGAGCTCGTCGGTTGGAGCAGGCGGAGCGACGCAGACGAGCGTGGGCGTGAGCACCAGGTCGACGCCCGCCGCAGCCTGCTGGAACCGCTCGCGGTAGCGCTCCCGCTCGGCTGCCGAGGACTCGTACTCGGCATCGCTCAGCGCGAGGCAACGCTCGACCTTCGTGCGGACGTTCTCGCCGTACGACTCGGCGTGCTCGAGGAAGAGCTCGCGGTGCACGTCCGCCACCTCGCCCATGAAGGCCGCGTCGATCTTGTGGGCGAGGGGCAGGTCGAGGCTGCGCGTGCGTGGAAACAGCGCGGCGGCGGCCTCGACCCGCTCGCGCACCTTCGGGTCTGCGTGCTCGAGCCAGGCGACCCCGACCTCGACGTCCGCGAGCTCGACCTCCACAGGCTCGAAGCCCGGGGCCAGCGCCGCCATCATCGCGGCGCAGCCCGCGACGTCACGGGCCATCGGCCCCGCGTGGTCGAAGCTCGGCGCGAGCGGAAGCAGCCCAGCATCGGCACGAGCCCGTAGCTGGGCTTGAGGCCCACGACGCCGCAACACGCGGCCGGGATCCGGATCGAGCCGCCGGAATCGGTGCCGAGGGCCGCGTCGGCCAAGCCCGCCGCGAGCGCCGCCGCCGAGCCGCCGCTCGAGCCGCCTGCGATGCGGCCCGGCGCGACCGGGTTGGGAACCGTCCCGAAGTGCGGGTTCTCGGAGGTCGTCCCGTACGCGAACTCGTGCAGGTTCGTCTTGCCGACGTCGACGTATGCCGGCGGCCTCGAGCCGCAGAACCGCCTCCGCGGTCTCCGTCGGCACGTGCTCGTCGAAGAGGATCGAGCCGTAGGTCGTGACCAGGCCCGCCGTGTCGAACAGGTCCTTGACCGCGAGTGGGATTCCTTCCCCGACCTCGTCGGGCCGCGCGAGGAAGATGCCCTCGGGCGGGGTCAGTCGACGGCGAGGTAGATCGGGGCGACCACGACGGTCAGGCCGAACAGGAGCAGGAACAGTCCGAAGAGCGCCCAGCCGAGGCGCATGTTCTTCCGCTCGAGCTCGTGCTCGCTCATCCGATCAGCGGGTCCACCGCGAGCGCCACGAACAGCAGCGCAAGGTAGAGGAGCGAGTACTTGAAGAGCACGCCCGCGCGAGCCGTGCGTCGTCTCGCTGCGCAAGCGCCAGGCGAGGCGAAGGAACGACCGCTCCCAGCAGCAGGGCCGCCGAGAGGTAGAGCACGCCTGCCGTGCGCCACGCGAATGGCAGCAGCGTCACCGCGACGAGCACGATCGAGTACCAGACGATCTGGCGGGCGGTCTCGCGGTCTCCGCGCACGACCGGGAGCATCGGGATCCGCGCCGCCTCGTAGTCGCGCTTGATCACGAGCGCGAGCGCCCAGAAGTGCGGCGGTGTCCAGAAGAACACGATCAGGAACAGGAACAGCGCCGGCAGCGGTCAGGTTCCCGGTGGCGGCGGCCCAGCCGACGAGCGGCGGCACCGCTCCCGCCGCGCCGCCGATGACGATGTTCTGCGGCGTCGAGCGCTTGAGCCAGCGGGTGTAGACGAGGACGTAGAAGAGGTTGCCGACGAGCGCGAGCACCGCGGTCAGGACGTTGACCGCTCGACGCCAGCAGCACGAACGAGAAGGCCGAGAGCGCGAGCCCGAACTCGAGCGCGCGCGCCGGGCGTGACCCGCTCCTCCGCGACGGGCGGTGCCCCGTTCGGCGCATCAGCCGGTCGAGGTCGCGGTCGAGCACGTGGTTGAGCGCGCTCGCCCCGCCGCAGGCCAGCGCGAGGCCGACCATCGTCACGACGAAGGTCGAGCGGCGGCACGCCCTCGCGCCCCGACGAACATCCCGGCCGCGCCGGTCAGCAGCAGCAGCGTCATGATCCGCGGCTTGGTCAGGGTGACGTAGTCGCGCCAGGATGCGCTCGCCACGGGCTCGCCGCGGAAGCACCAGGCCGCGGCCACGAGCGCCGAGGCGAGCGAGAGGCCCGCCAGCGCGAGGTGGGCCGGCCGCGTGATCACGAGCGCGCGCCGCGCAGGAACGAGACGAGGCGCGGCGAGCGACCAGGGCAGCAGCCGCCGGTGCGCCACCCAGGCCGCGGCGACGAGCGCGCGAGAGCGGCGAGCGCCACGGCTGCCAGCCGCGCGGTGCGCGGCGCCGAGCTCGAGCGTCCGCTCGCCGACGCGCGGCGCCGCACCCTGCGGCGGCCACGATCGCGGTCAGTCGCAGCTAGGCGCCCGGGGTCACGTCAGGCACGGGCCTCGGCGATCCGGCGCCGGAGATCTCGGAGGGGTCGCGGGCTCGACACGTAGGGAACCTTGTCGAAGTTGTGCGGCGGCGGCGGCGAGGTCGTGTACCACTCGAGCGTGTCCGCCAGCCACGGGTCGTTGACCGCGCGCGGTCCCGAGCGGGAGGTCTTGAGGATGTTCCAGGCGAAGACGAGGATTCCGAGGGTCATCACGCCCGAGCCGATCGTCGACGTCAGGTTGTACCACTCCCAGAGACCGCCCTCGGTGTAGGTGTAGATGCGCCGCGGCATTCCGAGCAGGCCGAGCATGTGCATGCGGGAAGAACGTGATGTTCATGCCGACGAAGATGAGCCAGAAGCTGATCTTGCCCAGCCGCTCGTCGAGCATGCGCCCGAACATCTTGGGCCACCAGTAGTAGAGCCCGGCGAAGATCCCGAAGATCGACCCGCCGAAGAGCACGTAGTGCAGGTGCGCGACGACGAAGTACGTGTCGGTGGCCTGCCAGTCGAACGGATACGGCGGCGACGAAGATTCCCGAGAGGCCGCCGATCGTGAAGACGCGCGATGAAGCCGAGGGCGAACAGCATCGGCGTGTCGAAGTGGATGTTCCCGCGCCAGGTCGTGGCCAGCCAGTTGAAGATCTTGATCCCGGTCGGGACCGCGATGATCATCGACGAGATCATGAAGAATCCCTGCAGATAGCCCGGCAGGCCGACCGCGAACATGTGGTGCGCCCAGACGAGCATCGAGTAGAAGCGCGATCGCCGAGCGTCGAGAGCGCGATCGCCGTGTAGCCGAAGATCGGCTTGCGCGAGAAGACGGGGATGACCTCGGAGATGATCCCCATCGCGGGCAGGATCATGATGTAGACCTCGGGGTGCCCGAAGAACCAGAACACGTGCTGGAAGAGCACGGCGTTGCCGCCCTTCTGGGGAATGAAGAAGTGCGTTCCCGACCTGGCGGTCGAGCAGGAGCATCGTCAGCCCGGCCGAGAGCGCGGGCAGCACCACCACGAGCAGCGCCGCGTAGACCTCCATCGACCAGACGAACAGGGGCATGCGCATCCAGGACATCCCGGGCGCGCGCATGTTGTGGATCGTGACCGAGGAAGTTGATCGCGCCGGCGAGCGAGGCGATCGTCAGGACGTGCAGCGAGAGAATCCAGCAGGTCGATCCCGTGGCCCGGGGTGAACGGCGCCTCGGTCAGCGGCGCGTAGATCGGTCCAGCCGCCCTTGGGCGCTCCGCCCGAGGCGAACCAGCTCGAGCAGAGGATGATCCCGCCGAGCAGGAAGAGCCAGTAGGAGAGCGCGTTCAGGCGCGGGAAGGCCATGTCGCGCGCGCCGATCATGAGCGGCACGAGGTAGTTGCCGAAGCCCGCGAGGATCGGGACGACGACGAGGAAGATCATCGTCGTCCCGTGCATCGTGAAGAGCTCGTTGTAGGAGTTCTTGGTGACGAAGTCCTCGTTCGGCGTCGCGAGCTGGGCTCGCATCAGCAGCGCCAGGATGCCGCCGAGCCCGAAGAAGGCGAGGCTCGTGACGATGTAGAGGATCCCGATCCGCTTGTGGTCGACCGTCGTCAGCCAGCTCGGTGATCGGGCCGCCGCGAGACGACGATCGAGGCGGGTGGCCGCTCTGCCCTAGCCGCCACTGCCGGCTCCCTGTCCGAAGCGGCGGTTCAGGTACGCGAAGAGCGCCACGAACTGCCTCGCGGGCCAGTCCTTGCCCACCGCCGGCATCTGGCCGACGCCGTTTCGCAGCAGAGGTCGCCAGAGCCACGCGGTCCTGGAGCAGCGGGCTCTGGGCGATCGGCGGGCCGATGTCACCCTGTCCCGCGAGACCGTGGCACTTGGCGCAGACTCCATCGAAGGTCTCCTTGCCCAGAGCGGGAGGGAGCTCCGCCGCGTACGCACGAAGGCGTCGTACTGCGCCCGGGGAAGAACCTGACGTGGGCGATCATCGCCGCGTGCTGGATCCCGCAGAACTCGCGCGCACTGGCCGGTGAAGGTGCCGAGCTTGTCGGGGAGGAAGGACAGGTAGTGATCACACGATCACCGTTCCGGTATCTGAAGGCGAGGGCCCGATGGGGAGGATGCTGCGCATGGGCTCCACCGAGCTGAACCCGGGAAGGCTCGCCTGCAGCTGCCTTCTCGTCGCGGCGTCCGCGGTCTCGGCACAGATCAGCCATGCGCGGAGGTTGGACGACAGAAACCGTCAACTCCCGCGCGCTTGGTAAGCGAACCATCTACGTGGCGACGCCGGAGGCTACCGCGGGGGCAAGGCCGGATACCCGGTCGTGATCATGCTGGATGCGGACGATGCGCCGCAGTTCCGCCTCTGGATCGCACAGGCCGCGCACCTCGCCGCGGCAACAGCCCAGGTCTCCCGCCAGTGATCATCGTCGGCATCGCGAACGGGAGTGACAGAATTCACGACATGACGCCGCCGGCGACAGGATCCTTCGGTGCAAAGATGTCACGACGGCCGGAGGCGCGGACGCGTCTGCGGCGTTCATCCTCGATGAAGTGCTTCCGCAGGTTCGAGCGAAGTGCCGGACGGTCGCGACCACGATTCTTCGCCGGGCACTCGGCGGGCGGGCTGTTGCGCTCGACGTCGCCTCGAAGAAACCCGATGCGTTCCAGGGCATCATCGCGATGAGCCCGGCACTCTGGTTCAACGATTCCGTGCTGGTCGACCGCTACGCCGATCTGATCGGGATGTCCACGACGCGCCCGCGCATGTTTGTCACGAGCGGCGGCGAAGAGCCCGATATCGACGTGCCGTCGAAGCGCTTTGCGCAGAAGATGGCCGCGATCGATTCTGGACGCTTTGGCTATCGCGGGTATCCCGATGCGACGCATGCGTTGACGTCAATGTCTTTCGCCGACGGTCCTGCGATTCATCTTCGAGCCGGTGGCGTCGCGGCACTTCGCCATCGAGAGCTTCGATCCGGCCGCGGCCGACCTGGCGGCCGTGGACGATGTAGCTCGGTCGTCGGAGCAGGCGCACGTTGAAGCGGCCCGGCCGCTGCGTCTTCCCGGGCAGCTGCCAGAGCGTCTCGTGAACCGTCTCGGCTACCGGCTTCTGAATAACTGGAACGGCCGCTCTGGCAGGTCGAGGTCTTCGAGCGCAATGTTCGAACTTATCCGAGTCGGTCGAACGTCTACGACAGTCTGGCGGACGGATTGATCGCAGCGGGCGACAAGGCTGGAGCGCTCAAACAGCTTCGAATGGCCGTGTCCGTTGCCCGCAACACGGTGTGACAGTGCCGTCCGAGACACAGCGGAAACTCGAGAGAGCTCGAGTCGAAGAGAGATAGGAAGCACGGATCGAACATGATCACAGGCGCTCATTCCGTGATCTACAGCAAGAACCCGGAGGCAGACCGGTTGTTTTTCCGCGACGTTCTCGAGCTGCCCTCCGTTGACGTTGGCGGCGGATGGTTGATCTTCGGACCGCCGCCATCCGAGGTGGCCGTGCATCCATCGGAGAAGAACGACCTGCACGAGCTCTACCTGATTTGCGAGGAGGTCGGCCAGTTCGTCGCGGCGATGGAGCAGCGCGGCCTGAAGTGCCGCCGGTTCAGAACCAGGGTTGGGGATTGGTGACGAAGGTCACGCCGCCCGGTGGAGGCACGCTCGGTGTGCGTGAACCGCGTCACCAGCGTCCGAAGCAGCCAGGCGCTTGACATGAATACAACCTACCCCTACACGATCGACAGCGGCCACGGCGAGTTCCTGACGTTCAAAGGCCTGACCCAGGAACCGGATGGCGTGCGGATTGACATCGAGGGCGGCGCAAACCCGGTGCAGGTCCGCCGATGCATGTACATCATCTCCAGGGACGAAGGCGTGCGCGTCATCTCGGGCTGGCTTGAACATCAGGTGCGCGGTCGAGCCGCAGATCGCGGACCTGGCGATGTCGTGGTCTGTCGCGGGACGCCGCGCACAAGTGGTGGAATGCCGGCAACGACGACCTGCGCAGCGTCCGGCTGGTGCAAGCCGCCCGACAACATCGGAGGTTTTTCTCGGTTCCTGTTCGCGTCTATGAAAGAAAATGGGGACGGCCTGGCGCTGTTCGACGCGGCGTTCCTCCTGACTCGCTATCGCACGGAATTCGGATGATCGACGTGCCGGCCGTCGTCCGGCGGATCGTCATGCCCATCGTCTACGCGGCCGGAACGGTGCTCGGAAAGTACGCGAAATTCAAAGACGCCCCAGCGCCGGTTCCGGCCAACCGCACGCGATGAAGGCGATGCGCGTCGATCGACGATGAACGATTGAGCGAGGCGGCGCTGCCATCGAACGCCGATTGCTTCGGGTGGTGAGTTGCCGGCAAGACCAGCATCGTGTCTCGTCTGCTGGCCGCGAATCCTGAGCTTGCGCGGGCGCAAGTCGGCTACCGGTGCGACGCGGCAACACGCCTCAGAGTATGCTTCTTCGAGTCGATCGCTCACTATGCCTATGCGGGCGATACCGCCTTGCACATGGCGGCCGCGGCGTTCGAGCGGCCGGCCGGAATTGCTCAGTGCGAAGCGGTGCCGACTGCCGCGCGAAGAATCGTCGCGGCGCCGAACCGCTGCACCATGCGGCCGACGCGAATCGATGGAAACCCGACGCGCAGAAAGACACCATCGAGTTCCTGCATCGCGGCCGGCGCCGATCCGAACGCCCTCGACAATGAGCGGAGTATCGCCACTGCACCGGGCCGTGCGGACGCGGTCGTCGAGGCCGTTCCGCGCGTTGCTGGCATGGCTGGCGCAGCGAGATCGACGAAATGGCAAATGGCTCGACACCGCTTCATCTCGCGGTTCAGGACACCGGGCGCGGAGGCGCAGGATCGGTCGTGCCCGCAGCCGAGCAGGTCAGCGATCATCTGCGATCCTGCTCGAGGCCGCGCGCTCGCTCGACAGATAGGGACGGCAAAGGAAGGTCTGTTCTGGACGCCTCGTCGAGCGAGCGCATCCGGATGCTCCTGACTAAGCCCGGGCTAGATGCCAAACCAAACATCGCCCTTCGGTGTCCATGTGGATCACAAGATTAGCGTTGATGCGACATCCCGCACTCGCTCTTGCATCGTCTCGGCAGCGATCGCCGTCGCGGTCTCGGCTGCTGCCCAGGACCAACCGGATGTTTCGGGACGATGGGTTCCTGGTCTCGTCGGCAGTGGCGCGATCCGAATGCGGCTCGGTCCTTGAACATCCGTCAGCCAGTAAGAGACACGAATGCCCTCGGCGCCCCGATGGCGCCGCATTTCCTGGAGCTCATCGTCGAGCGCGAGTTTGCCGACCGCGCAACCACCGAGACACCAAGATTGGCGTAGGAGGAGGAATCGTCGGAGGAATTGCTGGCGGCGCGAGCTATCAGTCGCGCTTCTCGGTCGGCTGGGAAGGTCCGCGGCTCGTCTTTGAAAGGAGCAGCTACTCAGGCCCGACACGGGACGCCGGACCGTACTGGGAACACATCGAAGAATGGGAGTTGGATGCTGCCGGGATGCTCGTGGTCACGCGCTGACAGACCGCGCCTCTGACGCCGGGCCGAAGTCGAACACGTTCACCCTATCGCGAGGAATTAGCGATTACCCAGGGAAATACGAGTGGAGAAGATCAGCCTGGCGGAGAAGTTCTCGCTCGTCCACGAGCACTGGTCGCCGAAAGTCGTCGCCGACCTCAACGGCCAGCAGGTCAAGGTCAGTCAAGCTCAAAGGCGACTTCGTCTGGCATCATCACGAGGCGATCGAAGACGAACTCGTTCCTCGTCGTCCGCGGCGAGCTTCGCATGGATTTCCGCGACCATTTCGAGATCATCCGCGCCGGCGAGTTCATCGTCGTTCCGCGCGGCGTCGAGCACAAGCCGAGTTGTGTGGAAGAAGTGAGCTCGTCTTGTTCGAGCCGGCATCCACGCTGAACACGGGCAACGTGAAGAACGACGCGCACGGTGCCGCAGCCGCAGCACATCTAGTACCAGGAGTATCCGCAGTGGCGAGGCCAACCATTGAGCGGCGTAGACGAATACATCGCGAAGCAGCCTGACGACGTGCAGCCTGTGCTGCAAGGCGCGTGCGCCGGATTATCCGGAAGGCGTTGCCGGCGTTGAAGAAACGATCAGCTACCGGATTCCACTTACAAGCGGGATGGCCAGCATGTCGTCTACTTCGCCGCCTTCAAGCAGCACTGGTCGCTCTATCCGGTGACCGGTGGTCGTGCGCGCTCAGTTGAAGCGCGAACTCGCGGCTTACGAGGGAGGCAAAGGCACAGTGCGCTTCCCGTTGTCGGAGCCGGTGCCCGACCGGCTCGTCGATCGCATCGTCAGAAAACTCGCCGGGTTGCCCAATCGCGGCGCCCGGGCCAGGAAGGCGAAGCGCGTCCGAAAAGCGGCGCGCGACGTCGAACGAAGAAAGATGAATCGGAGAGAGCGTCAATGGCCACCATCGAACGAATTATCCCGCTGCTCACCTATCAGGACATCGCCGCCGCGCACGACTTCCTGGTCAGCGCGTTCGGATTTTCTTCGGGAGGCGTCCATCGGACTTCTGAGGGCACAGCCGTCCATGGTGGTAGCGCGCCGGCAATGCGGCGATCTGGCTTCATCACGTGGGATCCGGGCTCGACTCGCCGAAGACCGTCGATGTCGCGAATTCCGGCCTGGTTGTGCACGTGGACGACGTCGACGCACATTTCGAGCACGCCCGCGCGGCTGGAGCACGCATCGACAGCGAGCCTGATCGATCAGCCGTACGGCCAGCGCGAATACGGCGCGCGCGATCCGGAAGGTCACCGCTGGTGTCGCGGCGCCGGTGAACAAGGAACGATGAAACTGCTTGTCGTCGTCGCGTTGCGTGACGTTCCAGGCCGCCTGGCCTTCAGGTCGGCCTGGACATCACGCTCAAGCACGCACGCCAGACGAATCCCGTGCTCGCGAGCAGCTCCGCAGGAAGACTGGTCGCCTACTCACGATCTCTCGCCGTGGATTTGCCACCACGTCGATCGTCATCGATGAATGCAGGCCATCCGTTCAGCCACCCGGTGCCGACGCTCATGCGCGGCAACCTGAAAGACGACGAACCGTTCGTGTCCTCGTTCGTGCACGAGGAGTTCCAACTGGTTTCTGGCAGATAAAGTGGACGCGACGAACTTCGCCATCGCCGATCTGGCGAAAGCTCTCTTCCCGAGCGTCCCCTCAGGTGGAACAGCGCGCCGGGACGAGTATTTGACCCATCTGCACCTGCTCGTGTGCTATCTCGAGCAGCAGGCCGATCAACGGATCCTCGGCGAGCTGAAGACGAGGAGCAGATCATGGACTCCCTGGGCGGGCGATGCACTACATCGTGGGTGCGTACTGACGGTGATCGATCGTTCGCCGGACATCGGACGGATCATGCGTGATCAGACCAGCTGCCGCCGCGCTGAGGCATAATCAGCGTTTTCGATCGAGTGGTGTCGCCCAAGGAAAGCGTGTCATGGAGATGACCGCGTATCTGAGCTTCATGGGAGACTGCGAGGCGGCGTTCAAGTTCTACGAGCAGTGTCTCGGCGCCCAAGCCGGGCGCGATCTTCCGCTACGCAGGGTCGCCGATGGCGAGGCCAGGTGCCTCGCGGACTGGTCGGACAAGGTGATGCACGGCAGCCTCACCGTCGGAGGCCAGCGATCATGGCGCTGCCGACGTCATGCCCGAGCAGTGAGGAGCCAAAGGGCGCTTCGCCTCCGCTGCACAGATGAAGAGCGTGGAGGATGCCGAGCGAATCTTCCGGGATGCTCGCAACGGAGGGCCGTCGTCGTCATGCAACTCGAGAAAACACTTCTGGGCCGATCGGTTCGGCATGGTCGTGGATCGCTTTGGCATCCCGATGGCTACATCAACCGCGAGGGGGCCACCCAGCACTGATGGTGTTCACGAAACGCCTTCGCGAAGAGAGTCCGCCGCGGCAGAATCAAATGCAGCATCCGCCATCTGGACGCGTCTGCATCGGTCAGCGGTCTGGTGGACGCTATCCGATGGACGACGGCCACATCGTCGGTCGACTCGATCGAGCCGATGAAGCTTCGCGATATCACCCGTGATCTGGCGCAGGAATCCAGGCTTCCGCCACGTCAAGCGATTCGCTCGGCGTGGCGAAGCACGGGAGCGGCAAGAACGTCTATCTGATTCGCTTCACCACCCGCCCCTGCGCGGGATACTCCGCCGTCTGGTGCGGATCAGTAGAAGGCCTGAGACGAAAGACACAGTCGTCCGGTCTGAGCGAGAACTGCAAAGTGCAACCGCCGAAAGTCCACGGCGTGATCGGAAGGCGGCTGCCGGCGATTTGGGAGCCGAGCCTGAGGTCGTCCAGTCGGCTGGCTGCCGCCGCCGTTCAAGCGCTTCGAAGCATGCCGACGGCCATGCGGTCAGCATCTGGGCTTGATCCGACTTGAGGACATTCGGTCCAAAGGCTTCCCGCCTGACTGGGTCCTGGCGAGCGACAGCGGCGCATCGGCTGGCGGTCAGGTCTGGGGAGAGACGATGCCGGGCTCGCTGGCGGGGATACTCCCTCGCCGCGATATCAACGGGTCGCTCTTGAAACCACTTCCCGCTCGGGCGCAGGCTCTTTCCCGGCGAGCACCAGCGGGCGGCACTTGTAATGGGGGTAAGACAGGAATCGATCGAATTTCTGCTCGTCGACGACCTGCGTGGACGGGCGCGCCTCGAGTGGAGCGCTGCCGGTGCATCGGCACGGCGGCACGAGCTCCCGGCCAGCGACTCGATGCTCCGAGACCATCGCCGAAGCGCCGGCATTCCCTTCACGAACCGGGTTCGGCTTGGTCGCTCGGCGACGGCGGCGGGCAAGCGGCTCGATCGGAACCGTCCTCACGACGCACTCGTGGAGGTTCGCGCCGCTGTGGCCATCGAGCGCGTCTTCTCGACCTACTTCTCCCGACGCAGAGCGCTTTCTTCCGCAGTTGAAGCGTCACGGCGTTCTGATCAACGGCGCGCGGATCATGCGGAACATCGCGTACGAGTGGCAAGCCGGCGCGCCGGTGCATGTTAGGGCAAGCATGCGTTGACGCCGCATGAGTCAGAACGCGCTGGCGGACGCCGTCTTCGACCATCCGGCTGAGGAACCCGAGTGGGTACTGGGCGCCGGAGTTCGACGAGCAGTGAGTCCCTCGGACTCGACGGCCCGGCGACGGTCGCGCATCTCACCGGGGTTGTATCGCGAGTCATCAGTGCTGTCGCCGCTTCCCGCTCGAGCGGGTCGCGTCAGGGATCTGGTTCCTGGTCGGCGAATCGTCCCCGGGCAGCCGTCGCATTACCTGCTGGACCGCGTCGATTGCGCTCGCTTCGGATCGTGTGGCCGTCGCATCCGGATCGATTGCTGCTTACTTCCGGGCGACTTCGTTGCGTCGTCGCCGCGCCACAGGCGCTTCGGATGCCGACAGACAATCCGTTCCATGGCGCGTGCACATGTGGTGGAGATATTTTCCCGCGCAGGTGGAGCGGCAACGTAGATTTCCGAGATCGATGATGCGTCTGGACACGCATGGTAGAAGTGCTGCAGCTGCCGGCAATTGTGCCAGTTGAGCGCGCTTCACCGGGTTGAATCACTGGCACCTCGCGTCATGCCGAGACGTCGATGCGGACGATCGATGCGTTCATCGAGTGCGGCAGACGACATCACGCCCAAAATCGAGAATACGCCGCGCTCGCCGGCGCGGGCTTGCGCTATGCACAACCCGTCGGAGGACGTGATGGACATCAAGTTTCGCGGGATGTCGCCGCTGCTCAATGTGTTCGACATGCCGGCATCGCTTGCGTTTCTATCGCGACCTTCTCGGCTTCGCGATCGTGAGCACGTCGGGAGGCGGCGACGAGTCCGATTGGTCTGGCTGCAGCGCGGCGGCGTCGATCTGATGCTGAATACCGCCTACGAGACCGCACACGCGCCTCCGTCGCCGGATCCTGCCCGCACGGAGTCACATCGGCGACACCGGCCTCTTCTTTGGGTGCCGTGAGGTCGATGCCGTCTACGGCACCTCAAACAGTCCGGCGTCGTGCTGGATCCGCCGAAGAACGCCCCATACGGAATGAGACAGCTGTATGTGGACGACCCGGACGGCTACGTGTGCTCTGTTTTCAGTGGCCCGCGAGCGGCGAGTCCGGCGCAACCACGGCAGCAGTTCTACCGGCGAGTAAGATCACCGGCGTGACGCCGCCCAGCGCGAGATCCGAGCTGGCTGCACTACGAGCTCATTCGCGGTCTCGCTGACTAGCGCTCGATCCCGTCGCAGTACGCCGCTGCAAGCCGCCCTGCGCTGTTCGGCGCCGGAGCTGGACGCGGCGTTCGAAGAGCTCGCCGAGCTGCACGGTGTGGTGCTGCACCCGTCGAGCCGTCACGGTCTGGGTGATTCACCCAGTTCTCGCTCGCGCCCACCACGTTCCTCGGTCGAGTGCGGCGAACGGAAATGGTGGGGTAATACTGCGCCTGGTGTTCGCTTGGCATCGCGGTCCTGGCCGGCAAGCGCTGCACGATTGACCACCACGCTGGAGCAGAGGAGCCAGCAGGTGCGGCTGACCGTCGAGGACGGACGCGTGGACCGAGACGATCTCGTCGCTCTTTCCGATTCCGATTGACGCAGGCGTGGACAGCCGTCTATGCTACACCTGCAGCACGATGCCGCTGTTCAGGGACGGACACCAGGTCGACGAGTGGAGCGCGCGCCACCGGATTCCCGCGGCGATGGTCCTGCCCGTCGCTACGCGTGCTGGAGCTCGCGAAGCGCTGGTGCGGGGAACATCTCAGTCCGAACTGGACCAAGAAGAGCGTGGCCGATGCGCGCGCTCTTCGCCGAATTGGGCTGCACACATCCTGTGTGGCACCCGCCGTCGCAGGACGTCCGGTTCTAGAGCACCGGGAGGGAGAAGACGATGCGAGTCTGGCGATGATCGCGGTTCTGACGAGTCGCCGCGGCGGCTCAGAGCAAACCGTTCACGTATCCGGAGTCGCCGATCGATCCGGCCCGGCTCGCGGCCCACGTCCGGACGCTTGCGTCGGACTCTTCGAAGGACGGGCGCCTGCCAGCGCCGGCGAAACGAAAAACACTCGACTACCTCACCAGACAGCTCGTTGCCGCTGGTGTGAAACCCGGAGGAGATCCAGGCGGTCAAAGCGGGCGGCGGTGGACGCAGGACGTGCCGCTGGCTCAATCAGATATCCAGGAGCGGTCGCGGCGAGCTTCAGGTTCGGCGACCAGATCCGGCCGCTGCGCCAGGGTGAAGACGTCGCGTTCAGATCCACGCGTTTCTTCCAACGAGTCGCGTGTCCGTCGATCGCGACCCGCTGGTCTCTCGTCGGCTACGGCGTCGCCGCGCGCCGGAGCGCAGCTGGGACGATTTCAGGGTGTCGATCTGCGCGGCAAGATTGGCGTGGTGCTCATCAACGATCCGGACTTCGAAGCCGATCCGAGCGGGAAGTTCGACGGCAAGGGCGATGACCTACTACGGCCGGTGGACCTACAAGGATGAGGAGCCGCGCGTCGAGGCGCGCTCGGCATGCTGGTCGTTCATGAAACCGCGCCCGCGTCGTACGGCTGGGACACGGTGAAGAACTCCAATACGGCCACCATGTTCGACATCGTTCGATCGAACCCGCCGAGACGCACCTGATGCTCGAGGGCTGGATGCAGCGAGACGTCGCCGCCGATCTCTTCCGGCGCGTTGGACTCGACTTCGACGCTGAGAAGAAGAGGCGCAGTCGGCGTCGTTCTAAGCCGGTGCCGCTCGGCAACGCGACGCTTGGCCGCGAGCTACACCGTGAAACAGGCACAAAGTCGTCTCGAAAACGTCGTCGGCCGGCTGGAGGAACGTCGCATCCGGACGAAACGATCGTCTACACGGCACACTGGGATCATCTCGGCATCGGCTTGCCCGACGCGACCGGCGATCGCATCTCACAACGGGGCGCGCGACAACGCGCCTCGGCGTCGCGGCGGTGCTGGAAAGCTCGCTCGCGTCTATGCGGCCGCGCCTCGCACGAGCCGTTCTGTCGTGTTCCTGTTTGTCACCGCGGAAGAGAAGGGACTGCTGGGCTCGCCACGCGCAGCATCCGCTCTATCCGCCCTTGCCACCACCGCGGCCGTCTACAACACAGACGGCGGGAGCATGGCGCCGTCTGGGACGTCGCCGTGGCGGGCGACGGGAAGATCAGCCTGCAGGACGACCTGCCGCAGGAGGCCGCGCGCGCCAGGGCCGCCATCTCTCGCCCGATCCGCGGCCCGAAGCCGGCTCGTTCTTCCGATCGGATCACTTCAGTTTCTGCCAAGGTCGGCGTGCCGGCGATTTCGTTCCGCGCGGGCCTGGATCGCGTCGAGGGCGGCGTCGCCGCTGGCAAGGCGCTCGCGGACGAACACAACGCGAAGCACTACCATCAGCCGTCCGACGGATTCTCCGAAGACTGGGATTGGCGCGGAGAGGTCATCGACGTCGGACTCCCTATACCATCGGACGCGAGATGGCGAGTGCGCGCATGGCCCGCATGGAAGGAAGGCTCGAGTTCAAAGCCATCGAGAGACAAGACGTCGTCATCCCGGCAGTGAACAGATATGGCAGTGGACCGACACGGCACGGCGAGTGGACGCTGTGGGTTGTCGCCGTATCGGCGCGCTGCACGTGGCTGAAGAGTTACTGACCGGCTGGCAGGCGTGGGCTGTCGGGACACTCGGTATCGTGATGCCGACGGCGCCCGCTCTGATCGCCAACGCGGTGCTGGGTTGCCGCCGCGTTCGTGCTGGCGAGCGGCGGATGGAGCCGGCCGACGCTCAGCCTGGTCATCCGCTCGGCGACACTGGTCAACGCCATCTTCTTTCACATTGTTCCGACGCCTGCGTGCAAGGACGGGATCGCGCCCGGCTTGTTTACGGCGTCTTTCTGTTACGTACCGTTCTCATCGTGGGCGCTCGTAGGTGCGCGGCGCGACGGGTCGTACCTCGCGGATCGATCGCACTGGCTTCGTTGCGGGAACCGTCATGATGACGGCGGTTGCTCGCTGCCAGAATGCTTGGCCCAGCCGGTGATCGGTAGTAGCCGCGCTGCGCCTGGAGGACACATTGCCGAAGACACCAGGGCGTGAAGCCATCGATGCCATCGGGGAAATGGGTCACGGCGGTCGCGTGACGGTGGCCGGACTTGTTCTGGGCAGTATGTACGCTACCATCGAGACGAGGGCGCTCGAGGCCGAGGTCCCTTCCTCGATCTGCAGCTGAAGCCTTCCCCATCAGGACGCCACCGAGTCGGCGGCGACGCTGGCCACGTCGACTGTGACCCCAGATTCTCGAGGAAAACGAGGCCAAGTTCTGGCGGCTGATGCTGAGTGCGTGGCCTATGGTCGAAAACGGCGGAATCGATTCCGCATCGGGGGAGTCGAGGGTGCCATGGTGCGCTTCGGCCGCGCGCTGCAGCAGAATCCGAGAATCACGAAGACGCTGCACGACGCCTCGCTCGATCTGACCCCCACGCATGCCGCGACTTTCCGCGGCGTCGTGGGCGTGCGCGGACTGGAGTCCCTCGCTACTCCACGAATCCCGTACCAGGTAACCCATCATCCTCAGAAGGACGGATTGAAATGAACATCGGCCTGAGCAGGCGGTCATTCCGCGATGGCTGGCAGCTCATCGTCGCTCTCGTCGGTGTTGCCCGCGGCGAAGGTCTCCGCCGACGCATCGTCGTCATGACGTCCGGAGCGTTCACGGCGGCCCATCTCGAACTGGCCCCGGGCTTCGAGCACTCGGACGAAGCACAAAGTTGATTACGGCCACGACGACGATGGGCACGGGCGCTGAATCGATCCCGAATCGCCTGGCATCGCGGTGAGACTGGAGCCGACGCCGCCATCGTCGCCGTCGAGTCCTTTGAAGATCTGATCGTGCCGGCTGGATCTGCCGGGTGCCGGAGTGGATCTCGCGCGGTCGAGAGTCGCCATGGCCATGCGCGGGCGCGCGCAAGCCGACATCAGCTCAATCTGATTGACTGGGAAGCGGGCGCTGCTCGACGCCAAATCGATCGCCGTATTCAGCGAGCGTGAGCGGCGACTATCCTCGCGACAGAGCCTTTCGTGGAAACCCGGATTGCTGACCAGATGGAAGCGCGGCAGAGCCTGCGGATCGTGAACGCGCGTGGGCGCGGTGGTCGCGCGCGTGACGCGGAGATGGGCTTCAGCAGCTCGAGCGAATTGCCGTCAGATCGGCACCGGGATCGTTGGCGCCATTGCCGGCGGGCAGCGCAGCGCGTCACCGTGTTCTGCAGGTATCGCGACAAATTCTTTCGCATCCCGCGTCGGCATGCGCGCGGCTGCGGCTTTCTATCGCACCGCCTGCCGGCTGGCTGCATCGTGACGAAGAGCGGCGTGGAGCCCATCGTCGTCGGCGGTCAGGCCGCGCCTCCGAGGACTGAATCCTGCTGAGGCGGACTTTTCGTTCTCATGGACTTTCAGTTCAGATCCGGCGGCAGGCTTCCGGAGTTTAGGATTCACTATCGGACCTCGAACGCCTTTCAGCGCGATGCGGCGCGCAGTCCGAAACGCCGTGTGCTGATCATGCATGGCACTGGTGGAAGCGGCGGCCCGCTGATCGCCCCGGAGTTCTGCTGGGCGGGAACCGTTCCGAGAGGGCGGCGTGTTGGACGTCCCGGCATTTCGTGATCCTCCTTGATGGAATCGGCACAGGTCGATCCAGCAAGCCGAGCGATTTGGACTGCGTGCGCGATTTTCGTCACGGATATCTCGACATGGCGTACGGCAGCTTCGAGGATCGACTGGGTATCGAGGGTCTGGAATGCGAACCATCTTCGCCCGGGATGGGGACGCCCGAGCTGGGCGCTATGCATCGCTGGTTGTGGGGCGAGTTATCCGACGTCTGATGGATGCGTTGATGCCTCTGGGCAAGCTTGCCGACCCAGATCTCCGGCCGGAACCGCGCCTGGCGGCGGGTCATGATCGACGCCATCCGAACGATCCCGAATGGAAGGGCGGCGACTACCTGAAGCAGCTCGCCGAGCCTGCGGACCGCCCAGAGATGCTGTAACTGCAGCAATCCCGTGCTCCGGCAGACAGAGCTTCCAAACCTGGCGCGAAAGCGATCGCGCGTTCGATGCGACGGCGACGCGGCAGCGCTGAAGAACAGCGACGCGAACGACGCGCGTAGCCAGGTCGAAGCGTCGCACGTGACGGCTACGATCCGGGGGCCGATCTGAGAAGATTCGGGCGCCGCTTGCGGTCAACCGGCGGACGATCTGATCTAACACCCGCCGGAGCTCGCATCCTCGAGCGAGGTAGCGCGTTCCCAATGGCGCGCGCCGTGATTAGTTCCGCTCAGCCCGGACACGCGCGTCACGGACTCACACGATCGCCGCAGTGTGGCAGAGAGCTACCTGAGGAGCTGGCTGGCAGATAGTCGAGCCGGTAGCGATGATGCGTGGACACAGTCACGGACTGACGCGCGAAGGACTGACCGCGCGATCGGTCCGATCGCCCTCGGCGCTACGTGCCGTCAACCTGACGGGTGGAGCGGGCTGGCTTCCGCGTGCTGGCCGCCGCTGCTCGCGTTGTTCTCGGTCCTGCCGCGTTGATCCCGTTTGTCCCTTGTGGGATCACCATCGCCTGCGACATTCCTCTGTTGCGCGGAGCTTGGCAGCCAGACCACCCGCTCCGCGGCGTCGCGCGACTACACCGAAGACGCGCTCGGTCCGCTCGCGGGCTTCCTCGCCTGACGGTCTCACGCCAGTCGGCTGGCTGTGTGCTGTCGACGCCGCCATTGCGCACGTGTTGATGGATGCGGTAGCGGGTGCTGGCGGTGCGCGGCGGCGCAGCCTCTTCGCCTGCATTGCCGCAGCGCGTTCGCTGTGCTCGGTTCGTCTCACTGGCGGCTGTGAACGTGCGCGAGTGCGGCAGGACGGCGCTGCCGGTGTTTCTACAGTGGCGAAGCTCGCACCGCCTTCGTCCTGATCGCCGCTTTCGGCCTGCCCGCGATTGCCCGATGGGCCGACTTCGCGACAGGCTGACTGTCCTATTCCGCGATCGGACAGGCGTCGCCGCTTGTCGTCTTCGCTTCATGTCGTGGCAGTGTAATCGGAGCTTCAGCAGCGGGCGAGAGATTCGGGAGCCCGCAGGCACCGATTCCGGGGCGATGGCACGCGGCGCGGCTGCCACGTTGGATCTGGCTGGTATCAGCCTCAGATCGAGAGCCAGGGCGTTCTCGGCCCGGCGTTGCGCAGCAGGGAGGCTCGTTCCGCAGCGGCCGTCGCCGCCGATATTTTCGCAGTCCTGCTGGTCGTGCACGCGATCTCCGGCAGTGCATGGCGCTTGCTGTATTCGGGTCATGATCGCCGCCGATTACTGGTGGAACACGCCCCGCGCCTTCTTTGGCGGTCGCGAATGATCTTGCTCTCCCGGCTCACGCTTCGCGCGGTGCGCAGTCTGAAAGATTTCGTGGCACGCCCTAGTCGCCATCGTCATCGTCTGTGGCGCTGCTTCGTGGTTCACCATATCTGGGCGCGGTTCCGGCTGCTACGTGCGCGTGTTTCTCATGATTATCTCGTGAAGCCGCTGATCTACCTTGCGTCTGTCCCGTCGGTCATCCGGATGCGCCGCCTGAGAGAGCCGGCCTTCCGGGTGCGCTGGTGGTCCTGTCGTTCTGCTCGGCGCGCGCCGTGGATCTGGTTTCTCCTCGAACTCGACCAAACCAGGCCTTAGCCGGGTCGTAACGCTGCGGGATCGCAACGATCTATGCTGCATGTGCTGCTCCGGACCCACCAGCCGGTATACATGGTAGCGCGGAGTGCGCCACGGCCAATCGGCGACGATGCGAATGCACCATCAATCCAAACAAGGCCCTGTGGGAAAAGACGATTTGTACCCGCATTGCCGTTACACCATGCGCGAGAGCGGAGACGCGCTCGTCGAGCTGAATCGGCGTCACGACGGAATGAAAGTCCTCGACCTCGGCGGTGCGAGCGACGGCATCGACGGCACTGCCGAAGCGAAGCGCGGAGCCGATGTCCTCGGCGTCGACATCGCGAGAAATCTCGTCGAGGCCGGCAAAAAGCGCGCGAAGGAACACCATCTGACCAATCTCCGTGTCAGGAGGGCGACGCGACGAATCTGGCCTACGCCGTTGCCGATCGAACCTTCGGATCCTCGTCGTCAGCATTTTTGGCGGATGTTCGCGCCTGCAAGCCGTTCGGATCGTCAGAACGGGGATGTGTTCAGTCACGAAGTCCTGGCGGCCGGATCGCCAGCGGGCAACTGATCCCGAACGATCCGACGCCCGTGGCGCAGATCCTGAAGATCAGCCTGAGCTTCACGCCTCCGCCGCCGGCAGCTCCATCAGCCCGATGACCTGGGGGAGTCGAGAGCGCTTGGCGTGATCACAGAGCGCTTCGAGCCGCCGCGGGGATCCCGGGCCGGAAAGACTGCTCGCTTCGCCGGCGACACCTTCTCGTCGCAACTGCCGCGCGCGCTCGGCGGCCTTCCTGAACGAATCGGTGGTGGTGCATTACGGGCCGACGATGAATGCCTTCTGACGCGGCGGTGGAACGCGGCGGCGGTGCCAGAGCTCCAGTGGAGCATTCGGGCAAGATCTCTTCACTTTCGCCAGTAGTTCAGAGGCAAGGACGCGACCTCGATCCCCGCGACGTTCCTGCGCGTGACTGGTTCCGCCCTGATCAAAGCGGCGGATGGACGTGTTCGCGAAAGTTGCCGACCTCGGCGGCCGCTGCCTGCCACCAGCCACTCTTCGGCCGCCGAGCTCGATCGCAAAGCCGCCTCGATCGCCACCTCGCTGAATCAGGTTCGCCGAGGCGGATGAGGCGCGGCGGCGGCCGTCGCGGATCCCGGACGTGGTCCGCGGCCACGTGCGAGCTACCTCCAGGGATCGTGCGGTCTCGGCTCGCCGGGATCGGGGATCTCGTCGCGATGCGAGATGTGATCAGGTGCGCGACGAGTCCTCCAATCCCGGCATCGAGTTCAGTGGGGTGAGACATGCGCGCGCGTCGCGACGTTCTCTCATGAGCCTGGCGTGGTCGCGTTCTAGCTATGCCATCGTTCACTTCACGCCTGCGGAACCTCGGTGCGGTGCTCGCCGAGATGAGGCGGTGCTGATATCCGGCGGGCTCGCCCCTCCTGGCCTTTCACGTCGGCGACGAGGTCGCCGCACGTCGACGATCGTATTCGAGCACCGGTCAATCTTGATTTCGTGTTCCACCGGCTGCGCCGCTGTCGAAGCGCTCCGGGCCTCGCGTTTCACCGTCGTTGAACACACGGGAGCGCGAACTGCATGAAGGCGCGGAACATCCGGAGCCGGCGCTACCACGGCTGGCCAGGGCGGTCTGAGATCGTCTTGCGAACGATCGGCGCCCGGTGGAATCATGAGCGGCACGCGATAGACGCATGACGCCCGTCACACTATCTCCGACGATCAGAAGGCCGAAAACCGCGCGAGGCCTATTCCAAACATGCCGCCGAGCCTCCCGCCATCGCGCGACGCGCAGCAGAAGCTGACGACGCTGATCCCGGCGATTCTGGGAGCTGGCGGCTCGTTCGCGGCTCTCCACCACCACGCCGCTGACGAATGCCGCCTCGCTGGGGCCTCACCGCCATCGTCGTCTCGACCAGCGGATGATCGGCCTCGTCAACACGCTGTTCCGGAACCGGGCGCGGTGACGACGCGCGCGCTGCTCGTGCGGTGCGAGGAAGCGATGGGCTTTCCACGCGGTGGGAACGTATCTGGAGGGTCAGACGCGACGGTGAGGAGCTTCTGAAAATATCAGCGTGCGGCGGCTGGCTCAACCTGATCTCATGCGCCTTCGTGGTGGCGTGTCGTGGTCTCGGGTTTGCAGGTATCTGCTCCAATCCGGAGTGCGTGCTCGAGGTGTGCCCCGGCGGCGAGGCAACTGGTGTTCGAGGTTCTGCGGCCTGAACTCCCGAGACTCCCGAGAACCTCCCTGCACTCAGCTCTAGCCCCTCAGCCCTGAGCCCCTCAGCCCTTTCGTCTCGTCCCTTCAGAGCGGATGATCCGGGAAGGCGTATGCTGCGCCACATGTGCGCGCAGACCGGGCCGTTGTGGTTAACCCGAGCCCCCTTTCGCCGCTTGCAGCGCCGCCCGATGATGTCCACGAATCGGGATCCATAGTCACCACCGCGTCTCTGATCGAACGCAGAGCTCGCCGGCAGGGCACTTTCAATCCGCGGCCTCGATGACACCACCGTAGCTTCCTGACCAGTCCCGCGGGTGTCTTCTCGATGCAGCCGGTTCCCGGCATTGTGGTCGGCGCCGAAGGTGCGGCGATACAAACCGGACGCTACTTCGTGGTGGACCGCCTGCGTCGTCCGCGTAGGAATCGCGCAGCGCCTCGGAGGATATGGCGGACGCGCTGAACGACGTACCTTCCGGCGACACGGCTTCCAGCGAAACATCTCTGCGCGCCCGCTCGCAGCCGTGATCCGACTTTCGAGGTGAGCGCCTGCACGTGGTCGCAGCGGTGCACGCGAAGATGATCTCTTCGGTAACATGCCCGTCGCCTCACTGCGCGCGTCGCGCTCTGCCCTGGAGCACGTGGCTGGGAGGTCGCCCGCTGTCTCGTGGCTTGGAACTTTCCGCGAGGCTGAAGAAGTCCATCAGCGTCGAGCCTTAGCGGAGGTGACCGGCAGAGGCGCGAGATCGGCCGGCTGCCGCCGCCGGACGTGAACGTGGCTTCGCCGACACCGCGCCTGCTGGAAGTGCGCCAGCCGTCGATACGCGCTCTCGATTTTCGCGGCCGTCGGAACTTTCGGGGCTGCCCGCCCCTGACCCCCGCGCCGCCGCCACGTCATTCGCCTAGCTTCGTGGAATCGCGGAATCCTCGAGGGCGTCGGCCTTGGCTTCGTCGGTCATCCCGGCTGGGCCAACCGCTGGCGCGCCGCCGAGGACCCAAGCGATGAACGCTCTTAGCGATCGATCTCGCCATTCAGCAAAGTAGCAGATGGTGACCCCCTCACGCTGCCAGCGATAAGGCGCCCACCGCCCGTTACGTCAATAGAAACTCGCCGACCAGATGTAGGCCGGGTCTTTAGACCCGGAAGCGGCGATGGTAAAGGCACTGCGAACAGAAAGCGTCTTGCTTCGCCAGCTTCCCCAAAGATACCGCCTGCCGCCGGCGCTCGCTGGCAACTGGCAACCCCGCCCACGCTCGAGTGCCGCCGAGTTCGCAGGTCAGGAACTTCGTAAAGGACTGAAGAGCGGGCGCGTCCTCTTCCTGAGGCGCGTCATTCATGCACTGACGCCGGCTTCGGATACTGCGGGTGGATCAACGCCGATTCTGCTTGCTGTCGACATGGCCAGCAGACTTCCATCGCTGGCAACTGGCTATAGGGCAGTGATCGCGTTTCAACCTTTGCCGTGCCGCGATCACCTTCGGTTCTACAGAGCTCTTGGCAATGGACGGTCTTTCGCCGAGTTAACACGCCGGAGTCAGGGCTTCCGGCGCCCAGATTCTCGGGCGTGATTACCCATTTCTCCAGGCGGCAACGTGAGACCGTTCATCGGGCCGTCACCGAGGAGTTGAAGCGGTCAGGCATCTTCGCGCCGTGGTTTGATTCGATGGAGCGTGGCGTGGCGTTTCGCAGGGGCACGCCGCCAAATCCAGACTGGCATGGATGCAGACTAGGTGGACACCTCTCCTTTGGGAACATAGGCATGGTGGCAGCTTATGTAGCTGGACATGGCTTCGTGGAGGCTCGAAGGCCAGATCATAAGCTCAATGTGACTGATCCCAGTGTAAAGGTAACAGAGACAACTTCGCCCCATGAGGCCTGGGTTCAGTGTTGGTAACAGGCCGTGGCTCACTGCAGAACAGGTGGAAGTGCAGGAGTTTGTAAGAACACGTTCCTCTGATGAGTCGACGCCGACCAGTATCCGCAGATGATTTGCGCGGCCTGCCATCTGGAGCGGGACGCCATCCCATCGGGATCTTCAGGTACGGCACGGAAGCCGCGCGACGCCAGAATCGATCGATCGGCGGCACGTCGGATGGCGCCTCGGGTTACCAACTCAGGGCGTGGTGCGCGAAGTCCTTTATACGCCGTCCGGAAACTGATCTGTATTTCTGACGACGGATGGCGCGCCGCCGAGTGGCGTTGATCCCGCACACGTGTGTTCCATGCTGATTCCCCTTGCCTGGGGGTTACTTTTGGCGGCGTGGAGAGCGTAACTCTGCGGATCGAAGTTCCTGAACGAGACAGATTAGTAATTCACAGAAATGTAGATAAAAACAATAACGGCCCCGTTGAAGCAAAGGCTGCAAAATTGAACGAAGCAACGAGATTC
>ERZ1370068.4074-contig-3168_pt1 | contig 33704 bp, 56 predicted proteins | sample MGYA00561227_ERZ1370068 | MGnify/ENA primary metagenome ERZ1370068 (study PRJEB38410, sample SAMEA6850437) | metagenome | study: Metagenomic assessment of the ecological functions of the soil: analysis of the soil microbiota associated with the...
GTTGTACTTCGTTCGGTTACGTAATTGCTAACCATCGGCTGGACTCGGCGCGACGCCATAAAGGCCGCCGCGATGCGCTTGTCCTTGGCGGGGTCGAGCGGTTGGTCGGGCTCGACGTAATCGTCACGCTTGCCGTTGCCGTTGGTGTCGAGGATGAGCGCGGTCCAGCCCTGCGACTTCTCCTCGTCGCCGGTCTCCTCGAACATCTTCCGGTTCAGCCAGCCGACCGACGCCGCTGCCGGGGCCGCCAGCGCTGGTCCACAGCGTGTGGTTGGCGTCCTCGGCGAACTGCAGGTGATGCGTGGGGAAGCACGTGCTGATGAGCGTGAACTTGCCGCGTCTTCGGATCGTACATGGCGAGATGGCGGTTGGACTGTTCGAGCGGGAACAGCTTCGCCGACGGATGCTCGGAGCCCATCTTGCAGAAGGCCGGATTGGCGGGCGGACGCGACTCTGGCGGTAAACCAGACCCGGCCTTTTTCATCGAGCATCGGATTGTGCACGCTGGTCTGGCTGTCCCAGATCGCTCTCTCCCCAGTACGGCGAGGCTGCCATGGGATTGGTTCTTCGAAGACGGCGTGGCCGGATCGCGTACCGGCATTTTCACTTCGCTCTTGATGTTGAGCACCGGGTCCAGGATCGGCACGAGATTCGAGCTCTCCTCGGGAGAGCCGTACAGCGGGCCATTCGCGTTGACCGTGGGATGGCGTCTGTCGGTGGCGATCTCGTCATGGAGATATTCCTTCGGCCTCGCCCAATCCCACGAACTGATGACCGACGTTGCGCTCCACGCCCTGCGGGCGCGTGTCGGGCGCGAGGCAGGCAGTTCACCCGCGGCAATCCGATCGGTCCAATCTCCGAACAACTCGAATGCGCGCTGAGAATCGATCCTGGAGATGGCCGCTGCCATCTGCGTCATCGCCTGCCCGGACTGGATGCGCCGCGCCCACGCTTGCACCGAAGACGGAAATTCGCCCAGCTCCTTGGGAATTGTGCGCGTGGCCTTGTTGCCGAGCTGGTGGCACGTGATGCAGCCGTCGGTCTTGATGACATCAAGCCATTGGGCCTGGCTCTTCAGATGTTTCGGCATGCCGTTGCCTTCGGGGCCGCTGCCGGGGAACTCGCTGGCGGCAGGAATCTTGAGCATGGCGTACCAGTAGATAGCCGGATAGTATTCCGCCGCCGCGGCCGCGTTCTGGCGCCGGCACCGCGCTCAGGTTGACGATCTTGCCGGGCACGGTCTGGATCTTCAGCGAGTCCACCAATCCATACCCGCGTACCCATACGCTGTAGTTCGCTTTGGGTAGGCCGGGCACCACGTAGCGCGCCTTGGTCGTCGGTCACAACGATCTTGGCAAACTCTGGTGGGAAGGTCGGTGGTCTCCGCGATAACCCAGACGCCGCTTCCGGTCCGTTGGCGCTGGTGACCACGCCGCCCAGGTCGTTGGCGCCGATGCTGACCGCATGGTCCGCAGCTTGGCGGGCGTTCAGGCGAGGTCGGTGACATGATCAAAAGCGCGGCCATGCTGAGTGCCATTACCTCCAGGACACCGTTCGTGCAGTTCTCATGTGCCGACTCCTATTGATCTCATGCGATTGGTAGGGAGCTGCGCGGCAGAAGCAGGCGTGGCTCGGCCCTCTATATCGAGCAGCATGACTCGCGTCGATCGGCCCGGAACGATGCGAAGATCCCAGATGTGAACACGAAACCACTTCCGTACGCGCGAGGCGGATCGTGAGCCGGCTCGAGGAGAGGGTGCCGATCATACACCCGGCTACGGGTATCCGAATCGAGTCAATAGACGAAGTGCTCAGAAGGACGCGTCGGTCAGGACGAAGGAGAGATAAAGCAGAGTGCGGATCAACAGACTGAACCGGCGCTGCTTAGAGGAGAGGGGCCTTCAGCTTCCTGATGCGAGCCCCTGCCAGCGTTCGAGACCCAATGCGATGAGCAGGGACATATGAGAGGTTCGGGCACCGATCCTGACCCAACCCACGCGCCTTGTTCAGGGAATCTTGTTTTGTGCGGTGTCGGGTTGGATGCCGAAGGAATCCCAGCGATACGTCACGGTGTTGAGATTGGGGTCGTAATCGCGCGGATTCCGTTCCCGAGACCCGGCCCGGCTCGTTTGAACGCAGGGTTGCCGGGAGCCGGATCCACAGTGCGTCCGCCAGCGTGTGTAGCAATGGGTTTGGGCATCTACCTGAACCGGGAAGGAACCCAGCATGAAGCGTACGCTATCAAGATATTGTTGCTCGGTGAGCGCCGAGAAGATCTGCTGTACGTCACTGATGGAACCGAAGCGCCATCCAGTGCCTAGTGCCGGGAATCGCCTGCCAGCCACCTCGCTCTGCGTCATGTTCTGCAAGTGGTCTGCGTCGTGAGACCTCGAGGCGCAAGTTGGTGATCGTCGTCGAGATGCCCCGTTGGCTCAATAAAAGCTGCGCGCGCGCTCGTTGGGGTGAGAGGCGAAGGCGAAGGCCGAGCCAAGCAGGGCCAAAAGCAAAGACCAAACTGTTTTTCATGAAGGCCTCCCTAGCCCGCTCCGATGCCTGCCGCACCTGTTTCATGCGCCGGAACGGCAGGGCCGCAGCCGATACCGGCGCCCGCTCTGAAGGACGGAATGATCGTGCCCGCCGTCAACCGCCTCCGGAGGACTCCATTACCTTCGATGAGGGTGTGTTGGTGAGTGCGCGGATTGCGCTCTTCGCCCTAAGGATTCTGCCTCGCATCCCGGGACTTACAGATCACATACGGATTTCACGTGGCCGGCACGCCCGGTTCGGTTCGCGTCAAAGCGGGGGGACCGCTATGGCCGTCCTCTTTGCGGCGGCCCACTCGCCACCTGCACGGTTCGCGCCGAAGACGCGCGCGAAATCGGTGGCGCAGTACCCGCTTTGCAGTCCACCACCTCGTTGAGCGGCTTGCCGTCCAGGAAGCGGCCTAAGATTCTCGACGAACAGGCGCGCGACGATCTTGATCGCGCTGCGGGTGCGGGCCGCCGATATGGGGCAGCACGATGATCCCCTCGGTGGTCCAGAACGGGTGCTCGGCGGGCAGTGGCTCCTGCCGAAACACATCGAGCACGGCGCCGGCGATCTTCTTTGCCTTCACCGCGGCGATCAGGTCGTCGTCCTTGATCAGGTGGCCGCGGCCGAAATTCAGCAGCCAGGCGCTGGGTTTCATCTTCGCCAGGCGTTCGGCATTGATGAAGTTGTCGGTCTCCGGCGTCGCCGGCAGCAACAGCAACAGGAAATCGGATTCGGCCAGCACCTCGGGCGTGCGATCCGGGAGGCAAGACCTTGGCGACGATTGGTCATTGGTTCCGGCCGACGCCGCGTGCCGATCACCCGCATGCCGAGCACGGCGGCGATGCGGGCGACGTCCTGACCGATGGCGCCGAGGCCGAGGATGCCGAGGGTCTTGCCGGTGAGCGGCTGCGCGACGCTATGGACCCATCTGTTGTGCTTCTGGTTCTCGACGGCCGCGGCGTAGGGCTTGGCCACGTAGAACAGCGCGCCGATGATGTTCTCCGGCATCGATTCGCGGTGGGTGCCACGGGCGCAAGTGAGCGTCAGCGTTGCGGGCAGATCCGGCAAAGCCAACCAGCCCTCGACGCCGGCGGTCATGGCCTGCACCCAGCGCAGCTTCGGCATCGCCGGGAGCACGCCCGGCGCAACAGCGACGGCCATCAGCGCCTCGGTCCGGGCCAGCTGCTCGGCGGAGGGCTTTTCCTGCGAGGCAAGGTGTCCGACCAGAACGCGGTCGGCCAAGCCGGCGGCCTTGATCGCATCGAGATAGGCGGCGGTCGAGTCGGTCCAGAGCAGAACATGGGTGCGGCTGGTCACGATAGGGCTCCCTGATTGGATTGGGATGGCAGCTTAGCGGATTGGCCGTGAGCGGGCCATAACGACAAAGCAGGTTGCGGAGCGATTCATACGATCGTCTTGCCGGCGAGTCCGGCGACTCTAGAAGAGCAGTAGAGAGCAGCCAGCGTCCCTGAACCACCGCTTCGGGGCGGCTGCACGGCGTGCGTTGCTACGGCCTGGCAGTCAGCCGGTGCGACGGGTGAGGCTGCGGCAGGTTATGCCTTGCGTACCGATCCAGCCGTGATCCCGTCGTGAATATCGCTCATCTGCTGCTGCGCGCCGCGCGGACATTCCCCGCACAATCCCGCCCCTGTCGCGCGGGGATCGTCTGGTCGCCACCTACGCCGAAGCTGGCTAGCACGGGTGACGGCGCTTGCGCGCGGGCCTGCGCGACGGGCTGGGGCTGAAGCCCGGCGAGCGGGCGGCGTTGATGATGACCAACTGCACCGAGTACATCAGAGCTCTTCTATGCCGTCTGGTGGGCGGGGCTCACCGCGGTGCCGATCAACGCCAAGCTCCATCCGCAGGAGGCGGCGTACATCCTCGGAGCATGCGGAAGCACGCGTCATGCTTCGTGACGCCCGATCTCGCGGCATCCATCGGTCCGCTGCGAGGGCGCGGTGCACGGGCTGGCGCGCGTGATCGACGTCGACTCGTCCGGACTACCAGTGCTGTTGCCGCGACGGCGCGGATGCGGGGCCTGTATCCGGCCTCACCCGAAGACGTGGCGTGGCTGTTCTACACCAGCGGGACCACCGGCCGGCCCAAAGGCGTGATGATCACGCACCGGAACATCCTCGCCATGACGCTGTGCTACTTCGCCGACGTGGACCAGATCGCGCGCTGACGACTGCGTCCTGCACGCCGCGCCGCTGTCGCACGGCTCGGGCATGCTACAACTTCCCGCACGTGCTGCGGGCGGCGAACCAGGTGATTCCCGAGCGAGGGGCACTTCGAGCCGGCGGAGATCTTCGCGCTGCGCCGGCGCTGGCCCGGCATCGCGTTGTTCGCCGCGCCTACCATGGTGCACCGGCTCGTGGCATGGGCGCGCCAGCATGCTCCCGATCTCGGCGGCCTCAAGACGATCATCTACGGCGGCGGCCCGATGTATCTGGAGGACATCAGGACAGGCGCTGGACGCGATGGGTCAGCGGCTTCGTGCAGATCTACGGGCAGGGCGAGTGCCCGATGGCCATCACGGCCGCTGTCCGCGCACGCACATCGCCGACCGGACGCATCCGCGCTGGGAGGCGCGCCTCGCGTCGGTAGGCGTCGCGCAGTCGGCGGTCGAGGTGATGGTGGCCGATGCGCAGGACCGGCCGCTGCCGCCGGAGGAGATCGGCGAAGTGCTGGTGCGCGGCGAGGCCGTGATGAAAGGCTACTGGCGCAACCGCCGAGGCCACCGCCGCAGACGCTGCGCAACGGCTGGCTGCATACGGGCGACGTGGGATCGTTCGACGCCGGACGGCTTCCTCACTCTGCGCGACCGCTCCAAGGACCTGATCATCAGCGGCGGCTCCAACATCTATCCGCGCGAAGTGGAGGAGGTGCTGCTGCGCCACCCGGCGGTGAGCGAAGTGTCGGTCGTGGGCCGGCCGCATCCGGAGTGGGGCGAGGAGGTCGTCGCCTTCGTCGTCCTGCGCTCCGGCGGGCAAGCGCCGCACGGAGGAACTGGATGCGGCTGTGCCTGCAGCACATCGCGCGCTTCAAGCGGCCCAAAGGTGTATCGGTATCGTGGACAGCTTGCCCAAGAACAACTACGGCAAGGTGTTGAGGACGGCACTGCGCGAGCGGTTGCGAGAGGACGAGCAAGACCGAGCTGTTGCCTCGCATGGCGGAACAGGACGATTCCGCATGAGTGCGGACTTAGCCGACCAACGAAGACCGGTCCGGGGTTGTGGCGGACTGGACTGGCCGTTGTCACGTCCGCCATCTTTTCCTCTTGCCGCCAAGCCCACCGTCTGTGCGGCCGAGACGTTCTCCGGAAACGCTGCACCAGTGCGCCTGCAACTCAAGTGGCGTCACCAGTTCCAGTTCGCCGGCTTCTACACGGCACTCGAGAAGGGCTATTACCGTGAGGCCGGTTTCGACGTGACGATCATCCCGGCAACGCCCGGCACCGATCCTGTCGAGATTGTGCTGAAGGGCGGAGCCGACTTCGGCGTCGCGTCCTCGGAGCTGGTGCTGCGCTACGCCAGAGGGCGACCCGGTCGTCGTGCTTGCCTCCATCTTCCAGCACTCGCCGCTCGCATTGTTCGTGCGCCGCGACGCTGGCATTGATACCGTGCATGACCTCGCGGGCCACAAGGTGGCGCTCGCGCCGTGGGAAACCGAAATTTTCGCCTACCTGCAGCGCGAGCAGGTGCCAGTCGACCGACTGCAACTCGTGCAGCATGACTACAGCGTGGACACCCTGGTGCAGGGGCGCGTCGACGCGCTCGCGGGCTACGAGACCGACGAGACCTACTACCTGCAGCAATCGGGGGCGCAATACCGCCAGTTCACGCCGCGTTCCAGCGGGGTGGACTTCTACGGCGACACGCTGTTCACCACTCGCGCAATGGTGACCAGGCACCCGGAATGGGCTCAGGCATTCCGCGCGGCGAGCCTGCGCGGCTGGGAGTACGCTCTTGCGCATCAGGAGGAGATCGCTGCGCTCATTCACGCGAAGTACGCGCCCGACCTTCCTGTGGAGAAACTCCGCTTCGAGGCCGAGCGCATGATGCCGCTTGATAGCGCTCGGATCTCGTAGAGCTCGGCCACACACACGTCGGCCGCTGGCAGCACATCTTCGACGTGTACCGCGAACTCGGCCTTGTCACCCGGCAGCGCCGACAGCAACATCCGCGGACTGATCTACCATTCCCCGCAGCCGACTGACTTGCGTTGGCTGTTGTGGGTGCTTGCCGCCGGGGGCATCGTTCTGGCGGTGGTCGTCTGGATCGCACGTCGCTTCTATCGCTTCAATTGGCGCCTGCGTCAGCAACTGGAGGAGAACCAGCGCCTGCAGGACGAACTGCGTGCACTGACCATCATCGACCCGCTCACCGGTCTCAATAACCGCCGCCACTTCGATATCGTCCTCGCCAACGAGTGGGAGCGCGCCCGTCGAAACCACAGGCCGCTGGCAGTGCTGTTCATCGATATCGATTACTTCAAGTCCTACAACGATTACCGTGGGCATCGCGCCGGCGACGATTGCCTGGCCGCGATCGGCAAGGCAATCGGCCATTCGCTGCAGCGCCCGGCCGACCTCGCCGCGCGCTACGGCGGCGACGAATTCGTGGTCCTGCTGCCGGACACCGACATGGATGGCGCGCTCGACGTTGCCAGGCGCGTACTGGCCGCAATCGGTGCGCTGGACATTCCGCACGTCGCTTCTCCGCTCGGACGGGTCACTTCGAGCATCGGTGCGGCGCAAGGTGGTGCCCGCGATGAACCACACATCCGAAGAGCTGCTCGAGCGCGCCGATCGCGCGCTCTACGCGGCCAAGCAGGCTGGTCGCAACAGGGTCATGGCGACGCCGACGTACTTCTGTCGATCACCGCGCGTCGCCCCATGGCCAAGCATGCGCGCCCGATCACATGTGGGCGTAGAACATGTGTCTGCGTGCGCGGCGCTCAGCCCAGCAGCTTCTGCACGGCCCAGTCCAGGATCAGCGGCGAGACGCGGCGGCGGGGATGTCCTGCGGGCTTCTTCGACAGTAACCCAGCGATACTCGAAGTCTTCCTGTCCGCCATCGCCCGGCGGTAACGCAACGTCACCTCCGCTGTGCTGGACTGCGCCAGGTAATAGCGGCTCACATCGCCGTCTTCGAACGCGAGTGTTTCGCGGAAGACGTCGCCCCAGGTGAACTCAGCTAGTCGAGGTCCGGTCGGTTTCGCGCGTCACGCGGGTCGCGCACCTGCAGCGGATCCTCGCCATCGGCCACCGGCGCCCTGGGGAAACTCCAGTTATTGAAGGCGCGCCGCACGGCGAGCAGGCGATAGCGCTCGCCGTCGAAATGGACGACCACGATGCCGGCAGAGAGAATCTTGTGCAATGGCGCTTTGAGCGGAGGCATGCGCGGGTCAGAAGAGGTCTGCAACTGAACCGGTTGCCGCGAGGAGACAAGCCCTGAGGAAAGGTAAGCGTAAGTTAGGAACACGTAACGGATTGTATCTTGGATCGCGGTCAACGCCCGGACCCGGGCGCATCGTTGGTGGCGGGGTGGGACACGTGTCCGGCAGTCGATGCAAAGGAGAATCGCTATGACCTCGTCAAATACCGCCATCGCGCTCTGCGGTCAGTGCGCTGTTCGCCGTTCCCGGCTCTGGCTCAGACCACGGCGACCGAAGTGCAACGCAATGCAAATCAACAGGAGCGCATCGAGCAGGGCCTGCAGTCCGGCCAAGCTGACCACGAAGGAGGCCGCCAAGCTGGAGAAGAGTGAAGCGCACATCGAGAAGATGGAGCAGCGCGCGGGAAGCCAACGGCAAGCTGAGCGATGCGGAGAAGCAGCGCATCGAGCAGGCGCAGAACAAGCGGAAAGTCAGGAGATCTATCGAGACAAGCACAATCGCGCAGACCGGCAACCCGAACTCCGCGTCATCGCAACGCATGCAAGCGGACGCAGCGCAACGTCAATCAGCAGCAGCGGATCGAGCAGGGCGTCCAATCCGGCCAACTCACCAATCGCGAGGTCGGCAACCCGGAGAAAGGGCAGGCGAACGTCAGCCGGCAGGAAGCGACGCGGGCGCCAATGGCCACATCAGTGCCAACGAGCAGCGGAACATCCAGGCGGCCGAGAATCACCAGAGCCACAAGATCCACAAAAGAAGAAGCACAACGCTCGCGAACGCTGATCCTTGGCACCGGCGTGAAGAAAAACGCCCGCATCAGCGGGCGTTTTTCATTTCGCTTTCGTACCGCAGCGCAGTGGTAGGCTCAGCGATCCATGCGACAGGTGCCTCGCTCGTGCGGAAGGGCACGTCTTGGCGTGCTGCGCGCGAAGCTGCGGCTTGAGGCAGCGCGACCCGCAAGGCCTTCCCCACGAGTAGATCGGGTACCCGGCATAGTAAGGTACATAGGCTCCGGCGTAGACCACACCGTCCGCCGGTGCCGCTAGCCCGCTTTCCATGGACAGGCGCAACCGCAGTGCTTCCAGGCTGGCACGCTCACGCTCCGTTTCCAGTTCCGCGATCCGCCGCTTCTGGTGAGCACAGCCAGCTCCCGGCTTGTCCGCGCGCAGACGCTCCCGCGCGTCTTCCACCGCTTGCTGACGCCTGGTTTCGCATTCCGCAGTGCCGCAGACGCCTACAGCGGCAGTGATGTTGGATTTCGCACCGCATCGTGAGGGCATGGCGAATCGCTGTAGAGGGTCTTGCCATCGGACCCAGTACAACGGTATGCACATCGGCCTGGGCGGCCATGGGCAGTGCCGCCAGGACGATCAGTACGGCCATTTGTGAAAACGGGGATTGCGCATTCTGCACCTCGCCGATGGCTCGGCTCACGTCGGGAACGTGGACCCTCCACATTCTGTTTGAGCGAATTATAGGCGCTTTGGTTTCGCCCGCGTTGCCAGCCAACACTTAGAATGACCGGATGAGTTCCGCTGCGCAGTCCCACGCCCCCGTCGCCCAGCGGGCGGCGTCTTCACCCGATCGATGCTGAGGCCGCGCAAGGTCCTGCGCTGGTCGTTGATTGGCGTTGCGGCCCTGATCGTGCATGGTCGTCGCCGCGCCCCGTAATCGTGAGCGTGTTGCAGATCTCGATCAGCGCCGCGCCCCGGCGCGGGCGCATCGCCCAGGCGATCACCCAGGCTCTGGGCCGCGAGGTTACGCTGCACGGCCCGCTCGAGTTGATCCCTTCCCTGCGTCCTAGTTTGAAGGTGGGTGGCATCCGCGTTGCGGAATCCGCCCGGTTTTTCCACGGCCGAGTTCGCCAGCCTCGGCGCCGCGCGGCTTCGGATCGAGCTGCTGCCGCTGTTGCACAACGAGATCCGGGTCGTCGCGACGCGAGTGCCGAGGACGTGCGCCTGCGACTCGAGCAAACAGCGGACGGGCGTGCCAACTGGGTGTTCGGTCTGCCCGTTTCGCCGGCACCAGCTGCGCAGCCGGTGCCCTCCGCCAGCACCGATGCCGGCGTGAGGCTTGGAGCGATCTCGCGCATCGCGTTTCAGCGCATCAACCTTCGAGTACTTCTCCAGCGGGCGCAGCCGCTACTTCGCCCTGGATGAGCTGGTGGGCGAGGGCAGGTTGGGTGAGCCGGTTGCGCTCACCTTGCGTGGCACAGTGGAGAAGAGCTTCCCGTATACGGTCGCAGTCAACGCCGCCCCGCTGACCGATCTGTACGCGCGCGACAAGCCATGGCCGCTCGAGCTGAACCTGGAGTTCGCCGGCACGGCGCTGCATGCCGCCGGAAGCGTAAAGGACCCGCTGGGCAACCCCGCCGCCGAGCTGATCTTCGGGCTGGGTACCGGTGACCTGTCCGAGCTGGAGCTGCTGTTGCAGACCACGTTCCCGGCTGCGGGCGCGACCGGTATGAGCGGACGCGCTGCACTGGGCCGATGGCCGCCTGACATTTCGAGCTTGCGCGGGATCATGGGGGAAAGCTCGCTGCGAGGGCGAGCTGGCGCTCGATCTCACCGGGGCGAAGCCGCGCGTGAGCGGGGACCTGATCCTGCCCGTGCCTCGATCTGCGGCCGTTCCTGAGCAGTAACACTTCGCCCCCAGTGCTTCTGGTCCAGCGAGCGCGCAATCGGACCCGCTCAAGACCCTGGCCGAGCTGGAACAGCAGAAGCAAAGCCTGAAAGAGCTGGGACTGATGGACGCCGATCTGACCCTGAAGGTCGACCGGTGGCTGGGCGTGCCCGGCGATGTGCGCGATGCGCAGCTGCGCGTGGTGCTCCAGGATGGGGCGCTGAAGGCGCCGGTTCAGGTCACGCTGGCGGACGTCGCCGTGGCTGGCGAGCTGGACGTAGACAGCCGCGCCGAAGTACCGGATTTTCTGCTCTGGCTTGGGACTGAGCGGTCCAAGCTCGGGCGCCTTGCCGAGGTCTTCGCGCCGGGTGCGCGGCGTGCAGGGTGATCTGGGGCACTTGAGATTGCAGCTCAAAGGCCGTGGCGACAGCCTGCGCACCATCGTGCGCGCTTTGACGTCCGACTGGACCTGGCGCAAGGCCGTCTGAGCTACGGCAACGTCGAAGGCGGAAGCCGGTGGATTTCCGGCTGGACACGCTGCAGATCGCCATTCCGCCGGGCGGCCGCCCCACTGGGCGCATGCGCGGCGCGTTGCTGGGCGAAGCGTTCGCGGCCGACTTCAAGGGCGGCGATCTGCCGACGCTCATGCGGGAGGTCCGCTGGCCGCTGGAGCTCGATGCCAGCGCGAGTGGTGCCGTAGTGCACATCGACGGTGTGTTGGCCGAACCCGAGGCCCAGGAAGGCATCGACCTGCGCTTCAGTCTCGGCGCCAGCCGCGCCGGGGACGTCGGCCGCTGGCTAGGGTTGTCGCGCAATGCGCGGGCGCTGCTGACCCTGGCGGGACAGGTGCGGATGGTGAGGGATGAATGGCGGCTCAGGCGCGTTCGTGCTCACGCTCGGGCGCACCGCGCTGACCGCCGAGCTGGCGCGTGTCGGCGTCGCGCGGACAGCCGCTGGTGCAGGCTCAGCTCGCGATTCAGAACCTGGACGTCCAGGAACTGGAGGCGATGCTCCCGCCGGCGGATCCCAACGCGCCGAAGACGTCGATGATCGATCTGCCCGATTCTGCCCAAGGGTATCGACCTGTTCGACGCGGACGTCGATGTCCAGGTCAAGCGCATCGAGGTGCAGCCGGCGCCGGTCACCGACGTGTCCTTTCCGGCCGCATCCGCGAGGGCCGCATGTGGCCCTCGCCTTTCAGTGCAGACGGCGGAGCGGAGTTCTCCGGGGCGATCGGCGTGGATCTGCGCGGCGAGGTGCCCGGAGGCTTCGGTATGGGTTGCGGCGGAGAAGGTCGATGTCGGCGGACTGCTGCAGCAGCTCAAGTTGGTCGAGCGGCCTCGAGGCGCGCGTGGAGCTGCTCCGCGTCGAGCTCGTGGGTCGCGGCAGCCGGCTGGGCGAGATGCTCGAGCGATCATCGCTGCTGGCGGAAATGGAATCCGGTCAGCTCACTCTGCGCGATCCCAACAAGACCCTGCAGCTGCCGATCCAGGTCAGCAAGGGCATAGCACGCGCGGCACCGGGCAAGCCGTCTGACAGTGGATCTAGATGGCGCGATCGACGTTACGCCAGTCACTATCCGCATCGTGAGGCAGAGCTGTCCACTCTGCTCAAGTTCGGCAGCCGCATTCCGTTCTCGGTCGCGGCCGAGGCCGCTGGCACGCGGTTAGAACTCGGCGGGCAGGTCGCATTGCCGGTCAGCCAGCGCGACATGGAGCTGGACCTGTCTGTGCGCGGGGAGCGCTTCAACAGCCTCAATCAGGTTGCGCGTGTGGAGCTTCCGCCTTGGGGGCCGTGGATGCTCGGCGGCCAGTTTCGGTCTCGAAGGACGGTTACGAGGTTCCCGGCCTCTCCTTGCGGGTAGGCGAGAGTACGCTCAATGGCACACGGCAGGCTCGATCACCACGGGTCAGCGGCCGCGCCTGAACTGCAGCCTGGCGGCGCCGCGCGTACAGCTGGACGACTTCAAGCTTGAGCGGCTGGTCGCTGGTCGAGAAGAAGGACAAGAAAGACGCCAAGCCACTCAGCGTGGAAGAGATGCGCGCCAAGGCCAAGGAGGCGGCGGCCCAGGGCCAGAAGCTGCTGAGCCCGGAAGTGCTGAGCGCGCTCGACGCGGATCTGAATGTCGCAGTGGACGAAGTGCTGTCGGGCCAGGACAAACTGGGCAGCGGCACACTGCATGCGCGGCTCGCCGACGGCAGGTTTACGCTCGACCCGCCGAGGTCAATACCGCCGGGGGTCGACGCATATTACGTTGACCTACCAGCCGAGCGCGACGGACGTGGAGGTGCGAGCGAGCATCCGCGCAGATCGTTTCGACTACGGCATCCTGGCGCGCCGGATCAAACCCGACACCGACCTGCAGGGTCTGTTCAGCCTCCAGATGGACATCGAGGCGCGCGCGCCGACACTCGACGCGCTGATGCAGCACGCCAACGGACGGATAGACTTCGCCGTGTGGCCGCACAACTTCAAGGCCGGGATCTTCGATCTGTGGGCGGTGAATCTTGCTGGTTGCGCTGGTGCCCGGCGGTCGATCCGTCGTCGGAGTCGAAGGTCAACTGCGCCATCGCGCGCTTCAACCTGCGCGACGGCAAGCTGACCCACAAGGAGATCGTGATGGACACCAGCCGCATGCGCGTGAGCGGACGAGGGCAAGGTCGACTTCGACACCGAAGTAGCTTGCCTTCCGGCTGGTGCCCACAGGCCAAGTCGCCGCAGTTCTTCAGCCTGGCTACGCCGGTCGGGTGTCACCGGCACGATCACCGACTTCAAAATCGGCGTGAGTCGGGTCGGACGTGCTGGAGACCACCGCGCGGCTGTTTACCTCTGTGATCGTCGTGCCGCTGCAGTCGCTGATGGGGCGCCGCCTTCCGCGCGATGGCGCCGATGTATGCGACGGCGCCATGCGCTGAGAGCGATGGTGCATGCCTGTTCCCTCAGCCGAGGAACCTCATCCCGCGCGCGACGCCCTGGCCGGGCGGCCATGGCCGCGCCCCAGCGCTGCAGGTTGGCCAGGCCGCCGACCTCATCCAGAAGCGCTTTGCGCGCAGCGAAGTTCGGATACAGCATGAGATCGGCCACCGACAACTCGCCGGTGAGGAAATCGCGGCCCTGAAGCTGCCGGTCGCACACCGCGAAGTAGGTCAGCAGGCGCTTCTTCAGATAGTCGAGATTGGCAGCGCTCTTCTCCGGTACGCGCAGCTCGGTGTGAAACACCGCGTTGCTGGTGCCGGAGATGTCGCTGGCCGCCTGCATCACCCATTGCAGGGCGATAGCGCGCCCGGCCTCGTCGCGCGGGAAGCAGCTTTCCGCTTTTCTCGGCGGCGTACAGCACGATTGCGCCCGGATTGGGACAGGGTGAGCGGATTGCCGCCGGGCCCATCGTCATCCACGATGACCGGAATCAATCCGGCCGGATTCAGTTTCAGGAACTCAGGCGAGCGCCGCTCGCCTTTGGCGAGATCCACCATGTGTGCGCGGTAGGACAGTCCGGCTTCTTCCAGGGCGACGGCGGCGCGCAGCCCGTTGGCGGTCGGTGCGAGGTAGAGGTCGATCATGCGTGGATCCTTTCTCGGTAGTCGGCGTGGGCGTCGATTATAGCCGCCCACTCGACCGCGCTCGGATTTCAACGCACATCCAGCGTTTCCACCCAGACCAGCTCGCACGCGCCCGCGCCCGTGTCCTCGCGAGTCAGCGAACTGCGCCACTGCCAGCCGTCGGCCGCGTGCACTTCGACCAGATAGCCCGCCAGCGCCACGACCTGGCCCGGGCGCAGGTTCACCAGCCGGCGTTCGATCTGCCCGGTGGCGGGGATCATGTGCATGTTGGCGCTGTGGACCTCGATCTCACGCCGCGGTATGGGAACACTCCTTGACATGCCAGAAATAGAACCTTCCGCCCTGGCTGATGTCGATTCGTTCTGAGGACCGCCTGGTCGGACATCGGGCCCCAACCGAGCGGCGAGGTCGACTGGAGACAGGTCCGCTGCGCGATCGAAGCGATAGCGCCTCGATCTCCAGCACACGCGCTTCGAGCGCGAAGGATTCCAGGGGGTGATCTGATAGCCGAGCTTACCGAGTCCCGCGGGCTTCACGTCGAGCGGACGCTGCACCGGGTCGTGCGCCACCAGTACGCCGGGAGCATGGACGACCGGACGATCATGCCAGTGATTCCACGCGCCCACACGGAAGGGGAGCAGTCAACAACCAGCGCCAGTTCATCGAACAATCAGGTGTCGGAAATTCAAACTCCCGGTATTGAGCAAAACCGATGCCGGCATCTCCGTCTGTGCGCGATCGAGGTAGCCGGACGATGGTCCGGTTCCTACGGGTTGAGCCGCGATGGCTCAAGTCAGGCTAACATGCATCCGATAACATATGCACTTTTGATCAGCCGCGAATCCGCAGGAGGCCCCTCGCTATGACACGTCCCGATCTCTTCCCATCGCTCTCTTTCGTTTTGCCGGGCATCACACTGCACCAGGCGAGCCTGAAGATCCTTCCGTTGTTGCTTGCTGCGGTGCTGCGCGGGCTGCGCCACAAAGGCTCAGCACGGAAGCTCGCTGCCGGGAACCGCGCCCAGCGGCAAGGCAGCTCCGGCACCGGCCATGCGGCCGCGGCCGGCACGGGTGACGATGCGAGCAGCCTGACCGCGCAGCCGAGCGGGCCCAGTGGGCAGCCAGCCGAGTCACGACGGCGACGCAAACGGCAAATCGCATGCGGCGGGCGGCGCAACGGCTACCGCTGCGGATGCGCGGCGAGTGCGTCGTCTTCGAGCGACGGAGTTGGCGCGACCAGGCTCTGATGGATCCGCAGGTGACCAAGCGTCTTCACTGGCCGAGGGCGCTGCAGCGGGTGCAGGTGGCACGCAGTGGCACGGGTGGCCGCAATGGCGTTGGCGCTGCAGGTGGCTCCAACGGTACCGGCGCCGCAGGTGAGACCCGATGGTGGTGCTGGCGCGGCGGCTGGACCCAATGGTGTTGGCGCGGCGGTGTGGACCCAATGGGGTTGGCGCGGCGGTGAGGGCCCAATGGGGTTGGCGCGGCGGGAGGGCCCAATGGTGGGGCGCGGCAGGAGGGGCCCAATGGAACCGGCGGCGCAGGTGGCCGCGATGGCGCAGGCAGCACGGGTGAGGCTAATGGCGCCGGTGGGGCAACGGCCCAAGGCGCCGATGGAGTGTCGGCGGGCGGTGCGGGTGGCCATAATGAGGCTGTGGTTGCTGGCGCGGACTCGCCGCCGGCGGGTGCAAGCGCCGAGGCCGGCAGTAAGTCCGGGTGCTGATGACATGACCGATAGTTCGACTGCTCCCGGCGGAGCCCTGAGCGCGGAGAGTGCTGAGGCTGTGGATCGGCAGCGCCAGCGGCGGCGCCGACGGTCGCCGTGCCTCAGGCGTTGCGGGCGAAGACAGCGATGGCGGATAGCGACTCACGCATTGCATCGATCGATGTCCCCAGCGGGAACGTCAAGGTCGACGAGGACTACCGGCCACAGACGCTGGAGCGACTGCTGCCGCTGGTCATCGGCGTCAACGAAGAGGGCCGGTTCGATTTCGACCAGTACGCGCTGCGTGAGTGGAGGTCAAGCACGCGCTGGACGAGCTGGCAGTCGAACTGAAGACGGCCGAATTCGACCGTCTCGACATCGTAGGCGTACACCGACCGCATCGGCACCACCCGACCACAACAAGCGCCTCTCAGAGCTGCGTGCATGGTCGGTTGCCCAGCATCTGATGGCCAAGGGCGTGCCCAGAGAACAAGATTCGCTACGAAGGGCGTGGCGAGAAGAACCCGATCACTCAGCCCGAGAGAGTGCACTGGGACTGGCGCGCGAACAGCTCATCGTCTGCCTGCAGAAGGACCGCCGCGTCGAGATCGAGGCCTCCGATACACCGGAAGCACGCGACCGTGCTCCAGTAACCGGAGACCGCGTGACCGGTTCGTCGGTCCGGTCACGCTCTTCGGCCGACGGCCCTTCTGCTGCGATCAGGGCGCCGGTGGGCGACCTAAAGCAGGGCGTCACGTCCCCAAGCGTGTCGAGCGCAGCGGCTCGGCGCCAGATCGGCCTCCGATGAAATCCATGTAAGCGTTTGGTGGGGATGCCAGTCGCAGCCGCATGACCGTGCATCATCCGCGCCTGTGCCGTAGACTGAGTTAAATCTCTCCTTTCAGCATCTGGTTCATTCAGCTTTCGTTCAGCTTGAGTGGGGCACAATCTCCACGTCAACTCAAGAGCTAGCGCGATGCGTTCACTTAAGTCATGGCGCCGCGTTGAGGAGACTGCGGCACAGGTCTCGACCCACGGAGGAGGGCCAGCCATGAATATCTGCGTTCACACGGCACTGAGCCGTACTGCACTGGCGCTCGCAATGTGTTTGACGGCTGGCGCGAGTGCAGGCCCAGACCAACGGCGCCGAAGCAGGCGATCGAAGCCGCGCCGGTTGCCTCGCCTACGACATGGCCGCACCAGTTCAATCAGGGCGAGCTGACGTTCACCGTCTACCCGCCTCGAGCTCGACCGCTGGCAGGGCGACCGTCTCGAAGGCCGGGCAGCGGTTTCCGTGCAGTCGGCCTGGTTCGGACAAGCCCCTGTTCGGGGTCGTCTCGCTGGCGGCGCGAACCGAGCTGGATAACGGCACCGGGCATGGTGTCGGTGCGCGACATCTCCGTCGACCCGCGCGAGCTTCCCGACCGCCACGGATCGCGCGGGAAGCTACCTGGACGCGGTCCGTGCAGCAATCTGGCTGCGCTGACCTGGAAGGTCGCGTGCGGAGCGCCTGCGTCAGATCTCGGCCATCGACCATGCAGCGCAACAAGCCCAGAGCCAGCCGTTGCGCAACGACCCGCCGCGCATCGTCTACACTCAGTCCCCGACGATCCTGGTGCCGGTCGACGGTCAGCCGGTGCTGCGCGAGATGATGGGGCTGAGCCTGATGCGTGTCCTGCAACACGCGCGCGCTGATTCTTGTGGACAAGCCCACCGGCCGCTACTTTCTCGTCGGTGGCGGGGCGCTGGCTCGCAGGCGCCGTCACTCGACGGGTCCGTGGACCGATGCGCAGGTGCGCCCCACGGCATTGGAGGAGGCCAAACAGCAGGCCGGTGGACAGCGGGCAGGTGGATCTGCTCGAAGGCAGTGAGCCACTGGACGGACGCGCGTTCCGCGCGTGATCGTAAGCACGGCGCCGACAGAACTGATCCAGTCCGATGGCCGCCGCAGTACTGCACCCATCGAGCGCACGCAATTGCTGTACGTCACCAACTCGCCCAATCGGCTGTTCCTCGAGCTGCCCACGCAACAGTATTACGTACTGCTGGCGGGTCGCTGGTATCGTACCTCGCTCGCTCCAGCAAGGGCCCTGGGAGTATGTCCCGGGCACCGGTCTGCCAGCCGACTTTGCGCTGATTCCCGACACCCATCCGACCGAAACCGTGCGCGCGCTGCTGTCCCGGGCACGCCGCAGGCACAGGAGGCTGTGATCGCGAATTCGGTACCGCAGGTAGCCACGGTGAAGCGCAGCGCTGCGCGCCTCGAGTTCGGCTACGACGGGCCGCCACAGTTCCGACCCATCGAGGGTACCGCGTTGGAATCCGCTGTCAATGCACCGGTGCCGGTCATCCGGGTCGACTGGCAGCAACTACTACGCGCTCGACAACGGCGTGTGGTTCTTCTCCGAATCGCCGGACGGCCTTGACGGCAGCCACTTGGGTTCCACCCGTGATCTACTCGATTCCGCACAGCTCTCCGCTGCACTATGTGACTTATGTGCGCGTAGTACGACGCCACCGCCGGACGACGTCTCATGTCGGCTACACGCCCGGCTACGTGGGCTCGTATGTCGCTCTCAACAGCACCGTGGTGTACGGTACGGGCTGGAGCCTATAGCCCGTGGATTGGCTCGGTCTGGTACTGCCCGCCGGTGACCTGGGGCTTCGGTTTCAGCTTCTGGATACGTGGTGGAACCCGTGGCCGTGGCGGCCAGTGGTGTGGGCTGGGTGGTGGGGTCCTCCGCGCCCGTTCTTCCGTCCCTGGTGGGGGCCGTGGGTCGCGCCGGTCGTGGTCAGGCCGGTTCCGTTCCACGCGCGGTGTGCCGGTGGCAGCGACGACGCGCGCGTTGTCCCAGTCAACCGCTGGACCGCACACAACCATTTCAATCCGAGTAACGTGACGGGCATTTATCGCCGGTGGGGCCGCGCGCAGTGGTGGCGAACCCCGGCTGCTGGCGCGACCCTCGGCGCAGACGGGCCACGTCTGCCGCGCGCCCGCCAGGCGACGTGGTCCGGCAATCCGGAGTGGCACGCGCTATCGGCAACGAGATGGACAGGGGCAGCGCTTCGTCGGCAACGGACAATGGGAGAATGCGCAGCCGCCGATGGGCAACGTGCAGCGCCCGGCTCCAGCCGCAGGCGGCGCAGTCCACCCGTCCGCGGCCGCTTCACCGCTCGCTCCAGCCTGCGGCAGAACACGGATCACGATAGGGGCGCCTGCCGCACCCTCGCGCCCCGGTCAGAGTCCGACTCGACCCTCTCCCGTGGCAAGGCGAGCGCCCGGCGCGAGGTGTCGGCGCCTGGTTCCCGCGCGCCATCCGGTGCCCGCGACACCACTCCGCCACCAGCGAGCAACTCCTGGTCCGAAACGGACCGGTGCGCGCGCCGGGCAGCCGCGGCCGGCTTTCGTCGCGCGCCAGCCGCGGCCAGCGGGTGCCTGGGAGCGGCCAGTGAGCGACCGGGAGCCGCGCGGTTCGTCGCTGCGCCGTCGCGGCCAGCGGCTGCCTGGAGCGGTCCAGTCAAGGAACGCGGTCCCGCATCCGCTGTCAGGAGTCTGTGATCGGGTCAGCCGCGAAGGCGCCTGGCAGGTGCACGGGCGAGCGGCGCGCCATGCGCAGGGTCACGGCGACGGCCAATAGATGCGAGGGCGCTAGCGAAGACGAAGAGTCACCGCAGCGAGGCGTTGAAACGCTCCAGCGCGGAAGCGCCGGGACACAGCTCGTTCTCGGTGAGCTGGTTGAATGGTGCGTCCACCGTGTTCAGATGGGCGTGCAGGTCCGCCGGGTCCGGGTCCACGTAGAGCAGCCCGGTTACAACCTCACCCTGGGCGTCATGCTGCTGCAGGTAAGTTCATGGCCGAGATCCGATCGCTCGGCGTCGTAATCGGCCGCCACCTTGCGCAGACGCAATACCGAGCCGTCGTGCTGCACCACCTCCTCCACGTGCCCTGGCTCGTACGCCGCGCTGATCGGCGCGCGCGGCAGGATCACATCCAGCCGATTGACCGACTCGTTGTGCTCGCGCACGTAGTCGTAGCTCTTGGTAGAGCCCTCGTGGTTGTTGAAGGCCACGCAGGGAGAGATGACGTCGAGGAACGCCGCGCCGCTGGTGCAGGATGGCCGCCTTGATCAGCGGCGTAAGCTGCTCCTTGTCGCCGAGAAGCTGCGCGCCACGAAGGTCGCGCCGAGCTGCAGCGCCATCATCACCGAGGTCGATCGGCGCGTCGAAATTGCACCGTGCCCTTCTTGCTCTTTGAGCCCTGTGTCGGCGGTGGCCGAGAACTGGCCCTTGGTGAGGCCGTACACGCCGTTGTTCTCGACGATGTAGACCATGTTCACGCCGCGCCGGAGCGAGTGCGCGAACTGGCCGAGACCGATCGAGGCGCGAGTCGCCGTCGCCGGACACGCCGAGGTAGATCAGGCTCGCGGTTGGCGAGGTTGGCGCCCGTCAGCACCGACGGCATGCGCCCGTGCACGCTGTTGAAGCCGTGCGAGCTGCCGAGGAAATAGGTCGGCGTCTTCGACGAGCAGCCGATGCCCGACAGCTTGGCGATGCGATGCGGCGGCAGATCGCAGCTCGAAGCACGCACTGGATGATCGCCGCGCTGATCGAATCGTGCCCGCAGCCGGCGCACAGGTGGAGATCGCGCCCTCGTAGTCGCGGCGCGTGCAGCCCGAGCGCGTTCTTGTCGAGCGGACGGGGTGATGCAGTTTCGGTTTGGTCGAGGTAAGTCATTCGCATCACCAGCCTTGCGAAGCGGCGTCACCTTCAGCACAGCGACTTTCTCCGCGATCTCACCGATGATGAAGCGCGCCGTGATCGGCGTGCCGTCGTAGTGCAGCACCGAGATCAGGCGCGACGGGTCGGCCGTGCCCTCGTTGACCAGCAGCATGCGCAACTGCGCGTCGCGGTTCTGCTCCACCACGAACACTTGCTCGTGATCGGCGATGAAGTCGTATACCGACCTCAGCGAACGGGAAGGCGCGAATGCGCAGCGCATCGAGCTGGCACCCGTCGCGCTCCAGGGCGTCGAGCGCCTCGTGCATGGCCGGGCTGGTGGAGCCGAAATAGATGACGCCCAGCCGCGTCGGCTGCTGCGCGGGCCGCAGGACCGGTTGCGGCACCAGCTCCTTGGCGGTCTCGAATTTGCGCAGCAGGCGCTGCATGTTCTCCACGTAATCGGGACCGGCCTCGCTGTAGCGCGCATAGCGGTCCTTGGTGGTGCCGCGGGTGAAGAACGCGCCGCGCGTCGGGTGCGTGCCGGGATAGGTGCGGAAGGCGATGCCGTCGCCGTCCACGTCGAGATAGCGCCCGAACTCCTTGCCTGCGTTCCAGCTCCTCGGCCGTCAGTGACCTTGCCGCGGTCGTAGGCGCGCGCGTCATCCCAGGTCAGCGGCTCGCACAGCCGCTCGTTCATGCCGATGTCCAGGTCGAGCAGCACGAAGACCGGCGTCTGCAGGCGCTCGGCCAGGTCGAACGCCTGCGCGGCGAAATCGAAGCATTCTTTCGGATCTTCCGGGAAACAGCAGCACGTGCTTGGTGTCGCCGTGCGAGGCGTAGGCGCAGCGACAGGACGTCGGACTGCTGAGTGCGCGTCGGCATGCCGGTGGACGGCCCGCCGCGCTGCACGTCGAAGATCACCGCAGGGATCTCGGCGAAGTAGGCGAGCCCGATGAATTCCTGCATCAGCGAGATGCCGGGCCCCGAGGTGCAGGTGAAGGCGCGCGCGCCGTTCCAGGCGGCGCCGATCACGATGCCGATGGCGGCGAGCTCGTCCTCGGCCTGAATGATGGCCGTAGCGCGCCTTGCCGGTTTCCGCGATCGTGGCGGAACTTGCGGCAGTGACGGGTGAAGGCCTCGGCCAGAGAGGAGGAGGGCGTGATCGGGGTACCAGGCGGCCACGGTCGCGCCGCCGTATACGCAGCCCAGTGCCGCCGCGCTGTTGCCTTCCAGGAAGACCCGGTTGCCAACGGCGTTGGCACGCCTGACCTTGAGGCCGATAGGCGGCATGTAGCTGGCCGCGTAGTCGCGGCCCCATGTGCAGCGCCTTGATGTTCGGCTCCAGCAGCTTCTCCTTGCCCTTTGTACTGCTCGGCGATCAGCTTCTCCACTTCGCGCAAGTCCAGATCGATGAGCGCCGACAGCGCGCCGACGTAGACGATGTTCTTGAACAGCTGGCGCTGGCGCGGATCGCTGTACTCGCGGTTGCAGATCTCCGTGAGCGGCATGCCCAGGACGTGGATGTCGTCGCGGAACTTCGACGTCGGCAGCGCCCGCGTGGAGTCGTAGAACAGGTAGCCGCCGGGCTCGATCTCGGCCAGGTCCTTGTCCCAGGTCTGCGGATTCATCGCGACCATCAGGTCGACGCCGCCGCGCCGGCCGAGGTAGCCGGCCTCGGACACGCGCACCTCGTACCAGGTGGGCAGCCCTGGATGTTGGACGGGAAGATGTTGCGCGGGCTGACCGGCACGCCCATGCGCAGGATGCGATTTCGCGAACAGCGTGTTGGCGCGAGGCCGAGCCGGAGCCGTTGACGTTGGCGAACTTGATTACGAAGTCGTTAGTTCTGTGTGCTTGGTCCGCATGCGGGTCCCGCGTGTGTCAGGTCCAGGAAAAACTTCAGCATGTCCCAGGCGCCGGTGGGACAGCGCTCGGCGCACAGGCCGCAGTGCAGGCACAGGTCTTCGTCCTTGGCCATGATGCGCCCGGTCTTGAGCGGGCCCGACGCGTACAGGTCCTGGGTCAGATTCCTGGCCGGCGCGCGCAGACGGTGCCTCACGTCCTGCTCGTCGCCGTCGGCGGTGAAGTTGATGCAGTCCATCGGGCAGATGTCCACGCAGGCATCGCACTCGATGCACAGCTTGTCGGTGAACACGGTCTGCACGTCGCAGTTGAGGCAGCGCTGGGCCTCGGCGAAAGCCGAGCTTCGGATCGAAGCCCAGCTCGACTTCCGACCTTGATGTTCTTGAGCGTGATGCGCTGGTCCTTGAGCGGCACGCGGAAGCGCTTGTCGTTCGAGATCTCGTTGTCGTAGCTCCACTCGTGGATGCCCATCTTCTGCGACACCAGGCTCACGTGCGGGCGCGGGCGCTTGCGCACATCCTCGCCCTGGCACAGCTTGTCGATCGAGATCGCGGCGTCGTGGCCGTGCGCCACGGCCCAGATGATGTTCTTCGGGCCGAAGGCGGCGTCGCCGCCGAAGACAGCACGTGCGGCAGGGTGGATTGCAGGGTCACTGGGATCGACCACCGGCATGCCGCACTTGTCGAACTGCGATGCCGATGTCGCGCTCGATCCAGGGAAACGCGTTCTCCTGGCCGATGGCCACCAGCACGTCGTCGCACTCCAGGTGCACGTCGGGCTTCACCGTGCCGGAACCAGCTTGCGGCAGACCGTGAGTCGTCGTGACACCGGCTTTGACCTGTCTCGAACACTACGCCGGTCAGCCGGCCCTCGTTGTGCGTGAAGGACTTGGGCACGAGGAAGTTGAGGATCGGGATGCCTTCGTGCGTCGCATCCTCCTTCTCCCACGGCGAGGCCTTCATCTCGTCGAAGCCGGAGCGCACCACCACGCGTCACGTCCTCGCCGCCGAGGCGCTGGAGAGAGCGGCAGCAGTCCATGGCCGTGTTGCCGCCGCCCAGGCACGATCGACGCGCTTGCCGATCTTGTCCACGTGGCCGAAGGACACGCTCGACAGCCAGTCGATGCCGATGTGGATGTGCGCTGGCCGCTTCCTTGCGGCCGGGAATGTCGAGGTCGCGGCCGCGCGGCGCGCCGCAGCCGACGAAGACCGCGTCGTAGCCCTCGTCGAGCAGCGCCTTCATGCTGTTCACGCGCTCGCCCGCGCGCAGCTCGGGCTGCAGGTCGAGGATGTAGCCGACCTCTTCGTCGATCACCGTCTCGGGCAGGCGGAACTTCGGGATCTGCGGTACGCATCATCCCGCCGGCGTAGCGGTCGGCCTCGTAGATCACGACGTGGTAGCCGTGCGGCAGCAGGTCGCGCGCTACGGTGAGCGAGGCGGGCCGGCGCCGATACGAGCGATGCGCTTGCCGTTCTTCTGTCGCGGCGGGCTGGGGCAGGCGCTCGCGGATGTCGTCCCTTGTAGTCAGCTGCCACGCGCTTCAGGCGGCAGATGGCGACCGGCTCGGCTTCGCCCCGAGCCTTCCTCACGCGGCCGCGGCGACAGGCGGGCTCACACGGACGGTCGCAGGTGCGGCCCAGAATGCCCGGGGAAGACGTTCGATTTCCAGTTGATCAGGTAGGCCTCGCTGTAATGGCCGGCCGCGATCAAGCCGAATGTATTCGGGAACGGGAGTATGGGCCGGGCAGGCCCATTGGCAGTCGACCACTTTGTGAAAGTAGTCGGGTCGACTGATGTCTGTCGGGTTCAACACGCCTCCTTCGCGGCCTTCACTCTTGTTAGTTGCGCAGGCGGGGCGTCGTGTGCGCCCGCCCGGGTGAACGGCCTGTTCTTGAATGACGCATGGTAGCCTCTCGCGGCCGCCAGGAAAAGCCTGACATGCAACGAAGAGTTCCAGCCGCCAGGTTGAGAAGTTCACGTGAAGTGTGAAACGGGACGGCGCGTGCCGGTTGCGCACGCAAGCCCCGGATCGGTCACGTCAGCGCCGAAACTTACAACTAACCTCTGACAGGACTGCGGATAGTCGAGGGGCACGCTGCGGCAGACTGGCCGCTCCCTTGATGCGGGGTTTGACGAGGTATGGAACGTTACCGTAATCCAATAGGATGAATGACAGCCGTGGGCGACGGACACGGTGCTGTGTGAACGAGGTGCGCTGATCAGCGCTGTCGCCACGGGATAGCTAAGACATCGGGCAGAGCGATCCGGCTATCTGGATCGGACCAGTCCATCCCCTCCTCGATGCGCGTGTGAGGCGATGAAACGATCCAAGCGCCAGGGATGGCAGCGCCGACCAGTGCTGGAGCCGTCTCGAACGAGGCGATCCTGGCTCACCGGCGGCGAGATCGCTGCAGTCCTCGCCCGCAACGGCCGTCGCAGGCCGGCGCTGCTGGATCGGAAGCGGCCGCCGTTCCGAAGACCGCGCAGCGCGAAGCGCTGCTCCGCGTGCAGCCGCCTTGACAGGTCCGCGCGCAGCCATGACAGATTGGTGCAGGCGAGGATGGACACGCGGCAAGGCGCGCCGCGCCCACGTCGGGCTACGGAGCCTTCGGTTTCATGACGCCATCGCGGCGGGACGAAGAGCTTTAATTTTTTCTGCGTGGGGTATCGCGTCGGTGGTAGCGACTGCGCCGCGGCGTTTGCATCCGGATTCGGTGCGTGAACCTCGCGCCGCGCTCTCTGCAGGATGCCAACGACGGATTCAATCTGCTTCGACGCCGGCGCGTCACGAGCACGCGGCACTGGCGCTTGCAGAAGGCCAGCGGTCAGCTGCGCGCGCGTGAGAGCAACTGGCAGAGTGGGAGCGACAGCGGCGGGCCGAGCGCGACTGCAGCGGGTCCAGTGTCACCTAACCGCAGTCGCTGAAAATGGAGAAGCAATCATGCCCCTCGAGACTCACCCAGTTGTCCACCGGCGCGGCGCTGCTGGGAGCGGTTGCTCGCGCGGCCCGCTTGCGGCGGCGCTGGGACGTGATCAAGATCGGTATCCCGGTGGGTCTGAGCGGCGCCAACAGCGTGGTGGCGCCTTCGGTGGTGCAGTCCGCCGAGCTGGCCGTCGAGGAGATCAACGCCAAGCGGCGGCATCCTGGGCAAGAAGGTCGTGCTGGAGGTGGCCGATGACGGCAGCGGTGCCGCCGGCGCGCAGAAGGCCTTCGACTCGCTCATCTTCCAGAAGAAGGTCAACGTCCTGATCACGATGGAAACGAGCGCGGCGCGCAACGCCGGCCTGCCCATCGTCACGTCGCGGCAAGACGCCGTTCATCTATACCTCGTTCTACGAAGGCCGCTCCTGCAACAAGTACCTGTACGTCAACGCGTGGGTGCCGGACCAGCAGGTGGCGCCGATCGTCGACTACTTCACGAAGAACTACAAGGCCAAGACCTTCTTCCTGATCGGCAGCGACTACGCCTTCGGTCGCGGCATGCTGGAGTTCACCGCGCGGCTACATCGAGAAGAAGGGCGGCAAGGTGCTGGGCGAAGAGTACCTGCCGATGGACGGCTCCGACTGGACGCGCGATCATCAGCAAGCTCAAGGCGGCCAAGCCCGATGCGCTCATCACCTCCACCGCGGGCGGCGCACCGAACGTGACGCTGACCAAGCAGCTGCGCGCCGCCGGCGTCAAGATCCCGTACGGCAATCTGGCGGTCGACGAAGGCACCGCCGAAGAGCATGGGCCCCGATGCGGAGGGCATCTTCATCTCCGGTTCCTACTTCACCAACATCGACAGCCGCGAAGAACAAGGAATTCCTCGCCGCCATGCAGAAGAAGTTCGGCGCCGATCTGAAGACGCCGAACGACCTCTCGGTGCCCGAGTACGAGGGCGTGCTACGCCTACAAGGCTGGCGGTGGAGAAGGCGGGCTCGACCGATGCCGACAAGGTGCATCGCAGGCGCTGTCGAGAGGTGAGCTTCGACCGGCCCGCGCGGCGTCGATCAAGATGAACAAGCAGCGCCACGCGCCGCTCACCATGTACCTGGGCCAGGTGCAGAAGGACGGCAGCGTGAAGATTCTCGACGTTCAAGGACGTTCGACCAGGATCAGTGGACCTAGCGACGCAGAGCTGCTCCGAGTACGGCAGTCCCCGTTCGAGTGAGCCGCTGCAAGTCAGCTCTCACGCGGTCGCGGAGTTCGACGGCGAGCCATGCGCGCTCGCGGATAACTGCTAGCCATGGCGCGGCCCAGATCCTCGACATCGTCACCACCGCCGCGATCCTGTTCGCGGTGGCCGCCGGGCTGCTGATCGTCTTCGGCGTGATGAAGATCATCAACTTCGCCCACGGCGGCTTCCTCACCGTCGGCGGCTACTCGGCACTGCTCGTCACCAAGCTCGGCTGGAACCCGTGGTTGTCGCTCGGCTTCGCTTTCGTGATCGGCTGCGTGTGCGGCATGATCATCGAGCGGCTGGTGGTGCGGCCGCTGTACTCGCGGCCGCTCGACGCGATCCTGGCCACCTGGGGCCTGGGCATCATCATCGGCCAGGTCATCACGCTCGCGTTCGGGCGCGAGGTGCAGTTCGTGCAGAGTCCGGTGACCGGCGCCGATCGACCTGCTGGGCGCGTCCTACTCGAGTATCGGTCTGATTCTCGTGCTGGTTGCCGTCGCTGCTCGCCGTCGCGCACTGGGGCTCGTGCTGAACGGCACCGCGCTTGGGCTCGGTACGCGCGCGGTGATCATGAACGAGGACCTCGCGCGCGGCCTGGGCATCAACAGCGGTCTGGTCCGCTTCGTCACCTTCTCGCTCGGCGCCGGGCTGGCCAGCCCTCGCCGGCGCGCTGATCACGCCGCTGTCCAGCGTCGATCCCAACATGGGCGTGCCGTGGCTGGTGAACGCCTTCATGCTCGTGATGGTATCCGGGCATGTCGCTGGTCAGCCTGGCTGTCGCTTGCCTGGTGCTCGGCGGCGCGCAGGTCCTGCGTCAGCACCGTACGGCAATCCGATCGCTCGGCGGCCTCACCATCGTGGTGCTGGCCGCGCTGATCCTGCGCTTGCGGCCGCAGGGCTTCGCCCGTGAGTAGCGGGCAGATGCGCCGGCAGCTCCGGGCACTGCAGCCGCCGCGCGTCGCGGCGCGCATCCGGCATCCTGCGACTCGCTGATCCTCGCTGCCATCGCTCTGCCGGTGGTGGCGATCGGCCCGTTCGTGCTGCCGACCTACATGGTCAACAGCCTGATCCGCGCGTTCCTGTATGCGGCGGTGGCGCTGACCGTCGACATCCTGTGGGGCTACACCGGCATCCTCACCTTCGGGCAGTCCGCGTTCTTCGGCATCGGCGCCTATGCCGCGGGGCTGATCTTCACGCACGCTGGGCTTCAGTGCCGGCTATGCGGCGCTGGCCTTCGTCGCCGGCGTCATCGTCGCGCGTGATCGTCGCGCTGCTAGTGGGCTGGCTCGCGCTTCTATCACGGCGCCTCGCCGCTCTACGCGTTCGGTGGTCACGCTGGTGCTGCCGATCGTCGTGACGCAGATCCTGTATTCGGGCGGCAACTTCACCGGCTCGAGCAGCGGGCTGTCGGGCTTCGAGAGCTTCGACGTATCGGCATCGAACGCCTGGTTCTGGATCGCCGGCGCGCTTCCTCGTGGTGGTTACCGCCGGCGCCTGGCTGTTCGTGCGCAGCGACGCCGGGCGCGTCCTGGTGGCGATCCGCGAGAACGAGCAGCGCTGCGAGTACCTGGGCATCAACGTCTCGCGCGTGAAGATCTCTGCTGATGGTCGTGTGCGCCGTGATCGCGGCGATCGCGGGCTATGCATTCGCCGGCGTGCAGATGGTGGTGGCGCCGGAGTATGCCGGCTTCGTGTTCGGCACCGAGCTGTTGATCTGGGTGGCGCTCGGCGGCCGCGGCACGCTGATCGGACCGGTGATCGGCACGCTGTTGCATCGACGTCGAGCACGCTCGTACCTCAGCGGCAACCTGCCCTTCGTGTGGAAGCTCATCATCGGGCTTTGCCTTCGTGGTCGTGATCGTCGCGCTGCCGCAGGGATCGCATGCGCGCTGCTTACGCGGGCGCTGTCGCGCGTGGTCAGAGCGCGCAGGCAGCCGGACTGCGGCAGCTGCCGCCATCCTGCGCCCAGCGCCGCGGGGCCATCCGCCGGTCTCGAGGGTGCCGGCCGGCATGCTCCTGGTGCTGCAGGATGTGCGCAAGCACTTCGGCAGCCTGCAGGTGCTGGACGGGATCGACTTCACGCGCGAGCGCGGCGAGCTGCTGAGCCTGGTCGGGCCCGAACGGCGCCGGCAAGACGACGCTGCATGCGCTGCATCGCCGACGGCGGCGAGCGCTCCGGCGGCGGCGTTCTGTTGAACGATCACGACATCGAGCGGCTGCCGCCGTACTCTGCGTGCGTTCGGCGTGCGGGCGCAAGTTCCAGAACGCCAACGTCTTCGAAACGCTTGACGGTGGCCGAGACCATCTGCGCATCGCGCGCACGCGGTCGCACCGGCCCTCGCTCTGGCGCCTGCTCGCCACGCTCGACCTGCCGCAGCCGGCCTGCGAGGTGATGCACGCGCCACCGGCTCTGGATCAGCAGCTCGGCAGCGCAAGCGCGCCATCTCTCGCACGGGCAGAAGCAGGCGCTGGAGCTCGCCATGGTGCTGTCGCTCGAGCCGAGCGTGCTGCTGCTGGATGAGCCGACCGCCGGCCTGACCGAAGCCGTGAGCGCACCCTGATCGGACAGATCCTGGTCGACCTCGCGCGGCAACCATCGACTCTGCGCATCGTGCTGGTCGAGCACGACCTCGACTTCGTGCGCGAGATCAGCTCGCGGGTCATCGTGCTGCACCAGGGCCAGCATCGTGCTCGGACGGCACGCGTGGCGTGAGGTGGTGGACGTCGGAGCATGGTGCGCACGATCTACGCCGGCGGGTTGCGCGCGCCCGCATCCAGGAGCACAGAGCGCTGACTGCTGCGGCGCTGGACATCTCGGGTTAGCGCCGGCGGCGGCTACGGCGAGGAACGCTCGTGGTGCACTGAAACGTTGATTACGATCGAGAGGGCGGAAGATGGGTGAGATCTTCGCCTTTGCTCGGCTGCGGCAGCATGGGCGATAGAACCACGCTGCCGGGGCTGTGATGGGCTTCCTGCCGAATCCAGCTGCGGCGGCGTGAAGCTTGTTCGGCGACTACATCGGCGGCTTGCCGCCCATCGCGTCGCCGGGCCGGCGCCCATCGCCGCCGCAGGAGCAGGCGCTGTTCAGGGCAGCTTGCGGTGGGCAACCTGCCGACTGGGGCTGCGGGACCAAGCAGCTGGCAGTTCGACGCGGGCCTGCAGCGGCGTCGGGCGGGTGTTTGCGTTCCCTGCCACAGCTTGGTTGAGACAGCGACGCGGGCACCCTGTCGGGGCGGGCAGAAGATGTTGTTAGTGGCGCGCGCGCTCATGTCCCGCCCGCGGCTCATGCTTTGATCGACAGAGATCTGGCGGAGGTCTGACCGAGCCGTAGTCGAGCGCCTGTCAGGAGAGTCCCTGCGCGGCGAAGCGCTTGACGCGATGGGGACATCGATTCTCATCGTCGAGCACGAAAACGCGATCAAGTTCGCATTGTCCGATCGCCGACCGCCTACGCCGTCCATCAAGCTGAGGCGAGGATCTCCGGACCGCGGGGCGCAGGGAGGCGGGGATCGAAGTGAGGAGATCACGGAATCAGGTGAGTGTATGAGACCTGAGGAGGGATCGGCGACATGGCCCCGCTTTGAAATCCCACGAGGCAGGCTGCGCATTGCCTGCCACTGCAGATGGAGCCGCGCGTCGGCGAAGGACCGGAACGTGGCGCGCGGCCTCGAGATTGATCGGCCGCGCGGCGGCGCCGGCGGCGCTAACCTCGTCGTGTTCGCCCGGAGTTGTGCAGCTCCGGCTACGTCTTCGAGACGCGCGAGGAGGCGTACGCGTTGGCCGAGGAGGGTTCCAGACGGGCCGACCGACCGGAGGCCTGGATGCAGGCCGCGGCGACCCACCGGCTGGTGATCGTCGCGGGCATCACCGAGCGCGAGGGCGACAATCTCTACAACGCTGCGCGCTATCGATCGGGTCCGAGCGGGTTCATCGGCCGCTATCGCAGGAAATCATCTGTGGGGTGCGGAAAACTTGTTCTTCGAGCCCGGCAATCTGGGGATGCCTGCGTGTTCCACATCAGCGCCGGGCGTATCGCCGTGCGCCATCTGCTGACATCTGGTTCCCGAGACCTTCCGTCTCGCCGGCGCTGCAGGGCGCCGGACCTGCTGTGCGTGGCGACGAACTGGGTGCCGATGCCGCAGCAGCCCGCCGGCCTACCGGTGATGGCGAACATCCTGGCGATGGGCGGTGCCCATTCCAACGCTCGATGTTCGTCGCCGCGGCCGATCGCGTTGGCGTCGAGCGCGGCAGCCGCTTCCTCGGGCAACAGCATCATCGTCAGCCACACCGGCTGGCCGATCGCCGGCCGGCCCGGCGAGCGTCGACCGGGAGGAGATGATCATGGCCGGACGGTCAATCTGGCCGACGCCGCGCCGGCCGCAAGCGGACGCTGAATGAGTTCAACCAGCTGCTGCGCGACTCGCAGGACCGATGTCTACGATGAGATGCTGGGCGCGAAGGCGCAAGCGTGGCTGGTATTAGCGGCGACTTTCCGTTCAGGTTCGAGTGCATTGGGGGCGGGAACGGGTCAAACGAAGACGGTGAAGGATTGTTAAGGCGCAGAGCCGCCGCCACCCGGCCCGCTGAGGCGGGGGAGGCCGCAGCAGTTTGACCACGCTATCCGGTTGCCGGCGCACCGGGTTACCTTCTTCGGCATGCCCGCAACAAACGGCGGCTTGATTGCAGGCTGGCTGGCGATGGTGGTGCACGGCGCGACTCGGCTACAGGGCGAGGATGCTCATCCGCCGCGCGAGTCAGAGCGGCGGATAGATCACTTCGGCGGCTGGTGCACTGCGAGGCGATGCCGGACGACTGCCGGCCGCGTTTGTCGCGCCGCCCGCCGCCTCTCCAGCCGCGAAGGCGCGCACGCGCGAGGCGCTCGGCCAGATCAGCAACCCGTCGCTGTCCCGAAACGCCTGCGCCATGGCATCGATGGTGGACACGCGCTCACCAGCATGTTTCCCTGTGCGGCGAGATGCGCGTCGACGTCTGTCCGAACCAGTCGGTGCAAGCGCCCACTTGCCCGACACACGCTGCGCTGCGGCCTCGCGCGCATCGACTTCGCCCGATCTGGCGCGTCTCCCTGCACCTTCATCCTGCGCCATCCCGGCGCCCTGGCGCCTCAGGCCCGGATCGGCCTGCCTCTATCAGCGCGAAGGCAAAGTCGATGGCCAGATATAGGGATTGACCCACGACTGGGCTTACGGCAGCCCACGCCGGCTTTACGTGTGGCGCATGGACCCTGCAGCAGGACGGCTGGTGGCGACAGCAACACCAAGCATGCCGGGAATGCGGGAACGGTGCGCGACGATGGAGAACGTCATGGCTCAGCCGCCTTCGGGTCAAGGATCCGGGACTCGAGTGCCTTCCATTCGTGCTTGCAGCACCGTAGCGAGCGTGGGCGACGCGCAGCGAAAGTCGTCGCGGCGTCGTCGAACGGTCTGGCCGCAATCTGGAATCCGATGGGAAGCCACACGTGGCGGTCGAAGCCGCACAGCGCCGAGATCGCCAGTGGCTCCGGTCCAGGTTGTGCGGATAGGTGGCAAAAGCGCCGGGACGCGGCGAAGGCACGCTCTCTTGCTTCGCCGCACGAACGTCGGAAGCCGTCCACTCGCGCGATCTTCCAGAGGCGGTAATCGGAGTGGTGGGGCCGAGCACCACGTCAACGCTCTCGAATACTGTGCGGAACTCCTGCACCAGAACCGCCCGATACTGCTCCGCCTTGAGGTGGTCCGGCCGGCGGTGACGAAGCGCCCCATTTCGACCAGCGAGCGCGTCCGGCTGGAAGTGCGGTGTGCGACCTGGCACGCAGCGACGCGCATCGTGGTAGGCGACGGTGGGGGAGGCGAGGCTCGATGGCGAAAACCAGACGCAAACCCAGGCCGTACTCGAGGCAGCGGCACCTGGAACTCCTGCACTGGCACTGGCACCTGCGCCGCGAGGTCGTCGATGGAGCTGCTCGACAGCGCGCTCGATCCTCTCCTGGTTGCGCTCGAAGAGAAATGGTTGCGACACACGCCCAGACTGCGGGCCTTTGATTGGGTTTGTCCAGCGCCTGGTGATGTAATCGGGCGTGGGTTGCGCCTGGCACGCGGGATCGGCTGACGGTCGTAGCCCGCGCAGCACGTTCCAGCATGCTCGAGCGGCGTCGGCTACCGTGCGGGTGTTGAAGAAGCGGCCCGGCGTGATCAGTGACCAGCTGTGCGGCACCACGCCGTCCGGCTGACGCGCCACGAAGGTTGCTTTCAGGCCGACCCGTGTTGGTCACGCTGGCCGGCATGCGGATGAGACCTCGGTATCGGAGCCGAGCGCCGCTGTTTCTGCCAGCCCGGCGAGGCGGTGCCGCAGCGGAACCTCGCCTGGAGCCCGACGGCGCGCGTGCGGTCCCAGGGGTTGCCCGGCGGACGGAGCGGCGTGACGTTGCCCGAGGCGAACTGCATGGGTGCGCGTCTTGCCGATCGGGATCGCCCGCGCCCGCCGCCGCGCAACCTGCCTGCCGCCGCCGGAGTCGCGTGGCGAAACGCAATCCCCGCTGGGGCGACCGTGCCCGCGGTGGTGGGCATGTCGCGCGTCAGGCTGAGTTGCTCCTTCACCGCGACTTCGGGATCCCGTGCAGGCTGGCCCACGCCAGTTGCCGGCTTTGATGTCTGTCCTGCTCGGCCGAACGCGCCTGGTCAGTGCACTGGAGGCGATGGATAAAGACTTTTGCAGCTGCACCGTCAGATTGCCCGATGCGCTCGCAGGTACGCTTACGTGGGGTGACAGGCGACCTTGCCGGCGCGCAGGCGCGGCGCCAGAGCCTCGATCGGCTGTGCTGCCTGGCGGTTCGCGTCTCTTCGCTCACCCTCTGCGATGAAGATTGCCCGTCAGCTCGAATGAAGCCGCAAGGTGCGTCGGTAGATCGAGCTGGCGTAGCTTTCGATCTACGCAGGATGTCGTGGAACGCCTTAATTCTCGCCAGGTGCTCGAGGGTGAACTGGAGACCAGGAGATCGAAGTAGCGGATGTCGAGAGCCGACCTCAGTGGCAGCTCTGTCGCGATCAGAATCGCTCATCGGTTTCACTCCTTCAGCTGTATGCAGCGATTGCAGCTGGTGGAAGCTCTGCGGCGGCACGGCGGCACCAGTTCCTCCATCATTTC
>ERZ1370068.10856-contig-9517_pt1 | contig 33701 bp, 60 predicted proteins | sample MGYA00561227_ERZ1370068 | MGnify/ENA primary metagenome ERZ1370068 (study PRJEB38410, sample SAMEA6850437) | metagenome | study: Metagenomic assessment of the ecological functions of the soil: analysis of the soil microbiota associated with the...
AGAGCTGGCTCGTTTAACGCGTCAATATAACTTCACTCGACCCGGGAGCAGGTCAAAGTTAGTAACGCGTTTACTCTATGGATTTTCGCAATTAAATCAGACCAACGCTGAGGGAATGGAATTAAGAGTGCATGCCATTCATGGATTTGCAATCATGCTCTACTGCGATGGGCTGCTGAAAGTCAGTGAGAAGACCGTCAGGCATGCAACTCCAGCCTATCAGGGAGTGACGAGGAGGATTGAGAGGTTCGCTTCAGGTAAGTTTCCCCGAAATCAAAAACAGAAGATTTTAGGAAGGATCGCATATATAATAAACCTCCGGCACAGCCTATTGGCAAGCCCACACGTAACTGCAAAGACGCTCCGATAGCTTATACGAAGATTGAATTGAAACGCATCTATTGATCTTTTCTGCGGCGATTTCGCGGAATTGTTTCGAGGGCGGCTTCGAGGTCTTCGACGATTTCCTGACCGAGAACGTCGGGATCGGAGAGATTGTCGGGTTGTTCGAGGCTTTTGTCTCTTGAGCCAGAAGATGTCGAGGCTCGCTTTGTCGCGGTTGAAAAACCAGCCTGTCCCCATTACTGTATCACCCCTCATGGCGTTTTTGCCGCCCAACGCCAAGTTGCGTCGTAAAATCGTTCCCGCTCCGCCAGAGCGTGCCAGCCAGAGCATCCAGCGAGATACGCTCACAGGCGCAGGGCGCGCCGGCGCGCATGAGTTGGGCCCGACTGCTCAAACGGGTCTTCGACATCGACATTGAACACTGCCCGAACTGCGGCGGCAGCTTGAAGATCATCGCCGCCATCGAAGATCCGCCGGTGATTGTCAAAATCCTCAGCCATCTGGGCTTGTCCACCCGCGCCCCACCACGGGCGCCGGCGCAGCTGATTCGATCTATTCCAGACAGTCTTGAGAGCCAAAAACCGCTTGCCAACGCGAGCCGACGGAGGGGCTCACTCTGAGTGCGAGTGAGCGGCGCCATACGGAACACTCTCGCGCGCGTCGAAGCCGCTGCGCCGCCCGAGGCCGACCGCAGCAAAAGCGCAAATTTCACTAATTGCTCCGACGATTGACACGCTCCACCGGATCAGCGATATATCTCCGAACAGAAAAAAGGTGGTTTTGAAAAAACTATACATAGTCCCCTCGCGCACTTTCAACGCGGACTGATTGTGATTGGTCTTGCCGGGACCAGGAGGATAATCCAAAGCAGATTTCACTTTCAATGTGCAGGCGGATACGGGTTTGATGTTTTTGGTAGTCATGTTTTATTTCTCCTTTTTCGATTTGAGTTTAGTAATTGCGGATTTTCAACGCAGGAACTGGCTCCTGTATGTGATTCCAAAGTCAAAGTTTATGCAACAACAGTTTCTGAAGCTTCGGATCATCACGACCAGCAAGAATGGTATGCGGCCGGGCCACCCAGGCTTCTTCTCAATTCCGGTGTGTGAAGTCTTTACCGAAAGCTTGTTCCAAAGTCCACAGGAAGGCTTCCGCCACAGGCTGGTAATCTTCGCGGTCACACCATAACCGGCGTGGCGCTGACCGAGCGCAACGGACGGTGGGGATGATCTTTTCCAGATTGTTCAAACTGCCCACGGCGAGACCCAGCGTGCTCATCAACAGGGAGCCCCTGATCCTCATATTGTCTTGGAACATATGACGGTAATGGGGGCGATCTCGAAAAAGGCGATTGTAAAAGAGTTCAGCCGCCTGGTCGGCAATGGGGCGTACTTTCTCAAAAACGAAGATTGAACGAGTTCGGATCTCGTTTTGTGTCCATTTTTTTCTCCTATTGTTTGACGGATATTCAATTCGCATACGTTGATTAATCGTGTGCCTACTTTATCAAAAGGAACGTTGACAAAGTTGCGATTAATTGACCTCCTTAATTGACATTGCTCCGACGATTGGACACGCTCACCGGACTCAAGCGATGGCATTCTCGAACAGAAAAAAAAGGTGGTTTGAAAAAACTATACATCGACCTCGTTGCTACCCCTAGCCATGCGCTCCGCAAGGGACACTGGATTGAAGCGAATAGTTCTCAAGGCAATCTGTTTGTCAAAGATCGCTGAGAGCGTGGTAAGCACTTTGTTCACAGATGGCGCGGTAAGGCCGAAGCTGCTTTCCACTCGTCGCGCTTCTTCTCGACTCAACGCTGTGTCTGCACAGTCCATCCGATAGGCACCAAGAGTAGGGACGATAAATCGATCGATATGGTTCGCCCAAAACTCGAGCGACGATTCTTTGATGGGTCCGCCGTGCTTCGATTCGGAAACCTTCTTCCCGTCCAGCCATGCCCGCGCGGCTTGCTCTACTGTGGGGATCTTCGCCGGCGCGACATACTCCCGGTTGCGGACTGACGTGCGCCGTTCATCCTGTGCGGCCCGGGCGTCCTTTTCACGATCAAACGATTCCCGGTGCTTCACTCCATTGCCATCTCGGAAGGTGATCTGATACCTGCCGGAAGGTAGCTTTCGGATCCCCTGTACTGCGTAAGTTTCGCTGATTCATTTTCGTTTCTCCGTGTCCGTGTTTAGGAGTTGATTTATTCACTTTGGCGATTGGGCCAAATTGAGCAGGTTTCGTTATGGACTCGCGGGCGGGCCACGTGGTAGGGTAAAAACACGGAGGTGTAGCTTGGCTTCTTCACGGGGTCGGGCTCCTTCCTAGGCCGGGGCAAACGGTGTTCCAGCACCGCCCGGCCGTTTTTATTTCATCATTCTCGTTTTTTCACTTGTGCTCGAAGTTTTTCCAAAGCCTGCAAGTACAATCCTTTAGGTTTATTTACTACGTTGATTAACGTGTGCCTACTTTATCAAAAGGAACGTTGACAAAGTTGCGATTAATTGACTCCTTAATTGACATTGCTCCGACGATTGACACGCTCACCGGATCAGCGATATATCTCCGAACAGAAAAAAGGTGGTTTGAAAAAACTATACATCTCGAACGCGCCGACGAGAAACTTCGCGGCTGAGGCCGCTCACGAGAAGTAGCGTTTCCAAGGGCAATCTTGTCCGTCCGTGCCAGGTGCAGCCAAAGATCGAACTGTAATCTCATTCGCGCGAGTCACCGCCGTAACTGAAACCTGATACAAGAACCAGCGAACGAACCATCTCCGAATACTCCGCCGCAATGAATGTGGCAAACCGCCGCTCCAAGGGAAAAGCCAACAAGGTCAAAGCGATGCCTGCCATCGGCCCTGGCTGCTGCCACAACGCGATCTGCGAAATCGGATACTGCTCGGCGCATTTGCCGAGTCAGTTCCGGCGGACCGGTTCCGCATAGTTTAGGCGAATCACAGGGCGGTGCCTCGTCAGCTGTTCTACTACCTGAGACCAGTCTTCTGACTGTCCTGATGTACCGTAGCAGGAGCACTACTGGTAAGCTCTTCTTCGTTGTTCGGTTGGTGCTTTTCTGGTCCTGTATTTGTCATGTTTCCTTTCACCTCGTAGTCTCTCATCACTGTAGCTCGGGTGTCGCTCCTAGCTATTCATTCAGTTCATTGATCGGGTTAGTGGAATCGACGCTCACGAAACTCCTTGATCGCCGCCGGCAAGACATGAGCGGCGGCCCATGGGGCTGTGGATTCAAATTGCCGTTACTCATCGATGGGCGGCCCAACAATGCCTGATCCGAATGGTTCGACTACTAGTAGATAGCTCTTCGAGCGACAAGCCGACAAGCTTGGGGTAAAGCTCTTCTACTCCACCTGGGTGAAAAGAAGGTCGACATGCGGATCGGAGCGTTCGAACGATTCCTCCACGCGTGATGTGCGCCGTGCTGGAATAACCACAATTGAGCCGACGGACGGCATTGAAAACGTCGCCGTCGATGCTGAAGGTCACCGTCCCTTCAAGGATGTGAAAAATTTCATCTTCCGCATGGAAGTGCATAGGTGTTGCTGTGCCTGGCGCCGCGATATTTTCCATAATTGCATAGCGGCCATTCACCTGTGTTCCGTGAACCCGAATACACAATTGTTCTCCGGGGATTGCCTCAAACCATTTGATGGTGTCATGGTGACTGACAATAGCTGCACTGTGTTCGGGTGCATTATCAGGATCCAAACTCGGTGCCGAACTTGTGGTGGGGATCATTCATCAGCATTTCTCCTTTATGGAGTGAAATATTCGTTTTCTTACTTGTGATTGAAGCACTTCAGCTTATCATAATCATTCTTCCTTTTCTGGCGGCCCCTAACCAGGCTTATCGGTCGGACTCAGGCCAGATATCCGCCATCCACGCTCAAAGCTGCTCCGGTAATGAAGCTTGCCTCCGGACTGGCAACGAACGCAACCATCGCGGCGATCTCATCGGCGTGCCCCAGTCGTTTCAGCGGCACGAGACTTTGACGGCGTCGGAATGCGGACCATCCGCTGGGTTCATATCGGTTTCGGTTGGCCCGGGCTGGATCGTGTTGACGGTGATTCCTCGCGGCGCGAAGTCGACGGCCAAGCCTCTCGCCAGAACGGCTACCGCGGCCTTGGTCATTGAATAAACGCTCGCCCTGAAAGCCCGTTCTGTCTGCCGTGACGCTGCCCGATGACGATGATGCGTCCCCTCGCGCATGTATCGCCCGGCGGCCTGCGCGCCGACAAAGACCGGAGCGCACGTTGATTGCAATCATGCGGTCGAAGTCCTCCAGGGAAAACGTGTCAATCGTGCCCATAAGCAGAATCCTGCGTTGTTGACCAGGATATCCAGACGACCGCAGGCGTCTAGCCGTCCGAGCTGACGGCAGCCTCGCACCGCTTCTGCGTCCGGCGTTGTCAGCTTGGATAGCCAGGGCTTTCCGCCGATGGTCCGATTTCGGCGACCAGGGTCGCCGCTTTTTCCCTGGAGCTTGAGTAAGTGAACGCGACTGCCTGCTCCGTCTTTGACCAGACGACGGACGACGGCGGCGCTCGATGCCGCGAGAGCCACCGGTGACTAAAGCAACTTTGCCTAGAAGCGAATTTGAAGAATTGTTCATAATAAATAACCTATCAGTTATGGACTATGTTAGTCAATAATTGAAACACGAAACCAAGCGTCCTGCTTTTTAAGTTTCATTTCAGACCTCGCATGGTCATGCGGGCGATGCACGCGCTTACGGTTCTCAGGTGCAGCGCCCGAACGCGCCGCGATCTTGATACCGACGAGTGTCGCCATTATGAATTGCGCGCGCGGCTTTGCCCATCCACGCTTTTGCTGATCTCCCCGGCTGCTTTGGCTTCAGCAATTCGGCGCTCGAGACCAGACAGCATCGTTCTGCCCGCCATGTCGGTTATCATCGTCACTTCCGGGTCTGAACACGCCAAATTACAGCACCACTGATGCCGAGGCATTTCGGCTCAGGATCGGCAATTGCCAGCGATACCGCTAAATTAAGCATTGCCTCCAATCCCTTCACCGGGGATGAGGCGGAGCTAAGAGCACGAAGTTGGTTGCTAATGCTCTCGGCCGTGTAATGTTACAAAGCTTCCAGATAGAGCCGCCGCTTGTCGCCGAATGTGTCACATAAGCTTTGACGCCCAATTCCCATGGCCTGCACCAACGCGTCTGTTGACGTGCCTCTTCATAGGTGCTCAGAGAAGACTCCGATGGCGTTCTCTTTAGCGCTGCTTCACTCTCGAACTCTTTTGGCCGTGCCATAGCATTTCTCTATAACGCACACTCACAGATCGCGTGACCGTCTCTGTCCAGAATTGATCGCAACGTAGCCGAAGCGTTCACCTTTCTGAACCGGGCGAGGTGTCTTTTTCATTGGAAAGACAGCTGAAAAGTGTCGGCGAATTCGTTGAACGCTCAGTTCGCTGATGCTGGTTACTTGGCAGGCGCCGAGAAATGATAGTGGATTGGTAAAAAGAACCCCGTAACATGGAACAGAGCAGGGTCGCGGCAAAAAGGTCCACGCCGGCCGGGCCAGGCCAAATTGGAAATCCCAGTGGCAATGACCGTGGTGCGCATCAACGGCCGTTCTGACCATCACCTACAAGGATCGAATTGAGGGACATCTTTATACGCACCATAAATCAAATGGCCAATCGGCGGAGTTGTTGCGCGCCGGCTTACTGCCGAGGCCAGTCTGGTAGACTGTGGTTCCGGCATTAGTTTAGCGAATCACCACGGGCGGTGGTTGCCGCTGTTCTACTACTCCGAGATCAGTCTCGGTTGATTTGTCCGATGTGCCGTATGTTCGCCCGGCCAGAAAGCTGCGCCATCGAGATTATCCAGCGAAGTCACACGCGGGGCGCCGGCGCGAGCAAACTGACCGTCGTAAACGGGTTCGACATCGACATTAAACACCGCCCCAACTGCGCGGGCAGCCAGATCATCGCCGCCACAGGATCCGCCGGTGATTGTCAAAAACCAGCCATCTGGGTTGTCCACCCGCAAACCCACTGGAGCATGGCTGGCGGAAGATCGATCTTATTCCAGATTAGCCGATTTCAAAACTGTTGCCAGTGAGCCGACGAGGCTCACTTGGAGTGAGTGAGCGGTGAGAGGACTCTTTTCGCGGTGAAGCCGCGCAGGCCGCCTGAGGCGATCGTAATGCGCGCAAAAGCGCATTTCACCAATTGCCCGACGATTGACACGCCCACCGGATCAGCGATATGGGAATCTCCTGAACAGAAAAAAGCGTGGTTTGGTAAAAAACTATACGTACAGTTGGGATCCTTGGCATCAATGATAGGCCTGGCTGACGAACGGCCCGCGGCTGGTTTGGCCCACTGGTGCGCACCTGCAATGAACATCAATGATCGGACAAGCCCAAGGCGCCCGCTTGAAGAGCGTTCCTCGTGTAATCGAGGACAAGCTGGCAAATCTACGAGCTGGATCGCCTCTGCGAGTCCGCCGAGGCAGGCGCCAGATGCTGCGCTATGCCGAACGCGGCATCGGTGCATCTTTGAGTGAAGCGTCGCCGCTCGGAGTCGAGGTCCGCCGAGGAGCGGAGGGCGTCGACGCGATCGCCGCCGTCGTCCCCAAGCCTGCGCCACTGAAGAAGCTGATCCGTGGCGGGCTCGCTCCATTTCGCTGGAGCCGCCGCCAGATCGATCTCGGCGCGGCGACAATGCCATCACCGCGGACCTCTTATCTGCTGATCCTGTAATCTTGATCGCCAGGGCGCGCGTCACGCTGCGCTGCCCAATCGCGGAAGCTCCAGCGTGGTATCGGATCCATCGGGCCGTGGTGAATCCGCCGGGAGTCTTGAGCGCGTCAGCTGACGGCCGCTGGAAAATCCGGACGCCGGAACGCTCCTTCCGGTCGATGGATTCGGATGCACCGCGCGAATTGTTATCGGCCTTACGGTTCAGGCTGTCTCCATATGCTGCAATTCCGAAATTCAGTTATACAGTGGCGATAGTGACGCACGGCAGACTGACGCGACGGAAACGAACCTGCCAAGCTTTCTGAGGGCACCTTGTTCAGTGACAGTTGCGAGCGAAGCGTGGGCAGAACGGGTTCATGGCCGCCCTGCATGACGCTGATGGTTCAATGCGATGGGTACCTCGCCGGTGGCGGGTGGATATCAGGGAAAAGCAGGTCATATCGAACGCAGGCCCGGGACCGCCTCAGCATACCAGGCTGGCGCCATGGCCCGGTGCCAGACGGTCGACTGCGACGATCGTGGCCGGTGTAATTATGGCCTCCGTACGATCCCGTTCTGGAAGTGTGAGTATGGCGCACAACGGTGGCGCCGACTTCAACGTACACCGCGAGATCCCGCTGGGTCAATTCGCGTCTGGATCGCGAGACGGATCGGCAGAGATCTGGGAGACTGGTTACGATTCTGGGAAGATGGCGGCACTATGGTGGTCGATGACGCGTGATGGCACAGGCCGGAAGCGACCACACGCTGGCATTGAGCGCTCGGCTGCGACGGATGGGGAGAGACATTTATTTGCGCCTCCACTCAGTTTAGCCGCGATTTAGCGACAGCGTGGTGATCCTGGCGACCAGAGAATCCGGGGCGTCGCCCGAATCGCCGTAGCCACGGCGGGAACGATCCCGCGATGCCAGCGAGTGTCGATGCGTAGATGGCGAGGTCGTTCAACCGAAGAGCTTGCCGTCAAGCGTGCCGAGCGAATTGTTCGACGGCATCCTGATTCTGGCGGCAGTCTCCTCCCGCTCGTTCGGGCAGGCAGAACGATTACCAAACAAAAAGATTCGCGTCCAAAATCGCTTGTGCGCCCGGCGGTGTGGCTACCGACGAGCAGGGCGATCCCTCCTCTATAAAGCCCGCGTACCCGGCTCTCACGGATCGTAGGATTTGCTCTTGGGTCTGCGGCAACTCGATTCACATCCGATCGCGTACTCAATCCGTCAGTGAGCTCGCGGATGGCTTTAACCGCGTCAACTTCCTGGCGCGTTGATCGTGTGCGTCGCACCGAAGCGCCGGGCAAAGCGCGAGTTTATCTTCGATCATGGCATCCACGCAGCAACGACGAATGGGCATCGAGACAGAAGTGGCGGCGGCGTGATGGCGCGCGCCTGGCTCCATGCGTGGCATAACCACGGCGTCCGGTGAGGGTCGACCGTGGCGAGTGCGTAAGGTTCCGCATGACTTGAGCGTTCGCGCGCTTGCTGATCGTGGGGAGGGAGCTGTGATCTCGACAGACCCCAGAGTCGCCTTGGCATTGTCACAGAGGATTCTTGCGTTTTGGGCGTTTCGTCAGTCGTCCTGTCCGGACGTTGGCGCACGATAAGCGTGGCATCCATCTGGCCTCGAGCCATCGCCCAGTGAGCCACCAATCGCTGCCGATTCACGATGGGGCTTTTCCGATCTTTGTCGCTTTCGCCGGGTTCCGCCGCGTAGCCGCGTTCTTCCACGCTGCTAACGGTGACGAAGCATGCAACATAAGCTGGTGATCGCGATTCCGCGGCTGAAAGCTTCAGCAGCCCGTGAAGCTTGATACTCCGGTCCCTCGCGGTGACGACGATGTAAGTCATCGCGCCCTGGATCTGCCTTTCAAATAACCGAGCTGCGCCTGCGGCACGTTGATGGCGCCGGGGATGGTTTCCTTTTCAAAATTCGCCGGCGGGCGAACGTCAATGATCATCACCGCGCCGGCATCGAGTTGCTTCTTGAGCTCATCGGCCGGCGTCTGTTTGGCACCGACGGCCCACTTTGTTTTTGGATCTATCTCATATCTGCGCTGCTCCTGGGCAAAGGAAGCCGCAGCGCAGAGTAAAGGCTGCAACCGCCAGCTCCACGATCAATGGTCTCATAAATCCTCACTGGAAATGAATCACGCCAACCGGCGGCTAATCTAGCGGAAAGGGTTCACCGTCGTCAATCCCGGGCTGGCTGCGGCGCTGACCTAAATTCCAGCCGCGCATTCAGAATCTCAATCGGGGAAGGAACGAGAATCCGTCTCAGGCCTTGTTTATTTGCCATAGATGCGATCGAAAAACCGCTCTCATCCAATTTGCGAATGAAGCGGTTGTCGACAAGATCATCGACATTGACCTCGGCGATGCGCGGATTCTGCGTTTTCAGCAGGCGCTGCACGTTGCGCATTCCTTCGACCGCCGGGTAGGGCTTGCGCGCCATGGTTCGAACCGTGTCGTGGTAACCTTCTTCAGCGGTAACGGAGTCTTTGAGCCGCAGTTTTTTCATAATCAGCTCGACCACCGCGTTTTGGTTTTTCGGCGCGATCAGATAAGCCAAGCTTTCCAGCAAGGCTTTGAGCATGTTCTCAAGCAGCACCGGCTGGTCAGCGATGAAGCCCGCGCGTCGTGACGACATCCACGCCGGTAAACGGGATATCGGTCTTTTGCGAGTCACCGAGAACATTGAAACCGCGCTGCTCGAGCTTTTTGCTGAACGCCATGTCGATCACCGCGGCATCGACTTTGCCCGATTCGAGCGCTTGGCTGCGCACAACCTGTTCGCCGGTGCCTTGCAGCATGATGTTGTCCCGACGCAAGTCGAGGCCAAAATGCTCGAGCCAAAGCAGGGCCGCCATCCAGTTGGTGCCGCCGCGATATAGCTTGGTAGCTCTGGTCTTCGCGCTTGTATCGTTTGATCCTAGAGCTTCGCTCGGCGCGATCAAGCTCACCATCGGCCACTCCACCATCAATCCGCGCATCGCGCCCCTATGGATTGCCCAGGAGAAGGGCTACTTCCAAAAGTATGGGATCGACGCGACCCTCGTTTTTGTCCGCAATACACCTTTGATGATCGCCGCCATGAAGGCTGGAACCATTCCCATCGCTTACGGCGGCGGCAGCGGTATCCTGGGCGCGTCGGTTACCGAGTCCGGACCTGCGAGTCCTGGCGACGTTTACCGGTAGGATGACCAACAATGTGGTTGCCCGGCCGGGGATCAAAACACCGAAAGAGCTGCGCGGGTAAGATTCTTGGGATCCGCTGCATCGTGAATCCTCCTTGCTGCGTGGCAGCGAAACGCGGCCATGTGCTACTCAAAAGTCTTGAACCAATACACCAAGGGGACCAAGCACTACAATCCCACCCAACACTCACGCGAGCTTCCAGGCGAGGATTTCCTTGGTGAGGCTAGTTCCCTTTGATCCCAAGCTCCTTTTGCGCCTCTCTGAGAATCGAAAGATCCGCAACATCACTTAGCGCAACGTCGCGGCTTACCTTGGCTAGTTCTTTGATCTCCTCGATTATCAGGCGAAAGCCGTTTTCTGACAGGCTTCCATTCTCATTAGTGGCTTTCGATAGATACTCGTATGTTCCTGTGGCGATCTCCTTATCCGTCCTCTGCCACTCCATCAGAAACTGAATCGTCCCGTCGCGATTTGTCCTGATATAGCGACTGGCCCTAATACCCGCTCTGATGACTCGCTTGACCTCGTCGGGCTTCTCTCTGATTTTCTTTGTCGTAGTTATCAGACCACCCTCAGGATAGGTGAATATCTCATAGGCCCGCGCGAGAACATTCAATCCCAACTTCCTTGCCTGAAGATCCAGTGGGACCGGGACTACCGTTGCATCGATTAACCCTTGCTGCAGACGGGCAAGACGGCCTTCGGTAAGACCTCCCGAGGCGAATTTCACGTCTTTCTCCGGCTCCAGGCCGAAATGCTTGACCATCAGCCGCGCATGGCGATCGGGACTACCCCGGGAGTCCCGATCACAATTGTTTTCCCCTTCAGCTCTCTCACGGATTTGAGATCAGCTCGGGCGACGAGCGTCTGTGAACTACCTTGGATATAGGAGGCAACAACTTTGAGCGGGAGCCCTTGGATCGCTCCCCGCAGAGCACTGATGCCTGTAACGTAATCTGCTTCTCCGCTAGCCAGCGCGGCCGCTGCCACGGTGCTCGACATCCGAATGATCTCGGCTTCAAATCCCTCCTCTTTCAAGAATCCTTTCTTCTGCGCTAGAGGAAAAGGGGTAGAGCTGGCTCCCGGAGCAAATCCAATCCGAATCTTATCTGCCGCTTGGACCGAGACCTGAAAAAGCGAAAGCAGCGAGGAAAACTGCTAAGAACGTTGGCACTGGGACCCCTTTCCCAACTGGCAGCCTAAACGCTCCGGATAATCTGGGAATCGAGAACCCGGTTGGCAAGCTCACTCACTGCCGACTGGGAAGTAGATTTTGGGCATCGAGCGCTTTCATGACCGCATCGACATAGGACTTAATCGCGGTCTGTACGTTTTCCGGCTCGGTCGTTTTAATGGTCACGCTCCAGACCACCTCGTTCTTGGCGACATCATAGAGCATGGTCTCCGAGGTATACTCCTTGTAACGGGAAACGCTGGCGGAACCGGCCGGTCCAGACCAGGCAGCGCCCACGTTTGGGCCGAAGATACCGATGGAAAACGGCAATGTCGGGCCGAGCTTGGTCTTCTGCTCCGTCTGCACCGATCGCGGGAAGATCATCGCATCGGCGCGGGCCTCCTGCGCGGCCTGTCTCAGCTGGTTTTCATCGATCCCTTGGTCCTCCGGAATGTATCCATAGCTTGCCAATGCATCTACCCCCGCAGTTCTAAGCTGAACCACGAAGTTCATCCTCGAAGTTACGCCTTAGGCTGGTATTCCCACTTGGACCTGCAACTATGATGCGCTTGAAGGGACCTTGGGGATAAGCCGGATTGCGCCATTCAGTGACGATCGAACTAGGAATACTAGTCGTGGTTGAACAAGCGCTGAGAAACAGGACGACAAAGACAATTCCTAACAGCCTTAGAAGAGACTTTCTTGCAGATCTCACACTGCCATGATCGCGCGAAATCAAGTCTTATTAAAGCCCCTGTATAGTCGTGCGCCGATACTGAAATTTATTTCCTCGATGGTTCGCGGCGGCTCAACCCGGCCATGAGCTGCCCCACCGATCAGCAAAAGCTACTTCATTGACTGGCCGCCGCTTCACCGGGCCGAACTTGTCCTCGGGATAGCCGATGGGCATCAGCGCATAGGTCAATACGTCATCCGGTATACCCAACAACGCTTTGACCTCACCCTCGCACCGGATGTGATTGGTCGTGATCAACGTGCCAAGGCCGAAGGCGCGGCAGGCGAGAATAATATTCTGCACGGCGGGATAAATGCTGGCGCCGCGAATCCGGTCGGTATAGACAAGCTCCTGCTCGTAAATCGCCTGCACCGCAGGCGGCAGCGACTCGCGCGGGGGCGCCGGGCGATCCCGGAGGCAGGGCACCAGCAGCACCGGCGCCTCGCCCATGTGCTGCCACAGATAGGCGCCGGATGACATCATCCGTTGGTACTGCTCGGTCGGTCATGTGAGCGGGACGGCCGCGCGCCTGGTAAATCGCCTTCGCGATGTCGGAGGCTTTACGGTAGATCAGACTCAACTTGCGTCGCACCTCGGCGTCGCGCACGACGACGAACACCCAGTGCTGGAGTTGCCCGCCGACGGAGCGCGGATGGCGGCGTCGAGGATTTGCGTGATGATCTCGTCCGGCACCGGATCGGGTTTCAGCCGGCGCAATGCCCGCGCCGAATACATCGCCTCGAACAGTCCGATTTCGCTCATGGCCGGTTCCTCCTATCGACTGCGTAAATTGGCGGGCGCTCAGCGTGACAGTGCATCAGCGAGAGCCCGCAAGAGTCTCGCACCGTCGCCGCGCCATGCGCTGCCGTGCATGCATGCGAGGGTTGTGGGTTCCGTGGAAGCAAGTCTCTCAAGCATTCCGCGCCCATTTTTCGTGTGTGAGTAATAATCCATCGCCTGACGGAACGCCTCGCTGGGACCGAGAATGTCCGACTCGGTGATGGGCGGATGATCGGCGCCGCCCTGCGTGAACAGATCGCCACACAGCAGCGTTTTCGTTCTTTCTTCCATCAGGAAGCCGCATTCCCAGGCGTGGGGCAAGTGCGGTGTATCGAACCATTGCACGGAATGTTTTCCAAGCGAAAGCCTCTCCCCGTCGGCGAGTGCACGAGGCGGCCGGTCAGCGAGATCATTGATGGATACTATGGCCGCCACTGTGCCGCATAGAGGCATGGATCGCGGAGCTACCGCGAGCCATTCGTTGAGCGACCCGCATTCGTCCGCCTCAACGTGCGAAAAAGCAACATAACGAAGCTCTTCCACCGAGATCACGCTGGCAACCGCGTCACGGACAAGGGAAACATCTTTCGCGGTCCGGTGTGAAAGATCAGGGGCTCATCGTCAACGATAAGGTACTGGTTGAATGAGAATCCTCCGGTCCTCCTTCCATGACAACCGGCGTATTGATGCGATAAATCCCATCCGCGATCTCATGGACATTTGTCCCCGACTGGCTATTCGTAGTGACCATTTGCATTCTCCTTTGAAATCGGTTGTGCGACTGGATGAGGCCCATTAGAACCTGCCTTCCTTTTCCAATCTTTTGACGACGCTATCGTCGACCAATTCTTCGGCCTTGAGGCGGCGGATCTTTTCGTTGCCGGCGCCGAGGAGACGGATAACGTTGCGCACGCCATCGACGCTGGGATAGATTTTTCTTTCGTAGATGCCGAGCATACTTTGATAGCCTTCCTCGGCATCTTCGATGCGCTTGAGACGGAGTCCTTTGGCCAAGCTCTTCACCACCTGCGGCTTATTTTCCGAAATCCGAATGAAAGCCACCCCGTCGAGCAAAGCTTTGATTACATTTTCCACCGTCCCGGCAGACGAGGCAATGGTGCTCCGCCGGGTGATGATCCCCGGTACCCTGAAAAGCGATGGGCAGTTTTTCTAAATCGGCGAGCTACGCGGAAGCCTTTGTTCTGGACGATCTTGGCATACGTGTAACTCAAATAGGCCGCATCGACATTGCCAGCCAACAGCGCCTGCGAGACCACCGAATTGTCTCCCAGCGCCCGCATCTGTATCTTGTCCCGCGCCGGCGCAAGACCCCAGTGATCCAAGGTCAACATGGTAAAAATCCAAGTGCCGCCACTCAGGCTGTTGACGCCGAGGTTCTTGCCCTTCAGTTCCGCGGGGCTATTGATCGTCGGGTTGACCGCAAAAGTTCCTGTCAATCGATTGATGAAGCCGGCGACAAAGACCAAGTCGGCGCCCTCCGCAATCGCCCCGAGGTTCGCCGCCGACACCGATCCCCAATGCAATAAAGATTCTCCGGAGCTCAGCGCCGACATGCCCACCGGACCGTTGCGGACCTGCACCAAAGTGAGATCGAGACCGTACTTGCGGAAGTAACCTTGATCCTGCGCGACGTACATGAGCCCCCTCTCGTTCACTCGCGGAGCCGGTGGGTCACAAGAACTTTGGTGAGATGCGCCGCCGCGTGAACGCTGTGCGTAATTGGAAACCAAAAGAGTGAGAACGAGAAAGAACCATCCAGTCCGTTCGATATCTCAATTCTCTGGGATCGAAACATAAACCTCCTATTTCAGATTCTGACTTTTTGTGGCCGGCGACCGGAGTGGGACGGCGAAGAGAAGTAACCAGGAAGAGAGTCGGAGCATCCGCGAGATTAGGTATTCAACCGTCGCGCGAACAGCAGTCATAACCGCTCCGATGCAGAACCGTTGTCTAACGGTATTGCGCAATCGTGTAAACGTGACGGAAAAGAAGAAAGTTGCACCTCTGCTAAGCCTGATACGGGATCTCCCTATTTCTTTTGCCCGGGGCGCTAGTGGCTATGGCCGCGATCCGGCTTCCACCGCGTAAAACCTGCTGGCGCGGCGGACTAGAATCGATCTGGCGCAGAAACTGCCCGACTGCGTTCCAGAACTCGGCGCGCCGCTCGATCCCGTAGTGACGCGCGCCTTCCAGGATCACGGTGCGCTTCGGCCCGCCCCACGCGCGGGCAAGCGCCGCGCCGTGCTCCACCGGAGTGACGTCGTCGCGCTCGGCGAGGATGAACAGCGCCGGCACCTTGATGGTCGGTGCGATCCCGGCCGCGTCGTAGCGCCCGTTAAGCAGCAGCCCCACCGGCAGCCAGGGATAGCGCTCCACCCCAAGTGCGGCGAAGCTGTCGAAGGGTGTGGCTAGAATCACACCGCGGACTGGACGCGATCTTCGCCAAGGCAACCGCGAAGTACGTGCCCAGGCTCCGGCCAAGCAGCACGATGTTCGCGGGGTCCACGTCAGAGACGCGCCGCGGCATAATCGTAGATCAGGCTCGCGTCCTTCAGCACGACGCGCTCCGGAGGGCTCGCCCCCGGAGAGACCGTAGCCTCGATAGTTGATGAACAGCCATCCCCAGCGGTCAGACTTATCGCCCTCATCGATCATCAGGACGTTTCACGGCGCACGCCGCCGAAGACGATCACCAACGGAAAGCGTTCACCGGAGGGCGTCGTCGTCGGATGCTCGAGCCACATCCGTGCAAGGTCACGCCGTCCGGCGTCTTGAGACGCACTTCCTCGATACCGTTTTCGCGGGACGCGACCAAAGCAAGCTGCGACGAATCCGAGCTCCAGGGCCGAAACAGGAAGCGTTGCTCGATGGGTTCAAGCACCGCAGGTGCAGCCGACGGCGCAAAGCGCGACGGCGCCGGCAAGGATAGCGAGCAGAGATCGGGCGGCCAATATTCGATATATAGTAGGAAACCAAAACTTAGAGAATCTTTTCATTGCTTCAAGCTTCTTTTTTCGTTGGATTCAGTTCCATCACAATGCAAACCTCAACGGCGACTACCTGCCACAAACAATACAGTCCTACCAGTTTTTCAAAACGCAATACACCATATCGGGTAAAGGGAGCTCTTCAACCCGACATGTCCTTCGACAGACTTTGTCGTGCTGTAGTACCTGGCAACACATCGCGTCTCAATGTGACGTTTAAGCAGCGACCTTACTCTTTGCAGAGGTGTCCATGAAAACACTTAACCCGTTAGCGCTTTACGCGCTTGGTTCACGTGATTTCCCTGTTGCCGGCAGCTAGTGCCTTCTCCCAAGCGGACTTCTACAAAGGGAAAACGATCAAAATAATTCGCGGCGGCGGGCCCGGCGGCTCTGGCGAGTTCCAGACGCGAGCGCTAATGAAGTTTCTGGAGAAATACATTCCCGGACAACCCCGCATAATGATGGAGTACATAGAAGGCGCTGCCGGCAGGAAAGCCGCAAACGTCATTTATAGTTCTACCCGGCCCGACGGATTAACGATCGGATCCATCGGGGCAGGCCTGGTGGTGGGGCCGATCCTCGGCCTCCCCGGCAGCAACTATGATCTGGATAAATTTATTTACCTCGGATCGACGGATACCGGTGATCCCTATATCTTCTATACCAAGGCGAGCTTGGGCTTGGACAGCCTTGAGAAGCTACGCGCTGCCAGCGGGCTCAGGTTGGGCGCTCACGCGGTGGGGCATCCGGTCTATGTCACAGGGCGCATGGTCGCCTATCTGCTTAGTTTGAAAGAGCCGAAGTTCGTGACCGGCTACACCGGGCCGGAAATTTACGTGGCTATCACGCGCGGCGAGCTGGATGCTCATGCCACCGGGGCGGCCCGATTTGTCGTCGAGAACCGTGAATGGATCGAAAAGAAGCTGGTACACTTCCATACCACGCTCACGGTCCCCAAGGGCCGGCATCACCCATCATTTGCTCAGGTGCCCGAGCTGGGAGCTTTGCCAAAGTCGGAGACGGAGCGCAAGCTGCTCGACATGTTTCCGCGCCTTCCAATATCCGCGCTGGCCCTACATATTCCCTCCGGGAACGCCCAAAGAGCGTGTCCAGATCATCCGTGAAGCGATTCGCAAGTCGTTCGCGGATCCGGAATTTCCCGGAGAGTTTAGAAAGCTTATGGGCGATGATCCTGCGCCCCTCGGCGGTGAAGAACTAGAGCGGTCGATCAAAGAATTGCCCGCGCGATCAAGAGGTCGTGCAGCTTGTATCAAAAAGCTTGCCGGTGCGGATCCTTTGCCCGCTCGATGAAACGGCTGAGAGAAATCTGGAGCCGCCCTACCCTATCCACGAGGTGCTGAAATGGAAATGATAGGCTTTGTCGGTCTGGGCACCATCGGCGGCGCCATTGCCTGAAATATTCAGCAGGCCGGCTATCCCATGATGGTCCGCGATATTCTGCCGGAGGCAGCGCAGCCACTGATCGACGGAGGAGCTCAGCCGGCAGGATCCTCCGCCGAAGTAGCCCGGCATTGCCCGGTGGTGTTCACTTCCCTCCCAGGTCCACGGGAAGTGGAGGAAGTAGCCCTCGGACCCAACGGCCTTTTAGAGGGAGTTCACGACGGCAGTGTCTACGTGGATCTTTCCAGCAGCAGCCCGGACCTCATAAGGCGCATCGAGACCGAGTTCCGGTCGCGCGGCGCCGGGGTCATGGACGCGCCGCTGATTGTTGGTAAGAATGGAGTCGCCAACCGAAGTTTACAGGTGCTGGCGTCTGGAGCTCTGGAAGCCTACGAAAAAGTGAAGTCTCTCCTCGACACATTCGGCGACACGGTTGTCTATACGGGAGAGCTGGGAACAGGAACCGTGATCAAGTTGGCGCACAACCTGGTTCGTCGTGGTATCGGCCTGGCGATCGGCGAAGGAATCGTCTTGGGTGCCAAGGCCGGGGTGGAACCCCCAGCTCCTCTGGGACTGCATGCGCTGGGGCCTAGAGGTTCAACTCCATCAGTTGGGAAAAACCTTCTCGGAGACGGTCTTCAAAGGAAACTACGAGGCGCCGGCCAGTTTCGGCATTGGCTTGTCACGAAAAGACGTCGGGCTTGGCGACGGAGCTCGGCCGCCAGCACAATGTGCCCATGCCCATCGCCGTTTTGGTGGAACAAATCATGGTGCAAGCTATCGGCCGCGGCTGGTCCGAACAAAGCACCGCGTCGCTTTTCCGCCTTCAGGAGGAAGCCGCCGGCATCGAGGTGCGCACGCAACCGACTTGAATCCGTTCAAATCACGAAAAGTTCAAACGGTCCAAGGCCTAGAAAAGCAAGCTGTCGGACTCCTTCTAATATCCACGCTCCCAGTCGATGACGTTTTCCAATGGCAGGCCTTCCAGGTAACGCGCTCAGGTTTTCACAGAATAACTTCACCCCGCGATGCTCGGAGACATCCGTTACCGCCGATACATGGGGCGTAAGGACAACGCGCTCGTCGTCCCACAGACGCGCATCAGGCGGGCGCTCGAACTCCCCGTCGTAGACGTCCAGGGCGACACCGCGAAGCCTCCCTCAGCCAAAGCTTGCAGCAAAGCTGCTTCGTCGATGATCTCCCCGCGCGCGATGTTGACCAAGACCGTTCCTGATCTCATCGCTGCAAAAGCCGCTCGACCGATGAGATGCGTCGTCTCTTTCGTCCATGGGCAACAAACGGCTACGAACTCGCTCTCACCGAGCAAGTCATGCAGCATACGGGCGGCTTCCAATCGTGCGAAGCCGGGCGGAAGCGGCGCCCCGAAGCCACGTGCCGGCGTGTGCCGACCACGCGCATACCCGCTGCCGCACAGAGCTTTGCCACCTCCTGGCCAATGCCGCCGGCGCCGACAACACAGGCGGTCTTATCCCTGACGATTATGGGATCGTAAGTCTTATGATCGAAAAGGTGGCGCTTTTGGTCCCGATAGCTCAAGTGCAGACCACGAGCGAAGTGGAGAAAGCTTGCCAATACATACTCGGCCATGGGTCGCCTGTTCGTAAGCCCGCGGGAGGTGGTCACCCAAACATCGGCGCCCCAAAGATCGGTGTCCAGAAAATTGCTCGCTCCCGCCGGAAGCTCGTGGACCCATTTCAAGCGCGGCGAGCGCGCTCTTAAGTCCTTCAGCGGTGGCCAGCCCATCAGCACGACCTCAGCCGAGGCGAGAGCACGATTGCGCTCGTCGAGGCTGCTCACAGGATATTTTCTTGATCCGAAATAACGATCCACGGTCCACTGCGACCAAGTGGCGCGAAGCTCGACGTCGAACCATCCCCTGGCATCGATGATATTGATCCGACGACGGTCGACGTTCTGAATGCGCTGCAGGATCTCGTCCGAGACCTGCGGAATCACTAAGACTTCAACCCTCTCCATAACCGCCATATTATCTATCATGGTACGTCTTTGTTAGACTCACGGGAGAAAAATATTTGGGCTCAGCTCATAGCCGCAGATTTACCCCTCGCGCCTCCAAAAGTTCCGGTTGATATGCTTGACACACGAGTAAAGATTCCATAGTTTCGTCGCACGCTGGCGCCGGAGCACGGGACGGACCCGCATATCGTGCCGAGGGTTAGATATGAAACTGAGCCGTTAGATGTTCATACAAACTAATTATCGCATGGGTCATCGCCCTATGGACGACGTTTTCCCATGCTCAAGAACGGCCATCCATTCTCGCCGGACATGGAACCCTTTCGGGATCGATACTGCCACTCTGGGTGGCCACTGAGGCGGGACTCTTCGAGAAGCATGGCCTGCAAGTCAAGCCGATTTATTTGCCCCGTGCGGCGGGCAGGGCCGCTCTCATTAGCGGCGACATACAAGTCTACTTTTCCGCCGGCCCTCCTCTGTGTGCAGATGCGCCAGGGAGGAGCCGACATCGCCATCACATCATGCGTCGTCCACAAGTTCACGTCGAAGCTCATGGTGATTCCCAGCATCCAGAAGGTCGCGGATCTGCGGGGGCAAGGTGCTGGCTGTGAGCAACCCGGCTCCCTGAGCGATTTTGCCGCCAAGCTTTTCATCGCCCGCCAGAGCTTAAAGCCCGGCCAGGATATTTCCGTCACCTATAGCGGCTCGACCAGCGCTGCGTTCGCGGCGCTGGCCAACGGCAGAGTGCACGGCATCTTCGCCTCATCGCCCAGCGATATACAGGCTCAAGCGGCGGGTTTTAAGCAATTGCTCGACTTGGGTGATATGAACATCCCGTTTATCGGGAATTGCACGGCGGCGCTGCGCGCTTACATCGCCAAACAGCCAGCCCGGATGCGCAGCTTTGTCGCGGGCATCACGGAGGCCATCGCCTATGTTAAACGGCGTCCCACCGAGACCAAGAACATTCTGCAAAAATATATCCGCGTCTCCGATGCCGCTATTTTGCAACATACCTACGATTTCGAATCCAAATATATGGAGCCCGTGCCGACTCCAAGCGCCGAAGGGACTAAAACCATCCTGGAACAATTTGGCGTATCGGGTCAGCCGGCTGAGGCATTTGTCACCGAGTTCATTGACAACCGGTTTATGAAGCAGCTCAGAGACGACGGCTTGCTAGGACAACTCTATCCCGGCGGCTTACCCGCACGTTAGGGGGCTGACCGGGTAGAGTAGGGTCACGACGTGAGCCGAAGCATCCAGGCCCTTAGCAGCCGTCTTGTGTTTGCGCTATCTTGGGTGTGAGAGAAATGGTAATGGAGGTTCCGTATGGCCTCGTTTGAGCAGATTGAAGACTACGCGGAGCGTCATTCGCGCGCTCTTTCCGATCTTCATGGGCGCCTTTGGAAGGAGACGCACCAAAAGACCGATAATCCCGGCATGATGGTCGGTCCTCTCGAAGGAGCGCTGCTGAAACTGCTGGTCCGGTTGACGGCGGCGAAGCGGGTCTTGGAGATCGGTATGTTCACCGGCTATAGCGCGCTGGCGATGGCAGAGGCCTTGCCGGAGGACGGGCGACTCATTACATGCGACGTCAACCCCGCGACCACCGAAATTGCGCGGCGCTATTTTGCTGAGAGCGCTCACGGGCACAAGATCGAGATCAAGCTGGGTCCGGCGCGGGAAACGCTGAAAGCCCTAAAAGGACCATTTGATCTCTGCTTTATCGACGCGGATAAAGGCAGTTACAACGATTATTACGACGGCGCCATCGATCTGGTGCGCCCAGGGCGGGCTGATCGTGCTGGACAACATGCTGCGCGGCGGGAGGGTTCTCAGTCCCAGGGATCAGGACACGCGGACGGTTGCGGCGCTGAACGATCGGATTCAAAAGGACGAGAGAGTCGAAAACGTTCTGCTTCCGATTCGCGACGGTGTCATGCTCGCTTATCGCCGTTGATTCCAGACTGATGTGTTAGTTCCGCAGAACAAGATCGTCGGACAAAGCGTCAGAATGCACTTCCAGCAGATCCTTCTAACGGCAAAGAATGTGTATTGGGTCTGAGAGTTTCATGCCTCGGCCCTTATTGGGCCAACAATCTTTTTAGACGCTCGATGATCTCCGGAGGTTGGGTCATGACCTCTTTGACGATGACCTCCAGCTCCTCGCCGCTGATGGGGTCCAGCTCGAACTTTTTCTTTTTGATGTCTTCGAGAAAGGCCGGATCCTTGAGCATCTTTCATACGCTTCGCGAAGAACCTTCACCCGGTCCGGCGGCGTCCCTGGGGAAGTGAATATCGGCCGGCCCAGAGTCCCATTGGCGAGAATTACGGTCGCGAGGCGACGTCCGCTTTCCGGCGTCTTGTAGCGGTCCATGAGATCGTACAGAGTCGGGATATCGGCCAAGCGGGGATCCCGTTGCCGGCCTGTTTGATAGAGGTTGCGGATGAACCCTTTCTTTTTCCACGTAATATACGGTTCGCGCGCGAAAAACGTCTCCACCGTGAAGGTCCGGCACTGAATCTCGCCGCGCTCCATGGCAAGGTCAAGTTCGGGCCCTCCGGGATAACCCAATACCGAGTGAATCTTCAGCGGCGGCATGATGTCTTCGAGAAGCCGCGACACCACATAGTCTGTACCCGAAGTGCCGGCACTGCCGCAGCGCGCAGGCTCTTTGGTATTGCGCAGGTCGTCGAAGGATTTATACGGCGCATCGGCGCGCATGGTCATCTGCGATTCACTCTTCACCGGCGAGCCAATCCAGACAAATTTTGCCCAGTCGTACTTAACCTCCGGCCGTCCCACGAGCTGGTCGATATATACGCCCGGCAATATGGATCCGATGATGGTTAAACCATCGGGCTTGGCCACGTTGTACAGGTAATTGGTGGCGATCTTATGGCCTGCGCCGGGCATGTTTTGAGCGAGGGTTTCAGGGTTGCCCGGGATGTGCTTGCCAATGTGGGCGGCAATCGTGCGCGCCCACAGATCATAGAGCGAGCCTGCCGTGGTTCCGACGAGAACCTTAATCGTCTTTCCTTTGTAAAGGCTTCTTCCTGCGCGGACGCCCCAGGAACAGTCAAAAAGCTCAGGACGAGAACAAAGCCAACCGCGAGAATATGCTTGTTCATAAAGCCTCCCGATCCATTCTGATAGATCGATCACAAATCATGCCGCCGTCGTCGCTGGCCTGAACAGCCGCTATTTAGCCCGGAGAGTTCAAACCGTCAAACAGAATTTCACGAGTATCGTGAGGGTGAACCTCCGTGGCGACTTTTCGCTGGGTCCAATTGCCCGTGGCATGGTTAAATCCTTCGTTGAATAACTGTTTGAAAACAGCTTGACGGCGGTCCCGTGTACAAAATAGGCTGCGCCCAGCAACAAAAGGAGAACGGCCGATGAGTATTCTTATCGATTATCTTAAACTAATAGGTTGGGGCGCTGTCGGCATTTTAACCATGGCTCTTTCCCTCTGGATCTTGCTGTCGATTTTCACCTGGCTCACGCCTGTGGATGAGTGGGATGAAATAAAGAAGGAAATCTGCGGTCGCTATCGTGATGGCTGCTGTGATCATCGGTTTTGCTTTGGTGATCGCGTCGGCAATCGCGCCACCACCTGTTGCTCCGTGAGCGGCGCGATCCGTCGGACGAACGGAATCCGTGACTAAAGATTTTTTGTTCATGCTGAACCGGCGAGGGATGCAAGCCGCTTTTTCACCAGTCTTATCTCGGATCGACATTGTTTTTAATATTTGATAACTAGATTTCAGTGCGTCCTCAGCTTTGAAAAATTCCTACGTATCAAGGGCGACAAAAGGAGGGTCTATGGCTTATAAGCTTGAAGGAAGTCTTCTCGAAGTTTGCAATTGCGAGGTGTTGTGTCCTTGTTGGATCGGCGTGGATCCGGACAGGGAACTTGCGATTCCGCCTTGGCGCATCATTTCGAAAAGGACAAATCGACAATGTGGATGTATCGGGCCTTACCATGGCGTTCATCGTACATATCCCCGGAAACATCCTGAAAGGTAACTGGCGCGCCGTGGTCCACATAGACCAACGGGCCACGAAGCAACAGGAAGAAGCGCTCCTCAGCGTCTATACCGGCAAACAGGGAGGTCCGATCGCAGATCTCGTGCAGTTGATAGGCGAGGTGGTTGCCGTGGAACGCTCGCCCATCACTTTCGAGGTTAGGGAGGGAAAGGGGACGCTGCGGATCGGGACTGTCGCTGACTGCGAGATGGAACCTTTCCGCGGGTCCCAATGGCGACGTGACAACGCTCCACGATTCCGATATTTTCGACGATTCCAGGTTCACCTGCATATGTGGCCAAAGCGACGAAGTTCAAAATGAATAACGCCGCATTGGGGCAAAACATTGACCTTAAAGACCACAATGCGATTCAAGGCAATTTTGTTTTCAGAGTTGAGCCATCGATTGGTAGGACGCGATACGCTAGTCAACCGGTAGAAAGCGCGCTACGCCGGCAAACCGTAGCAGACTGGAGCACCAGAGGGATGGCGTAATGAAGTGATGTATTCAAAACCCAACGCTCCACATCCCCACACTCCGACACTCCATTTTCCTCATCCGACCGTGCAGCTTTTTATATTTAATAGGCTCATTGGTCGTCTCAGCATGGTTAGCCCTATGGATCTGGGGGCGGGTCGCCTATGGCCGCTACCTCGGTCATCAACAACTGGCAGAGATCGGCACGGGCTCGCTGCTTTCTACCCATCACGCTTTACCTTGTTGGTTGGACGCTCATGACGGTCGCGATGATGTTGCCAACCATGCTGCCGTTGCTGGAGATCTTCCGTCGCCTAACAATGCGGCGGCAGAAGCGTTCAGAACTTATCGGCCCTCGTGATTGCAGGCTATCTAGGTGTGTGGATGGGATTCTGGTTGTTGCTGCCCACATGTTTGATTGGGTATTGCATCAAGTTGTGGAGCGCAGTCTCCTGGCTTGAAGCGAACGCATGGGTCATCGGAGCGGTTACCTTGCTCTTGGCTGGGAGTTTTCAGTTTAGCCGTATGAAATCACCGCTGTCTGGATAAGTGCCGCGCGCCCTTGAGTTTTGTCATGGAATACTGGCAGGGTCGTCATGATCGGCGCAACGCACTGTTGCTCGGTATCAATCATGGTATTTTTGCGTGGGTTGCTGCTGGGCGTTGATGCTCTTGATGTTCGCTGTGGGTGTCGGACAATGTCGCGTGGATGTTGGTGCTGGCGGCAGTCATGGCCGTAGAGAAGAACATGCCATGGGGACGGAAACTGAGTGCTCCGTTGGGAGCGGCGCTGCTTGGATGGGGCGGGCTAATTTTGCTGAATTATTTCTGGTCATAAACTGATATTTTGTTACCGCCACTCACGATCCCGCCACGGTAGGGATGGTATTCGATTCCAACCTGACTCCACTGACGGAGCTGGACGGTTTGTCGGTCGACTTCTTTCTTAACTCCTTTGCCACGTATCGGATTGACTGCATCGGCGGCATCTCTAATTAACGCAGTACGCATAGGTATAGGAGCAATTCATGGTGAAACCATCTCGAGATCTCTTTCGGGTTACTCTTTTGGGGACCGGAGCGCCGCCCCGAGATTGGATCGCTTCGGACCCAGCACGCTCATCGAAGTTGGAAACGAAAAGTTCATCGTCGATGCCGGCCGGGGCGCCATGCAGCGAATCTACCAGCTGGGGATTCCTTTCGGCGATATTACGGGATTGTTTCTTACGCACCACCATTCCGACCACGTCGTGGGCTTTCCCGATCTCTCTGGCTAACGGGATGGATCGGCCGGCCCTGGGGCAAACGGAACCAGCCACTGCATGTCTGGGGCCCGGCAGGAACCAAACAAATGATGGAGCATTTGCCGCAGGCTTTCGCCGTCGATATTCGGGTGCGGAGCAGAAACTACCCACCTGACGGAGTGAAATTACTTGCCCACGAAATCAAAGAAGGAGTCGTGCTTGACGCGAGACGGAATCAGAATCATCGCTTTCGAAGTGGATCACGGCGGCGAGGACCTTCCGGCCTACGGCTACCGAATCGATTATCAAGACCGCGCTGCAGTGCTATCCGGGGACACGACGTTTAATGAAAACCTGATCCGGTATTCACAAGGCGCTGACCGTGCTTGTCCACGAGGTCACCGCTGCCGCCGGAAGCGCCGCGGAAAGCCGGAGCAGCTCAAAAGAATCGGTAGCAATCACACAACTCCGGATCAAGCCGGTGAAATCTTCTCCCGCGTCAAACCAAAATTAGCGGTCTACAACCATCTCTTGTTGTTCGGCGGCGCCACGGCTGAGATTTGATCCCCGCAACGAGAGAAAAATACTCCGGGCCGTTAGTTGTCGGAGAGGACTTGTTGCAAATCCACATTGGTGAAGGCGTTGAAACTCGCCGATTCGGGCAGGCAACCGGCCATCCCACCTGATCGTAGAGAGAAGACACCGACAGAGCAAGACGAGCGCGATCAGATTCGCTGGATCGGAACTATTTCAGCATTGGCGGGATAAGTATAATGAGGGTGCAATCGGAGGTTTATATCCAAATGCCCTTCCGGGTCACCTTTATTTGTCCTATGGATGACATTCCAGTTTGCCGTCTCCAGATCGTTCTCGTAGCAAATCCAGCGCATATCGAGACTCGTGATTTGTGAAAGAGACTGCAGGATTTGCTGCCGATAAGCCGGCAGACAAAATCTCACCTCGTCAACTATACAATCGTTACCGTCGCGCAAGGATTCAATGAAGGCGCATTGAGGCCGCTATCGTCCGCCAATAAGTTGGTAAATACTTCTGCACCCGTTTCCTTTTTCAATCGCTCCGACAGGTAAGTTTTTCCGGAACCGGACAAGCCAAGTATAAAGGTGATCTTTGCCATTAATATTCCTCAGCGTGCGCGGCGGCAAACCGCCTACCACGCGCGATACATGACCTCAAGATTCGTCTGGATGTTTCGGGGTTATCGATCGCTTCTGGCCCGGAGTTCCGCGCCGCAGACGTGCTTACAAAACGCGATGACGGCTTGGTTGATGATCATGGCTTTGCCGTTCATCGTCGGATGGTTGGTTAGCCGGCCGTGGCGCAGAAAGACGGTCTCTTCCGGGTGGTAAATCAGATCGTAGAAACCGACAGCTTCGGGAATTGCGGCGGCAATCGCCAGCGAGACTCTATTGTTGGCCTCAATCTCGCCTCTGGCAATTTCGCTCCAGCGCCGTTGCATCTCCGCTTCGCTGCCGGAGAAGCCCCGCAAGACCGGGGCCCGCGCCGGGGCAAGCGACGAGAAAGGGTTCCAGGGTTGTCAATTCGTCGTGGGACAGCTTACGCAAACCTCCTTGGCCTTTCGTAGTGCTGTTGATAATCAGACCGGCTTTCGGTGCCCAGTCCGACACCTCCGACTCGCCAATCGCCATTGCGTTGCGGCCCATCTTCCGCAGCTCGGCTGCGAGGAGGCCGCCGGGGTCCAAGGTTCGGTTGCTGATCATCAGCTTCCCGTTCTCCATGTGATCGGACACGTGAAACGCAACCGCCCGCGCGCGCCGCCGGCGCCCAAAAGCAACACATCGGTTCCTTTAAGCGATTCGATAAAGGCTGCTTTCCGTCCGGGTTGCGCCGCGAGGATGCTTTGGATGAAGCCTTCGCCGTCGGTGTTGTGGCCGATCAGCCGGCCCGCAGAGGTTTTGACCACCGTGTTGACGGCCTGGACTCGCTCCGCGCTCGGATCCAACTCGTCCAAGAAATCCATAATCTGAACTTTGTGGGGAACGGTCACGTTGATTCCCATGACACGATCACTGTTTCGCAAAGCGGAGGAAATTTCGGAGGTCAGACGCGTCGACGTCAAAGGGCAGGTAGATTGCGTTCATAGCCAAATCGTCGAAGGCGGCGTTCCATAACGCAGGGCTCTTCGAATAATGCGACGGCGCATCGCCGATAACGCCGGCTATTCGGCGGTCGCCGATGGCGGCGTCGTCGAGCCGGTTGCCTATGCAGTTTTGAATAGTCGTCAGGTCACTGTGGATCGTCATCGCGTTTCTCTGCGACGCTTGAGGGTTACATTCCGGCAACTAAAGGTTTGGCCTGAAGAAGGACGAGCTAATGAACCGGTTTGATCGTCAGTTTATCATCAGCAAAGCCAAGGAGGGATTTCTTGTCGTTGATGATGGTTTCGAGAGCAACCTCCCGTGCCCATAACTGCCGCAGATACTGAAGGGTCTTTCAGCGTATTCGAGCTGGAGGTCGCGCCCGTCATGACTGTGTTTAAGAAAGAGGCAACGGTTATTGCCGTAATCGGCATCTTCTACCTTGATGACCGGGATCGTTCCCGTACCGACATTTTGAATCAAGGTGTCTTTGATCGCTTGCCAGCTGTCTTCGTCGGCCACCCGGCTGATGACCTTCTCATTGCCGCGGGACTTGTACTCGAAGAGATTGAGCTCGCGGATCAGCCCCTCGGTCAAATAGCGCCGCAGAAACGAACTGTCCCGTTCGACTTCGCGCACTTCAAAGAGTTTTCCCGGACATTTTTTTCTTCGGTCCGTACTCTTTCTCTTCCTCGGGATCCGGCTGGCTCCAACGCTTTTCGATGTCTTCCCAAACCTTCATGCCGACGATGATAGGGGTTGAGACCGCCAGGGATGGGACTCAAAACCTGTGTATGCCGAATGAGAAATTCAATCTTGAAGGCCCTGCGGAAGATCCAAAGCCTCGAGGATGCGTTTGTGCCAAAAGCTCGCCCAGCCTTCGTTCATGATCTTGGTCTCAATTTGCGGAATAAAAGTACTGGGCTTGTTCGTGAACCATGGTCAGCAAGTCTTTTCCCATTCCGCGAGCTGCGGATTGTGGTCGCGAATGAAAAGAAGAATATCTTCTTCCGGCTCAACCGGGATCTTGGCCAAATCGGGTGACACCCACTCCTTGCGCCGGTGGACCGATTGAAACGGGTCAGACGGCGGTTTCGAATCCCGCAGCTTGGCGTCCTTTTGCTCATCTTCGGTTTGTTTCCGGATCGAAAGATTGCGCCGGCACTGAGAGAAAGGGCATGGGCGGCATCCAAAATGCGCTCCACTTTCTCCAGCCCGATGCTCGGATCCTCGACATAATGCCGCACGCGGTTTGCGTGCGCTTTGAACGTTTCGATAGTGAATTCAGACCGGATGGTTCTGAAAGTAAAGTTGTTTTTGAAAAATCGTTGTGGCCGTAGACATGCGCCATGGTGAGAACCTGGAGCGCAGGGTATTGTCACGCATGAGATAGGCGATGGCGGGATTCGAGTTGATCACCATCTCATAGGGAAGCCCGCTCAAGCCGTAGTCATACAGGGTCTTCAGTTTCTCGTAGGCCTTACCATAGGACCAGTGGGAGTAATGGGACGGCATACCGGAGTAGACCATATACGAGAGCATCTGTTCGTGATCGCAGATCTCGAATTCTTGGGGATACGGATCAAGACCGAAATCCTGGACCAGATCCATAATCCGGTCGTTCCATTTCTGAAGATCTTCGATGGTGTAGGCTGCGGCCATGGACCTGATGGTTTACGCCGCGTCGTCGCGGACGCGGTCTTTAGTGAGAAAAGTTTTGAACGAAGGCCAAATATCTTCCTTGCGCTGGATTTGAACGGTCTGGAAGTTAGGCTCTGGATCTGCGAAAAAATTGGATCATGCTGCTGCCGTAGTACCCCGCCCCCAAGGGTTTGATTTCGCCGTAGCCAAAAAGATTTGAGATCCGTGCCAGCTCCGTAGCCGCTTTAAGGGCGGCGGTGTTGTCGGACTCGAAATTATCGCCATCGGAACAGTGAAAAGAATAAACGTTCCAAAGGCCCGGGTGGTATCTCTCATAGATGATTTCCAACGCCTTGTTGTAGCCCGATGAAATGAACGTTCCTCCGGATTCGCCCTTGTGGAAAAATTCTTCTTCGGTCACCTCCTGCGCCTCGGTGTGGTGTGCGATGAAGACGATTTCGACATTTTCATAGCGTGTACAAAGGAACCGGTAGAGGAGAAAAAGAAGCTCCGTGCCAAATATTTTTCATGGTGTCCATGGAACCCGAGGTGTCCATGATACAGAGCACGACGGCGTTGGACTCGCGGCGGGTCTCCGTTACGGTATGATGGTATCTGAGGTCATCCTTGTGAAAAGGAAACCGGTCGCCGTGCAAGGTAGCAACGTCCGCCCGCTGGGAGGCCTTCTTCCGTTGACCCTGGAGCGCGCGGTACGTTTCTTGTCCAAACGAACACGGATGCCCTTTTTCTGAATCCTTTGTGGCGAAACTGCCGCTCCACCTCCATTTGCCGCAAGTGTTTGCGGTCGAGATCAGGAAGCTCCAGATCCTCAAACATGACCTCGACGAGCTCATCCAAGCTGACCTCGGTTTCATAGTAATCGACGCCGGCTTGGTCGCCGGCCTGGTGACCCTGGCCGCCTTCTTTGCCCTTGCCAACGGTTTGGCCGGGTTGGAGTTCGCCGTCGCCGCCTTGGCCGACTCCCGGAACATTCTCGCCGTAAACGAATCGATACTCCTTCACCCCTCGTATCGGCACCTTAACGATCCGGTTGTTGTCTTTACCGATGATCGATTCTTCGGCGATAATGTCGGCGATGTTGTTGCGGATCGCCTCACGCACTTTCTGGCGATGGCGTAAACGGTCGCCGGCGCTGCGGTCGCTGCGCTGGCCGGACGCTGGGTGATATGGGCGAAAAATAGTTTCCATGTCAGTTACACGACTCACCACGACAACAGCTTTGGCCCTCCGACGCTAGTCTTTCCATAAATTATTCGCCGCATACTTGAGAATCATATCGACGCAGCTATGCGCAATAACCGCGGTCGAGAAGGTTTTCACCATCGTGTTGTATTTCTCCGATTGCTCCTCGTCACGCATCCTCGCCTTGGTGATGACCCGGCTCAAGTCTCGGACCGAAGTGATGAGCTTTTTCTCGATCGCCTCTTTCAATGGCTCGTAACTTCGGTAGTCGATCTTCTCGCCTCGCGGTTGGCCGCCCAGAGGTAAGCGATGACTTCTTGACGGAAGCCGTCGGCCGCCGAGCCGATGATGGCGATCTGTTCTTCGATGGATTTCATGAAACCCTTCGTCGGGGTTAAGCTCTTCTCTGCGTGTTGCGGTCCTTCACCTTGCTCTTGTTCACATAGGCTTCGGCATGATCGAGATAATTCTGGAATACAACGCGTCGGCCTGTTCCTGATACGAATAGACGAAGGCTCGGGTGATCTCCTTTTCGAGCAATTTCCAGATACTCTTTGTGCAGCGTATCCTGGAGAAATTCCGAGATACTGCTTGCGCGTATCGTCCGATAGGTCGGCTTCTTTGACCATATTGCATCAACGCCTCGCGTACGTTGATCGGATTGATGCAATTGCCGGCTGTGTTGTCCGACAGCGCATTGTCGAGCGCCTTCATGATGAAGCGCGGTCGAAATACCGCTCATGCCTTCACGCTTGGATAGCTTCGCGGTAGCTCTTGGACGTCGACTTTTTGGTTCGTCCTTTCTCGACGACTTCTTCGCCGTTGTAAAGCTTGAGCTTGGTCATGCAGATCGCATTTGTTGGTCGGCTCAAGGCGCGACAGGATCGGCGAACATCGAGGCGATCTCCAGTGTGTGTGGGCGCCACGTGGGCGCGGAAATCCGAGTTACGGATGATCTTCTGATAAATCTTGACTTCTTCGGATAGCCGCAGTTGTACGGCACCTCGCACCACGACGATACGATCGAGAATCGCTTCGTTGGTGTGATCGGCTTTGAACTTCTGCCACTCCGCTTCGTTGGAATGGGCGACGATGACGGTGTCAACGTAGATCGAGACCATGCCGGCCGGGCGCGGGCACGACCTTTTCCTGGGTCGCGGTGATCATGGCGTGCAGATACTCGATCTCGTTCTTGAAGACTTCGATGAATTCCACGATGCCGCGATTGCCGATGTTGAACGCCCCGTTAAGTTCTAAGCACGCGCGGATCGCCTTCCGAGTAAAGGTCCAGCTTGGAAATGTCCTCGCTGCCGATCAAGACTGAGGTGTCCTGGTTATTGGGATCCACCGGCGGAACCACGCCGATGCCGATCCGCGATCCGCTTGGAAAACTACACCGTGCACACCGGAAACTCTTCGTACTTGCCGCCGAATTCTTCTTGCAGCCGAAAACGGCAAACCGGGCACAGATCTCCCTCGCACATGCACGCCCAGCATCTTCTCGAATTCCTTTCGTAGATGGCGGGGTATCAGATGGAGCGGCTCTTCGAACATTGGGCAGCCTTCGATGGCATAGATCGGACTCGCTATCTTCTAAGCCCCTGTGCAGTTTCTCGACCAGAGAGCTTTTTCCAGAACCCACCGGCCCCATCAAGTAGAGAACCTGCCGGCTTTCTTCGCCCTTGAGCGACGCAGCGTGAAAATAGCGTACGATCTGGGAGATGGTCTTTTCGATGCCGAAGAATTCGTCAGCAAAGAAATCGTAGACTTTGATGCGATTCGTCTTTGTACAGCCGCTTGACGTGGGGATCGCCGCTTTCGTGGATGTCTCTGACGCCAGCTTTCATCATTCTGTCGTAAAGCCGGGCGTGCGCTAATTTGGCGGTGGTGGGATCTTCCTTGACCTTTTCTAGACAGCCTAGGAGACTGCCCCGCCAAGATCTAGCATGGTGAAGGTCTCGGTCCTGTTTGATAAGTGTCTCGGAATTCCCTTGTTATGGTCCATTCCAGCAGCCTCCCTTTGGGAAATTGATTTGCGTATTTGCAGACACGTAGGTTCTCAGCGATGAGGAACGTCGATCGCTCGGGCAACAATAGTAAGCAGTGACGGTGGAGATGAAGGTAAGCCGGTGAAAGCACTATTTTAATTTCGCGCATCACCTTGAGATAGGAAACAGAAATAAAAAGGGGTCGATCTGGGAATACCGTCAGGGGAGAATCGGGAATATATCAAGGCTTGCGTTCGACCTCCTTTTGTTGCTTTTCTGGTCGGCCAGCCAGCTTATTTCTTTGACTTTTAGACGACATCAAAGAACTTGTTATTCACTTTACCCGCTTCTTAAACGTATTGAACCTTTATTTGTGAGGAAAGTCAAGAAAATTCCTCTTTGAGCAACCCGTTGATCGCAATCCTTGCTAGCCATATTATCATCAGCGCATTTGTTTGTTACAATCCGTCGAGAAGCAATACCTACACTCTAAGAGATTTTGAAGGAGAAGGCTCGTCCTATGAACGAGGGAGTCTTTGCAAATTGAGCCGGTCTTCGTTGGTATGCGATGCAAACGAAGGCCAACAAAGAAAAGGAAGTCGAAAAACGGCTATCCGATCTCCGCATCGAAGTCTTTTTACCTTGGATGCGAACGCGGCGGAGAATTGGCAGCCGGTTTCACTGGGTTCTCGTTCCACTTTTTCCTGGTTATCTTTTTTGTCGGCTCGATCATAGAGATCCGGAAAAGCAGCGCGCTACGCTCCGGGGTCAGAGATTTTCTCAAGTTCGGCAATCACATTGCCGACGTTGGGGAGAGATTGTTACGTCTTTGCGCGAGCGCTGCCCGGATGGCGTCGCCCAAATAGAACTGGTATCGGCAAAGCCGGGGATGCGGTTAAAATCAATGAGGGGCCCTTTTCCGGTCTCCAGGCGATCTTCGAGAAAAAATGAAGGGCAGCGAGCGCGTGGCGGTTTTACTCGATATCTTGGGCCGGCTAAACCGCTTAGTCCTGCCAAGCGAAACTATCGAAAGATCTAAGCAGAACTTTTCCGCAACCTGCTGGTCTGACAATCTCGATATCCACCATAACCTAACGAATCCACTCTGCGCTTTAAGCTCGCCAATAATCCGGTTTGCTGATCTGTCTTTCAGTGGCGTAAATTCCGCCATCCTTCGCGTCTTGACATGGCTCGCTCCGCCTTGATAAATGCCCATGCGGCGATTTTTGATTCAGCAGGCAAACTGCCCAGGGGAGGCTACATGGGTAAACAACCGTGGCGACGACAACTGCTGCTGGCGACTATGGGTCTGATCGCGCTATTCACTTGTCGGTGGAACCTAGGCGCTTCATTCAATGGATTTCTAGACCCTTCCCTGGTTTTCTTGCACGAGAACCTAACCGTGGGGCCGTACTTTCTCCCCGGCTGGAGTGGCGCGCTGACGGGAGTGCGGGCTTTGGACCGCGTCGTCGCCGTCAACGGTCGACCGTTACAGCGCGCGGCGAAGTGTACGATCTCGTTAAGAGCGCACCAGCCAACTCGCAGTTTCTATTACCGCGTCATCCGCGATTCGCAACCATTTGAGTTTGCCGCCAGCAATACGTAACC
>ERZ1370068.10953-contig-9607_pt1 | contig 33699 bp, 57 predicted proteins | sample MGYA00561227_ERZ1370068 | MGnify/ENA primary metagenome ERZ1370068 (study PRJEB38410, sample SAMEA6850437) | metagenome | study: Metagenomic assessment of the ecological functions of the soil: analysis of the soil microbiota associated with the...
ACTACGTATTGCTCATCCTTCAGCATCACGAACAAGCGCGGCGGCGCTGTCTCTGATCCGATCGCTTTCACCCGGACGACGTGTCGCGCCAGGCGAAGGGACCGATTGCTCGCGGCATGCCACGGCGGCTGATCGATCCTGATCGTCCGCCAGGCCCGAAGATGCATCAGGATTGCGATAAATTCAGTCCCAGCACCCTACGGGGCCTAAGGAAATACCGTTCGAGGAAATAGAAGATGGGAAAACCTGTTCCGCGGTGAAATGCCTCGAAGACTTCGATCGCGCAGAACGCGCCTTAGGCGAGGATGAACAGCACGCAGTGACAAACAGGCACCGAAGTAAGAGCGGTGGGCGCCGTCGTCGGATCGTCAATGGGGAGAAAGAGCGGCGATGCTCACGCCGGCCATCGCAAAGCTCCCGCACAGGAGAGCCCCAAAGCCAATAGGCGATCCTTCGATGCGATGGCGTCCTCTCGCCTGACGCGAACTCGTACTGTGGTCAACGGCAAGCGCGCCAAAAAGGAGTATGGCGAGGACGACGATCCATTTCATCTGGCGAGCGGGCGCGCGCCCGCCGCTCTTCGAACGAGCGAGCCAAGTTGAGTCTTCGAGTCGGCTTGCTCGCCGATACCATCGACCGGGCTAAGGAACAGGCATACGCCACGCCGGCATCCGTCGTCTATCACGGCCAGCCGCGATAGCGGCAGGGACAGGCCAGCGGCGGGCGTCGTCCGGGAAGGCGCGCTTCTGCGCAGTGGCGGGCGCCATAGGCGCAGGCGAGGGCCAGCAGCGGACTGCTGGCGAGGCCGGCGAGGGCCTGGTGCCTGCCGGATGCCGAACTGCAGTCCGGATCATGAACACGGCGCTGCCGACGCCGATCGCCGCCAGGCAGCCGGCCAGCGCCAGCAGGAATGCGCGCGCGTCGGCCGGCCGTGGCGCAGGCTGTCGCTGATGAGCATCGGCGGCGATGACCGCGCCGAACAGCAGCAGGTCGCCGCTGGCCAGCAGCCAGGTCGCATCGGCCGCCTGCAGGGCTTCGCCAGAGCGCGCGCAGGAACGGCGCCCACGAGCAGGATCGACGCCAGCAGGGCCTTCCAGTTCGTGGGCTGCCGCTTGCGATGCGCGGGTGGGAAGCATGGGCGGCCTTCGATCCGGGTTTGCCGCCCCTGCATACGACCAACCGCTTAAGAAGCCGTAATTCCCGCAACAACAATGCGCGACATCGCGGAACCCGACGCGCGCGTCCCTTTGTGCGCTCCGAATCCGATGATATGGTCGGCGCCATTCGTTTAAGAAATCCATGAGCAATCCCATCCCATGAAAGCCTATCGCGAACTCGAAACCCGCTTCCACCGCCCTGTGCCCTGCGCAACGCCGTGGGCGTGCTGCACTGGGCCATGGCGACCATGATGCCGTCCGGCGGCGTCTGCGGCGCGGTGCCGAGCAGGTGGCGGCCCTCAACGTCGCCTCGCCACGGGCGTGCTCGCTGACCCGGCTGCCGGCGACCTGCTCGATGAGGCCGAGGTCGATCGCGCCAATCTCGACGAGTGGCAGCACGCCAATCTCGCGGAGATGCGCCAGCAGTGGGCGCACGCTACGGCCTCAATCCCGGCTCTGGTGGAGGCCCCGTCGAAGGCCTGCGCCTGGCCCTGCGAGCAGGTCTGGCGCGTGGCGCGGCCGGCGGGCGACCGCCATGGTGAAGCCGGCGTTGGCCGAACTGCTGGCGTACGCGTCCGCGACGCGGCCGAGGCCAAGGGCCGTCAACTCGCTGCTCGCCCCACGACGCCCTGCCCGCTGACGAGCACGAGCCGGTGAGTCGGGCGGCCGAGGCTCGACCAGGCGCTCGGCGACCTCCGCCCAGCCCCTGCCGGAATCTGCGAGCGCGTGCTGGCGCATCAGGCGGCCCGGCCGGCGCCGGTGAAGCCGGCCGGCCCACTTCGATCGAGCAGCAACAGCGCGCTCGGCGAGAAGCTCAGCGATACGCTCGGATTTGACTTCGAACATGGCCGCCTCGACATCAGCCTCGCGATCCCTTCTGCGACGGCGTGCCCGACGACCGTCCGCATCACCACCCGCTACCACCCTCGACGATTTCGCCCACTCGCTGATGGCCGCGATCCACGAGATGGCCATGCGCTTACGAGCGCGGCCTGCCGCCGGACTGGCGCCACCAGCCGGCGGGGCAGGCCCGCGGCATGAGCCTGCATGAGAGCCAATCACTGCTCTACGGAGATGCAGGCCTGCCGCCTCGCGCCCGCTCGTCTGCGCGTTCGCGACGTGCCCGCGCGCGAGACCTTCGGCGGCAACGGCCCGGCCTCGGGACGAGGGACAACATCCACCGTCTCTATACGCGGCGTGAAGCCCGATTTCATCCGCGTCGACGCGCCGACGAGGTGACCTCATCCGGCGCACGTGATTCTGCGCTACCGCCCGAGCGCGATCTCATCGCCGGCGACATGAAACTCGACGACCTGCCGGCGGCCCGGGAACGCCGGCATGAAGGAGTTGCTTGGCATCGTGCCGCCCTCGACCGCGAGGGCTGCCTGCAGGACATCCACTGGTATGACGGCGCCTCGGGGCTACTTCCCGACTCATACGCTGGGCGCCATGACCGCCGCCCAGCTTCTTCGACGCCGCCCGCCGCGCCAGGCCGGAGATTCCGAGGCTATCGGCAGGGGCGACTTCGCGCCGCTGCTGGCCTGGCTACGCGAGAACGTGCACGGCCACGGCTCCCGCCTCCAACCGCGACCTCGCTGACGCGCGCCACTGGGCGCCCGCTCGATCCGGCGGTCTCAAGCGGCACCTGAGACGCGGTATCTGAGCTGAGTGCAGCCCGGGCCGGCGCGCTCAATCGTGATTGGTCAATCTTGACCAAATGGCCTTCATGCTACTGGTCAAGCCTGACTAAGCGAAAGCATGCAGCCGTGGGCGACGTCATCAAGAACCTATACGAGGCGGAAGACCGAGACAGTCGTCGCTGGTCGAGGCGCGCCGCCAAGGGCGAGGAGATCGTGATCGCCAAGAACGGCGAGCTCGATGGCCAAGCTCGTCCGCTACGAGTCGACCACAGTGGCCGCCGCGTGCCCGGCTGCGGCAAGGGAAAGATCCGATCGCTGATGACTTCGACGCCCCGCTCCCCGACCACATCCTCGCCACGCTCGAAGAGCCGATCGAGCCTGCCGCTGGACCACGCACGTGTTTCCGTGGTGGTGCCAGGACAGTCCAAACCTAAGCCAACGCGCCCGCGACGAAATCGGCACCGCTGAAACGGTTTATGCCAGCCTGGCGTCGGCCTGGGAGATGGCGATCAAGGTCGGCCTCGGCAAGCTCCGTTTCGAGATCCCTTTGCAGCGGGCGGCGTGCAGATCAGCGGCTTTCAACCGCTTCCGATAACGCTTTGAGCACGCAGAGCGGTTGGCGACGTTGCCGCCATCATCATGGCGACCTTCGACCGCATGCTGATCGCGCAGGCCCAGATCGAAGGCCTGTCGATCGTGACGCATGACGATCGTTTTGAGCCATACGCCGTCGAGGTGGCGTGGCTCAGCGTTCCGGCGTTTCATCGCGCAAAGTTGCGATGGCTTCGCCAGGAGACTTCAATGGGACCGCTGTTCTGAAAAGGCATCGAGAACGCCGGCTTTCGCGAGCGGGCGGACGGCGGCTGGGACTATTTCCCCAAAGGCGCGTGGGGACGCGGCTACCGCGTGACGGCGGCGCAGCGCGCCGAATTGCGCGCAGCGCTGCGCGGCTACTACAAGGCGATGGGTTTCGTCGTGGCGGCGATGATCGTGGTGCAGGCCTTCGTCAGGCCCATTGCCGGTAAGCTGATCGCTGCCGCTGTGGCCCTCCTGGCGATCAGTGCCGTGGAGCATCGCGCTGCGGCGGCGGCGGCAGCGAATTCTCGGCGATGCGCCGCCGGCCGAAGGTCGCCTGAGCCTGGCGGACGCGCAGCAGACGACCGCCGAGCACATCTCGAAGGGGCGGGCGCTGTTCCTGCTGGATCGGCGGCCTGATCATGACGCTCGGCTCGGCCCTGGCGGCCTGGTGCGCTGGCGCGACCGCGACATGGAAATGCTCGCGGTCGGCGCGCTGGGCGCGCTGTTCTTCGGATTCCTGCACTTGGGGCGGCGTGCGCATCTGGCGCCGCCGTCAGCGCTTCCTCGCCCAAGGCGGGCACGCAGCCAAGGTGTTCGACTGAAGCGGGTGCCACCGCCGCCGCTGTTTTCTGGTATAGTCTGTGTATGGCAACAGCATCAGCTGGCTCGCCGCGCATCGATCGCTATCGGTTCCGCACCCGCAGTGCGGATGCCGACTGGGATTTCTTTCCATTGGGTTGTTGGGGCCAGGCTATCGGGTCAACGCGAGGCGCAGCGGCATAGGCTGATGCATTCTGGCTGGGGGATCACTTTGTTGGCCTTGTTGGCCGCCCACTCCTGATTGGCGCCGCCGTTATCGCAGCGATCGGACATATCGACTATAACAACTTCTGAACGCGGTATTACTTCTGCTCGCGATGGTGACGCCGTTATCGCTGTTCGTGACGGCACGGTGGTTCGCGTTGGGGCGCCTGCCACCGGCAGAACGGCCGCTTACGCTGCACGAGGTCCAGGCCTCTCGTGCGCTGGCGCATGGGCGGGACAAGTTCTGGCAACCGCCGTCGGGTCGGCAACAATGGCCGTCCTTCTTCTCCTGTTATCCGGTCGTGCAGTTACGCCTCGAAGTGACCGAGGGCCTGCGCACCAGCTGGTTTTTGATCCTCGGCCAAGGGTCTGCCATCATGGGCTTTGGCGCTATGCGCGTGGCGCGCCGTTGGCGTCCTCCAACTGCAGCCTCTAGCCAACGCGAATCTCAATAAAACATAGATATATCAACCAATTATAGTAATTTCAGCCCCACCCTTGCACCACCGGATGCGCCAGTAGGGAAGCGCCGCGCCACCTCAATCTGGCATTCGAGCCTGCTCGCCTTGCGCCACATCAGCACTCGGGGCGCCGCCCCGGCGCTTGCCTTCGACGATGTGTTGCTCGCGGGTCTCGCCCGAGATGGCGGGCCTTATGTGCCGGAAGAGTGGCCGCTGTCTGTCCGCCACCGACCTGCGCGGGCTGGTCGGGCTCGAGTATGCCGACATCGCCACCCGCGTCATGCGGCCGTTCCTCGGCGGGCGGATCGACGAGGACGCCTTCGCCCGCATCGTGCGCGAGGCCTATGGCGCCTTCGGCCATCACGGCGGTGGCGCCGCTGAAGCAGCTCGGACGGCCGACTCTGGCTGATGGAGCTGTTCCACGGCCCGACGCTCGCCTTCAAGGACGTGGCGCTGCAGCTCGTCGGGCCGGCTCTATCGACCATGTGCTGGCGCAGCGCGGCCAGCGCGTCACCATCGTCGGCGCCACCTCCGGCGACACCGGCTCGGCCGCCATCGAGGCCTGCCGCGACCGCGCCGCGCATCGACATCTTCATCCTGCATCCCGCAGGGCCGCGTCTCCGAGGTGCAGCGCCGGCAGATGACGACCGTCGCTCGCGCCCAACGTGCTCAACATCGCCGATCGAGGGCACCTTCGACGATTGCCAGGACCTGGTGAAGGCGATGTTCGCCGACCACGCCTTCCGGCGACGAGCATGCAACTGTCGGCGGTGAACTCGATCAACTGGGCGCGCGTGATGGCGCAGATCGTCTATTACGTCGCCGCGGCCGTGGCGCTGGGCGCGCCCGATCGCGCGCGTGTCGCTTCGCGGTGCCGACCGGCAATTTCGGCAACGTCTTCGCCGGCTATGTCGCCGCGCCGATGGGGCTGCCGATCGAGCGCCGCTGATCGTCGGCGCCAACCGCAACGACATCCTCGCGCGCTTCTTCACGACCGGCGCGCATGGAGATCGCCGAGCGTGCGAGCCGACGCTGTCGCCCGAGCATGGACATCCAGGTGTCCAGCAATCTCGAGCGGCTGCTGTTCGATCTCTTCGGCCGCGACGGCGCGAGCGCTGGCCGAGGCGATGGCGGAGTTCCGCGCAGACCGGACAGCTCGTCGTCGGCCGACGAGCGCGTGGCCAGGCGCGCGGCCGTGTTCGACGGCCACCGCTTCGACGATGCGGACACGCTGCGGCGACGATCGCGCGGCATCCATCGCGCAGACCGGCGAGCTGGTCGACCCGCACAGCGCCATCGGCATCGCCGCCGCGCACGCCGTGCGCGCGCCGACCGCGACGCCGCTGATCGTCGCTGGCGCACCGCCCATCCCGCCAAGTTCCCCGATGCGGTCGAGCGCGCCACCGGCATCGCGCCCGAAGCTGCCGCCGGCGCTGGCCGATCTCGCATGAGCGGCCGCGAGCGGTTCACGGTCTGCCCAACGACCTCGCGGCGGTGCAGGATTACGTCCTGCCGCACGCCGGAAGCGAGCGCCGAATGGTCAGATCCGCCGACCGATCGACGGCATCACCACGCCTCGCCAACGGCCTCACGCGTCGCCACCGATCGCGATGGATCCGGTCGAGACCGTCTCGCATCGGCGTCTGGGTCGGCGTCGGCACGCGCCACGAGCCGGCCGAGCATCAACGGCGTCGCGCATCTGCTGGAGCATATGGCGTTCAAGGGCACGCAGCGCGGCGCAGCGCCCGCGACATCGCCGAGCGAGATCGAGGCGGTCGGCGGCCATCTCAACGCCTATACCGCGCGCGAGCAGACCGCCTATTACGCCAAGGTGCTGGCGGACGATACTGCCGCTGGCGCGTCGACATCCTCGCCGACATCCTGCAGCACTCGGTGTTCGACGCCGACGAGCTGGACGCGCGAGCGCGCCGTGGTCGCTGCAGGAGATCGGCCAGGCCGAGGACACGCCCGACGACATCATCTTCGATCATTTCCAGGCCGCGCGCCTTTCCCGACCAGGCCATGGGCCGCCCGGTGCTGGGCACGCGCCGAGATCGTCGGCAGCCTGTCGCGCGAGGCCATCGCGCGGCTACATGCGCGAGCACTACAGCGCCGAGCGGCATGATCCTGGCGCGCGGCCGGCAAGGTCGGATCACGACGCGCATCGGTCGCGCTGGCGGCCAAGGCTGTTCGTCGACCTGCCGCGCGCCGGCTCGGCGCCGACGGACGCCGGCGCCGCTACGTCGGCGGCGAGTTCCGCGTGCGACGCGCGACCTCGAGCAGGTCCATCTCGTGCTCGGCTTGCCGGCGTCAGCTACGCCGATCCCGACTACTACGCCGCCAGCCGTCTCTTCGACGCTGCTGGGCGGCGGCATGTCGTCGCGGCTGTTCCAGGAGATCCGCGAGAAGCGCGGCCTCGGTCTACAGCATCCACTGCTTCGCCTCCTCCTACGCGATGGCGGGCTGTTCGGCATCTATGCCGGCACCGGCGAGGACGAGGTGGCGGAGCTGGTGCCGCTGGTATGCGACGAGTCGTGAAGGCTGGCCGACACCATCGAGGCCGAGGTGGCGGCGCGCCGCGCGCCCAGCTGAAGGCCGGCATCCTGATGGCGCGCGAGAGGCCGAGCGCGCGCTGCGAGCAGCTGGCGCAGCCAGCTGCTGGTCTATGGCCGGCCGCTGCCGATGGAGGAGATCATCGCCCGCGTCGACGCCGTCGACGTGGGAGCAGGTGGCCGCCGTCGCCCGCCGCCTGCGCGCCGGCTCGCTCACCCTCGCCGCCCTCGGCCCGATCGACCGGGATCGAGCCCCTACGACGCCATCGCGGCGCGCCTGAGCTGATTGCGGACGGTTATGGGTCCAGCCGGCGAACCTGGTAAGCGGCGCACCCTGACTTTCACCTGTCACCCCCGCGAAAGCGGGGGTCCATGGCAAGCGATCGGTCTCGAAGCCCTGGATTCCGCTTTCGCGGGAATGACAGCGAGGGGAATACGGGCAATCGAGACCGCATGGCCCCGGCGCGCGCCGCATGATCCGGCTTCAGCCTCTCGCGCTTCCATGTCCCCAGCGGCAATCGGCTCGAGGGCACGCGCCTCTATATGCGGCCGGCGCGGGGCGCGATTGCGCGCCTGGGCGGAGCTGCGGGAGAGGAGCCGGGCGTTTCTGGCGCCGTGGAACCGACCTGGTCCGTCGACGCCCTGTCGCGGGCGGCCTTCCGACGCCGGCTGCGCCAGACCGCGCTCGAATGGCATGAAGACGGCGGCTACGGCTTCCTTATCTTCCGGCGCGATCGACAATGCCGCCTCCTGGGCGGCGTGAATCTGAGCAATATCCGCCGCGGGGTCGCCCAGTCGGCCAATCTCGGCTATTGATCGGCGAGGCCCACGCCCGCCAGGGCTGCGATGACCGAGGCGCTGCAGGCACTCGTGTTGTTCGTCTTCGACCGGCTCGGCCTGCATCGCATCGAGGCCGCCTGCCTGCCCCACAACGCTGCCAGCCGCGGCCTCCTGCACAAGGTCGGGTTCCGCGAGGAAGGCTATGCCCGCCAGTATCTGCGCATCAATGGCAGCTGGCAGGACCACGTGCTCTATGCACTTTTGCGCAGCGATCTGCGCAATGGTGCCAATGGGTGAGCGGTTGACCGGCCAAGCCCGATTGTAGAAGATCGCCGCGGATAGAAGGTCGCCGCAGAACAAATGAGCGACCGAACGACGGGGTCAGGAAACGCAAATGCCGATCGCTATCGAGGAAGGCTACGTCCCATTTAACGGCTATCAGACTTGGTTTCGGGTCACCGGCGACCTGCGGGCGAAGAAGACGCCGGTCGTCATCCTGCATGGCGGCCGGGCGCCGCCCACGACTACACCGACGCCTTCAAGCTGCTGGCGAATAGCGGACGCGCCGTCATCCAGTACGATCAGCTCGGCTGCGGCCGCTCCACCCATCTGCGCGACAAGGGCGCCGATTTCTGACCCCGCGGCTGTTCCTGGACGAGCTGGAGAACCTGGTGAAGCAGCTCGGCATCGCTGCCGGCTACCATGTGGTCGGGCAGTCCTGGGGCGGCATGCTCGGCGCCGAGCATGGGATCACCCGGCCGAAGGGGCTGCGCGCCCTGGTCATCGCGGACTCGCCGCCCTCCATGGAGCTGTGGGTTCGGGAGGCCAACCGCCTGCGCGCGGCGCTGCCGCCGGAGGTGCAGGCGACGCTGCTGCGGCACGAAAAGGACGGCACCACGAGCTCGGCGGAATACACGGCCGCGGTCCAGGTGTTCTATGATCGCCACCTCTGCCGCATGAAGCCCATGCCGGAGGAGATGACGCGCAGCTTCGCGCAGATCGCAGCCGACCCGACGGTCTATCACACCATGAACGGCCCCAGCGAGTTCCATGTCATCGGCACGCTCAAGGGCTGGAACATCATCGACCAGCTGCCGCGCATCAACGTGCCGGTGCTGCTGGTCTCCGGCCGCCACGACGAGGCGACGCCGGCGGTGGTGCAGCCCTTCGCCGACGGCATCAAGGGCGCCCGCTGGGAGATCTTCGAGAACTCCGCCCATGTGCCGCATATCGAGGAGACCGAGCGCTGCATGCAGGTGATCGGCGAATTCCTCGCCGCGCACGACAAAGGCGCCGCGGCGGAGCGCAAAGCCATCCAAATCAAGCAGGGAGAAGAGGAGACGCAAATGAGTTCAATGAAAGCGAGATTGGCGGGCCTGGCGATCGCCGGCGCGCTGAGTGCCTATCTCTGTACGCCGGCGGCGGCCGACCTCGACCCGGCCCACAAGGGCGGGACGATGCGGCTGGTGGCGGTCGGCGCGGGCGGCACGATCGACCCGCATATCAACTACACGCTGCAATACTGGCAGCTCTATCAGTCGATCTATGACGGCCTGGTGACGTTCAAGCATGCCGACGGAGTCGACGGCTTCACCATCGTTCCCGATCTGGCCGAGGAGCTGCCGACGCCGGCCGACGACGGCAAGAGCTACACGTTCAAGGTGCGCAAGGGCATCAAGTTCTCGAACGGCCAAGGAGCTGACCGTGAAGGACGTGGTCGCCTCGCTGCAGCGCATCTTCAAGGTGAAGAGCCCGACCGCCGGCGGCTTCTATGCGGTCATCGTCGGCGCCGACAAGTGCCTGCAGACGCCGGACACCTGCACGCTCGAAGGCGGCGTTTCCGCCGACGAGGCGGCGAACACGGTGACCATCCATCTGACCCAGCCCGACCCGAGATTCTTCCAGAAGCTGGCGGTGCCGCATGCCGTGATCGTGCCGGCGGATCTCGCCGACGACCGACGTCGGAACCCAGCCGCTGCCGGGCACGGGCGCCTACACGATCGCCGCCTACGATCCGAACAAGCAGCTGAAGATCGTGCGCAATCCGCACTTCAAGGAGTGGAGCGCGGACGCCCAGCCCGACGGCTATCCCGACGAGATCGACTATGATTTCGGCCTCACCGACGAGGCCGAGATCAACGCCATCGAGAACGGCGAGGCCGACTGGACGCTCGATCCGCCGCCGCCCGACCGTCTGGTCGAGATCGGCACGAAGTACAAGGACCAGGTGCATGTCAACACCCTGACGGCCTGGTGGTACGCGCCGCTGAACGTGAACATCGCGCCCTTCAACAACCTGAAGGCGCGGCAGGCGCTGAACTACGCCGTCGACCGCGACGCGCCTCGTCAACCTGTTCGGCGGGCCCGTCCTCGCCGCGCCGGTTTGCCAGGTGCTGCCGCCGGGCTTCCCGGGGAACGAGCCGTTCTGCACCTATACGAAGAACCCCGGCGAGGCGTGGTCGGCGCCGGACCTGGATAAGGCCAAGCAGCTGGTGGACGAGTCCGGCACGAAGCGGGCAGGACGTCACGGTCATCGTGCAGGACAATGCCGTCGACAAGAGCGTCGGCACCTACCTGCAGAGCGTGCTGAACGACCTCGGCTACAAGGCCAGCGTGAAGGCGATCTCGTCGAACATCCAGTTCACCTATATCCAGAACACCAACAACAACGTGCAGATCAGCGTCTCGCAGTGGTACCAGGACTATCCGGCGGCTTCGGACTTCCTGAACATCCTGTTCGGCTGCGATCCTTCCATCCCGGCTCCGATTCCTCCGTCAACATCTCGGGCTTCTGCGACAAGGACGGCGTGGATGCGCAGATGAAGAAGGCGCTGGCGCTCGCCGTCACGGATCAAGCGGGCGCCAACAAGCTGTGGGCGCAGATCGACAAGGCGACCATGGAACAGGCGCCGGCGGTGCCGCTGTTCACGCCCAAGCATGTGGACTTCCTCTCCAAGCGCGTCGGCAACTTCAAGTTCAACGCGCAGTACTACTGGGTCGTCACGCAGTCCTGGGTGAAGTGACGCTCGTGCCGGCATAGGGGCGATCGCATGCGGTCGCCCCTCCATCCGGGCCCGGAATGACTGACCAAGTCGCATCGCCCGCGAACGTCGCCAGCGAGATGCCGGCGGCGTCGCGACCCGCCCGCGGCCCGTGGGCCACGGCGCTGCGCAAGCTCAGGAGCGACAACGCCGCCATGGTGGCGTTGTTGATCTTTCTGCTCATCGTCGCGCTCTGCCTGCTGGCGCCGTTCTATGCGCAGTACGTCGCCCACAGCGATCCGTTCCGCTCCAATCTGAGCGGCAAGATCATGCTCGCCGGCAAGCGCGTGCCGGTGATGGAGTCCTCCACTGAAGGCCTCGGACTGGGCTTCACGCCGATCGGCCCGACCTGGGATATCACCGCCTATTTCCTCGGCGCCGACGGCCAGGGCCGCGACGTCGCCGCGCGGCTGCTCTACGGCGGGCGCAACTCGCTGGTGATCGCCGGCGTGTCGACGGCGATGTGCCTGGTGCTTGCGGCCATCGTCGGCCTCGTCGCCGGTTTCTTCGGCGGCATCGCCGATTGGGTGCTGTCGCGGCTGCTCGACGTGCTCTGGGCGTTTCCCGTCTACCTGCTGGCCATCTCGCTTTCGATCGTGCTGATCAGTCACGGCATCGACATCGGCCCCATTTCGATCAACGCCGGCAGCCTGTCGCTGCCGATCTTCATCATCGGGATCATCTACGTGCCCTATGTGGCGCGGCCGATCTGCGGCCAGGTGATGGCGCTGACGCAGAGCGAGTTCGTGCTGGCCGCCATCGGCCTCGGCGTGCCCAATCATCGGATCCTGTTCCGCGACATCCTGCCCAACGTGATGACGACGCTCATCGTCTTCGTGCCGCTGATGATGGCGATCAACATGCTCACGGAATCGGCGCTCTCGTTCCTGTCGATCGGCGTGCAGCCGCCGGACGCCAGCTGGGGCACCATCATCCAGGACGGCCAGGAGCTGCTCTATACCCGCCCGATGGTGGCGCTGGCGCCGGGCATCGCGATCGTCATCACCGTGCTTGCCCTCAATATCCTCGGCGATGGGGTGCGCGACGCCCTCGACCCGCGCTCGAAGCTGCGCATCCGGACCGCCTCGATGCTCGGCGCCATCGTCAAACGGCTGGGCCAGATGCTGTTCGTCATGTTCGGCATCAGCGTCCTCGTGTTCCTGATCTTCTTCGCCACGCCCGGCGCCGATCCGGCCGCCCGCATCGCCGGCCGCAACGCGTCGCCGGAAACCCTCGCGGCGGTGCGCAAGGACTTCGGATTCTGATCGGCCGCTGCCCGTGCAGTACGCGCTCATGATGAATCGGCTCTTCGTTACCCAGGACCTCACTTCCTTCGTCAATCGCGGCTGGAAGGTGGTGCCGGCGGTGATCGACGTGGCGCCGGTGACGCTGTCGCTGGTGACGGGAGCCGCGATCCTGTGGGTGATCGGCGGCGTCGCGATCGGCCTGCTCGCCGCGGCGACGCGCGGCAGCGTCCTCGATCGCACGCTGATGATGCTCGGGCTGATCGGCGTCTCCATGCCCGTCTATTGGCTGGGCGAGGTGATGAACCTGATCACCCAGAGCCGGATGCACGATTCCGGCTGTTCGCCTGGGTGCCCCAGCTCGGCTATAAGCCGCTCACGAGCGATCCTTCCGGCTGGTTCCTCACGCTGGTCATCCCCTGGATCACGCTGGCCACGCTCTATATGGGCCTCTATGGCCGCGTGCTCCGCGCCAACCTGGTCGAGGCCGGCCAGGAGGACTATATCCGCACCGCCCGCGCCAAGGGCCTGAGCGAGACGCGCATCCTCGTCCGCCACGCGCTGCGCACGTCGCTGATCACGATCGTCACCCTGTTCGGCCTCGACTTCGGCGCCCTGGTCGGCGGCGCCGCCCTGTTGACCGAGGTGGTGTTCGGCCTGCAAGGCATCGGCAAGCTGACCTACGACGCCCTCAGGAGCCTCGATCTGCCGGTGATCATGGCGACGGTGATGTACGCCTCGTTCTTCGTCGTCGTGGCGAATGCCCTGGTCGACCTGCTCTACGTCGTGCTCGATCCGCGCATCCGGAAAGCGTAGGCATGCTCCAGGTCCGTGGTCTGAAGGTGTCGTTCCGCAGCGAGCATGGCCTGGTGCGCGCGGTGGACGACGTCTCCTTCGACGTCGGCGAGCGCGAGATCCTCGGCGTGGTCGGCGAGTCCGGTTCGGGCAAGACCATTTCGCTCCTCAGCGTCATGGGTCTGATCAACGATCCCAACGCCGTGATCGAAGGCTCGATCGTCTACAAGGGGCGCGAGCTGCTGGGCCTGCCGCAGCGCGAGCTGCGCCATGTCCGCGGCAGGGAGATCGCCATGATCTTCCAGGATCCGATGACGGCCCCTCACGCCGGTCTACACCATCGGCTGGCAGATCGCCGAGCAGGTGCTGACCCACAATGACGTTTCGAAGCAAGCCGCCCGCGCCCGCGCGGTCGAGCTGCTGACCGCCGTCGGCATTCCCAATCCGGAGGTGTCGGTCGACCGCTATCCCCACCAGCTCTCGGGCGGCATGCGCCAGCGCGCCGTCATCGCCATGGCGCTCTCCTGCAATCCTCTCTCCTCATCGCCGACGAGCCCACGACGGCGCTCGACGTCACCGTGCAGGCGCAGATCCTCGAGCTCATCCAGAAGCTGCGGCGCGATTTCGGCTCCGCCGTCGTGCTGATCACCCACGACATGGGCGTGGTGGCCGAGGTCGCCGATCGCGTGCAGGTGATGTATGCCGGCCGCATCGTCGAGCGCGGCGCCAAGCGCGACATCTTCAAGGGCCCGCGACATCCCTACACCTGGGGCCTGCTCGATCTGATCCCGCCGCTCGACGGTCCGCGGCCGCATCGGCTGAAATCGATCGCGGGCATGCCGCCCTCGCTGCTTGCCTTGCCCAAGGGCTGCGCCTTCGGGCCGCGCTGCCGCTATCGCTTCGAAAAATGTGGCGAGCAGCCGCGCCTGGCCGGCAGCGGCGGCCACGATCCCGCCTGCTTCCCTGTCGCCGGAGACGCGGGCCGCCGCCTGGTCAGGGCGCCTCCTGGACAACAAGGCCGTGTCATGATCGACAGCGCGACGTGCGCCGCTGCTGGAGGCGGTCGGCCTCAGCAAGAACTTCAGCATCGGCGGGCGGCTGTCTCCGGGCGGGCGCAAGACGGTGCGCGCCGTCGACAACGTCTCGCTGCAGGTATGGCCAGGCGAAACCGTCGGCCTGGTCGGCGAATCCGGCTGCGGCAAGTCGCACGCTCGGCCGCTGCCTCGTGCGCCTCTACGACGTCACCGCGGGCGAACTTCGCTTCAAGGGCGAGGACATCTCGCGCTATGGCCGCCGCCAGCTGCGACCCATCCGCGAAGAGATGCAGATGGTGTTCCAGGATCCCTATGCCTCGCTCAATCCGCGCCGCCGCGTCGGCGACCTCATCGCCGAGCCGCTACGCGTCCATGGCCGCCGCAGCCGCGCCGAGATCGACGCCCGCGTGCGCGAACTGATGGGCCTGGTCGGGCTCTCGGCCGACCAGCTCCAGCGCTTCCCGCACGAGTTCTCCGGCGGCCAGCGCCAGCGCATCGGCATCGCCCGCGCGCTCGCGCTCGAGCCGCACCTGATCGTCGCGGACGAGCCGGTGTCGGCCCTCGACGTCTCCGATCCAGGCGCAGATCGTCAACCTGCTTGCCGACCTGCAGGACCGCCTCGGCCTCACCTACGTGATCATCGCCCACGATCTCAGCGTGATCCGCCAGGTGTCCGACCGCACCGCCGTCATGTATCTGGGCTCGATCGTCGAGCTCGGCCCGACCGACGAGGTCTACCGCGCGCCCGCCCATCCCTATACGCAGGCCCTCATATCGGCCGTGCCGGTGCCCGACGTCGACCGCGCCGCCCGCCAGCGCATCGTGCTCACGGGCGACGTGCCCAGCCCGATCAATCCGCCGGCCGGCTGCCGCTTCCACCCGCGCTGTCGCTTCGCCCAGGACCGCTGCCGCCGCGAGCGCCCGGTGTTGCGCGAGATCGCCCCTGGCCGCACGGTCGCCTGTCACTTTCCGCTGGTCTAGTAGACCTCCGCATAGCGCCGGCACTGCTCGGTCGCGTCGAAGGCGCCGACGAGGGCGATCTCGCTGCGCTTGTGGCGCAAATAGGCGTCCAGATAATACATCGCCGAACCACTCGCGGGCGGCGGGCAGGGCCGCCAGCCGTTCCAGCGCTTCGCCGAGCGAGTGGGGCAGCGCGCCGCCGCCGTCCGTCGGCAGCGGCAGTTCGCGGCGGATGCCGTCGACGCCGGCCCAGATCACCGCACCCAGCGCCAGGTAGGGGCTGGCGGCGGCGTCGCAGACGCGGAACTCGAAATTGAACTGGTCAGCCGGATCGGCGCCGGGACGCGGGAAGATCGGGCAGATGCGGATGGCGGCCTCGCGGTCCTGCTGCACCAGATTGGCGCGCGTCGGCGCCCAGCGGTTCGGCGTCAGGCGGATGTAGGAGATCACGCTCGGCGCCGTCACCGCGCAGATGGCCGGCAGGTGATGCTGGACGCCGGCGACGAAATGCGCGGCGATCCGCGAGAGGCCGAAGGGGGCGGCTGGATCATAGGTCGCGGCCCGGCCATTGGCGTCACGAAAGCTCATATGGATATGGACGCCGCTGCCGACGCCTTCCGGGTGGAGGATCGGCGTGAAGGTGGCGCGCTGGCCGAACCGCAGGGCGGTGGCGCGCGTCAACTCGCGGATGACGATCGCGCGCGTGGCGGCCACGATGTCGTCGGCGGGCTCGCAGGTGATCTCGAACTGGCCCGGCGCATATTCCGCCAGGATCGATTCCGTGCGGATGCCGGCCGCGGCCAGAGCGTGCACGAGCGTCCCGGCAAAGGCGCCCTGGCGCCGGAAGGCATCGAACGTATAGCCGTTATGGAACTCGCCGATCGCGCCGGTATGGACGAATTCCTGCTCGAATGCGCAATAGGCGCTGATGCCGGCGGCGGCCTTCAGCGCCTGGATCGCGCGGGTCAGGAAGTTGCGCAGGCAGCAGGCCCAGGGCGTGCCGTCGGTATTCACGATATCGGCGAGGAGGAAATGCTCCCACCCCCGTCGGGCCCGAAATCGACCTTCACCTCGGTCTCCGGGGCGGGCCGCATCAGCACGTCGCCGAGGCCGGCGAACGGCGTGTTCAGGATCGGGCCGAAGGCCGTGATCATCACATTGGTCGGCGTCCAGCCGATGCCGCGCTTGACGTGCTCGGCCAGATGCACGGTCGGGACGGCCTTGCCGCGGACGCGGCCGGAGATGTCGCTGATGCCGATCAGCGCAAGCGGTTCTTGATGCATGCGATCGTCTCCCCGGCCGCGCCTTGCCGAACGTCGACAGGCACCGAGGGACGATAGGCGAAAGAAACCGATCTGTGAACAGCGCCCGGTCGGAGCGCTTCAGGCGTGGCCGGCCTCGCCGGAGAGCTGGCTGAAGTCGATGCCGATCTTGCCGATCGCGCGCTCCCACTTGTGGTCGAGGTCGGCGTCGAACACGAGGGCCTCGTCGGACGAGACCGAAAGCCAGCCGTTGGCCTGGATCTCGGCATCGAGCTGCCCCGGACCCCAGCCGGCATAACCCAGCGCCAGCAGACTGCGCCGCGGGCTGCCGCCGGCCGCCAGCTCCTTCAGGATGTCGAGGGTGGCCGTCAGCGCCACCTGGTCGTCCACCCGCAGCGAGCCCGTTTGCAGATAGTCGGAGGAGTGCAGAACGAAGCCCCGACCCTGCTCTACGGCCCACCGAAATGGACGCGGATTTCGTCATTGCGCTTGTTGGGGCCGATGTTCAATTGCTGCAGGAGGTCGTCGAAGGTGATCGAGCCGACGCGCCGGTTGACGACCAGCCCCATGGCGCCGTCGGCGCTATGGGCGCACATATAAATCACCGAGCGGGCGAAGCGCGGATCGCGCATCTGCGGCATGGCGACCAGCAATTGGCCGGTCAGGTAGAGATTGTCAGTCTCGTCAGTCTGCATAGTCAGCGAATCTGAGCTGGTTATTCCGCTGATCGAAGGCAAGGTGCGCCCACCGAACGCAACCGATTATACACTTTTTGTGTGAGTTTATGGGCGCGCAATTGCCGCGCCGGATACCTATAATAGACGCGATGAGTCAACACCTTACTAAAGCGGAACGGCGACGTCAGGCGGGCGCCGCAGCCGTGTTCGTTCTGCTTACGTGCGGCAGCGCGAGCGCCGCCGATCCCGGCGCGTCCGAATGGGCGCGCGCGCGGATGAAAGCGCGGTACGCCTGATCTCCGCGATGTCGGCCGTGGGTGACACTGCGGAGCTGAGGATCGGCCTCGAATTCGCACTGCAGCCGCACTGGAAGACATACTCGGCGCTCGCCCGGCGATGCCGGTTTTCCCGTCACCGTGGAATGGGCAGGATCGCGCAATGTCGCGGCAGCTGAGATGTCCTGGCCGGCGCCGCACCGGATCTCGGTCTCCGGCCTCGAGACCTTCGGCTACGAAGATCAGGTCGTGTTCCCGATCGCCCTGCGTCCGCAGACTCCGGGGCAGCCTATCGTTGTGAACGCTCAGGTAAGCTACCTCGCCTGCTCGGAGATCTGCATTCCCCGCAACGCGCAGCTGAGCCTCGAGCTGCCGGCTGGAACGACCGCGCCCACCGATCACGCGCAACTGATCAATCGCTTCCTGGCCCAGGTGCCCGGCGACGGCGCCCGTCAGGGGCTGAGGCTCGACCACGTGGCGCTCGGTTACGTCGATGGACAGCGGGTGCTGGAGGTCGAGGCGTCATCTGCAATCGCGCCATTTGAGAAGCCTGACATCATCGTCGAGGCGCCCACGGGACTCTATTTCGGACCGCCAGCGAACAGCAAGATTTGGGCCGTCAGCGGCGTTTGGGAGCGCACGCGAAATTCCGCTCCCCATTGCCGTCAGCGACGGCGCGCCACCCTGAGCGATGCGGCACTGACTCTGACGCTCGTCGACGGCGTGCGCGGGCTCGAGCAGAAGGTGGTCGCCGGCGTTGGCATCGGGCGGCCGGCAGAGAGCTCGTCATCGGCCTCGTCGCCGGCCCTGCCGGCGTCGTCTATCGTCGCGATGCTGCTGGTGCGCGTTGCTCGGCGGACTCATCCTGAACGTCATGCCGTGCGTGCTGCCGGTGCTGTCGCTTAAGCTGCTCGGCCTTATCGGCCATGACGGCGAAGACCGCCGCCATGTGCGGCTCGGATCCTCGCCTCGGCGGCCGGCATCCTTGTCGCCTTCGTGGCGCTCGCCGGCACCCTGGTGGCGCTGAAGGGCATGGGCAGCGCCGTCGGCTGGGGCATTCAGTTCCAGCAGCCCTGGTTCCTCATCGCGATGATGCTCCTGTTGACGCTGTTCGCGGCCAATCTCTGGGGCTGGTTCGAAATCCCGGTGCCGGCCTTCGTCGGCGGCTGGCGGGCGTTGGCAGTCACGCCACGCTCGCCGGCCAGTTCGGCTACCGGCGTGTTCGCGACCTCTCCTGGCGACGCCCCTGCTCGGCGCCCTTCGTCGGCACCGCCGTGGCGTTTGCGCTGGCGCGCGGGCCGTTCGAGATCTTCGCCATCTTCCTCGCCCTCGGCATCGGCTTCGGTGCCCCTATTTCTGGTCGCGGCGCTGCCGGCCATCGCGCAGCTGCTGCCGCGGCCCGGCCGCTGGATGATCGTCCTGCGGCGCATCCTCAGGCCTGCTGCTGGCGGGCACGGCCGCATGGCTGCTGACCATTCTCGCGGGCACGCTCGGCCCGACCGCCGTCTGGGTGATCGTCGGTCTCGTGCTGGCGATAGCGGTGGCCCTATGGGCGGCGCACCGCTTGCCGATCGCTTTGCGGCCGGCGTCGCCCATCGCCGTCGTCGCCCTTGCGTTGGCGGCCTTTGTCGTTCCGACGCAGATTGCGACCTCGCGGTCGACGCCGGCAGCGAACGAACCGGCAGGGTTCTGGAAGCCCTTCGATGAGGCCGCCATCGGCCGGCTGGTCGCCGAGGGCAAGACCGTGTTCGTCGACGTCACCGCCGACTGGTGCGTCACGTGCATCGTCAACAAGCAGTTGATCCTGGAATCGAGCACCGTCAACGCGCGGCTGACGGCGCCTGGCGTTCTGGCCATGCAGGCCGACTGGACCCGGACCTGACGACGGCATCGCGCGCTTCCTTGCCGCCAACAACCGCTACGGCATCCCCTTCAACGCCGTCTACGGCCCAGGTGCGCCCAACGGCATCGTGCTGCCGGAGCTGCTGACCGAGCGCGCCGTGCTCGACGCCCTGAGGAAAGCTGCCGGCGGCTGATCGCGGCCGCCGCCCTGACAGCGGCGTAATCGGAGACTATCTTATGGCCACTCGCCTCGGCGCCATCGGCGCTGGACGTGTTCGCTTTTCCCGCACTCAACGAATTTCCGAAAGGACCCGACATGGCAATCAAGGTAGGCGACAAGATCCCTCGGTGACCCTCAGCCACAAGACCGCCGACGGCATTCAGAAGATCACCACCGACGATCTGTTCAAGGGCAAGACGGTCGTGTTGTTCGGCCTGCCCGGCGCCTTCACGCCGACCTGCTCGGCCAAACATCTGCCCGGCTTCGTCCAGCACGCCAAGGACATCAAGGGGAAGGGCGTCGACGCCATCGCCTGCCTCTCCGTCAACGACGCCTTCGTCATGGACGCCTGGGGCAAGGACCAGAAGGTCGGCGACAGCGTGATGATGCTGGCCGACGGCAACGGCGATTTCTCCAAGGCGGTCGGCCTCACCATGGACGCCACCGGCTACGGCATGGGCCTGCGCGCCAGCCGCTACGCCATGGTGGTGAAGAACGGCGTGGTCAAGAACCTCAACGTCGAGGCACCCGGCGCGTTCGAGGGTCTCGAGCGCGGATGCGATCCTGAAGGTGCTCTAGGCGCGCGTTACCCGCACCAGCAACGCGGTGGCATCGTCCCGCGCCTTGAGGCGCGGGTGGAGAGGCATTCGGATCGGCGTCCTCGATCCGGCGCAGCTCGGCGTAGAGCGGGGCGAGGCCGCGCTCGAGGGCGGCCTGCATCAGCTCGCCAGCCGTGAGCATGCGATAGGTGTCGACCAGGCGGTAGAAGCCGTCGGTGGCCAGTAGCAGGTGCGTCACGTCGGCGGCCGGGCGACGCACCGTCTCGGCAAAGGCGAGGCAGGCGGGATCGGCCATCAGCACGCCGTAGCCGCCGGGACGGTTCTTCCACCGGCGGTTGTCGCGGATCAATGCCGTCAGTTTCGGCGTGATCCTGCGCAGCTCGATCTCGCCGCCGGCTTGAACCTTCCGCATCGCTTCCACGACCTTGGCGTCGAAGGCGGCCACGGGCGAGTCATCGAAGGCCTCGACCCGCCCGTCCTTTCCGCGCAGCAGCAGCTTGCAATCGCCGAGCATGACCAGCCTGATCTCGGCGCCGACGAGATGGGCCACGGTCAGGCTGGCGGAAGGCAGCTCGATATCGGTGTCGCCGAGCGGCGCCAGCGCCGCGGCCGCGCAGGCCTGATGCAGATCGGCCACGAGCCGACGCAGCAGAGTCATGCCGTCGTCGATGACGGGCGTGAGGTGGCCGAGCAACTCGTCAGCGGTTGCGGCCAGCCAGGCCGGATCGCTCGGCCCCGGAAACAGGCGCTGCGGGCCTAAGGCCGGTGGCGCCGTCGAGGATCCAGGCCGCGCGAGTCGAGGCCCTGGCGCGGTCTTCGTTGGTCGATTGGCCGGCTTGCGAGAGCGCCTCGATTGGTTCGAAGCGCCGACCGGCGCGCAGGGCTGCGAGCTCGACGGACTCTGCGTTCGTCATCGTCGCCTCCGGTGAGCCGCTTCAGGGCGCAGCGCGTCAAGGCTTCGGGCAGGTGCGGTCGTGCTCCGCGAACGGGACACGGTCCCACGGAGAACCGCCGCCGGATCAAGAGCCGTGCGGTCTCGCAACCCGCACGCCGGCGCGTGTCCGGTCGCGGCGCGCCGAGTGCCCGCCCATCGATCGCCGCCAGGCCGAGGGCGATCAGCGCCATGCCGATGACGTGCTGCATCGCCAGCCCCTCGCCGAGAAAGCTGTGCCGAGCAGCAGGGCGCTCACGGGAATCAGCAGCGTGACCAGCAGCAGATTGGTGGCGCCGAGCCGCCGCCGAGGATGCGGAAGAAGATCACATAGGCGAGGCCGTGCTCAGCAGCGCCAACCCGGCGATGGCCGCCAATGTCAGGGCTGAGGCATCGCCAGCGTCCAGGGCCGATCGATGATCAACACGATCGGCAGCATCATGATGGTCGTGGCCGTCACCTGGCCGGTGGCGGTGACGAGCGGCGGCTGCCTTGAAGCGCCGGCCGAAGATGCCGGCGAAGGCGTAGGAAACAGTGGCGACGAGAACGGCGAGTTCGGCCAGCACGTGCAGCCCCAGGCCGGACAAGGCCTCCATGCCGATCATGACGGTGACGCCGGCGAGGCCAAGCGCCACGCCGAGCAGCCGGTTCCAGGTCAGCCGTTCGTCGGCGGTCAGCCAGTGGGCCAGCAGGACCGTGGAACAGCGGCGTCGCGCCGTTCAGGATCGAGGCGAGGCCGCTGGCGATCTGCGTCTGCGCCCACACGATCAGGCTGAACGGCACGAGATTGTTCAGGTGCCCATGACGAAGAAGGCGGCCCAGCTGGCGCGATCGCCTGGCATCCGCTGGCCCAGGGCGCGCACGAGCAGGTTGAGCGCCAGCGCCGCCAATCCCACCCGCCCCAGCACGATCGTGAAAGGCGGCAGCGCCGCCACCGCCACCTTGGCGAAGAAGAACGACCTCGCCCCATAGCACCGACAGCACCAGCAGCAGGGTCCACTCGATCGGACCCATCTTGAGCGCGCGGTCGGAAACCATGATCCCCTCGGCATTCGCGAAACGGCGGCGATGCTGCCTTCGAGAGCCGCGAGTATCCATCCGCTTCTTGCGCCGCCGCTTTGACGCCGGCCTTCCTTGATCTGGTCATTCTTTGCGCGAAGACTGGCATTGCCGCGCGGGAGGCAGCCGAATGGATGAATCGTCGGGAGGCGGCATGGCGACCGTTGCAGCCACAATGCCGGCGGCTGGCGGCCGTCGGCGTCGGCTGCGGCGATGGGCGCTCGCCCTCGCGGCGACCTTCATCCTGTCGCTGGTCTGGCCGGACCGTCCAGCTATGCCCGTGCAGGGCGCCGTGCGGGCCGACTGAATCCGCGCAGCTTCTGGTACTACCCATGGGGCGCATCAGGTGTGCACAAGGGCATCGATATCTTCGCGCCGGAAGGCCGGCCGGTGCTGGCGGCGACGTCGGGGCTCGTGATCCGCAGCGGATCCCACGGCGCCGGCGGCAATATGATCGCCGTGCTGGGGCCGCGATGGCACATTCACTATTATGCGCATCTGTCGCGCCTGGACGTCGAGGGAGGGCGATTGGGTCTGGCGCGGCGAAACCGTCGGCGCCGTCGGCAGCACCGGCAATGCGGCCGGCAAGCCGCCCCATCTGCACTACGCCATCATCACCGCCATGCCCTATCCGTGGCGCATCACCACGGAGCCGCAGGGCTGGCAGAAAATGTTCTTCCTCGATCCGGGCGCTGAATCTCGCGGATTGACGGACGCGTCAGGTGCGCTCGGTCGCCAGCCCGTGCTGCTTCATGAAGCGCTCCTGATTGACGACGACGCGCTGGTGCGTGCCGATCATCAGGTCTTGCGGCCGTGATGGGCCTCGACCGCGAAGATCGATGCGGCGGCCCTGCACGGCCGTGACCTTGGCGGTGGCCTTGATCTGGCGCCGATCGGCGCGGCGGCCAGGTGGCGCACATTGACGGCGGAGCCGACGGTGATCTCCCCGGCCTCGCAGCAATCGTCGATCAGCTCGGCCGCGACGGCTTCCAGGAACAGGATCAGCGACGTGGTCGCGACGACGTCGACATTGGTGTTGCCGACGACGGCCGCGCTGTCCTCTTCCGTCGCCTCGATGGTGAGCGAAGTCTGCTTGCCGATCCGTGGGTGCCGCATGAACGAGGGGACTCCGATCAGCCGCCGCTAGAACTTCTCCACCCAGGGCCGCAGGTCCATCTCCAGCGTCCAGGCGCTCCGGGCGCTGCGCGTGCAATTGCCAATAGGCCTCGGCAATCGCGTCGTCGTCCAGGAAGGCGTCCGGCCCGCGCTCGTTGCGACCGCGGCCGGGCGGTGCTCGGCCGCGATCTGGCCGTCGATGATGACATGGGCGACATGCACGCCCTTGGGCCCCAGCTCGCGCGCCATGCTCTGGGCCACGGCGCGCAGGCCGAACTTGCCGACCGCCAGGTTGACGAAGTTGGCACCGCCGCGAAGCGATGCCGTGGCGCCGGTGAAGAGGATGCTTCCGCGCCCCTTCGGCACCATGGCGCGCGCGGCCTCGCGGCCGACCAGGAAGCCGCCGAAGCAGCCGATCCGCCAGCAGCGCTCGAATTCCTCGGCCGAGGTATCGATTACCGCCTTCGGCAGATAGGCGCCGGCATTGTAGACGACGACGGAGGGCTCGCCGAAATCGCGCTTCACGGCCGCGAACAGCTCGAGCACGGATTCTCGTCGCCGGCGTCGCAGCCATAGCCGCGGGCGCCGGCCTCCTGGCGACTGCCGTCACCCGCTCCTTGTCGCGCGTCGCCGCCGCCACGAGCATGCCGGCCTTCACGAACCGCCGGCACAGCGCGGCACCCAGTCCCGGTCCGGCGCCGACGACGATCGCCACTTTCGTTTGCTGTCATCCTGTCCCTCAGCTTGGCCGCCACCCCGGCGTTAGGGATTTCCGCCTGTTAATAGCCGGTCGACGGGGGCAGCCGTCAACTGCCGCGCCGATCCAGGCCTTACGCTGCACTTTCAAAATGCCATGATTTGGCCGTGATGGTTACCGGCTCCGTTAAGGTAAACACTTGTTCGGCCACAAAAAATCACATGGGCCAAACCGATTCAAGGCGCGCTTTAAGGGTTCGTTCACAGCTTGAAGGCATTCTCCTCCACGGGACATTTCAGGAAGGAGACCCAATCAATGAAGACCCTGATCAATTTCGTGAAGGACGAGTCGGGCGCCACCGCGATCGAGTACGGCCTCATCGCCGCCCTCGTTGCCGTCGGCCTCATCGCCGCTCTGACGGCGCTGGGCAAGTCGCTCCTCGAAGGATCTTCACGCACCGTTTCGACCACGCTGAACACGGCGTCGTCCTAATCGTCCTCGCATTCGGCCGCTCGCGAGAGCGGCCGGATCGATTGAACGAAAGATCAGAAGGGCGTGCGGCCCGGGTCGCACGCCCTTCCTCTTTTGGCCCATTGCCGCATCGCTGCCGTCCTTGCGTGCTTTACGCGATCTTAAGCAAGGACTCGATAGATCTGCGCGATAACGAATTCACGCCCCGATCGGCGAGAGGCACCTCCGAAAAATGTCGCGCAACGGCTCCGAGTCCGCCGGGCTCGCTCGTCAAGGCCCCGCCGCCGACGTGGCACTGATGGACCCATCCGCAGCGCTCGTTCCGGTCGCCGACCGTTGGATGAGCCGCATCAAGTTCGAGCTCGGGCGCTGCGATGCGCGAAGGCACAGCCTGCTCCTGGTCCTGATCGTCTCGTATGTTGCGTTTGGATACCAGTTGCCGCGTTGGCTGGGCATATCGACCAAGTACGCCGACGACCTCTACACGGGTTACTTTCTCGCCATGACCGCCGTCGCGGCGGCGATCTTCGGCGTCTGCTACGCCATCCATCTCAAACTCGTGGTCAAGCCGGCGAACTATCTCTCAGCTCTGCGGACCGCCGCCTTCGATCCGGTTCCCTGACGCTGCGGCGCTTCAGCATCGCGCTGCCGGTGCTGCTCATATTTCCGCTGTTCGGCGCTACCTGCACCAACCTGAAGGTGTTGACCCCGGAGATCGTGCCGTTCGTTTGGGACGCCGATTTGGCCGGCCTGGGACCGGCTGCTGCACGGGGGCTATGACCCCTGGCAAATCCTGCAGCCGCTGCTGGCTACCCCTATGTGACGTCCCTGATCAACGCCGTGTACAACTTCTGGTTTCTCGTCGCCTACGGCGTCATCACCTGGCAGATCGCCACCACCGACCGGCCGCGCCTGCGAATGCAGTATCTCCTGACGTTCGTTCCTCGTGTGGGCGGTCATCGGCAATCTCGCGGCGACCATCCTGTCATCGGCGGGGCCGGTCTATTATGGCCGCGTCACCGGACTGCCTGATCCCTACGCGCCGCTCATGAGGCCATCTGCAGTATGCCAGCACCGTGGCGGCCGTGCCCGTGCTGGAGATCCAGGAGATGCTGTGGCGGGTCTACCAATCTCACGGGATCGCCGTCGGGAGCGGCATCTCGGCGATGCCTAGCCTGCACGTTGCGATCGCCATGTCTGTCGTGCTGCTTGCGCGCAAGATCGACCGCCGATTGGCCATTGCATCCACTATCTTCACGGTCCTGATCATGATCGGCTCGGTCCATCTCGGATGGCACTATGCGATCGATGGCTATGCCCTCGGTCATCGGCACCGGTGCTCATCTGGTACGGCGTCGGCTGGCTGCTCGATCGCCGCGCCGTCGCCCGGCTGCTATGGGGCGAGGCCGCGCCCGCCAGGCTGACGAAGGAAGCTGCAGAGCTTGCTCGCGGCTGACGGCCTCACTCGATGGTCGGAATTGCCGCGAAGCGCGATGTATTCCTGACCAGGACAGAGCTCATCCCGTCATCGAAGACCAGACGGAAATCGCCGCGCGCGTCATCAGGAGCTGGCGGATCGGCGATTGGTGTTCGCACACGACGTAGTCGATCGCATACTTGTCGAATAGCGGTGCCCAGCCCGCGAAGCCGCCCTCTCGATCGTCCGATACTTCGGCGAACAAGCTGTCGCCATACATGTCGGCCCGCCGCATCGATGAAGACGCGCTGGCGCGGATAGAGCTTGTGGATGAGATACCCGCCGTACTGATAGGTGTTGAACATTCGACCGGCGATGCCGCTGTCGAGAATGAATTGGGTCGCATCGATCGGCAGCCCGCTGCCGGATAAAGGCGGCCTCGCTTCGCGCGGGCCGTCGGATAGTAGGCGGAAGCCGCCACCACGAGCGCGATAGCGATGGCGAGGTTGATGAGGCCTCCGGCGCGCCCAAGCGGCTTGCCGCGGGCGGCGTGGTCTCGCCATTTCCTTTGCAAGCGCTCCAGTGCCGCCGAGACGGGCGCCGCGACCTGCAGGCCATCGCGAATCGCCGCGGCAGCAAAGATGATCATGGCCATCGCCGCCAGCAGCGTGTGCCGGTTCGAGGTGAAGCCCGCGACGATGAAGAGGCCGGGCACGCCGAGCTCCGTTATATCCGGTTTGCGGGCGCGATAGATCTGCAGGGCGCAGAAGCCGACCACCGAAAGCAGGAACAACCGGCCATACGAGGTGCCGAAATCGGGGCCGCGCCACTCCGGAATGTACTGCGTGGCCTGCAGGCCCATGACTTCGAACGGATAGACCCAGTGCCCGGCGAAATAGGGGTTCAACAGGCTGGCGAGGACGATCAAGACTGCCATGGCGGCGAGCCGCCGTAGGCGGCGTCGGCCGTCTTCATCGGTGTTCGTCGCACGCAGGACCAGCCACTCCGAAATGCAGAAGGCCGCGACGAGCAGGATGCCGATGACATATCCGCCGTGAGCGTTGACCCAGGGGATCATGAGCGCCGGCAATGCCGGCAGCAGGCGGACATCCCTGCCGTATTTGAACGACACGAGGATGTAGAGATAGGCGGCCAGGAATGCGTAGGTGAGGAGTTGCGGCCGCGGTGACGGAAACTCATAGACGAAAAGATAAAAGGCGCCGGCCAGCCACGCCGCCACGGTCGGGCGCGCGAGCACCCTATTCGCTGCCCGCATATACCAGCAGGACGCTGGCGGTCCCCAATACGGCCGACATGAGCTTGACGCCGAAGGAGCCGGCCGCGGCAAGTACGCCGTAGAGAAGGACCTCGAACAGCCACTCATGGGCGACCCAGGCCTGACCGGCCGCCGTGTAGGAGAACGGGTCCACGCTCGGCAGCGCCCATTGGGCGGCGATCAGGCGGCCGGCTTCGATATGCCAATAGTAATCCGGGTCGAACAGGGCGGGCCGCATGAGCAGCGCCAGAAAACCGGCGACCAGGGCCAAGCCGCGCCCGTTCAGGCCAACCTGGCCGACCATCGATTGCAGCCGCGGGTGGCCGTGCTCAAGGACATGATGAGGCGCTCTCCTCCCGCGCGCCGGGCGTCGCGGGTGGTCGCGATCGTCGCAAGAAGGTGGTTAATAGCCCCCTAAGACTTTATGCGAGACCTGTCGCGAGGATCCGCAGCCACAGGCTCACTTGTTGAGGATCAGGCCACCCCGGCTCGTCATCTTCAGGCGATAGCGATGCTGCTCGTGCTCGATCACTACCTCGCGCGCATTGCCGAACAGATCGGCGCTGCGAATATGGCGGACGGCGCCGCTGCCCTCCGCCGGCGTCGTGCCTTGGGCCTGTGAACTCCCTGTCGTCGCTGTCGACCCTCGAGCAGGCCGGTCGCCGGCAGCATCCTTGGATCCAGTCCCAGCGGGTTGCCCACACATTGACGTCCTGTATCCCTCATGTTGTCGCGCCCCCGGTTCCCCCGAACCGGACGATCCGGCCGGCTCGATCGCCAACGGAGCCGGCGGCGATGGCTACGGTAGAGCCTCGGTTCGTTGTCTGCAACTGCAAATCAGTCGCATTCCATCACTACCGCATGCGGGCGCACAATGGGGCAGAAGCATTGGGGCACGGCGTAGACCGCGGGCGGCGGGGCCAGGGGCGGGCGCAATTGCTGACCCCCGCCCACGGAGCCTCGAGAGGGATGGCACTGGCCGCTTGTCCTATGGCCTGGGGCGGCTTATGAACCTGCCTTCGCACCGCACAAAAGCGAGTTCCGCCGCTCGAGATGACCGAACTGACGCTCGCCCACGGACTGGGCCTCACCGATCTTTACCAAGCGGAAGGGCTGGCCCGGATCGATAGCCTGTTCTGCGCCCATCTCGCCGCCGGCGGAGCGGACCTGGCTGCTCGACTGATGGCGGCGCGGGCGAACCCGGGCACGCTCGATGCCAAAGGCGAGTCGGAGTTGCTGATCGCCCTGGCGCCCCAACTCGAGGATTTCATCGCCGGGCTGTTCAATATCCGCGCCGCCGTCCAGGCCCTGGCCGCGCGCCACCATGACCTGGCGCCCCTCTATGCCTGCAAGCGGCTGTTCGTGCAGCGGCGTGCGCAGCGCGCCCACAAGCCGGAGGAGGCCGCCGCCTTCGACCCAGCGGCCCTCGAGGCCGCGCTCGTCGAACGCTTCGGCGAGCCGCTGACCGAGCTGTCCTTTGCCCGCCACGTCACGGCCTGGCTCGATGCCGAGGCGGCCAATGCCGAAGCCATCGATCTCGCGGTCCGCTATGCAGCCTGGGCGCTGCTGACGGAGGCCGGGCACGCTGAGCACGGCCGCGGCATATTGTTCAAGGCGCCGCACAAGATCGATCCCCAGCATCTGCTGCCGACCGAGACCATCGAGCGCCACGGCGTCGCGATGATCGAGCTGCCGGAATCCCATCTGCGACGGCGCGAGGGCTTCAAGCTCACCGATGCCGGCCACGATCTCGTCGGCGGCCTCGATCACGCCCACTACTGCATCTTCTGCCACAACCAGGGCAAGGACTCTGCGCCAAGGGGCCTGAAGGAGAAGGACGGCAGCTTCAAGAAGACGGTGTTCGGCGTCACGCTCGCTGGCTGTCCGCTCGAGGAGAAGATCTCGGAGATGCACAGCCTGAAGACCGAGGGCGTGCCGGTTGGCGCGCTGGCCGTGGTCGTCGTCGACAATCCGCTGGCGGCGCTCACCGGCCACCGCATCTGCAACGACTGCATGAAGGCCTGCATCTATCAGAAGCAGGAGCCGGTCGATATTCCCCAGGCCGAGACGCGCATCGCTGAAGGACGTGCTCGGCCTGCCCTGGGGCTTCGAGATCTATGGCCTGCTGACGCGCTGGAACCCGCTCAACCTGCGCAATCCCGTCGCCAAGCCGGCCGAGCGGACGCAAGGTGCTGGTGGCCGGCCTCGGGCCCGCCGGCATCGCGCTCTCGCACTATCTGCTGAACGAAGGCCACACCGTCGTCGGCCATCGACGGCCTGAAGATCGAGCCGCTGCCGGCGGAGCTTTCGGGCGTCGATCCGCACGGCGACCGCAGAGCCGTTCCGCGCCGATCCCCGATGTTGCGGAGTTGCGCGACGAGCTGGACGACCGCGTCATGGCCGGCTTCGGCGGCGTCGCCGGAATACGGCATCACCGTGCGCTGGGACAAGAACTTCCTGAAGATCATCCGGCTGCTGCTGGAGCGGCGCGCCAGCTTCAGCCATGTTCGGCGGCGTGCGCTTCGGCGGCACGCTCACGCTCGATCAGGCCTTCGAAATGGGCTTCGACCATGTGGCGCTGGCGCTCGGCGCCGGCAAGCCGACCATCCTCGACCTGCCGAACAATCTGGCGCCCGGCGTGCGCATGGCCTCGGACTTCCTGATGGCGCTTGCAGCTCACGGGTGCGGCCAAGACCGATTCCATCGCCAACCTGCAGCTGCGGCTGCCGGCGGTCGTGATCGGCGGCGGCCTCACGGCGATCGACACCGCGACCGAGGCGCATGGCCTATTACCCGCTGCAGGTCGAGAAGTTCCTGGCGCGCTACGAGGCCCTGGCGGCCGAGATGGGCGAGGCGGCGTTGCGCCGGCGCTGGACGGCGCCGGAGCTGACCATCGTCGACGAGTTCATCGCCCATGCCCGCGCCATCCGCGCCGAGCGCGCCGCCGCGACGCGCGAGCGCCGGCCGGCACGGGTGCGCGAGCTGGTCGATGGCTGGGGCGGCGTCACCATCGCCTATCGCCGCCGACTCATCGATGCGCCGAGCTACACGCCTCAATCATGAGGAGGTGGGCAAGGCGCTCGAAGAGGGCATCCGCTTCGCCGAAGGCTTGACGCCGACCGCGATCGATGTCGACGAACTCGGCCGCTGCGCCGCCATCCGGCTGGCGCGAGCCGGCGCCAACGATGAGGTGACCTTGCCGGCGCGGGCCGTGCTGGTGGCAGCGGGCACGCGTCCCAACACGGTGCTGGCGCGCGAATATGCGCGAGCAGTTCGGTTTCGACGGTCAGTACTTCCAGGCAGTCGACGACCAGCGGCCAGCCCGTGAAGCCGGAGAAGCTGGCCAAGCCGAAGCGCCGTCCAGGTGCTGCAGAGTCTGCGCGGCGACGGCCGCTCCGTCAGCTTCTTCGGCGACCTGCATCCCTCCTTCGCCGGCAACGTGGTGAAGGCGATGGCGCAGCGCCAAGCAGGGCTGGCCGGTGGTGGCGCGCATGCTGAACCAGCTGCCGCCGCGGCCGGCCGCGAACGACAATGCCTTCGTCGTCGAACTGAACCGACGCTTGCGCGCCGCGTGCATGCGGTAGCGCGCCTGACGCCGACCATCGTCGAGGTCGTGGTGGAAGCGCCGCAGGCGCGCGGTCAACTTCGAGCCCGGCGAGTTCTACCGCCTGCAGAACTTCGAGACGCTCGCCCATCGTGTCGACGGCACCACGCTCGCCATGGAGGGCTTGGCGCTGACCGGGGCCTGGGTCGATGTCGAGCGCGGTCTCGTCTCGATCATCGCGCTGGAGATGGGCGGCTCGTCCGACCTCTGCTCGCTGCTCAAGCCGGGCGATCCGGTCATCCTCATGGGTCCGACCGGCCATGCGCACCGAAACCCCGAGCGGCGAGACCGTGCTGCTGGCCGGCGGCGGCCTCGGCAACGCCGTGCTGTTCTCGATCGGCCGCGCGCTGCGCGCCGCCGGCTCGCACGGTGCTCTACTTCGCCGGCTACAAGACGCATGCAGGACCGCTACAAGGTCGGCGGAGATCGAGGCCGCCGCCGACGTCGTGGTGTGGGCCTGCGACGAGGCGCGCCGGGCTTCGCAGCCGGCCGGCCGCAGGACCGCAGCCATGTCGGCAACATCGTCGAGGCCGATGCCGGCGCTATCAGCAGGGCCAGCTGGGCGAGACATCCGATCGACCTCGGCGAGGTCGATCGCATCATCGCGATCGGCTCCGACGGCATGATGGCGGCCGTCGGACGCGCGCGCCACGACGTGCTGAAGCCGTTCCTGAAGCCCGAGCACTGCGCCATCGGCATCGCATCAACTCGCCGATGCAATGCATGATGAAGGAGATCTGCGCCCAGTGCCTGCAGGCCCACGTCGACCCCGCGACCGGCGAACGCACGGTGGTGTTCTCCTGCTTCAACCAGGACCAGCCGCTCGACCATGTCGATTTCCGCGTCCTGCGCGAGCGGCCTCAGCCAGAACGCGCGTGCAGGAGAAGCTGACGGCGGCCTGGATCGACCGCTGCCTGAAGCGGCTGCGCTACCGCGCCGCCGGCGGAGTGATGCGCGGCCCGGCGCCCGGCTCGATCAGTCGTTGCGGCGGAGATTCGATCGCAGCGGTGGTGCCGTCGCCGATTTTGCTCGCGAGCTGAAAACGCTGCGCCATGTGCCTCGACCAGGCGCTTGGTCAGCGGCAGGCCGAGCCCGGTGCCGGCGTGGCGGCGGCTGAGGGCGCTGTCGATCTGACCGAATGGCGACAGCGCCTTCGGGATATCGTCCTGGGCGATGCCGATGCCGGTGTCCGCCACCTCGATCCGTAGCTTGTCGCCGGGTCATCCGTGCGCTTACGCGCGCCGGCGCCTCCGGCGGCGTGAACTTGATGCCGTTGGTAGATGAGGTTGAGCAGCGCCTGGCGCAGCTTGCGTTCGTCGGCGAGCAGGTTCGGGAGGCCGTCCGCCACCTCGGCAGCGAGCTCGACGCCGGCCTGCTGGGCGCGCGGCGACAGCATGGCGAGGCAAACGTCCACGAGCGGCTCGATCTCCACCGGCTCCTCCACCAGCTCGATCTGTCCGGCCTCCGCCTTCGAGAGATCAGGATGTCGTTGATGAGTTCCAGGAGATGAGAGCCGCTGCCGCGGATGTCGTCGACATAGTCGTGATAGCGCTTGTTGGCGATCGGCCCGAAGGTTTCGCGCAGCACGATCTCGGAGAAGCCGATGATGGCGTATGGCGCATACGCAGTTCGTGGCTCATGACGGGCCAGAATTCCGATTTGGCGCGGTTCGCGCTTTCGGCCTGCTCCTTGGCGAGGCGGAGGCGGCCTCGAACGCCTTGCGGTCGGCGATGTCGAAGATGATGCCGTCGAGATAGACCGGCCGTCCGTCGGCATCGAAGACCACCTGGGCATATTCGCGGACCCAGCGCACGTCGCCGTCGCGATGCAGGATGCGGTGGCCGAGTTCGAACGGCCGGCGCTGTTCCACCGCGCTTGAGCCGACCGTTCTGGCGATCATCTCGGCGTCGTCAGGATGGGTGGATGCTGGCGTAGCTGCGGACGCGCCTGTCGAAGAAGTCGGATGCCGGGTATCCCGTCAGCGTCTCGCTGTAGTCACTCGACGTAGATGTCGGTCCAGTCGGCATCGATGAGGCAGCGATAGACGACGCCGGGAATGTTCGTGACCAGGCTTCGAAAGCGGCCTCTCGCTCTTCGCCAGTTCGGCCGACTTCGCTTGACAGTCGGTCCTCGGATCGCTTGCGCTCGGTGACATCGAAGACCACGCCGTCGAGGAAGAGCGGCTGGCCCGCCTTCGACCCGGGCTGCGGCTTGCCCGCTTGTCCTGGAGACCAGCGGATCGAGCCGTCGCGGTGGATGATCCGGTAGTCGACGACATAGGGCTGCCGGGTCGCGATCGCGGCTGCGGTCGCGTCATTGACCATTGCGCGATCGTCGGGATGAATGACGGTCATGCGAGGTTACGGGTCCGGCGAGCAGTTCCTTGGCGGAGTAGCGCAGATGCCTTCGATCTGGTCGGCGGGAACAGTTCGCGGCCGTCGGGGCCGCCGGAGGTTGCAGAACGGCGCCTGGAATGTGCGGGCGACAGACTGATATTTGATCTCGCTGTCACGCAGCTCCTCGCGGGCGGCGGCCAGCGCATCGTCGGCCAGCCGTTGCGCGGTAACGTCGGCAGCCCGTGCCGCGATAGCCCCGGAAGTTGCCGGCCGCATCGAAGAAGGGTTTGCCGCCGCTGCGGGAAGTAATGGAACGAGCCGTCGGCCATCCGCCGCCGAAACGGGAAATCGCGGAACGGCCGGCGCTGCGCGACGTCTTCGCGGTGCTGTGCCCAGGCCTCCGGGTTCCAGGTCAGGTCCGCGGTCTCCCACCGGGTCTTGCCCAGGCTGTCGTTCAGATCGATGCCGTAGCGGGCCCAGGCACCGGCGGTAAAGAAGGTGAAGCGGTGGTCGGGCCCGGTCTCCCACAGCCAGTCGGACGAAGCCTCGGGCCATGTCGGACAACCGGGTCTGCGCATGACTCGCCGCCTCCGCCGCCTGCTCACGCTGGATCACCGCGCGCTGTGCTGCAAATCCGCCGAGCGGGACCAGCACCGAAACCGGCCAATAGGGCGAGGACGACGAGCAGAT
>ERZ1370068.9191-contig-7987_pt1 | contig 33699 bp, 35 predicted proteins | sample MGYA00561227_ERZ1370068 | MGnify/ENA primary metagenome ERZ1370068 (study PRJEB38410, sample SAMEA6850437) | metagenome | study: Metagenomic assessment of the ecological functions of the soil: analysis of the soil microbiota associated with the...
GGTATGCCGTTCCAGTTGTGTGCTCTCGTCAGGCGCAGCGCGCCACGCGGCCTCCTGAAGGGCGCGCGGCCACTCGTCGGAGCGACAACAAAGAGGTCGTGACCGCGCTGCGGAGATCGCCGCCGGCGAGGTGGATTTCGAAGTACCCTGAGGGCGGGAAGTGGCGGCGCGCCAGCGGCTGGGCGCAGGCGGCGATGACGGAGAAGGACCTCTACGCCAGATCCTCGGCGTGCGTCGCGCCGACGACGGCCGGCGAGATCCAGGAAGAGCGCGCCGGAGCTCGCGCTGCGCCTGCCATCCGGACGTCAACCCCGGCAATCGCGAGGCCGAGGAACGCTTCAAGGCGCTGCACCGAGGCGTACTTTGACAATTCTCGGCGACCCGGAGAAGCGCAAGCTGTACGACGAGTTCCGCGGTATGTAGCCGCGGCGCGAGTCCGGGCTAGCCTGAGCAGCGCGAACGCGCCAATCGCACGCAGGCGGCCGAGTGGCAGCGCCGCGCGTCCGCCGCCGTGGCGAGGGCTGCAGCGGCTCACAGCTCCGTTCTCAGAGGACATCTTCGGCGGCATCTTCGGTCGGCGGGGCTACGGCCGGGGCGGCACCGGAGATGCGCGGCGGCGACGCCGGATCCCGCGATGACCCATCGACCTGCTCGACGCGGTGCGCGGGCTCGCCGACCGAGCTCCACGGTCCAGCGCCAGGAGGCGTGCCCGGTGCGCGGCGGCAGCGGCATGATCCGGCGCGCGCCTGCACCTGTCCGGGCTGCCGGGGGCGCGATGCACGATGCGCGTGGGCAAGGGGGCCGATGTCGCTCCCGAGACGCGCCCGCGCTGCGGCGGAGCGGGCAAGGTGTCGACGCGTCCGTGCCCGACCTGCCAGGGCAGCGGCCGGCAGCATCGCCAGCGAGCGGCTGAGCGTCCGCATCCCTCCGGGGTCGACACCGGCTCGCGCGTGCGCATCGCCGGGTAAGGGTCGCCGGGGATGGGCGGCGCACCGGCGGGCGACCTGTACATCCGCGTCACGGTGCGGCCGCATCCGCTGCTCGAGCGCCGCGGCGGCGATCTCCACATGGATCATGCCGGTGACCGTCAGCGAGGCGATGCTCGGCGCCGGCGTCGAAGTGCCGACGCCCGGACGGTCCGGTGCGCGCCGAGGTGCCGGCGCACAGCCAGGCCGGGCGCCAGCTGCGGGTGAAGGGACGCGGCGTGCCGCAGCTCAAAGGCGGCGGGCGCGGCGATCTCTACCTGCGGCTCCAGGTGCACGTGCCGGATCGCGAGACGCCGGCGGCGGCCGAGGCGGCGCGCGCCCTCGACGAGGCGTACGCGCACAGCCCGCGCGACGGGTCGGAGGCTGTAGGCGCATGACGCGCGCTACATCCGCACTGGCCGAGGTTGTGCGAGCGCTTTGCGATCGACGAGGATCTGGTGCGGATCGTCGTCAGACGGAGGAGTTGGTCGAGATCAAGCATCCGGCCGACGCCGACCCGGTGCTCTCACCGGAGCAGGCCGAACGCCTGCGCGCTCATCGCGGTCTGATGCGCGAGCTCGACGTCAACGTGGCCGGCGTCGAGGTGATCCTGCACATGCACGAGGATCTCCGCTCGATGCAGCGCCAGTTCAACGAGGTCCTGCAGGCGGTGGTGAGCGGAATGCGCCGCCGGCTCGCGGAGTGAGGCGCCGATGACGACGCGCCGCCCAACCGCCAAGCGCGCCAAGCGTGCGCCGCGGCGTGCGGCCGTTCCTGCCGAGCCCACGCGCGGCGACGCGTCGAGCCGGAGATCGTCGAGGCCGACGACCCCGGAGAGCGCGACCGAGGACGAGGCGGGATGCTCGCCGGACGAGGTCGCCGGGTCGCCGGCGACGTCGTCGGACCCGGGCGGAGAGCGAGGGCGACGCGCGTCGAGCCGGAGGTCGAAGTGCCCGAAGAGGACCCGCGCGCACGCGGTGAGCCCCTTCGATCCGCGTGCAACGCTACATGACGGAGATCCGCCGCTATCCGCTCCTCACCGCGCGAGGAGGAGAGGAGCTCGGCATCCGCTACCAGCGAGCACCAGCGATCGTCGAGGCGGCGTACAAGCTGCGTCACCGGCAACCTGCGGCTCGTGGTGATGATCGCGCGCGAGTACCAGCGCGCGTTCCGCAACCTCCTCGACCTCGTCCAGGAGGGCAACATCGGCCTCATGGAGGCGGTGAAGAAGTTCGATCCGTACCGCGGCGTGCGTTTCCCGTCGTACGCCGTCTGGTGGGTGCGCGCCTACATCATCCGCTACATCATGAACAACTGGCGGATGGTGAAGCTCGGCACGACGCAGGCGCAGCGCAAGCTCTTCTTCAATCTGCAGAAGGAGAAGCGACCGGCTCGAAGCGCGAGGGCTTCGTCGCCGAGCCCAAGCTGCATCGCGCAGCGGCTCGACGTGAAGGAGTCGGAGGTCGATCGAGATGGAGCAGCGCCTCGGTCGCGCGATCTGTCGGTCGACGCAGCCGAGCGACGAGGAGAGCGGCGCGACGCTGCTCGACGTCCTGCCGAGCAGCGATGCAGACGCCGGATCAGCAGGTCGCCGATGCCGAGTTCACGCGCGAGATCGGCGACAAGATCCGCGACTTCGGCGAAACGCTGAAGGACAAGGAGCCGGTGATCTTCGAGCGAGCGCCTCCTGGCCGAGGAGCCGCTGACCCTGCAGGAGATCGGCGACAAGTACGGCATCAGCCGCGAGCGTGTGCGGCAGCTCTGAGGAGCGCGCTCAAGACGCAAGCTGAAGACCTACCTGCGCGAACGAGATCAAGGATCTCCGCGACGGCCGTGGTCGACACTCCGACGAGGCTGCGATCGGATTGCGATCGCGGAGGGCAGGGCCGCCGCTCGCAGTCCTACCGCCTATCGCGCCTCAGCGCCTCTGCGTCTCTGCGTTGACAGCAGTTGTCTGCACCGCCGCCCTCCTAGCTCCCGCGCGCAGGGCGATGTGCATATTCCGCCACCGCGCCGCGGCCGACCCGCGCCGACATCCAGGCAGAGCGCTTGCGATGAGAATGGTACAGCCACGGCGGCCGACTGGTGGCGCATGGCGCTGCATGCCGAGACAGGTGCCGTTCATCTTCACCTCTGCGGCGGGCACGTCATGTCGATCTACGACGGCTGCCTCGACGAGGGCATCGCGCGTCATCGACGTGCGGCACGAGCAGATCGGCGGCGCACGCGGCCGACGGCTGGGCGCGCGTCACCGGGCAGCCGGGCGTCGCGATCGTCACGGCCGGGCCCGGGCTGACCGACGCGCGTCACCGGCGTCGCCAGCGCGCATGGCGCGCCAACATCCCGATGGTCATCATCGGCGGGCAGGCGCCGCGCGCCGTTCGCAGGACATGGGCGTCGCTGCAGGACATGAACCACGTCGAGCTGATGCGGCCGATCACCAAGTGGTCGGTCGTCGGTGCCCGAAGGCGCGGCGCCTCGGCGAGTACGTCAGCATGGCGTTCCGCGTCGCGACCACCGGACGTGCCCGGGCCGGTGTTCCTCGAGATGCCGATCGACCAGCTCTTCGACATCGTACGAGGAGAGCGAGATCGTCGGTTCCGACGCAGCTACCGCACCGAGGCCGGCATCGGCCGGCGATCCCGCGCTACATCGAGCAGGCCTTCGAGCTGCTGCGCGGCGCGCAGCGGCCGGTGTGCCTGGTCGGCACGCCAGCTGCTGCTGGTCGCGGCGGCGCGAGGCGTATCCGGAGTTCGTCGCAGACCTTCGGCATGCCGATCTACGTGAACGGCCTGGCGCGCGGCTCGCTGCCGACCCGACGATCCGCACTTCTTCTCGCAGACCCGCAAGGACGCGCTGCAAGCAGGCCGACGTCGTGCTGATCTTCGGCACGCCGCTCGACTTCCGCATCGGCTACGGCCGCGAGCTCGCACATCAATCCCGAGGCGCAAGCTGATCCAGGTCGACCTCGACGGCGCGCGAGCTCGGCCGCAACCGCGCCGATCGACGTCGGCATCATCGGCGACACCGGCCTCGGTCATGGAGCAGCTCACCAGGCGGCGCACGCGCGCGACAGGCTACACGCACGGCGATGGTCGAAGCCGTGGCTCGACGAGCATGCGCGAGCGCGAGAAGCAGAAGTGGAGAAGCATGCGCGCCGCAGCTCGACCTCCGACGCGGTGCCGATCAACCCGCTGCGCGTCTGCAAGGAGATCGCCGACTCGCTCGACGACGGACGCGATCGTCATCGGCGACGGCGGCGACTTCGTCGCCACCGCGGCGTCGGTCCTGCGCATCCACGCAGCTAGGGGCACTGGCTCGATCCGGGCCCGCTCGGCACGCTCGGCGTCGGGCCCGGGCTACGCGATGGCGGCGAAGCTCGCGACGCCGAAGACGCGACGTGGTCATCATCTACGGCGACGGCTCGTTCGGCCTGCACGTGATGGAGTTCGAGGCCATGCGTCCGCCAGAAGATCAACATCGTCGGCGTGATCGGCAACGACGCGGCGTGGACGCAGATCCGCCGCGGCCAGGTGCAGACTGTACGGCGAGGAGCGCGCCGGTCGCGACCGGCCTCGCGCTTCACCCGCTACGAGCAAGGTGGTCGAGGCGCTCGGCGGCCACGGCGAGTACGTCGAGCGACCGAGGCAGATCCGGCCCGCGATCGAGCGCGCGCTCGGCGCCGGCAAGCCGGCGCTGGTGAACATCAAGATCGGCGCGCAGCGACTTCCGCAAGGACGCCATCTCGGTCTGAGGTCCCGGGCGATGCCGCGCGATACGCACCGCTGGCACCTGATCGTCGTCGGCAACGAGATCCTGTCCGGGAAGGTCGTCGACACGAACTCCGCCGTTCCTGGCGCGCGAGCTGCGGCGGCTCGGGCGTCACGCTGCGGCGCATCGCTGGTGATTCCCGACGAGCTCGACGATGATCGCGGACGCGGTGCGCGCCATGCGACCGACCGTACGACGTACGTGTTCACCTCGGGCGGCGTCGGTCCGACGCACGACGACGTCACGATCGAGGGCGTGGCGCGCGGCCTGGCGACCGAGCGTGGTGCGCCATCCGGCGATGGAGCAGCAAGCTGCGCGAGCTACTTCCGGCGAGCCGCTCAACGACGCGCGCCTCAAGATGGCGGACGTGGTCGAGGGCACCGAGCTCGATCTTCGACGGCAGCCTCAGCTTTCCGACGCTCAAGGTCGAGAACATCTACATCCTGCCCGGCATTCCCGAGATCTTTCGCGACGAAGTTGCTGGCGCTGCGCGGCGCGCTTCGCAGCTCGACCCGTTCCACCTGCGCGTCGTCTACTACGCGCGAGATGGAGAGCGACGATCGCGGAGCATCTCAACCGCGACCCTGGAGCAGTTTCCCGAGCTGCATGCTCGGGTCGTATCCGACAGCTGAACGATCCCGACTACCGGGTGCGGATCACGCTCGAGTCAAGGATCCGGCACTACGTCGAGCGGGCGCTCGAGGCGCTGCTCGCGATCGTTGCCACCCGATGCGGTGGTGCGGACGGAATGATGAGGGAGGAGGCGCGATGGGACGGCGATGCATGGCACTGGCGATGGTGATGGCGTTCGTGCTGATGGCGCTCCGGTGCGCCGCGTGCGGGCAGACGAGCGGACAGCCTCGACGGCAGATCCGAGCAGCAGGACACGGCGTCAAGCTGGGGTGGGGCATGGCGTCGGTCAGGAACAATCTCGGCTACATGCCCGGTGAAGATGATCTACGCGCTCGGCGGCGGCCTCGTGGCGGCCTGCTGGCGTGGGGCTTCACGCAGGCGATGACGAGCGTGCTGACGGGATCACCTGCGATCCGGCGTGGGGGCACCTGGGCGGTGACGCCGGAGAATCTCGGCACAGCGGCGAGCAAGCCAGCGATCATGTTCAGCGGTCCGACGTATCAGGCCCGAGACCGCGATCGCAGACGCGGCCCGATCCGCACGGGCGGCCGCGAGTGGGTCGGCGGTGAATCAGTGAGGTCATTAGCGCGCATTAAGAGTCGTTCTGGTCGTCGTGGGCGGCGCCGCGCTCTACTGGTACCAGCTCCAGCAGCAACAGGCGGTGTGGAAGAACGCCAAAGAGGTCGTCGACAGAGCTTCAGCAAGGACGGCGGCGTCGCGCACATCCGCTACGTGGACGATCATCGACCCGCCGCTCGAGAAAGGTGCAGGAGGCCCGTCTGGGCGGTCGAGCAGAGCTGCAGATGGTCGGCGAACATCAAGAAGTCCGAGCTGAAAGCGGCCGAAGGGAACAGAAGACCGTGTTGATGCAGCTCAGGCGCTCAACCTGCCGCTGCAGCAGTACACGATGCGGTTCACGCTCGATCGCCGCGACGCACCAGGTTACCTTCAAGACGCTGCAGGCGCAGGCCGCCGACCTCGAGGGCGCTACGTCCTGGAGCCGTCGCCGGACGGCAAACGCACGAGCTCACGTACGAGGTGAAGTCGACCGACAAGATCGCCGTGCCGTTCCCGCCGGCGTCGCTGATCGAGAGCGCCAGCCGCGAGACGTTCGTCAACACCGTGCGCGGCGTCAACAAGGTCGTCGAGCGCCCCGCGCCGGCCGGCAGGTGAGGTGACGTCGAGCCAGCGCGCGCCGGGGCGATCAGCCTTCGTCGCCGGCGCGCGACACTCGACCGGCTGCCGCCGCCGCGGCGGCCGAGAGTCGCTTTCGCCGGTCGATCGAACGTCGGCAAGTCGTCGCTGCTCACCGAACGCGCCTGGTCGGCCGCCGCGCTGGCGCGCGAGCAAACGCCGGGGCGCACGCAGCAGATCAGCTGCTTCGCGATCGACGATCGGCTGCTCCTCGTCGATCTACCCGGCTACGGCTTCGCTCGCGTGCCGCTGGCGGTGAAGGACGCAGTGGCGCCAGCTCGTCGAAGGCTATCTGGCGCGCCGGACGGCCGCTGCGCGTGCGTCGCTCGTGCTAGTCGACGTTCGGCGCGGCGTGACCGCCTGAGGACGAACAGCTCCTCGGCGTTCCTCGCCGGCGCTCGGCGTCCCGGCGCGGCGTGGTCGCGACCAAGATCGACCGGAAGGCTGAGCCGCGGCGGACAGCGTGCGCGTCTGGCTCGCCTGGCCACCGCAGCAGCCGGCGGGCAGAGCGCCGATCGGGTTCTCGGCAGTCAGCCGGCGAGGGCGCCGACGCCGTGTGGGACGTGATCGAGGGTGGGCTGGGAAGACGGATGACAGCGCTGAAAGACGACTGAAGGACAGAAGAGACGGAGGCGCAGGACAGTAGCGCTCGTCGCTTCAGCCGCCGTCGCCTCTGCGATGCGCTTCGCTCGCTTCACTTCCGAACCGCGACAGCGAGATTCATGTCGAAGAAGCCGGGTCGTACGGACGGTGGGTGTCGAGCGCCGCCTTCGGATCCGACTTCAGACCGGCGACGGTGGCACGGTTCGCCTTGATGTTCTCGGCGACGTTGATACGACATGTTCGAGCCCTGGATGTAGTCGACCGTGCCGTCCGGCCGGGTCATCGGCTTCAGGTTGTAGCCCATGATCTGCAGGGTGTTCAGCAGCTCGCCCTGCCAGCTGAACTTGCGGTTCCAGGCGCCCTGGAAGGTCTCCTTGTCGACGTAGAGCTGGATCTTGCCGTAGAGGTAGTACCGGTCCTTCGGGACGCCCTCGATGACCCAGAAGCGGCGCTTGGCGAGCGCGGCGCTGACGCGGCGCCCAGGCGAGCCCCTTCCAGCTCGGGATCCTGGTAGCCGATGATCTTGAGATCCTGTCCCAGTTGGCGCGCCAGCCGCCGCCGGGCATCCAGATCGAGTTGGACTTGCCTTGCGAGGTTGAGCGGATCGACGATGCGGAGCTGGTCCGCCTCACCGATCAGCGTCCAGGTGAAGTCCTCCGGCTTGCCGTCGAAGAACGGACCGTCGTCCTGGCTCATGTCGGAGCCGAGGAAGCCGTCGGAGCGGTTGGCCGGGCTGCACGGCGCGCACGCGGCGCAGCGCCGGGCACGAACGCCCAGGCCGAGTCGCGCTTGTCGGGATCGCGGTAGCGCCAGCTCAGCGACGGCGGTGCCGGCGAGGTCGGCCGGAGACTTGGCGACGCACGAGCTGCTGGGTCGATGAAGTTCTGCGGATTCGGCACGCGCTCGTGCTCGGCGACGCCGTCGTAGTACATGAAATTGACGTCCTGGTCGGTGCGGCGCTCGATCGCCTTCGGGCTGACCCAGTTCACCTGCGACTCGGCGTGCAGGTTGCCGTAGTACCAAGTGAGGTAGAAGAAGTTCCACAGGATCTTGGCGCCGGCCTGCGGGTCGCTGGCGTCGATGATCGGGAACGGGTAGCCGCAGGATGTACGGACGGCTGCTCGCCGGTCGAGTTCAGCACCACCGTGCCGTCTCGCTGAGCTTGAACTGGCCGGCGTTCTTCTCGGTCGAGGCCTTGAAGTCGGGCGGCCAGTTGAAGCTGCCGAGCGGAAAATCGACGATGGCGTTCGAGTAGCCGCCGGTCCTTGTAGTGCTTCGAGGATTTCGGGCGGCAACAGGCCCTCGGCCAGCTTGCCAGTTCGACTGGTCGAGCACCATGCCCGGCTTCAACGCGTCGCTGTCGGCTGCGCGAGCAACCGAGCTCACCGCGGCGACGATCATCACCGCCGCCAAGCCTCTCCTGACACTTAGCATCACGATCCTCCGAATGGCTGGTTCTGCGCCGTGCGCGAGCGACCCACCCCCAGTGGAGTCCATCGACGGCACTTCTCCCGCACAGTACGGGGTCGCGAACGCGAAGGTCAACATGACGGCGGGCGTGCGGCTCAGGCCAACGGCACGAAGCGGCCGCTGCCGCGGACCGCGTTGTGACCGGGCAGGATCCCGTGGCAAGCTTCGCCGTCGCGCCTCATGAGTGCCTGATCTTCCATAGGGTCAGCGTCCGTACGGGGGGCGCGCGGGTGAGCCCGGCGAAGCGGCGTCCGGCCCGGCGGCAGCCGGCCGCGCGCGAACGCGCGATCGGCATCTTCGATTCCGGCATCGGCGGGCTGACGGTGGTGCGCGCCCTCACGCAAGCTCCTGCCCAACGAGATCGCTGATCTATCTCGGCGACACCGGCCGCTATCCCTACGGCACCAAGTCGGCCGACGTCGTCCGGCGCTACTCGCTCGAGAACACGGCACTTCCTGGTCGACAAGCAGATCAAGCTGCTGGTCGTCGCCTGCAATACCGTCGACGGCGCTGGCGTTGGACGCGGTGCAGGCAGCGCGGTCGACGTGCCGGTGGTCGGGGTGATCGAGCCGGGCGCGCGGCGCGGCGGCGCGTGCCAGCGCGCAATCGCAAGATCGGCGTGATCGCCACGGAGGGAACGATCCGCAGCGGCGAGTACACCCGGCCCTGCGCGGCCTGCGCCCGGACCTCGAGATCTATGCCCGCGCCTGCCCGCTGTTCCGTGCCGCTGGCCGAGGAGGGATGGGTCGACAACGAGGTGGCGGCGACTGCGCCGCGCGCCTCTACCTGACCAGCCTGGCGCAGCAGCGGCATCGACACGCTGATCCTCGGCTGCACCCACTTCCGCTGCTCGAGACGGTGATCCGGCGCCACCATCGGGCAGCGAAGCGTGCGCCTGATCGACTCCGGGGTCGCGACCGCGGCCGCGGTGCGGGGAGGCGCTCGCGGAGCACGATCTGCCTGCGCAGCCGCGGCGGCGGCGAGGCCTCCTTCTTCGTGACCGACGCGCCGGAGCGGTTCGTCAAGGTCGGCGCGCGGTTCCTCGGCGCACCAGGTCGACTCCGCCGTCCAACTCGACCGGTGAGCGGCACACTCCTTGATCTTTCGACCATCGAGACGCACCGATGGGGCGTTCATGGTGGATGGCGGCCCGCAATGAGCAAACGCATGCTCCTCGGGGCCCTCGGTGGGCGTCCTTCTCGGCGCCATCGTCGGCGGCTCGATCGGTCATGGTGCTCGGCGGGGCCGAGGCCTGGTCGCGGGCGATGCTCCTGGGCAGCATCGGCATGGGCGTCGGCCTGATCGTCGGCGGCCATCGCCGCCGATCCGAAGAAGGTGTTCGGCAGCAGCAACGATCGCGCAGCTCAAGCGCCTGCGGCCCCTGGTCGAGCAGATCAATCAGCATCGAAGAGGCCGCTCGCAGGCGCTGAGCGACGTCGAGCTGCGGGCCAAGACCGACGCCTTCCGCGCCTGCATCCGCGAGACGACCGCCAGGCCGAGCGCGCCGAGCTGGAGCGCCTGCGCGCCGCGCTGCAGCGACCCGACCGCGAGGATGCGCCGCTGATCGAGAGCCTGCGCGAGGCGATCAAGACGCAGGAGGACGCGCTCTACGCAGGCCGAGCAGGACGGTCCTCGAGCGAGATCCTGCCCGAGGCCTTCGCCTGCGTCCGCGAGGCGTCGCGCCGCACCATCGGCCTGCGCCACTACGACGTCCAGATCCTCGGCGGCATCGTCCTGCACCAGGGCACGCATCGCCGAGATGAAGACCGGCGAGGGCAAGACGCTGGTCGCGACGCTGCCGATCTATCTCAACGCGCTCACCGGGCGCGGCGTCCACCTCGTCACCGTCAACGACTACCTGGCGCGCCGCGACGTGCAGTGGATGGGGCCGATCTACCACGCGCTCGGCCTGACCTGCGCGTCGATCGTTCACGACCACGAGCTTCCTGTTCGACCCCAGCCTACGTGGTGAAGGACTACCGGATGCTCAACCTGCGCCCGGTCGAGCGCAAGGAAGCCTACCGCGGCCGACATCACCTACGGCACCAACCACGAGTTCGGCTTCGACTACCTGCGCGACAACATGAAGTTCTCGCTCGAGGAGTACGTGCAGCGCGAGCTCGACCTACGCGATCGTCGACGAGGTCGACAACATTCTGATCGACGAAGCGCGCACGCCGCTGATCATCTCGGGCCCGGCGGAGGAGTCGACCGACAAGTACTACCAGATCGACCGCATCGTGCCCGCGGCTGCGCGCGCGGCGCCACCACCGTCGGCGACGTGCGCGAGGAGGATCGCGCCGCGGTCGACGCGCAGGGCGACTACACGGTCGACGAGAAGGCGCGCACGCGTGCACCTCACCGAGAGCCGGCGTGGCCAAGGTCGAGCGCATGCTCAACATCCAGAACCTCTACGACCCGAGCCACATCGACATCCTGCACCACGTCAACCAGGCCCTGCGCGCGCACACGCTCTACAAGCGCGACGTCCACTACATCGTGAAGGACGGCCAGGTGATCATCGTCGACGAGTTCACCGGCCGCCTGATGCCGGGCCGCCGCTGGTCCGACGGCCTGCACCAGGCGGTCGAGGCCAAGGAAGGCGTGCGCATCGAGCGCGAGAACCAGACGCTCGCGACGATCACGATCCAGAACTACTTCCGCATGTACCAGCAAGCTGGCCGGCATGACCGGCACGGCCGACACCGAGGCGGCCGAGTTCAAGAAGATCTACAAGCTCGACGTCGTCGTGATCCCGCCGAACAAGCAGCATGATCCGGCAGCGACCATCCGGACGTCGTCTACAAGACGCGAGCGCGAGAAGTTCGACGCCGTCGTCGAGCAGATCGCCGAGTGCTACGAGCGCGGGCAGCCGGTGCTGGTCGGCACGATCTCGGTCGAGAAGTCGGAGCACCTCTCGCAAGCTGCTCAAGCGCCGCGGCGTGAAGCACAACGTGCTGAACGCGGTGAACCACGAGGCCGAGGCCAACATCATCGCCCAGGCCGGGCGCTGCGGCACGGTCACCATCGCCACCAACATGGCCGGCCGCGGCACCGACATCCTGCTCGGCGGCAATCCGGAGTTCCTGGCGCGCGCCGAGATGGAGAACGAGTGGGTGCGGCGCACGTCCAACCTGCCGGAGGGTCGACTGCGCTACGAGGACGTGCTGGCGCAGCCTGCGCGAGCAGCTTCGACAGCGCGGTCGAGAGCGCGCGCGCAGACGCACGAGCCGAAGTGGGCGCCGCTGGCCGAAGGCGCAGGCGAAGGCGCTCGAGGATCTGACCGCGGCGCACCGCGACGTATCTCGAGGCCGACTTCTGGCAGTCGCGCGCGGCGTACGAGCGCCGCGCCGTGCGAGGCCGGCGAGGAGCGGCGGCGACGGCCTACGTGGCGTGCGCGACCGCGGCCGAGCGCTACAGCGAGGCGCTGCAGGAGATCGACCGGGTCACCGGTCCCGCACTTCGGCGAAGAGGGCCAGCAGCGCTTCCAGCACGCGCTCGAGGAGTGGTGCCGGACGCTGCGCGAGTCGGCGAGCAATGGCGCCAGCGGGCGCTGTCGGGCGGCGCGCAACGGCCTTCGACCGCGCCCGCCAGGACTACGAGCGCGCCATGCAGCGCGTGCTCGGGGCAGCCGGCCGAGCCTGGCGTCGGCCGACGGCCAAGGCGACGTACGACGCGGCACTGGCGGCGTACAACGCGGCCGAGCACGGCGTACGCCGAGGCGCGCACGCCCTACGAGGCGGCGGTCACGGCGGCGCGCGACGCGACTACGAGACGGAGCGGCGCAAGTACACCAAGGTCATCGACGACGTCGCGCGAGCAGATGGAGCGGCGCCGGACGAGCTGCGCGGCAAGCTACGGCGACGTGCTGCAGAAGTACCGCGAGCTGTGCGCGGTCGAGCGCCAGCAGGTGGTCGACGCGGGCGGCCTCTTCATCCTCGGCACCGAGCGGCACGAGAGCCGGCGCATCGACAACCAGCTGCGCGGCCGCGCCGGCCGCCAGGGCGATCCCGGCGCGTCGCGCTTCTTCCTGTCGCTCGAAGACGACCTGCTGCGCATCTTCGGCGCCGAGCGCATCCAGGGCCTGATGACCCGCCTCGGGCATGGAGGAGGGCGAGCCGATCGAGCATCGCCTGATCACGCGCGCCATCGCCAACGCGCAGAAGCAAGGTCGAGGCGCACAACTTCGACATCCGCAAGCACCTGCTCGAGTACGACGACGTGATGAACAAGCAGCGCGAGGTCGATCTACGACCAGCGCCGCGACGTGCTCGGCGGCGAGACGCTCGACGGAGCAGGTCATGGAGATGACCGACGGCCGTGATCGAGGCGGTCGTCGAGCAGTACGCGCCGGCCGACGCGCCGGCCGCACGAGTGGGATTGGGCGGCGCTCGAGGAGGCGGCGCTCAAGCCAGTTCAACCTCCGCCTGCAGCGTGCCCGAGGAGGAGCGCGCGCAGCATGACGGCGGCAGGATCTCGAGGAGCTGCTGCGCGAGCGCGTGCGCCGCGCTGCACGCCGAGCGCGAGAGCCGGCTTCACGCCGCCGGTGATGCGGCAGCTGGAGAAGTTCGTGCTGCTGCAGACCATCGATCAGCTGTGGAAGGAACACCTGCTCAACATGGACCATCTCAAGGAGGGCATCGGCCTGCGCGGCTACGGCGCAGCGCAAGCCCTCTGCAGGAGTACCAGAAGGAGGGGTTCGAGATGTTCGAGGAGATGATCGACCGCATCCACGACGACGCCGTGCAGAAGGTCTTCACCGGTGCAGGCGGTGCGCGCGGACGAGCTGGCAGCGCCTCGAGCAGCGGCGCCAGCCGCAGCCGGCGCAGCTGACGCATGAGCGGCGGCGGCGAGGCGCCGCGCGCCGGCGCAGGCGCACGCCGGCGGCGCCGCGGCGCGACGCGCCCGAAGGTCGGGCGCAACGATCCCGTGCCCGTGCGGCAGCGGCAAGAAGTTCAAGAAGTGCCACGGCGCGTGAGGCGCTGCGCCGGTCAGTCGGCGCGACAGCGAGCCGCGGTGACAGCGTGAGGCCGGACGTGAGGGGTGGCGGTGAAGGTCCGAGGTCGCAAGCGCCATCCCGTCCGCGTGCCCGGCTTCCGCTTCGCCGGCGTCGCCTGCGGGCTCAAGGAGAGCGGCAAGCGCGACGTCGGCGCTGATCGTCTCCGATCGGCCGGCGACGGCGGTGGGCGCGTTCACCGACCAACCGGGTGAAGGCCGCGCCGGTCGTCATCGGTCAGGAGCGCGCTGCGCCGCGGCCGCGTGCAGGCGATCCTGGTCAACAGCGGCAACGCCAACGCGTACACCGGCCGCGACGGCGAGCGCGTGGCGCGCGAGCTGACGCGCGCTGGCGGCCGAGCGGCTCGGCATCGACGAGCGCGTCTGGTGGTGCCGTCGTCGACCGGCCGCATCGGCGTGCAGCTGCCGCGCGCGCGAGTCCGGCGCGGCGTGGAGGCGGCGACTCGACGCGCCTGCCGCCGGACGGCTTCTCACGACGCGCTCGAGGGCATGATGACGACCGACGCGTTCCCGAAGTTCGCGCGTCGAGCGCGTTGCGCTCGACGGCCGGACGGTGACGATCGCCGCGCTGGCGAAGGGCGCGGGCATGATCGCGCCGCACATGGCGACGCTGCTCGTCGTACGTGCTGACCGACGCGGCGTGTCGCGGCCGGCGCTGCGCCGGGTGCTGGCAGACGCGCTGCCGCAGTCGTTCAACGCGATCGTCGTCGACGGCGACATGAGCACCAACGACACCGTCCTGCTGCTCGCCAACGGCGTGGCCGGCAACCGGCCGCTGACGCCGCGGCCGCGCGGCCTTCGACGCCTTCGCGGCCGCCGTGACGCGGAGCTGATGCGCGGCTGGCGCGCATGGTCGTCAAGGACGGCGAGGGCGCGACGCAAGGTGATCGACATCGTCGTGCGCGGCGGCGCGCACGGCGCGCGATGCGGCGCGCGTGGCCGACGCGATCGCGCGCTCGCCGCTCTGCAAGACGGCCTTCTACGGCGGCGATCCCTACGCCGGCCGCATCGTCTGCGCCGCCGGCTACAGCGGCGCGCGTGTTCGATCCGGCGCAAGCTCGACGTCTACCTCGACGACGTGCAGATCGTGCGCCGCGGCGTCGAGGTGGTCGGCGACGTCGAGCGGCGCGCCAGCCGCGTCGCCGCGCGCACCGGAGTTCACGCTCACGCTCGACCTGCACGCCGGACGCGGCGACGCGCCGATGCGCATGGCGAGCGATCTGACGGTCGACTACGTGCGCTTCAACTCCGACTACCGCACGTAGCCGCGCTCGCGCGAGTCGCACTGCAGGCGCTGCAGCCGTCGCCGTCGACCGGATTGCCGTCGTCGCACTCTCTCGCTGCCTTCGCGCATGCGCGTTGCCGCAGGCCGCCGGCCGGGCACAGCATGCCGCCCTGGGCGTAGGCGCTGCCCGCCAGGCAGTCGGCGCGGCCGGCGATCAGCGTCGCCAGAGCACGGCGCCTGTCGCGCCCGTAGAGGGCGGTGAAGCGGCTCGGCGCGGGCAGGAGGCGCCGCGGGTTGCCGCCAGGCGCGTCGCGGCAGCGGCGATGTCGCGTGGTCGAGGCGGCGACCATCGGCGCGCTTGCTGCGCGCGGGGAAAGGCGACTGGCGGCGATGCGGTCGAGCAGCTGCTGGCGCGACTGGAACGCCATGCCGCAGGAGCTTCGGTGGTGGCCGAGACGGCGTCGGCGACGCCGCATTGCTCCGCGTCGGCGAGCGGTGCGCTCGGCAGGGGCTCCATGGACGAGCGAGCTGAGTCGCCGCGTCGAGCTCCCGGCAGAAGCGGATCACGTCGCGCCTGCGCCTCGCGGACGTCGAGGAACTGCGAGGCTGCTGAGCTGCATGGTCGAGTGCAGCGCGGCGACGACGTCGTCGAGCGCGGCCAGGCGCGCGGCTTCGGTCGACGGCGTCGGTCGGCGGTGCTCGTCGCAGCGGGCCGCCGTGCAGCGGCAGCCAGCGCGCAGTCGCGGCGCGCGCCAGACGCGGCAGGCGCGCAGACGGCTGCGTTGCGCGCCGATGACGCGCTGGCAGCGGGCGATCGCGCCGGACCCAAGTCGCCCCAGAAGGTCAAGCGCGATCGGCGTGCCGTGCGCGAAGGCAGGCGACGCGGGCGACAGGAGCGCGAGCGACGCACGCGCTCAGCGCGCGCCGGCGGAGCAGCCGTGGGCGGGACGGCGCGGGCACCCGTCGCCGCCCGGTCGGCGCAGAGCGGAATCACTTATTGACGAAGAACGACCCCAGCAGGAGGAACATCTCGTCCTCGGTGGTGACGCCGCCGAGCAGCGGACAGGCATCGCAGACGCCGTCGCCGGCGCCGGGCGAGGAGTCGCAGGACGCATTGCGCTGGGCGGCGTCGTACCCGCTGCACGCCTCGCCGACCTTGCCGGCGGTGCAGCCGGTCGGCCTGCGCACGGGCCGCCGAGCACGCCGGGATGCCGAGCGGCGGCGGCGGCGAGGTCGATTTCCGCTTCACCTTGGTCGGGTCGGTGTAGCCGTTGTCGTAGAGCGCGCAGTAGGTGAGCGAGCGCTCGTCCGGCGAGCGACGCACGTGCCGCCCATCGGCACGCGGCGGCTCGAACTGACGCGTCAGCGGGTCGTTGTAGATGAAGCTGGTGTACATCAGGCTGTCGTCCGGATCGCGCAGTCGCCGGCCTCGCCGGCGGACGTCACCGCCTTGACGATCAGGTCGGCGATGCTGACCGCGCCCGTCGTCGTTCGATGTCGAACGCGCGGGCACTCGGTCACGGAGCGCGGCGCCGAGCGCGATGCTGACGCTCGCGCACGAGCTCGTCGATGGTGACCGATCATGTCGGCGTTGCAGTCGCCGCCGCCTTCGGCGGCAGCACTCGAACGGCAGGGCGCGCCGGCGCAGATGTCCGGCGTCTCGAAGGCCTCATCCGGTCCGATACGGCGAGCAGGCCGCGCCGGCGTTGCTGCCGCCGTCGCAGCGCCAGGCGCCGTCGAACGTGCGCCAGCGCTTGCCGCGCTGGTGCATGTGCGAGCTGAGCTCGAACAGCTGCGCGTTCGCCGGCAGCTGGAAGATGTTGCGAGACCTCCTGCGGCGTGGAACGCCGGCACGTTCATGTTGAAGATCGGTGGTCGGCGACGAAGATGCTGCTGAGCGGGAACTGCTGCTCTTCGGGCGCGCGCGAAGTAGAAGTTGAGCCACGCCTTCGAGCTTGCCGTCCGTCGTCGGTGGTGTTGAAGGCGTGCGAGTTCCAGATGATCATGCCCTTCAACGGCAGTCTCGTTGTAGACGCCGGCGGCGTAGGTTGATGGTGGTCGCCGCTTCCTGCGTGCCGGTGAAGCCGCTGCCGTTGACGCCGAGACCGGAGTCGGCGCGGCAGGTTCGTTCGCGCCGAAGCAGGCGATGCTCTTGCCGCGCGTCGTTCGCGCAGCCGCTGTCGGTGCCGCAGAAGTCGATATCGGTCGGGTCGCAGACCTGGCCGTCCTTCGCCCCGCCGCGGCACTTGAACGTCGCCCCAGCACCGCGTCGTGCGATCCGGCGTGTGCCGTCGTACAGGTTGACGATCAGGTGATGGCTGAGCGGATCCTGGCGGATCTGCTCGGTCTTGTAGCGCAACGGTGCCGTTCGGTCCGCGGTATTCCTCCGGCACCTGATCGGTGAAGTCGTAGTAGCTGGCGTAGCAGACTTCCGTGCTCGCTCTTCGTCGACGCTCCCAGCGCGGCATGTGGATCTGCACGCCTCGCCCGGCGGCCGGCGGCGGCAGCGGATCGATCTCGATCGGCTTCGGCGGTGGCAGGCAGGCGTCGAGCAGCTCGGCGGTGCCGGCGACGGTGCCGTCGCGCGGGGCGCCGACCTCGATCCACCGGCGCAGCGCCTCGAGCTCGTTGCGTGGTCAGGCGCCGGCAGGACGCCGAGCGGCATCGCGCGCAGCGGCGCCGTGAAGGTGTCGGGCAGCGGTCTTGGCCGCCACGTTGACGAACAGCAGGCTGCGGTCGCGTCTCGCCGGGGATCACGCGGCTCCAACCCGGCACGGTCGTGGCCGGCTTGCTGACCGAGTTGTCGTAGGCGACGTCCGGCATCAGGTTGAGGCCGCCCGAGGCACTGGCGTCGTGACACGCGCGCACTGGTGCAGCCGCGGTTCTCAAAGATCACCTTCTGGATGGCCGCGAAGGTGCTGGCGAAATTGTTGACGTCGCACTCTCGGCCCGCGCGACGCCTGAAGCGGTCGCCAGAACCACCGAGGACCACGAAGCTGCGCCCGGATAGCGTACCCCCGCATGCACCACACTCCTCTCAGAACTGAAGGTCCCACAGACCCTCTCTTCTGCCTATAGGTGTATTGGTCGAGCTACGAGCTTCGGCGCCAGCGGTCGATTTTCCTGCCTCATCCGCTCCGGCGGGGCCCGGGGTCGTTTCCGGCCGCGGCCGGCGCTGGGGTCCCTGACAGCATGGGATCGATGAGCTGCTTGAAACCGTCGAGCGTAGCGGTTCTGCAGGAGACGTGCCGTTGACGAAGACGTCGGCGTGCCGCGCACGCCGGCGCGGCGCGCGAGCTGCGATCGATCCTCGACCTGCGCCTTCACCTCTTCCGACTGCGATGTCCGTCTCGAAGCGGGCCATGATCGAGGCCGATCTTGCGCGCGTACTGCTCGATCTGCTCCGTTGCGAGAGCGCCTGCTGGTTGGCGAACAGGATCTCGTGCATCTCCCAGAACTTCCCCTGCTTCTGCGCCGCCGCGGCGGCGAGCGCGGCGGGCAGCGCCTGCGGATGGATTCGAGGTCAGCGGGAAGTGCTTGTAGGTGAAGCGCGCCTGCGTCGGATACGCCGGCGAGCGCCTGGTCGATCAGCGGCTTCCGAGCGGGCGCAGAACGGGCACTGGTAGTCGGCGAACTCGACGATGGTGATCGGCGCGTCGGCCGGGCCCTTCACTCGGCGAGCCCGCCGAGAGGCAGGTTGTACGTCCGCGCCGGATCCGGCCCCATCGCGCGCTGCGGCGACGCCCGGCCGCGGAGGCGATCCGGTCGATCTTCTCCTCGACGGTCCGCCATGCGCGACAGGATCTTGCGCTGCTGTCGCGGATCTCGCTCAGATGCCTTGTCGTTGCGGTCGCTGGCGAGCACGCAGCCGAGCAGGGCGCCAGGCGAGGCCGAGCGAGTCAGGACGGCGAGGAGCACGCGTCCGCGAAGCGGGCTGCATGCCGCGGCGAGGGGACTATCCACGACTTGTACCGGCCGCGGAATGATCTCGCTCAAGCGACGATCCCCAGCTTGCTCAGCCCGCCGGAATCAGTCAGCGGAGGTCGCGATGCGAGTGATCGCCGGGCAGCGCCAAGGGGCGGCGGCTCGACGGCGCTGCGCGGACGGCTCGTGCGGCCGACGGCCGACCGCGTCAAGGAGGCGCTGTTCAGCATCCTGCGGGAGCCGGATCGACCTCGACGGGGCCGCGGTGCTCGACCTGTTCGCCGGCAGCGGCGCGCTCGGCATCGAGGCGCTGAGCCGGGGGCGGCGCGCGGCGATGTTTCGTCGAGCAGGAACGGGCGGCGCGGCGGGCTCTGGACGCCAACCTCGAGCGCTGCGCGCTCGCCGAGCGCGCCCGGGTCATCAGCCAGTCGGTCCGGCGCGGCGCTGGCGCGACTGGCCGGCGAGGGGCGAGCAGCTTCGACGGCGTCCTGATGGACCCGCCCTACGGCAGGGACCTGGCCGCCGCAGGCGCTGGGGCTGCTCGCCGGAGCGGGCGTGGCTGCAGCCCGGGCGGCTGGGTGGTCGCCGAGCACCACGTCGACGACGCCCTGGCCGACGCCTACGGGAGCCTCCGGTTGACCGCGGCGACGCCGCTATGGGAAGACAGGCGCTGGCGCTGTATCTCAGACGCGAACAGTCCGGACGACGTGGCGGCGACGTGAAGCGGAAGGCGGTGTACGCAGGGTCGTTCGACCCCATCACCAAGGGGCACCTCGACATCGTCCGTCGAGCGCTTGGTGTCTTCGATCGAGATCGTCGTCGCCGTCGCCTACAATCCCGGCCAAGGACACGGCGTCTGTTCACCGCCGTCGAGCGGGTGGCGATGATCCGCGACGCGTTGACCGATCTGGCCGACCGCGTGGAGGTCGACGCCTTCGACGGGTCTGCTGGTGGACTACTGCGATCGCATCGGCGCACACGCCATCATCCGCGGCCTGCGCGCCGTGTCCGACTTTGAATACGAGTTCCAGATGGCGATGATGAATCGCCATCTGAACGACCGCGTGGAGACCTACTTCATGACCGCGAGCGAGGCGTACTTCTACACCGCCTCGCGCCTGGTGAAGGAGGTCGCCAGCTTGGGCGGCAGACGTGTCAGGTCTCGTGCCGCCGGGCGTCCATCGCGCGCTGGTCGAGACGCTCGGCACGCAAGCCGAGCTGAGCGCCGCACCGCGTGCCGACGGCTGAGCAGCGGACCGACGGGCTCGAGCGCCTGGCGGTCAGCGGCGGTCGCGCGACTGATGCGCGGCCACGTCCTCGTGCGGCCCGGCGCACATCGAGCTGCGCGAGCTGCCGCTGCCGCGCGCCGGAGCCGACGGGGTCGTGGTCCGCGTGCGCGCGGCGCTGACCTGCGGCACCGACCTGAAGACCTATCGTGCGCGGCCATCCGAACTTCCCGACGCCGACGCTGTTCGGGCACGAGTTCGCCGGCGACGTGGCCGAGGTCGGCGCCGCAGGTGCGCGGCCTGCGCGAGGGCGATGCGGTGATGGCGGCGCCGACGGCGCCGTGCGGCGACCTGTTACTACTGCGCAGCGCGAGCAGGAGAACCTGTGCGAGCAGGTGATGGAGCGAGTTCGTCGCTCGGCGCCTACGCCGAGTACGTCAAGCTGCCGGCACCGGTCGTGCGCACCAACCTGTTCCGCAAGCCGCGCGGCGTTGCCGTACGCCGAGGCGGCGCTGCTCGAGCCGCTGGCCTGCGTGCTGCACGGGCTGTCGCACGTCGCGCCTCCGCCCGGACGACACCGTGGTGCTGGTCGGCGCCGGCGCCGATCGCGCTCCTGCACCTGCTGGTGCTGCGCAGCGCGCGGCGTCGAGCGCGTCGTGGTCGTGGCGCGCACTCCGGCGCGCGCCGCGCAGGCGCGGCGCTCGGCGCGGCAGCGGTGCCGACGGTCGGCGCGGCGGCGCGCGAGCCGGTGCTCGGCGCTGACCGAGCGGCGCGGCGCGGATCGTCGTCGTCGAATGCACCGGCGAGCCGAGCGTGTGGGAAGCCGCGCCGCAGCTGGCGCGCCGCGGCGGGCAGGTGGTGCTCTTCGGCGGCTGTCCGGCCGGCACCGGCGGTGCGCTTCGACACCGCACCGCCTGCACTACGACCAGGTCGCGATGACCAGCCCGTTTCACTTCACGCCGCGCGACGTGCGCGCCGCCTACGAGCTGCTCGCGCAGCGGCGACGTTCGGCGGCGCAGGCGCTGGTGACGCGACGAGTATCCGCTCGAGCGGCTGGAGGAGGCGCTGGACCGCGCATCGCCGCGGCGAAGGTGCCAAGTTCGCCATCCGGCCGACGGCGGCATGAAGGTCGCGCGCCTCTACGACTTCCTCGACATCCGCATCGAGGAGCAGCCGGTCCCGGTGATCGGCCCCGGCGAGGCGCTGGTGCGGGCGCGCGCCTGCGGCATCTGCTCGGGCGACGTCGTGCCCTGGTACATCCGCAAGAAGGCGCCGCTCGTGTTCGGGCACGAGCCGGTGGGCGAGATCGTCGCAGGTGGGGTCCGGCGTCGGCGGCTTCGCAGCCGGGCGATCGCGTGTTCGTGCACCATCATGCGCCGTGCTTCCGCTGCCGCGCGTGCGCGCGCGGCGAGTTCGTGCAGTGTCCGACGTGGAAGCAGTCGCAGCATCGATCCGGGCGGAATGGCCGAGTTCTTTCGCGTGCCCGGCGGTCAACCTGTCCGGCGACACGCTGCGCCTGCCCGATCACGGTCTCCGACGCCGACGGCGCGCTGGTCGAGCCGCTGGCGTGCGTGGTCAAGTCGCTCGGCTCGCGCCGGCGCACGTCGACGGCGCCACCGGTGCTGATCATCGGCCTCGGCGTGATGGGCCAGCTGCACGTGCTGCTCGCGCGCCATCTCGGCGCGGCGCGCATCCTCGGCGGCCGATCTGGTCGCCGAGCCGCTGCGCGCGCGCGCCGCGCAGCTCGGCGCCGATGTCGCCATCGATGCCAGCGCGGCGCGATCTGGCTGGACCGAGGTGCGCGCGCACACGGACGGGGAGGGGGCCGAGATCGTGATCGTCGGCCCGGCGACGGTTCGCGGCGCATCGAGCAGGGGCTTGCCTGCGCGGCGCGCGGCGGCCACGGTGGTGCAGTTCATGGGCACCGAACCGGGCGAGACGCTGCGCGCTGCTCGACGTTCGACTTCTACTTCCGCGAGCTGCGCCTGGTGCCGAGCTATTCGTGCGGGCCGGTGGAAACGCGGCGCGCGCTCGATCTCATCGCCGCTGGCGTCGATCGGCGCCCGGCCACGTCGTCACCCATCGCTTCCCGCTCGAACGAGGCCGCGCGAGGCGTACCGCGTCGCCGCGCTCGACAAGTCCGCGATCAAGGCGATGGTGCTCTTCGACGGCGCGCGGCAATAGGCGCCACCCTCGAGGCGGCGGAAAGAAAAGGGGCGCCCTGAATGGGACGCCCTCTTTTCACAACGTCTATGTGACGACTGGACTTACTTCGCCAGCCGGTGCTGCCGAGCTTATCGGCCACGGCCTGCGCCTTCTGGGCCGATGCGGCAGCCTTGCTCGCCGACATTTCAGCCGAATTTTGCCGCGGCCTCCGATTTGTTGGCGGCCGCTTCGATTCGGGCCATCAGATCAGGCGGAACATGGCTTCTTCGGGCAGCCGGTCAAGGTCGCCAGAAATCCCAGCCCCATCACTCCGACTAGTGACTCGCGTTCTACGCGTCATTCAGCGCGCTCCTTCCTCCACGCGACAGGTTCACAGTGCCCGTGCGTACGGGTCACTTGTGGTACGACTTGCACGGCAACGGCCTCGCACTTTCTGGGCCGCGGCGTCAGCCGAGGCCGCCGCCTGCGACGCGCTGCTGCGCAGCCGCACTCGCCTTGTTCGCCGCCGCTTCAGCGCGACTCGACAAGCGCCTCGGCCTTCTGCATGTCCGCCGGGTCGATCTTTGCCGTGCAGCCGGCCAAGGCGGTGAGGGCCAAGGCCACCAAGATTCCCTTCGTCGTCTTCATTTGCCTCCTCCTTCTTCCTTCACAGGTGTGAGTGGTCTACAGCAGCACCGCTGCAGCCTATTTCCACAAAAACGTCGCGCGGGGCAAGCGTCAAGATGAAAACCCCAGAGGGTCAACGCCTCGGACAGCAGGCATCCAGTGGACCAGAATTCAGTCGACACATGCGATTATGTCAGGGCCGACACCCACGGCCGCGTGAGGCGACCTGTCCTAGCCCGAAGCTAGCCGAAGCGGAGACCGCGCGCCAGCCCTTGAGTAAACGTTTCCCACCATGTTCTACATGCTGCTCGCGTTGGCAGCGGCAGGCTGGTCGCTACGCGTCGCCGGCCGGCAGGCGCTGGGTCCGCGAGCAAGATCCCGGGACGAGCGGATGCGCGAGATCGCCCGCGCCGCCCAGGCGGGTGCGATGGCGTTCCTGTCAAAGGATGCCGCCGGGCCCTCGCTGACCGTTCTGGATAGAGGTCATGGCGGTGGTGGCGCTCGTGATGGCGACGCTGCTCGTGTAGATCCCCGCGCCACGCCCGGATTCGCGCGCGGCGCGTCGTCGAGCGCGCTCATCGCCGAACAGCACCGCGCCACGCTCGTCGGACGGCGTCATCTTTGCTTGCGCTGGCGATGCCCCCGGCGCGAGAATTCCTCCCCGAAGCCATAGGGAGGTCCGTATGCCGTGTCCGGAATGTAGGGCGCAGACTGGGTCCGACCATCGGTACTGCGCGTACTGCGGATTTCCGCTGCGCCCCGAAACGCTGGCCAGCGATCATCACCTGCCGCCCGGCGAGACGGCGTGCGAGCGCTGGCAAAAGGTGGCCGCGCGCTATCCCGATCGGCCCGAGGCGCACTACAACCTGGGGATCGCGCACTACCACCTCGGCGCATCTCGACGACGCGATCGCGGCGTTCGAGCGCGCGCGTGGCGCTCGACGACGCGCTGCCGCACGCGCACTTCCAGCTCGCGGTGAGCTACTATCGCCGCGGCCGCCTGACGATTGCGCCGCGTGCATGCCGGCAAGTGCGCTCCAGTACCATCCGGGATCGGTGCCGGCGCTGTATCGGCTGGCGCGCTCGCTGTTCCACCTCGGCGAGCTCGAGGAGGCGCTCGGAGCATGTTCGCGACGCGTCGTCGACCGCGGATCCCGGCTACGTCATCGCGCGCTACCACATGGGCGTGCTGCACGAACGGCTCGGCAATGGTGGACGAGGCGATCGAAGCCTTCACGCGCGTCGCCGACGGCCAACCCGACGATGCGGCGGCGCACTACCATCTCGGCGTGAACTACAAGCACAAGGGACTCGACGACCTCGCCATCGGCGAGTTCGCGCCATCGTCCTGCAGCTCGATCCGTGCGACCGCGCCGCGGAGGCGAGCTGCGCTCGCTCGAACGCTGAGCGCGCGAGGCCTACGGGATCTCGACCGCGTGGGTACGGGGTCATAGATGACGTGTCCGACTTCCGGCCGCGTGAAGGCGAGCACGTCGTCGATGTAGAGCGAGAACCCCTCCGGGTAGCCCGTCGTAGCGCACCTTGCCGTCGGGGCGATCCCAGACGATGGTGAGGTCGTGGCCGCGGTAGCGCAGGCCGATCGAGCAGGAAGTAGCGCCAGCGCGCGCGCCATCGGCTCCAGCTCGATGCGGTCGTCGACGCGCGGCGTCAGGCCGACGACGCCTTCGACGATCAGCGACAGATACATCGAGTGAAAGTCGTGCGAGATGTCGGACGGCTTGGGCGCGGCGACTGCGAATACGGCTCCCACTTCGAGTAGTACTCGTGCACGTTCGGACGCCAGTAGCGGATCGTACGGGTGCACGCCGGGATAGACGAGGTCGTTGTAGCGCCGCATCAGCTCCATGAAGTGCTGCCGGCGTGATCGCGGCTGGTGTGGTAGTGCTTGATCGCCTGCAGCAGCGTCCGCGCGCCCATGCTGATCGGATGCGGCGCGATGTTGCGCGTCAGGCCGTCCATCTCCCACGTCCACGTCCGGTAGTGCTTCTGGCTGGTGATGACCGGCGGATAGCGGGCCCAGAACTCGTCCGGGTCGACGAGCGCTGCCAGCGCGGCGGTGTAGCGCGGCTCGTCCGGCGCCAGCCGGGTCGTGAACGGGAAGAAGCCGTGCAGCTCGCGGATCGGGGCGCGCACGTCGTCGCCGGCGCGCTGCGGGTAGAAGAAGTGCGTGTCGTCGTCCCAGAGATGGGCGAGCGCCGCGGCGCGGATGCGTTCGGCGATGCGCCGTGAACTCGTGCGGCGAGCGCCGTGATCGCCGGCGGCGCTGGCGAGCTCGGCCACGCCGACGGCGTTGGCGAACACGAAGCTGGCGAAGTCGACGCGCTCCAGCGACGGCGGCTCGGCGCTGCAGGTCGAGACGCGCTGCCGTTGAAGTACCAGTACGAGAGGATGTCGAGGTCGTAGCCGGTGACGCGCGGCCGGTCGCGTTCCGGCAGGGCGTCGCCGTCGGCGTCGTAGGCGGTCAGCCAGGCGCGCACGTCGGCCGCCATCGCCGGCAGCAGGCGCGCGCAGCGTCTCGGGCGGGAATCGGGTGCACGCGGTTGAACTCGGCCAGCGCCGCCGCGATCCAGTGCGAGTAGGTCTCGTCCCAGTACGGGCTGCCGGGCGGGTCGACGACGGCGCCGTTGAGGCGCGCGGTTGCGGTAGCTGTTCTCGACCTGGTGACGGCCGTAGAGCGGGTCGCGCAGGTAGGTGAGCTCCTTGATCTGCAGCGGCACGGCGAAGCCGATCGCGTTGTCGAAGCCGAGCTTGCCCTCGTAGAACGCGTAGCCCTTCAGGTCGGGCGTCGCCATGTCGACCATGATGGAAGCGCGACGATCCACCAGCGGTAGTACCACATCTTCTTGAACGCCGGGTCGGCGGCAGTCGAAGTACGGGCACGTTCTCGGCGAACCAGCGATTGTACTCGCGCGCCTGCGCGTCGTGCGCGTCGGGACGAGTCGGCGTTGCCGGCGTCGAGGCGGTTCGGCGTTGTCGAAGCGGACCGCCAGCGAGCATCTCGCGCGCCGCGCCGTTCGCCGGCACGGCCGATGTCGCGCCGTCAGATGCATGAGTCGGCGCGTCGAGCCGCGTGAAGCCCGGCGCGTCGAGATAGATGAAGAGCGGCATGCCCTGAAACGTTGCCGGCGCGCGAGCAGCGGATACGCGGCGGCGTCTCGCGGCTGCCGGGCATCGAGCGGGTAGGGGCGACCACCTCGATCGTGACGCGTGTGCGGCTGCTTGTCGGCGACTCGTGGCGGCGTAGGTCGCCACGGCGCGATCGTCCCAGGTGATGAACTTGCGCTCGGTCGACGCGGACGCGCCGGCAGCTCGTAGTGGACGCGCGTGTGGCTCGGGTAGCGCTCGATCCAGTACTGGTTGTCGTAGATGACCACCGGCTGACCGTCGACCGGCGAAGCTGACGTCGAACAGGCGCCGCAGGCAGTACGTCGAGTGGCCGTAGCAGAACTCGCCGGCGAGGCCGGGCTGGTAGCGCGAGCTCGCGCGTCCACAGCCGGCGGCCGGACGAGAGCAGCAGCTTGTCGTCGTCGAGCAGGAGCTGGCGCGCCGATCTGCGGCGGGACGCCGCGCGGCGGCGAGCGGAAGACCTGATGGCCGAGCATGGCGTCGATGTAGCCGTCGCCCGCGGCCGCGTGTGCGCGCACCGCCTGGGGCTCGAAACGCATCCAGCGCGCGAACAGGGGCGGACCGTGCCGGCGCCTCGGCGACGGTCGCCTCGGTCACCGGCACGACGCGCGGCGCCGACCACGGTCGCCACCACGCCAGCGCGGCGACGACGGCGATGACCGGGAGCAGCCAGAGCAGGCGTGGAGCGGGTCGGCGAAGGCATCGGCTGGCGTTGGTCCGCGCGGCGCGCGCCCGCGGAGCAGGGTGAGGGACCTATATCGGAGGCGGCCGTTTGTCGCGAATGTCCGCGGCCGCCGCCCATCTGTGTTCTCCCGGGCGGCTGTGGTTTAGAGCGGCGGGGCCGGGTGCATCGAATCTTCTACGGCTGGTGGATTGTGGCGGTCGCGTTCATCACGCACTGCATCACCACCGGCATCGTCTTCTACAGCTTCGGCGTCTTCCTGCCGGCGCTGACCGAGGCCTTCGGGTGACCCGCGCCCAGGCGTCGCTCGGCTTCTCGCTCGCCTCGCTGTGCGGCGCCTTCTACTCGCCGGCGGTCGGGCGGGTCGTCGACCGCCGCGGCTCGCGCCCGTCGCAGCTCGTCGGCGCTGTGGCGATGGCCGTCGGCTTCTGGCTGCTGCACGGCATCACGTCGCTGGCGCAGTTCTACCTGGTGATGGGCGTCGTGGTGTCGCTCGGCGCGACGGCGCTCGGCGGCCTGCCCAGCAACGCCGCCGTGACCCGTTGGTTCGTCGCGCCGGCGCGGGCAGGCGCTCGGGATCGCGACGGCGGGGATCTCGATGGGCGGTGTGATCTTCGTGCCGCTGACCGAGTGGCTGATCGCGCGCCACGGCTGGCGCGGCGCGTTCGGATGGCTGGGCCTGATCGTGCTCGTCGCCGCCGTGCCTGCCGGTGGCGCTGCTCATGCGGCGCGCGCCCGAGGCGATGGGCCTGCATCCCGAGCGGCGACATCGCACGCGGTCGGCGCCGACCCTGCCGCGGCGCGCGAGATCGAGCGATCCTGGACGGCGGCGCAGGCGCTGCGCAGCCGCAACTTCTGGTTGATCACCGCCGCCTTCCCGCTCACCGGCGCCGGGTTGTCGGCGACGCTCCTGCACCAGATCGCGTTCCTGCGCGATCGCGGCCTGAGGACCGGCGGCGGCATGGGTGCTCGGCGCCACGGCGGGCATGGGCGTGCTCGGCAAGCTCGGCTTCGGCGCGCTGCTCGACCGCTTCGGGCAGCGGGCGATCATCCTCCTCGTGCTTCGGCCTGCAGGCCGTCGGCGTCGTGCTGCTCATGGCGCCGACCTCCCGTCCCGATGCTCACCCGTCTTCGTCGTCGTCTACGGCTTCGCGATGGGCGGCAACGCGACCCTGTGGGCGACGGTCGTCGCAGCGTGCTTCGGACGGCTGCACTACGGCGCCATCGCCGGCTGGATGACGCCCTTCATCGTCTTCATCCAGGCGCTCTCGATCCCGCTCGCCGGCGCCGTGCGCGATGCGAGCGGCACCTACGAGCCGGCCTTCTCGGCAATCATCGGGCTGACCCTGGTGGCGATGCTCTGCATCGCCGGCCTCGACTCGCACGCGCATGCCGCGAGCCGGTAGCCGGCGCCGCTGCCTTGACAACGGCCCGACGCGCCCCCTAAGCAGCGGCAGTTTTGGCGGGAGTCGCCCTGCCTGCCGCCGCGTGTGGTAGGCGGTTGGTGCACACACGGGAGGAACGACGCATGGATAACCTCTTCATCGAGTCGATCGCGCGCTGGATCCACATCGTCGCCGGCGTGATGTGGATCGGTCACCTGTACTTCTTCAACTTCGTCAACTGCGCAGTTCGCGCCGACGATCGACGCCGAGACGAAGAAGAAGGTTGTGCCCGAGCTCATGCCGCGCGCCCTCTACTGGTTCCGCTGGGGCGCCGCGTACACCTGGGTCACCGGCGTGCTGCTGCTGCTGCTGGCCTACTACCACCGCGGCATCATGTTTGTCGGGGATGGGCACTGGGGCCCCGCGTCGATCCTCGCCATCGTCGCTCGTGTTCGGTGCGCCCATCGTCTACGACGCAGCTCTACAAGACGGTGCTGAAGGACCCCAAGGTCGGCTTCGTCGGCCGGACTGATCCTGGCGACCGCGATGCTCTGCTACATGGCGCTGGATCGCGAACTTCGGGTACCAGGCCTACGCCATCCACCTCGGCGCGATGTTCGGCACCATCATGGCGTTCAACGTCTGGTTCCGGATCTGGCCTGCGCAGCAGCAGATCATCCGGGCCACCAAGGAGGGGACGCCGCCGGATGCTGAACGCTGGTCGGCACTGGCCGGCACGCGCTCCGAAGCACAACACCTACATGTCGGTGCCGCTCATCTTCACCATGATGAACGCGCACGCGCCGTGGGCGCCAACCCACTGCTGGTCGCCGGGATCGTCCTGGTCGGCTGGGGCGCCACCTACTGGCTGTACAACCAGTCCAAGACCGTCAAGGGATTCTGATCGCACGAAGTCCTTGGTTGCGTCCGTGAGGCGCAACCCAGGGCGCGATGCCTCTGCGGGCTCTGCAGACCTCGGTTTCGAAGATTGGATTGCTCTCGCCGCCAGATCGGTCGCGAGCGAGACTCTTCACATGCTCATTGGCCTGGGCCTTCGGCCCATCCCGACTGTGGTGAACGAGGTCAGGCCGAGCGCGGGCGTGCGTCGCTCGGTCGGTCGCCGGCGTACTGCTCGCGGTAGATGCGGGCGAAGGCGACCAGGATGGCGATCACGGCGGGGCCGAGCGAACACGCCGATGAAGCCGTACGCCGACAGCCCGCCGAGGATACCGAAGAAGAGCAGCAGCGTTTCGGGATCTGCGTGCAGCCGCCGATGATCAGCGGGCGGATGAGGTTGTCGACGCTGCCGATGACGATCGTGCCCCAGCCGACACATGATCGCGGCGCGGATGTAGTCGCCGGTCAGGTCGAGGGTAGAGCGGCGACGCCGATCCAGACCAAGCGAGCCGCCATAGGGGATCAGCGACAGGGAAGAACGTCGGCGCCCGCCAGCAGGACGGCGAAGGGCGACGCCCAACCCCCAGTAAGGCGATGCCGCCGAGCACGCCCTGCGCAGCGGCGGTCAGCACGGAGCCGAGGACCACCGCCGACAGCGTCTCGCCGAAGCGCGCCATGACGGCGTCCTTGTCGTCGGGCCTCCATCGGGATCATGTGGTCGCGGAATGCCGCCACCACACGACTGCCGTCGCGGAAGAAGAAGAACATCGCGAACGCGGCGAAGAAGAAGTTGACCACGAAGCGGAAAGATGTTACGCCTGCCGGCAGGCCGGTGCTGGCCGACGAGGGAACCGCTCACTGTCTACCCGGCTGGCGCTGAGGAGCATCGCACAGGATGTCGGCGTTCGGTCCGTGCGCCGAACTCGTGCGCCGCCAACTAACCGATGCGCGAAGTCGCGCATGGTATCGGCAACGTCTCTGCAGGCGCGTGGAGGGTGACGTAAGAGTCGCCGCACCGGATCTCGTCAGCGGCGACCGACTCGGTGGTGGCTGACGATGCCGAGCAGACCGAACGTCAGCGCCACGACCAGCTGCTAATCGTGGCCAGTTGATCATCAGCGGGGCGGCGAGGCCCTCGCGTCGCGCCGCCAGGAGGACGGTCTTCAGCCCGTTGCAGACGGGAAGAAGATGAAGGCTGAGGGGCGCGCGCGTAGCCTGAACGGACCGATGGAGAGTCCGAGAGGATCAGGTAGAACTGGCAGAGCGGGAAGCAGAAGGCCCCGAAGAAGGCGGCAAAGAGCTGCTCCCGGCGCGGTAATTGGCGCGCGGCGTAGCAGCGCTCCCGAGCCGGCGGGGTCAGACCCGCCAGATCGACCCTCTGCTCCCCGGGGCTATGCCCGATGGATGGAAGTGACGCCGGCGCGCCGCCCCGGCGCGCCGACGAAGAGCCTCGACGACGTAAGCTCAGAGGCGCTGCCATGGCGCAGCCCGAAATCTACCCACTGAGAGACCGCTTCACGGGAAGGTCGTCTACGTCGGCAAGGCGCGCAGCTTGCGCAGCCGCGTTCGCACCTACTTCCGCGGCGGCGACGGGCGCTCGCAGGTGAGCTTCCTGATGCAGCGCGTCGGCCGACTTCGAGACCTCGTCACCGCCACCGACAAAGGAAGCGCTCATCCTCGAGAACAACCTCATCAAGCAGTACAAGCCGCGCTACAACATCCGCCTCAAGGACGACAAGTCGTACGTCAGCGTCGAAGGTCACGGTGCAGGATCCGTGGCCGCGCGGTCATCGTCACGCGCAAGATCGTCAAGGACGGCAGCAAGCTACTTCGGGCCGTATCGCACTCGGCGTACAGCGTGCGCGAGACGCTCGACACGGTGCGCAAGGGTGATCCCGCTGCGCACCTGCAGCGACGCCGGTCTTCCGCAACCGCTCGCGGCCGTGCCTCGAGTACCAGATCCGCCGCTGCCTCGGTCCCTGCGTGTCTGCCGGTCGATCGCGCCGAGTACGAGCGCATCTGCGCGAGGCGATGCTGCTCCTCGAGCGGCAAGCAGCGTCGAGCTGATCGAGCCAGCTGCGCCGGCGACATGGTGCGCGGCGGCGGAGGCTGAGCGCTTCGAGGACGCGGCGCGCCTGCGCGATCGGCTGCGCGCCATCGAGAACGACGCAGGAGCGCCAGCAGGTGGTGTGCGCACGGCGGCGGCGATCAGGACATCTTCGGCTTCTACCGCGAGGGCGGCTTCATCGAGGCGCAGGTGCTGTTCGTGCGCGCAGGGCAAGCTGACCGGCAACCAGGCGTACCAGCCTCGAAGACTTCGAGCTGCCCGACGAGGAAGTGGTGCGCGCGCTGGTCACGCAGTTCTACCAGGGCGAGCGCTACGTGCCCGACGAGATCCTGCCTGCCGATCGAGCTGGAGGACCAGGCGGTGCGCGCCGAGTACCTCGAGCGAGCGCGCAAGGGCCGGCGCGTCGAGATCCTCCGGCCCGCAGCGCGGCGACCGCGTGCCGCCTGCTCGAAATGGCGCGCGAGAACGCCGAGCCAGAGCTTCCGCGAGCGCCGGACGGCGAGCGCCAGTACGAGCGCATCGAGCGACGAGCTGCGCGCGCAAGCTGCACCTGCGCAACGCGCCGAAGCGCATCGAGTGCTTCGACATCTCGCACCTTCCAGGGCGGCATGGCGGTGGGCTCGATGGTCGCCTTCGACGAGGGCCAGCCCGACAAGAACGGCTACCGGCGCTTTCGCATCAAGACGGTGGCCGGGCAGGACGACTTCGCGCATGATGTTCGAGGTGCTGCGCCGCCGCTTCGACGCGCGCCAAGCGCGAGCAGGTATTTCCCGACCTGCTGGTCGTCGACGGCGGCAAGGGCAGCTCAACGTCGCGCTCGGCGGTGCTGCGCGAGCTCGAGATCGACCAGGTCGACGCCGTCGGCCTGGCGAAGATGCGCGTGACGCGCGACGCGCGCGCGCGCCGAGATCGAGCGCAGCGACGAGCGCGTCTTCCTGCCCGGCCGCGTCAATCCGGTCGTCCTGCGCCGCAACTCGAACGCGCTGTTCCTGCTGCAGCGGCTGCGCGACGAGGCGCACCGCTTCGCCGATCACCTACCACCGCGCCTGCGCGGCGAGAGAGCGGCTGCGCTCGGTGCTCGACAGCCATCCCGGGCGTCGGGCGCGGAGCGCCGCCGGCGTCTGCTGCGCGCCTTCGGCAGCGTCAAGCGCATGCGCGCCGCCACCGTCGACGAGCTGGCCGCAGGTGCCGGGCATCTCGGCGGCGCTGGCGGCGACGATTCGCGCCGCGCTCGACCGGCTGGCGCCGACGCCGAGCGGCCCGTTGACAGCAGGCGCGGGCGCTTGGTAGCCGTCCCGATGGAGACGGATGGTGGACGGCAGGTCGGACGCCGGCAGCGGCGGGCGAGGCGCGCTGGCGGGGCCGAAGTGCGACGTTGACTCTCCGGAACCGGGGACTATGCGCGTGAACTGAGAGCGGGGCGTTGCGCAGCCCTGCTTTTTTTCAGGAACCGAGCGATGCATCCCAGCTTCAAGCAGATGATGAACGAGGTGGTGCAGCTACGGCAGCTGCTGCGAGTGCGGCTCCTGCGTTCTGGTCTGCCCGCACAACGTCATCGACTACATCGACGGCAAGCCGAAGCAGGTCGCCAAGGCGACGCGCGGCGCACGACTTCTGCGGCATCAGCGAGGGCATCGGCTGCGACGTCTGCGCGCAGGTGTGCCCGCGGCTCGGCGAGCGCGAGCATCACCTGACCGACCGCGTCTTCGGCGACGTCGCCCGACGCCTACCGCGGCGCCTTCGGCGTCTACCGGCGCGTCGTCGCGGCGCGCCTGCATCGATCCCGAGGTGCTCGGCGCGCTGCGAGGACGGCGGCGTGGTCACCGGCGCTGCTCGCCTGGGCGCGGCGCAACGACGTGATCGACGGCGCGGTCGTGTCGACGGTCGATCCGAGCTCGCCCTGCGCGCCGGTGCCGCAGGCCGTCACCACGGTCGACGAGATCATCGCCAGCGCCAGCTCGTGGTACACGTACTGCCCCAACAACCTGGCGCTCGAGCGAGGCCGAGAAGCTCGACCTGACGCGCGTCGCCTTCGTCGGCGTGCCCTGTCAGATCACGCCGGTGCGCAAGATGCAGACCGTCGGACCCGGCGTTACCTCGACAACGGGCGCAAGAAGGACAAGCACATCGAGCGCCAGACGAAGTTCCTCAAGGGCTTCGGCGAGCGCGTGGCGCTCAACGATCGGACTTGCTGTGCAGCGAGGTCGTTCACCTTCGACGGCCTGATGCGCGACGTGATCGAGGGCGACATGGGCATCCCGCTCAGCGGAGATCGCGAAGTTCAACGTGAAGGGCAAGGTGCTGATCTACAAGCGCGACGGCGAGCTGATCGAGATGAACCTCAAGCAGGCGCAGGAATACGCGCGTCCGCGAGTGCCACCATTGCGGCGACTTCTCCGGCCGAGCTGGCCGACATCTCGTGCGGCGGCGTCGGCGCGATGGACTGGACGATCGTCGTCCTGCGCACGCCGCGCGGCGAGGAGATCTTCGACCGCGCCGCCGCGGACGGGTATGCTTCGAGGTGCGGCCGATGGACGAGTTCGAGACATCGATGAAGGTGCTGCTGCGGCTGGCGCGCAAACAACGCCAGCGGGTGCCGGTGCCGCCGGGCCGCACCGGAGACGCTTCGTCCGCCCGAGCGGCTTCACCAATCCGCACTAGACTCCCGGCCATGTCAGCCCAACGCGCCAGCGCCGCCGATTCAATACAGCAATACGTAAC
>ERZ1370068.7188-contig-612_pt1 | contig 33697 bp, 54 predicted proteins | sample MGYA00561227_ERZ1370068 | MGnify/ENA primary metagenome ERZ1370068 (study PRJEB38410, sample SAMEA6850437) | metagenome | study: Metagenomic assessment of the ecological functions of the soil: analysis of the soil microbiota associated with the...
CCAGTTACGCATTGCCTGCGCCTACCGCGAATACGTCCTCCTGGGAAGCCGGTCTTCCTTCTCCTCGACCGAGTCCTCGAACGGGTTCGTGCACGCGAGCACGGTGTGGTCGATCCAGGCGTCTCCTGCGGCGAACGCCGTCGAACGTGGCCTGGTCGCGGATCGCGAGGCACCCTGACGAGAACCCGACGGCCGCGATGTTCGACGCCTTTCGGCAGCGCCGCGGCGGTAGAGCATGGCGTAGTTGTCCTCGGCGATCCCGGCGACCTGATGAACGTGAGGTTCGAGGTCGCCGGGCTGACACCGGGGACGCGAGGTGGTCGGTCTGTTGTTGTCGCACTCGGTGCCGTTGTTGCCGGTGTCGTCGCCCTGACGACCAGCGCGAACTGGATCCGGCCTCGGTAGCCGAGGTCCCAGTCGATGCCGTCGTCGCCCGGGTCGGTGTGGACGACGAGGTGCTTCACCTGCGCCGTTGCCGAAGAACTCTGACGCCGTCGTCGAGGTTCCGGCGGATCTGGATGGGTCGAGCTTCCGGTGGCCGAGCCGTCGCCCTGGAGCCCGGAGGCCGTTGACCCCGTTGTCGGGGCTGATCTCGGTGCCGCCGAACGCGATGACGACGTAGTTCATGACCCCGAGTCGTCGTTCGGGTCGTCGCTGCCGTACACCCCGGTGCCGCCCTCGCCTTCCGCCTCGCACGGGAGTGTCGCGCCGGTGCACGCGTTGATCGGCGCGCGGCCGTTGAGCACCACGCCGCCCCAGTCGCCGCGCGCGCGCGCGACCCTTCGGGCTGGTCCGAGCTGAACACGATCGGCGCTGACGGTGCCGCGGGCGTCGATCCGCGCCGCGGCTCACGATGAGGAGCCCGTTCGTGGCCGACTCGGGCCAGAGACTGCCGCGCCGGCCTGACAGAGCGTCACCGGTGCGGCGTCGTCGCCGACGATCACGGCGCTGCGGAGCAGCCACGGCCGATCCGCAGTCAGCGTGAGGTCCGTCGTGCAGGTGCCTCGAGCACGCACGCGCCGCCTTCCTCGACGCAGTCGCGCTGGCCGGGGGCGGGCTGTCGGTGCCGTCGCCGTCGGGCTTGCTGCCGGCGCAGCCGATCGCGAAGGCAGACAGGAGCAGTGGCGGTCCTCATCGGTGGTGTCCTCCACCTCGGCTTCCGAGGGTGTTTCGGGTTCTCCGAGGCCCTTCTCGTAAGGAGCCCGCCTGAGACCGGCGAACCGGTGCCGTCGCGGGTCGATCCGGCGACGCCGCTGTCGGACCGTCACCTGACGACGCGGTGGACGGACGGGGGCGGCGGAGACGTGACCGACCCGGCGGAATCGGGCCGAAACTGATCCGAAGCGGTCCAACCGCACGATCGCCCGCGCAATGATGTCGCGATGCTCGCCGCGCTCCTCGCCTGCGCCCCCGACCCGGTGTCCCGCCCGGCCCCGGATCCCGCGCACCGCCGACTCCAGCCCACTGGGCGCTGGTGTTCACCGGTCCCCCGCCCGCGCAACCTGCTGATGATCTCGATCGACACCACCCGCCGCGACCACGTCGCGCCCTACGCGCCCGACGGCGGTACTCGCCGTTCTTTCAGCGCGAAGATGGCTGAGGGCGCGCTCGACGCGCACCAGCAGGTTAACCCGGACGTTCGCGTCGACGAGCTGCACGCTCCAGGGCCGGTACCCCGACGAACAGGGCTTCCTTCCAATGATCGCGATCGAGAGCGCCAGCCTCCTCGACGGCCAGCGCTCGCTCGCGGTCCGCCCGGCGAGCGCGGCTACGCCACCGTCCTCGTGTCGGGCAACGGCTGTCGCCCGACGTGAACAACGCGCAGGGCTACGACCTCGCCCCGCGCCCACCACCGGCGAGGCGACCGGGCTCGCGCTCGAAGGGCGCGACACCCTCGCTGCCGCGCCGCCGACGACCCCGGCCGGCCGTGGTTCCTCCACCTGCACCTGATGGAGCCCCACCCGCCGTACGCCCCGCCCGCCGCGTTCCTCGACGAGGAGGCCGCGCTCGACCCGCTGCCGGACGGGGTCGACCTCGACAGCCAGACCGGCCAGTACGACGCGAGCTGGGACCTGTGGCCCACCCTGTCCCCGAGTGACCAGGCGCCAGTCGAGCCCACCTCCGCGCGCGGTGGTACCACGGCGAGCTGCGGTGGCTCGACACCGAGCTGGTCACGATCTGGTCGATGCTCGACGACGCGGGGCTGCTGACGACACGCTCGTCGTCGGCTGACCGACCACGGCGAGCAGTTCTGGGAGCACGGGCACCAGGCGCACGGCTTCGGGGCCGGGGCCGAGGAGAACGACGGGATCGCGTTCTTCTGGGCGCGGACGCTGCAGCCGCGCGCGTGGACCTGTTCCCCACCCACGCGGTCGACCTGGTGCCGACCACGCTCGACGCGCTGGCCTCCTCGACGACCCCCGACGACCCCACGTTGAGCGGGCACCATCGTCGGCGAAGACCCGCCGGCGGACCGGTTCGCGATGTCGATCGCGCGCCTCGGCGTGGTCCAGTCGGTGACCGCGGACGACTGGAAGCTCGCATGCGTGGACCGGCCACGTCGCCCTGTACGACCGCGCCGCCGACCCGGCCGAGCAGGTCGACCTGTACGCGCCCGACCACCCGCAGGTCGTGCCCTGGACCGTTGCTGCCCCGGATCCGCGCCGCCGAGGCCCTCGACCCGGCGTTCACCCCGGGATCTGGCCGGCCGACCTCCCCGCTGAGTGGTACCCGCGCGACCGCAGGATGCCGCGCATGAAGTTCGACCTGCGCGTCCTGGCCCTCGTCGGTTAGCTCACCCGGCGCCGGTCGAAGTCCCCGCGCCCGCGCCCGCGCCCGCTCGCCGCCGCCCGCGCCGCTCACCGCCGACACGCCGTCCACCACGGCCGAAGGCAACACGCCTGTCGCGCCGGCGGGGTGGACCCTCGAGGTGCGCGGGCCGATGACGCTGCTGTCTCCGCCTGGAGGCCGACCCGCACATCGCGCTGGTCGACGTGCGCGCGACGGTGCGGACGCGCCCGCGCGGCGGACCGCGTACGGCGGCCCGCCGAAGTGGCCGGTCCTCGTGCGCAGCCTGCAGCCCGACGAGACGACACGGATGAACCTCGAGTCCGTCCAGGTACCTGACCTCGTTGATGAGGCCTGGCGGCGTCGGCGTGGGGATCCAGCGGCAGCAACGACGTGTGGACCGTCGCCATCTACGACATGGCGCAGGCGGTCGGCGAGAAGCGCGGCGCGCAGGTCGCGCTGATCTTCGAGCCGCCTGCTGCCGAAGGGCTACGCGCGCGAGTCGTTCGCCGGCAAGAAGGCGCAACACGCTCGACGCGGCGCGCATCGCCGAGCTCGGCAAGTTCGTCGAGACGGCGGCAGAAGGCGACTCGGCGTGCCCGGCGTCGTCGATCGGCCTCGTCCAGGACGGCAAGGTCGTGTTCGCCGGCGGCTTCGGCGTGCGCGAGCTCGGCGGCAAGCAGACGCCGTCGACGCCGACACGCTGCTACATGATCGCGTCGAACACCAAGGCGCTGACGACGCTGCTGCTCGCCAAGCTCGGTCGACGCAGAAGCAAGCTGACCTGGGAGACGCCGGTCACGAGCCTGCTGCCCGTCGTTCAAGCTCGGCGACGCCGACACCACCAGCAGCGTGCTGGTCAAGCACCTGATCTGCGCCTGCACCGGGCATGCCGCGCCAGGACCTGGAGTGGCTGCTTCGAGTTCACGGGCGTCACGCCGGAGGCGCGCTGGCGACGCTCGGCGACGATGCAGCCGACGAGCAAGTTCGGCGAGCTGTTCCAGTACTCGAACCCGCTCGCCGCGGCGGCCGGCTTCGTCGGCGGGCACGTCGCTGTTCCCGACCTCGAGCTCGGCGCGGCGTACGACGAGGCGATGCGCACGCAGGTGTTCGAGCCGCTCGGGCATGAAGGCGACGACGTTCGACTACGCGCGCGCGCTGGCCGGCAACCACGCGGTCGCCCACGCTCCGCGACATCGACGGCAAGCCCGCGCGCGCGCTGATGCGAGTCAACTACTCGGTCATCCCGCTGCGCCCGGCCGGCGGCGGCTGGAGCAGCGTCAGCGACATGCTGCAGTACGTCGCAGATGGAGCTCGCCGAAGGCAACGCTGCCCGACGGCAAGCAGTACATCGCGAAGGAGCCGCTGCTCGCGCGGCGCGCGCCGCAGGTGCGCGATCGGCAAGGACGCGACCTACGGCATGGGCCTCGATGGTCGACACGACCTACGGGCGTGCCGGTGGTCCACCACGGCGGCGACATGATCGGATTCCACAGCGACATGATCTGGCTGCCGGAGCACGAACGTCGGCGCGGTGGTGCTGACCAACGGCGACCCGGGCTGGCTGATCCTGCGCGCGCGTTCCGGCGCAAGCTGCTCGAGGTGCTGTTCGACGGCCGCGCCGAGGCGGACGCCGAGGTCGCGGCGATGGCGGCAAGGTGTTCTTCGACCAGCTGGCGGCGGACCGCAAGCTGCTCACGGTCCCGGCCGGACCGGCCGGCGATGGTCGGCAAGCTCGCGCCGCGCATCACTGAGCACCGGCGCTCGGGCGAGCATCACGGTGTACGCGCGCCGGGGCGGCGACGGTGTTCGACTTCGGTGAGTGGAAGAGCGAGGTCGCGTCGCGCAAGAACCCTGACGGCTCGATCTCGTTCCTGACGGTCGGCTCCGGGGTCGTGGGCTCGCCCGAGTTCGCGGTCGGCGGCGGAGACGCTGCGACGCTCGATCGTCCGCGACGCCCAGCGCACGATACGCGTTCACCGAGGGTAGATGTCACGAACTGGGCGATAGGTCCAGTTAGCTGGGGCCAATGCGGACCGCTGGATGATCGACCCCAACCAGATCGCAGAAGACCCCGAGCGGATCCGCGCGAACCTCGCGCGCCGCGGCGTTGACCCCGCCCGCGACCACGATGTCGCCCGGATCGCCGCCCCGTCTTCTCGTCGGAGGGAGCTGATCACTGAGCGATGGCCTCCGCGCTGAGCGAACATGCTGTCGCAGCAGATCATACATGATGAAGGAGGGCCGGCGCGACGCCGACGTCCTGAAGGCCAAGGTCAACGCCGGGAGCGCCCGCACCACGATCCTCGAGACCGAGCCCCGACGCTGTGGAGGCCGAGCGACCAACCTCGCGATGAACCTGCCGAACCTCCTCGACGACCGGGTCCCCACCGGCACGAGCGAGGCGGACAACGTCGTCGTGCGCACCTGGGGCACGCCGCGGTGCGAGGCCGGCGCGGGCGACAGCCACGTCGAGATCGGCACTGCCCGCATCCGACCTCGAGCGCCGCACAGGGGCCACCGGCCGCGGTTCTGCGCTGCGCGGCGACGGGCGAAGCTCGAGCGCGCGCTGATCAACTTCTTCCCTCGACGTGCACACAGGCGACCACGGCTACACCGAGGTCACGGTGAAAGCCGCACTCGTCCACCGGCGCACTCGCCGAGGGACCGGGCAGCTGCCGAAGTTCGAGGGATACGTCCGGCTCGCTGATTAATGAACGGCGCTGACGTGTTCTCGTGCCGACCGCAGAGGTACCGGTCACCAACCTGCACCGGGAGGAGATCCTCGCCGAGCCGGCGCTGCCGCTCGCAGCTACATGCGCGTTTCTCGCCGTGCTTCCGGGCGCGAGGGCGGGGCAGCGCGGGGGCGGGACGCGCGGCATCGTGCGCGTCCACCAGTTCCACAAGGTGGAGCTCGTAGTGGTTCAGCGACGCCCGGAGGCCTCCGCCGGCGCCTGACGATGTCCACCAGCAGCTCGTCGCCGACGCCGGAGATCTGCCCGAGCAGCCTGGGGCTGCCGCTACCGCCGCGTGGTCGAGCTGTGCTGGCCGACGTCGAGCTCTCGGCGCCGCGCAAGCTGCCACGACCTGGAGGCGTCTGGCCTGCCGCGCCAGGGCGCTACCAGCGAGGTCTCGTCGTGCAGCCAACTTCGGCGACTTCCAGGCCCGGCGCATGGACGACTCCGGTACCGCCCCGGCACCGGATGGCGGGCAGCAACGCGGTTCGTGCACACGCTCAACGGGCCGGGCCCGCGGTGGGGCGCACGCTCGTTGGCGGTGCTGGAGAACGTACCAGCAGGCCGACGGGTCGATCGGTCGTGGTCCCGACGGCGCTGCGCCCGCATCATGGGCGGCCGGGAGCGGATCGGACCGTAGGGGGCGCCGCGCCGGTCGGTCGGGGCCGCTTGACGTTGCCGAACCCGCGGCTTACTGCAGGCGGCGTGTCGGACAGCAGGCGGCGCCTTCTCGCCGGAGGCGTGGCCGAGCGGCTGAAGGCAGCGAGTCTCGAAAAACCGCCGACCGGCGCGGGTCCGTGGTGTCTCGAATCCTCCGCCTCGCCCGCCAGCTCCCCGATGCGCCTGGAGCCGCAACCGAGTCGGTCGAATGGCGCGCGATCGCTAATCACGTGTAGTGGTCAAAAGCCCTACCGAGGGTTCGAATCCCTCCGACTCCGCCATCGCGCGATCTGCCGCGGGTCCTGACAGTAGGCGCTCCGCGACAGTGACTGCAACGGCACCTTATGGTGTCTTCGACCGGGATAGAGCGTCGGACTACGGATTTCCTGAAGGCTAGGGGTTCGACTCTTCTGGGTGTGGCCATCTGGCCCTCCTCAGTGTTCTGGGGAGGGCCTTTTGGCAACTGGGTAACTGCAGATCAACAGATCGCCCACCAGCTGACCGCGCGGATTATGGATCGGAGCCGCGCGTCCTACCGGAAGCTGGTCGAGGTTCGAGCTGACCGTGCCGGATCGACAGCCCGGAGTACCACTACGCCATCGGCGGGCGGACCGGGATCTGCCTGTCGGCCCGCCGACCCCTGAGCACCGCGGGCCGTTCGTCCAGCGGCGGGTCGGGCTGCACCACGTGTGCTTCGGCCGCGCGCGCGAGGACGCGGACGCGCTGCACGACGCACCTCGTCGCGATGGGCGCGACCGTCGTCCACCCGCCCGAGGGACGGGCCGTGGGCGCCGGGTACCGGTCGGTGCTGTTCGAGGACCCGGACGGCATCCGGATCGAGGGCTGAACTTCGTCCCCGGCAAGGGCCACCTCTGAGCTGACCTCGTGCCGCGACGGCGATCCTCGCGCGCGCAGCGGATTGAGCACGCCGCGGTCGAGCGAGCGCCGGGCCAGGGCCAGGTACGCGTCGGTCGCCATCCACCTGAGGTCACTGGTTCGGGTTCTCTGATGCCCGCGGGCGCGCGCGCGGATCGCGTCCCAGTTCGCGCGACCCCGGCGGACGCAGAGCGTCGCGGTCTCCTGAGCGTGCCGCGATCCGCCGGCTCAGGTGGGGCAACCCAGTCAGGAACGCAGCCGAACGTGCCGTGGTCCGGCCTCGTCGGTCACGATGGTCTTCAGCGACCGCGCGGGTCAGCGGGTGGGAGCAGGCACTGCCAGGTCCCGTGGAGGAGCGGGATCGACAGCGCCTCGCCGCACGCAGAAGTACGCGACGACCTGGTGGGCGGCGCGCCGACGGCGGGTCGAGTCGCCGGGGAGCCCGGAGACCACCGCGTCGGGCGCGGTACGAGCAGCGGGACGGCGCCGCCGAGCTCCATCGCGCTGCGCGCGCGAGCAGAGCTCGACGTGGACCATCTCGTCGAGCGGGAACTCGCGACGCCAGCGCGACCAGATCGAGCGTGGGCGCGCGGCGCTCAGCGACGAGCGGCGTGGTCGGCGCACGCGACGGCTCCGGTGCGGAACTCCTGGAACGCGGCGCCGGTCCAGGACTTCCGCGCGCGGCGTCGACGAGCACCGGCGCGAAACGCCGCCGGATCCGCCGGCGAACGTCGACCGCTGGCGCGGCGCCCCACGGCATCTCCTCGACCTCTGGGCGCATCGCGCGGTACCGCCGGAGCGTCGCCCGCCGAGGAGTCGAGTTTGTCAGGCTCGTGGTCGACTCCGGCTACCTACTCTCGTCCGGCGGCGCCATCAGGTTGCCGACGGGCGCGTCCGGTCCGGAGGGACACGACGGGATGGCTCGAGGTTCGGCACGAGGGTGACGGGGCACGTCGGCGTCGGCGTAGCCCGGGCGAGACGATTACGGGAGACAACGATCTGGCGCGGCTGGATGCGGTCGTGCAGCGCTCGCTCGCAGGACGCTGTCGATCGCGACGGTCGCCCGGCAGGGTGGCGTCGACGCAGGATTTCGATGCCGATCAACACGTCCTCCGGGGCGCTATCAGGTTCTCTGACCGGCGGGCGGTTCTTCCTGCCGCTGCACTCCGGCGGCGAGCGCGATCCCGGCGGTCGCGACGAGCAGCGGGTTCCCGGACATCGCGCGCCTGCGCATCGACGGGACCTCCTCCTCCAGCATACCGCGCGCGGATCAGGCGCGGTCGGCTGACTTCCCGCTGTAGGTCTGCCGGCGTCGATGTCCTCGTGCAGGTCGATCGGTGGCGCTGACGTCGCGGGCACGCGGTTCTGCAGCTGTGCTAGCCGCTGAACCACACGGTCCTGGTACTCGTCGTTGTCGATGCGGCCTGGTGCTCAAGCCGTAGTTGTCGCCGCGGCTTCGTTGTGCCACGCGTGCACGAGCTCGTGGTACAGCGTCACGTCGCTCGGGATCTCGCTGTCCTCGGCCGTGTCTCTCGGTGTGACCGGGCGCGTAGTCGACGGTCGAGTCCACGCCGGTCTTCTCCATGTCGGCTCGACGCCTCGTGGATCTTCCGGCTGGCTTCGTCGTCGCTCGAGCGCGGACTCCCGGGGATCGAGCCGTGGGTGACCGCGGTCTCGGCGTCCGCCGCGCCCCGTCGATCTTCGCGTCGTGTGCTCGCTGTTCGCGATCTCGGCGAGCATCTCGCGCCCGGAGTCGGTCTGCATCATCTTCGCGAGGTCGTTCATCGCGCCGGCGCGGAACGCGTCGCTCGCCGTCGACGGCAGAGCGACGTGTCGCCGCGGCGTGATCGCCGAGGCCATCTCGGCGACCTCCGTCGAACTGCTCCGGGGCGACCGACGCCTTGCCGTCGGCGGGCGCGTCGCCCGACGCGTCGAACATCGACGCGAGCCTCGCGCGCGAGCGACGCGGTCGACCTGGGCCGCGGCCTCCTTCATCGCGCCGTTGTCGACCTTCTCGAGCTCGCCGCCGCCGAACCCGAGCCATCGAGCAGGGTGTGGAGTTGCCGTAGGCGGCCTGCGCGTCGACGGTCCTGACGCGGACTCGCCCGGGCGAGGTCGATCTGGCCGGAGGCCCGGTCTGCCCTCGCCGCGCTGCTGCTGGCCCCGGCTGCCCATCGGACCTCCTGCACGGAGACCAGACCGTCCGTCGGCGCTAAACGCGGCACGCGGCCGTTAAGGAAGTAGATCGTCCGCATGGTCCGCTGCTCGCTGTCGCCGCGGACGCCGCCGGATCTCGAGGTCGGTCCGTCCGGCCCGTGGACCGACCTGCAGCTCGCGCTCGACGTCGCGAGCGACGGCGACACGGTCCTGATCCACGGGCCGCAGTGGAGCGGGTCGTACGTGGCGGCGCACGACGTGACCATCGCGGCCTACCCCGGCGACGTGGTCACGCTCGTCCCGGACGGGAGCGCGGGTTTAGACCGCCGCCACGGACGGGTCTCCTCGTCGACTGGCGTTCAGGTGGGCGTGGTCGGGCTCACGCTCGACGGCTCACCAATACCGCCTGCGCGGGTCACGAACGGCGGCGTCCTGTCGACCGGGGCGCGACGCTGCGGAACGGGTTCGGCGACGACGGCGGCTGCATCCTCGGCAGGCCAACGCGACCGTCGTGGTCGGGCCGGGGAGCGTGTTCGAGGACTGCCACGCGTCCGAAACGGGGGCGCCGTCGCGTTGCTCGCGGGGTCGTCGCTGCTGTTTCGATCCGAGGCGAGGTTCGCGCGCAACAGCGCGCTCAACGGGGCGCCGCGTACTGCGAGGCGGCGAATCATCTGACATCCGCGGGATGCCTGTCGACAACGACGCCTGACGCCGGCGCCTGGTCCGTCGCCGGGTCCGGGGCCGCCCGCCGCGATCGACGGCGGGCGGTTCTGCTGAACACCGCCGGTCAGTACGGCGGGGCCGCGGCTCGACGACGCTGACCGCGTCCGCGTCCGTCGGGTGGGCGGTGTTCGGGGACAATGACGCGATGCTGCGCGCGCTCCTCTACATCCACGACCGACCTCACTGTACAACGTCGACTTCGTCGGGAATGCTCGGTGCTGGGCGCCGCGATCGTGGGAGCGGCGCGAACGTCGGAGGGCCACGAACTCAGATCACGACCGAGCACACGTTCGGCGCGCTGATCTTCTTCGACTCCGGTGTCGCTCGGGTTCTCGTACGGGTGGTGCTCTGTCGTACGACGACGTCGTGCCGTGGGCGGGCGTCCGGCCACGCTCGCCGCGCACGCCGACCGTGCTTTGCCGATCCGGGTTCGTCGACGCGCCGGCCGGCGGCGAGACGGTGAGGCCGCTGACTCCACCTTGCTGCCGTCGAGCCCCGCGAAGGCCGAGGGGACGGGTACTGGTCGTTCGACATCGGCGCGTTCGCGTGCGACGAGGAGCCCCGGGCGACGGGGTCGACGGGGACTGCGACGGGCAGGAGGACTGCTACGACGACGCCGACCTCGACGGGTTCGGCGAGGGGGTCGTCCACACGGCGGACCTGACCTGCGGTCCCCCGTCTGCCGTCGGCAGACCGCTAGGCGACGACGCGACGCGGTACCCGGGCGCGCCCGAGATCGTCGCGGACGGGGTCGACCAGGACTGCGACGGGACGGACCTGTGCTGGGTCGACGGCGACGGCGACGCGTTCGGAGGCGCGCTGCAGGCCACCGCCCTCGACTGCACCGCGGCGGGGCTCGCGCTCGTCGGCGGGACTGCGACGAGGTGCCGACGCGACCGCGGCCCCGGACTTCCCGAGACCGCGTGTGACGGCATCGACCCAGATTGCTCGCCTGACCGGAGCGGGTGCGCACCGGACGAAGATTTGGCGACGGAAGCTGGCGACGGGCCGCAGACCCTGTGCGACCCGTACGGGATCACCGACGACACCGACTGCGACGACGCCGACGCGCGCACCCCGGGCGAGCGAGACCGAGTGCGACGGGATCGACCAGGACTGCTCGGGAGCGGACCCGTCGTCGCCGGGCACGCTGATCGTCGACCACGACGGCTACGGCGACCCGTCCGCCGCCGTCACCTGCGACCCCGAGGCGGGTGACCGACGCGTCCGACTGGCGACGACGCGAACCCCGCGCGGTCCCGGCGCCGAGGACGTGCCGTGCGACGGATCGACCAGGACTGCATACCATACGCCGATCGCCGACGTCGGCTGCGCCGGCGGCCTGACCGACGATGGCGAGGACGACCCGCCGGTCGGCAAGGAGGTCGGCGCGCCTGAGGAGGGGTGTGCCACACGCCGGTAGCTGCGGTTATCGCTCTCGCCAGACGACAGCCTCGGATCTCCGGTTCTGCCGCCGGATCGGTGCCCGCCACGCGCGTGATCGTCACTTCGACGTTGCGGCGGGTCGCCGCCAGGCCCTGCGCGCTCGCGCGCACGGTCAGCACGTCATTCTTCAACGGATCGCCCGCGACCCACGCAGCGATGCACCTCTGAGCATCTGCCGGATGCATCGCCCAGCATGTCCGCCAGGCGGCCCGACGCATCAGCCGCCACGGATGGCCGTTCTCATCACGCGGCGGCGCACCCGCAGGCTCAATCGTCGCTGTCACGCCGATGTCAAAGTGCCGTTCAGCACATCGGTCCAGTTGGGCACCCTGCGAAGCTCGCTGACCGCAAGCTCGACGCCCGCGTCTGCCGCATACAACGTGTCGAGGCCATCGCGATAATTTGCGGCGATTCTCGTCTCCGTTGTCGTGATGAGCGTCAGCGCCGCGCCAAGCGGCAGTAACAGCATCATCGCCATCAGCGCGACGATGAGCGCGATCCCATCGTCACGACCCAACCGGTGCCACATGGCTGGTGGTAGCGTCCTTCCCAAAATCGGGACTGGCCGGTCCGTTGTCGCGGCCAGCAGAATCGTGGTCAACGGACTGTCGCAAGTGGTAGGACATCAGTTGATACACGCCACTAGGACCCGGGTTCCGCAGCGCCACGTGCATTTCAATCTCTTCGTCCGGCACGACACGTCCCGCCGCACTGGACGACCCGGCGTGGACGAACAGCGCGCCGGCAGGGCCGCGGAGCGACGGATCCGCGCTTTCGAGACGCAGCCGCACGTGCACGCGGCGGATGCGCAGGACGTCGCGATCAAAGAACCGGCCCGATGCATCCTTCGACCACGGCCCATCAGTCAGAATTGCCGGATCGAGCTTGATCAGCGCCGCACCATCCGCCTCAGGGTCGGCGAAGTAATCGAACGCCAGGCCGACGACGTGTTCGATGACGGGCAGATCGGTCAGACTGCCGTCGAACTGCATCAACTCGAATACGTTGGCGCGTGCATCGCTCTTCAACATGAATGCGTGCGCGTCGCCTGAGCGTCGGCCGCCAACGCCGACGAGGGCACGCCAAGAACCGAGATCGTGTCCGGCCGATAGTAGATACCTGCGGCCGCATCGTCGCGCGTCCCTCCGACACGATAGGGCCGCACGCCGCCTGCCGCCCGCAAGTCGGCCGCGAGCATGTCGAGCGCGGCTCGGAGCCGCTGGTGCATGTCGGCGACTTCTCCCTGTGCCTGGAATGTCGCGCGCGCGGGATTGATGAGCGTGAAGATCGCACCCATGACCGTGACGATCAACGCGGTGGCGACCATCATCTCGATGACGGTGAACCCTCCGTTGGACTGCCGCCCGCTCCGCGTTATCACGGCGATGTTCTCGTGCGAACCGTGACCGTTGCCGCTTCCTCGCGCGCCGTCGTCACGATCACGCGGATGACGAGGCGTGTGGGCCGGGTCTCCGAACCACGGTTCGACGAACCACCTTCGTCTGAATGCCGCGGCCGAGGAGGCGTCGATCGGGCCACCGGACCGGTCCAGAGAGTCGGCAAATTCGCCGATGTTCGCTTCGAGCACGCTCCACGGCTCCGCGCGAAGGTCCTCTAACTTCTGTGCCGCGAGCACGGTCGCGTCGGTCGTGCGTCCGGCGGCTGCGTTCGCCGAGACCGTCATTGCCAGCAGCTGGGCAAGCGACAGGATTCCCACCGCGAGAATCGCGGCGGCCACGAACACTTCGATCAGCGAAAAGCCGCGCTCAGCACGAAGGGAATCGACACGCACGCAAGCTGCTGACGCAACCCGGCTGCCGCACGGAGAGTCGTGGAATCTTCAGGAAAAAGAAAGAGCCGCGTGCCGCAGCAATTTCTGCAGCGACGCGGCCCGATCGAATGATCAGTTCGTGCTACCGCAGCCAGCCGGCGGGAGCGCCTGCCTTGCGTCCCTCTTCCTGGATATCGGCAATCGCTTTGGTGTTGTCCTGGATTTCCTTCTTGACTCGATCGAGCTCCGCGAGCGCCTTCTCGCGATCCGACCCGATCTTCGCGCGCTGTGCCGGATCGTCGCGTCCGGCGAAATCAGTGGTCAAGCGCGTTGATGCGGCTTTGCAGCGCCTCGGCAAACGTCGTAGCCCGATCAGAGCGCCGTGCGCGCCTGGGTCAGATCGATCCTTCCAATACGCCTCGTCCTTCTTGGCAGCGTCAGCGGCCGGTGCCTGCGCGCCGGATGCGGCCGGAGCTGGTGTCGCGGGGCGTGGGCGACGCGTCGGTCGCTGGTGCCGGCGGCGGCTCGCCCTCTGCGTGCAGACTCTCGTTGGTGTACACCTTCCCGGGCGTCTTCACCGTTTTGCGGCGCGCCTCTTCTTTCTTCGGCGATATCACCGAGGGCCTGGGCAGAAGCGGACGCGGCGCTCGTCACGAGCGCGACAACAGCGGCCGCGACCACAGCTTTGATGGTCATATCTTGCATTCTCCGGGCACACCGAAAGGCCGTCAAGAACCGGCAGGCCGCCGGCGCGGTCGTGGCAGGCTCGAGTTCGGCGAGGTGTGCTTTCACCTTTTCGGCGTCAGGCGCCTGCGGCTCCAGTTCGAGGTAGCGGCGGTACGCCTCGGCAGCGTCGCGCGGCCGCTTCGCGGCCTCGAGCGCCAAATCCGCATGACAGCTGGAAGTCGGGCTGCCCCGGCGCGAGCTGAATCGCTCGCTCGTAGGCCGCGATCGCCGCGTTGGTATCCCCGCTTGCCTGCAGCGCTTTTGCACAGGGTTGTACTGCGTCGCGTAGTCGTCCGGGAACAATCTCGCCGCGACGCGTATGCCGTCGACTGCCGGCGCCCACTGCTGCAGCTGCGCGTATGCGCGAGCGCGATTGAACTGGTAGGCCCAGGAATCGGGTTCGGCTCGCACGGCCCGATCGAAATATGGCAGCGCCTCCTGCGCACGACCCAAGCGCACCAGGATCTGTCCCAGATCATTCAACGCGCGCGCATCGTCGGGGTTGGCGGCGACGGCCGCCTGAAGGCGTTGCAAGCGCCGACTCGAGGTTGCCCGATTCGTATGCCTTTTCTCCGGCGAGGAGGTCTGATGCCGACGCGACCACTGGATCCGGCGAGTTGTGCGGCGAGTCAGACACGTCGGCCGTCGATTGACCAGCGGCGCGTGTTGACGGTGCCGCTGCCCGTGCAGGGACCTGGACCGCGCGGTTCGAGGCGCGACCCAGCAACATGATGCTGAACCCGCCGACCGCAAGGCATCCCGCCGCGATGCCAATCGTCACCCACGGTTTGCGCGCCTGCGGAGGCGCTTTATCAGTCTTCGCGCGGGCAACCAGCGGCTCGCCGCATCGCAGGCATTTGAGACGATCGCCTGAACCTTCGCGCCGCATGCGGCGCAGATCACGGCTCCGGTCACTACCTGACCTCGCGCCACGACAGCATGCGGACGCCAACCTGGCCGACGCCGTTGTTGTAGTCGTTGGCGTCGCCGAACATTTCCGACCTTGGTGCCAGCTGCGAAGACCAGATGCTGATCGACGACGAACGGCGCCGTCGCGCGTGCGCCCGCGAACCGTCTTCACTTTCACCGAGAGTCGTCGTTCTTGATGGTGTCGTCGCCGGTGGTGTCATACGCCGCGCCGCCGATATAGGTCAACGCGTAGAGGTTCGCGTCCGGCAGGATGCACGGCGTCGATCGACTTGAACGTCGTCGTCGTGAAGAACACGATGTCGCCCGCGACGGCCGGGAATGCGGTGACCTTTTCCTCGTTGGCCGTCGAGTTCGCGACGGCCGTCAACGAGTAGGCAAAGCTCTGGACGCCCGTGGTCCCATCATCCAGAAAGCCGATCAGCTGATAGAGCCTGGTTCACGCCGTTGGACGACAGCAGGTCGCTTCCAGTGCCGAAGAAGATGTACCGCTGCGTGCCTCCGACGGTCACGCTCGCCATCGACGAGAAAACCGGCTGCGCCGCGCCGGCCTTTTTCGGGCTGCCGTGACCGCCGACGAGACTGGCGTTGAACAGGTTGATCGGGTCCCCGAAAGGCCGGGGTTTCCAGAAACGTCCGCGGTGATGTTGAATCGCCAGATGCGCCCGTCGAGGTCGCCGATGTACGTCTTGTTGATGAAGCGCGAGTCCGGCGGCCCCGTCGCCACGGGGTCGGCCTGGAGGGCGTTCTTCATGATCTGGCAGTTGAATACCGATACCGACGCGCAGTCGTCCACGGTCTCCGCGACGCCGTCGCTGCCGATGTCCTTGCTTGCGTCGACCAGGCCCGGTCTTCGCGTCGAGCATATAAGCGTCGTCCCGGCGATCACGTCGCCGCGATTGGCGGCGTGCTGCTGGAAAGTACGGCAGGAAGCCGGAGCCGACGATGACCGTGAACTTGCCGCTCGAATTCAGGACCTGGCCGACTGCCGGATCCGACCATGATTGCCCCGGCGCTCTTCTCGGCGGTCGTCGCCGTGCTGCTGATGTCGCCCACACATCGCCGGACGATGGCGCCGAGCTTGTCGTGTTGCCCTGGGCGGTCACCGTCGGCACCGTGAGGTGGATCGTATGGTCGAACTTAGTCGTGCGCGGGAAGCTCCACTGGGCGACTTGCCTCGCCGGATCTGAAAATGCGTGAGGCTTGGACCGATGGTGTTGTCGGTCGGTGACGCAGTCGCACTCATACTCGGAAGCGTCACATCGAACGTCTGGTAGAACGTGCCGCCAGGCCCTTCGCCGACGATCAGATACGTCTTCCAGGCACCGTCGATCTTCACGTCGGCAATCTTCGGCGATCCGTCCATCAGGTAATCGAACTTACCGACCGGCTGTCCGTCGAGCAGCACGTGAAGCTTCGGCAGCAGGTTGAACGGGATGAACGCCCAGACCTCGACGCCGAGGCGCGCATCGATCGCGTGGAGCATGCCGTCGTTCGCGCAGATCCAGACGATGCTGCGGCGATCCTTGTTGGCCGTGACAAATGCCGGGATAGTCGCCATCCGGCGGCGGGTCGAGCGACGGCGGATCCATGATGGCCGGCGTCGGACGACACGATCGCGCCGCAGTGGCATCCGCTCGAATTGTGCTTGGATCAGGCCTGCCGCATCGAAACCTGCAGGCGCGGCGGCCGCGCCAGCTCAATTACGGCGCCAGCGTGCTCGCCTGATCGCTTGTAAACCGAAACGACTGATCCCATCCGGCAAGCGACGTATAGATGTTTCTCGCGCTGGCGCACAGCGACGAGCATGGTCCGCTGCCGTCGTCCCTGGCGCGCATCCCACCCAGAGGCGAGTGCCATCCTGCGAGAATTTGTAACCAGACGTCTTCGTCGCATCCGCCACCGGCTTGTACATGCGGAACGCCCGCAAGCGTCCTTCGAAACCAGGCACCGAGAACCCGCTCGTGACCATCACGTTGGTCCGCTGCGGAATGGTGTTGCCTTCCTTGTCGACCACGGTCGTATTCGACAGCGAGACGCCGTCGATGTCGAGCGCGCCGGCGAGATTCACCGTTCCGATGATGGGGCTCGTGACCTGGAACTCGCTTTCGGGCCCGTATGGCAGGCTGGCGGTGGGCGCCGTGTTGAATTCCGCGTAGCGCTCGAAGCGCATCCTGCACCGCGACGTTGACGGCCTTGACGAATTCAGGCACCGCCGTGCCGGCTGCAACGGCATCGATGTTCGCCTTGGTGATCTGAACGAACTTGCCTCCGCTGTTGGTCGCGATCAGCTGCAGGTTCGCAACGTCCACGGCCGGCGGGCTACGGCGATGACTGTAACTGGGACCCGGCGTCCGATACGTTCAGGAAATTGGTGCCCTTCGCGGCTGTCGTCGCCGCGGTCGCTGCGGCGACGGTCGTCCCTTCGCCGCCAGCCACGATGAGCACGACGACGGTATTGCGGCACGACGTGTCCGCTGCGATCAGACGTGTCGCCTCAGTCTTCGCATCGTCGAGCATCAATCCAACCGGCGCGTCGGTCTGCGTCACTCGTGGTGTTGGCCGCCGGGATCAGGCCATCCGGCAACTTTCAGCCGCTGCGGAGGTCGAGCTGTCGCGTCCTCACGGTCGGCAGCTCCAGCGGCTGCCGAATCTTCCGACACGCGACGTGGAATCGCCGTTGCGATGCCGCCGCGCGCCGTTGTTTCCGGTGACTGTCGTCTTCATGTAGTACCAGACACCGTTGTGCCTGGCCGGTATCGTCATTCGCTTGCTGCAGTCGCGCCCGCAACCGTCGTCGCCGAGATTTTGGCGGCGTCGTTGGCCAGCTTGTTCGTTGGGCGCCGTGCCCCACGTACGGCGGCGGTCTGGCGCATCTTCAACAACCCGAACCGCGCGACGTTCGAGTTCTCGTCGATGGCCTGCGTGAGCGCGCGCCGGGTGACCATGAACCGGGTCTTCTCGTAAAAGGTGCTGTAGCCTGAGGCGAGGTTGCCCGACGGCCGTAATCGAGTCTGCGGCAAAGTCGGAGGTCGTCGCACGCCGCCACTGGTTGACGGCTGCCGTGTAGTGTTCGATTCACGAACTTCCGGTAATACGGCGCGTTGTTCTGGTTCGCGATGTTGACGCCCTGCACGAGGCCGAGCGCCGTCTGCCACGCCAAGTCGCTGCCGCTGGTTGCTCCACGGTATCTGGTTCGGGTCGTAGCAAGTCCCGTCGGCGTCCTGCAGCATGGTGTTGCGGACGATCGACGTCGAAGATGATGTTCGGCGTGCAGCGCTTCAGAAAGAGCAGCGGATCGAGCTGCGCGGACGCTTTCGGCGTCACGAGCGCGAGCACGCGCCGCTGCCAGCATTGCGCAGAGGCCCGCGCGTCCGACGCGCGAACGCCGCGCGGCGCGGCAGTTCCTGTTGATCATTCGTCATGCTCATTGGATGGTTCCAGTCGTGAGTGACAGCTCTTTCTGCGTGAGCGCCTTGCCGGGCGTTTGCACGGCGGCCTTGCGGGCGCGCCGGTTCTGCTCGTCCTGGCCGCGCTGGCCGGTGTAGCCGCGCTCGATTTCGGTCGTGTCGGTGCGCGCCATCGTCGCCTCGATCACGCGCTTGGCGCCGAACGGACCGTAGGCCTCCGCGTGCATCGCCATGACGCCCTTGCCCGGATTGGCGGTGCACGTCGGATCACCGCTGCAGTTCTGTCCGGTGTCACCATCTTTCAACGGATTGTTGTCGGTCTCCGACGGATCGTCGGCAACCCAGACGATGACGTAATCGCGAGAATTGATCGTGTCCGTCGGCAGCATCGCGGTGATCGGCCCGTAGCGCGTAGAGCTTCCAGTGCGGGTTGTTCATGCCCCACGGCCGCTCGTCGGTGCTCACGTTGCTAATCAGCGTCGCCGCAGCTGTCGACCTTGCCGCAATCCAGCATGTTGGTCGCCTTGTCGAGATCGATCGTCGTGCCGTCGGGCAGATGCGCGCGTGCCGGTCGGGGCTCCGTCGATAAACGCGGATCGCGCAGTACCGGTCAGGATGTCGTTCCAGTCGGGGACCGTCAGAATGTCGTCCATCACGCGCTCGACGGCGGCGTCCGCCGCATAAAGCGCTTCGGTGCCCTCGCGGTAGTTCGCGGAAATCTGGGTTTCCGTCGTCGTGGTCAGCACCAGCGCAATGCCGAGCGCCATCATGAGCATCATCGCCATGAGCGCGACGATGAGCGCGATGCCATCCTCGTCGAGCGAAGCCGGCGTGACAACGGACGCCGACGTGTTGTTGGATGCCATGCGATTACCGTCCAAGCGTCATGTTGCGTGGCGTGACGGAAAACTTGATTTCCTGGTCGGGCACTATCTTCTTCGAGTCGGTCGCCGTGCCGCCGCGAAGGAACAATGAGCTCGTGGGACCACGCAACGATTCGAGAGCCGACTGCACCCGCAAGGTGACCTCGACCCGGCGAATACGTAGCAGGTCGGCGTCATATCGAGTTGCTGGACGTTTCGTCAGGGCACCACGGACCGTCAGTCAGCATCGCCTGGGTCAACTCGACCTGGCCGGATCCCCGCGAGTGTCGGCAGCCGCGGGACTCCGTGCCCCGTTCACGACCTTGAACGCACAGTTCTCGCCTGACGGATACGTCGTCTTCGCCGGTGTTCCGAGGCACGGCGGCTTCGGGCCATATGTCGTGTACGCGCCCTTCGGTGGCGTCTCGCACGGCGACTTGTTCGCCAGCAGCATCGGGGGCTGAGGGTCGCCGAAGTACGCGAAGTTCAACTTGACGACGTTGTCGACGACGGGCACATCGGCCTGTGAATCGTTCGTGCCGTCGTAATGCATCAATTGGTACGTGTTCGTGTTGGTGTCGGTCTTGAGGTAATACGTGTGCGCCGCGACCTCCGTGATGACAGCCTGGCCCGAGTCATAGGCGGAGGACAGCTTGTCGGTGTGCTGCAGGTGCAGCGCTTCGTCCTGGACGTTGGTCAGCGTTGTCGTATCCCAGCTGCCGTCGACGTCGTAGATCAGGGCGCGCATTGGCGGGTCGCTATGGAATCCGCAGAGCTGCGTATGCTTGTCGATGCCGCAGTTCAACTGCGGTTGGACCACCAGCTCCTGACTGTTGCCGTTGCCGAGATCCTTGACGACGCCTGCCTGCGCAGCGGTCGGCGGCACGTAGATCAGGCTGATGGTGTCGGACCGATAGAACACGTTCGCAGCGGATCGGGATTCAGGTCGCCGACGCGACACGGCATGATGGGCGAAAAATAGTTGTAGAGCGCACCCGCCGACGTTCCCATGTACGTGCCGGCGCCGGCCATGATGAGGTCCTTCGTCAGCATGTCCGCGCCCACGCGCATGCGCTGCTGCATATCCGACACTTCCGGCTGCGCCTTGTAGGTCCCCTGCGTCGGATTCATCAGCGTGAAGACGGCACCCGTCACGGTCATCATGATCCCGGTGGCGATCAGCATTTCCATGATGGTGAAACCGTGGGTCGAGCGGCGTGCACCCATTACTGCGCCTTCCTTGTTCTTGACTGCGATCATCCGCGCCTCGTCGGGCAGGCGGCCGACCGAACCCTGATTGGCCGCGCCCCGCGGACGGTGGCGCGTCACGAGCACCTGAACAACGAGCGTGTTGTTCGGGTTGGTCGGCAGCGGGGTGATCGACCACCGGCGGATATAGATCGCGTTGTCGGGCGGATTCTCTCCGGTCCCCAGCTTGTTGCCGTATGCGTCAACGTAGTCGACGAAGCCCCGGGGTGTTCTCCTGTAAAGAGGCCGAGGACGAAGGAGAGAGCCCCTTGCCTCCGGTCGGCGTTTGCGGCGACACGGTCGTGTTCGTCGTCGTATCGCTGAGAGCGAGACCCTGCGTATCGAATCCCCAGGCCAGTGCGCGCAGCTCCTCGATCTTCTGCTCCGCCAAGCACCGATGCGTAGGTCGTGTTTCGCGACGCCATGTTCGTCTGCGTCGACAGCGCGAACAGCTGCGCCAGCGTCACGATCGCGGTCGCCAGCAGGCCCGTCGCGACCATGACCTCGACGAGCGAGAAGCCCGATTCCCTATTGAACGAGTTCGATTTTGCCAAGGCCGTTCACCCGTATTGTTTTGACCGATTCGCCCCTCGTCACCGTGATCGCCGTTCCCGTCACGGGCACCTGCGTGGTGTCGGTGTAATGCACCGTACCGTTGGGCCAGAATTCGAGCGTGGAAGTCGTGCCGAACGAGACCGTCGCCGGAAGCTTGCGAACCGGTCCGTCGTGATTCGGCCGGGTCGTCGGATCGGTGTCGTTCGCAGGAAACCTCCATTTCGTCTCCGCTGCAGCGGTCCGCTCGCGTTGTCGTTCGTATCCTGATTCTTGGGTGTCCCAATCAGCTCGACGCGGCGGTACTCGGCCGGTCGCCGGGCAGTTGAAGCGCACGCGAATTTGACGATTCGAGCTGACTGCGATCGTCCGGGCCGTATTCAGCTCGACCTCGACGTCGCGCTGCCCCTGACCGAGCTTCATCCCGTCCGAGAGGTTGACGAGCGAGGGCACGGCCATCGCCATGACAATGGACATCACGGTGATCGTCACGATCATGTCGATCAGCGTGAAGCCGGCGTGTGACTGCGTGTTGGACATCGTCATTTTCGTGTTTTGTCGTGATGCGAAAACCGTTCGACTCCTGTTCGGGCAACGGCGCTGCCATGAAAAGGAAGGCACCCGTAATGACGGCGCAAGTGCCAGTGCTACGTATGAGTTGCAGGGCCGTGCGGTGAGTGGTGTTGGAGGGCCTCCGGAGGAGGCAGTGTGCTTATTTGGGACCCAAAATCACGGTCCTGAGATCCATGTCGGGCCTCGGCCCTAACTACGATGCGGCCAGGCGGAATGTGAGTTCGACGCTGGCACCCCCGCCGGACCGGTGCCGATGCCAACCCGCCCGCCATGGGTCACCACAATCTTCTGGACGATGGCGAGTCCGAGGCCGGTCCCTCGCGAACGCATCGTGAAGAACGGACGAAAGACCTTTTCGCGGTCGGAAACCGGAATCCCTGGGCCGTTGTCCTCGACCATCACACGACACGTTCGATGGGCCGGATCGAGGCTGTCCACGGACGACGATGACCGGTGCCCGGCCGGCCGCCTCGCAGGCCTCGGCTGCGTTTCGCAGCAGGTTCGTGAAGACCTGCCGGAGGAGCACGTCGATCGCCATCGATCGCGGCGAACTCGCCGGTGGTCGTGACGGTCGTGCCGGTTGGCAGCTCGTGCTGGATGTCGTCCGCTGCCCGGCGCGCCACGCGCCTCGAGGTCCACGGGTCCAACTGAGAGCGGCTGCGGACGCGCAAAGTTCAGGAAATTGGTGACCACGGAGCCGAGCGCTTCCGCTTCCTGCCGGATGCCCTCGACGTAGGGCCGGTATTGCGCAGGTAGAGCAGCCGGATCAAGAAGACGGCTGTATCCATGGATCGTCGCCAGACCGTTGCGGAATTCGTGGGCGATGCCCGCGGTGAGTTCGCCAAGCCTCGCAAGCGTCTCTTTAAGGCGTAGTTGTTCCTCGAGCTCCACGACGTTGGTCAGATCTGAAAACAGGCAGATGGCGCCCCTCGTAGCTTCCCGTGGTCTCGAGCGGCGACACCGTGACGCCGAAATGTGTCGCCGTCATCGAGGCGGGCATCTCAACGGAACGACGGACAATCGGCTCGCCCGTGGTGAGACATTCGGATATGACCGCCGCCAGCGGCGGAGCCGCGGCAAGCACCTCGAGATAATGCGCGTCCGAGCGTTCGGTGCTCAGCTCGAGAAGCCGGTGCCCTGCGGGATTGAGCACCTCGACGAGCCCGGCGCCATCGACGAGAAGGAGTCCTGCGGTCAGGCTATCCACGATCTGTCCGCGCAACTGGTCGGACGCAGCGGCGCGGGCGCTCGTCGCCTGCTCCTGTGCCTTGAGTTTCGCGACCGCCTCCTGCAGCGCGGCAGACAGCAGCGCGGTGTCCGCGCTGTTCCCGCGCAGGTGGCGCCGCGTGTCGCGCGCGCCGGCGACGATGCGCAGAACCGCGAACGTGAGCACCCCCACGAGCATGGCGATGGTGGCAGTAAGGCCGATGAGCATGTAACCGAACTGCGTCATGACACCAGACCCGCCCACGACAGATACGCGTGCTGCGCCTGCTGATAGAGGCGCAGCACCGGCCCTTCGGCATACGCACAGATAAGCGCCGCCACGGCGATGAATGTCCCGAACGCAATCCGCGTCCCCAGGCCGCGTCGCGAGACAAGCAGCGAGCCGCCACCGATGACGATGCCCAGCACGCACGCGAAAATCAGCGTCAGTCCGACAAGCGGCCAGCCGAGAAACGCGCCGACCATCGCGAGCATCTTGAAATCGCCCATGCCCATGCCCTCGCGGCCGCGGATGCGCAGATAGGCCTCGGCGACGAGAAACGGAAACAGGCCGCCGACCAGCAGGCCTGTCAACGAACTTCGCCAGCCGGGCGGCAGGAAGAGGCTCAAGACGAATCCGACCACGATTCCGGGGAGCGTGATCTCGTTCGGCAGGATCTGATGTTCGAGATCGATCGCGAAGAGCACGATCATCGCGCACGCAAACAGCAGGCGGACCGGGAGCAGCGGCGTCCAGCCGAAGGCGAAATAGCCGGCGAGGAACAGCGCGCCCGTCGTCGCTTCGACGATCGGATACCGCATGCGAGATGCGCGAGCGGCACGTGCGGCAGCGGCCGCGCAGCGCCAGCCAGCTGAGAAGCGGCACGTTCTCGTACCAGCGAAGGGAACGTTCGCACGTCGTACAGTGCGAGGCCGGCCAGGCAACCGACTCGTCGCGCGGCAGCCGGTAGATGACGACGTTCAGAAAACTGCCGACGACAAGTCCGGTCGCGCATCAGGAACGTGATGGCGACGACGTCAGCGGTCACGCTGGGGAACCGGTGCCGCGGTTGTCCGGCTGGGTGCATCCGGCGCCGGCAGCGGATTGAGCGGCGATGAGTCGGGGCCAAGCGTCACCTTGCCGGTGAGCGGATCGAGCTCGTAGCGGACGCCGACGCGGATCAGCCGGGATGCCGCGCAGGATGCCGGCGCGTGCGAGATCCGCCCACGAGTCCGGCAGGCGTCCGGTGCGCGCGCGAAACACCTGGACCGCGCGTTCGAGCGCGTCGATCTGATCCATCGCGTCGAGCTGTGCGAAGCCTGAACCGCGCCTGATCCCTGAGCCAGTCGGCGTCGGCACTATTGCGGATCTCGGTCCAGAGGGTGCGCGAACTCTGCCGATTGCCGCCTTCGGCGAGCGTGACCGCCGCTAGCGGCCTGACCCAGTTCGGCGCGCCGGGCATATCGGCGGCGCGCGTGAACCAGCTCGCCGCCATCGAGTAATCGTGGATCCACCAGTAATAGACGAACCCGATATCCTCGGCGTAATGCCAGTTCTGCGGCTGCGCGCGCAGTCCCTTCTGCAGCAGCGCGATTGCCTGGTCCGGCCTGCCGGCCCCGCCCGGCTGGTCCTCGGCAAGAAAGATTGCGCCGAAGCGATACGCAATAGTGAAATGCGGATCGAGGGACGTCGTCAGATCGAGGAGCAGGATACAGCAAGTCGTATTGCTTCTGCGCGCCGACCGTCAGCTTGGTGCCGCCGTAGTGCTGGACCGCGCGAATCCAGTAGGCGTCCGCGAGAAGCGCGTCATACGACAACGCGGCGCGCTTCAGAAATTCGGGAGAGCGCACATAGAGCAGATTGCCGGTGACATCGGCGGGCAGCCCGAGCGGCTGCCGCGCGCGCCTGCATCGCCTGCAGGCCGATGACGGCGGCAGAAGAGAAGGACAAGCGCCGCGAGCGTTGTTCGTGATATCGGCGGCATGCGCTACTTGAAATCGCGGCGCGAGAAAATGGTGACCGCGGCAACGAGAAGCAGGGCGAGGTACGTCAATCCGTACAGGATCGTCAGTCCAACATAGCCGAGCGACACCGCCTGTCCGTGGACGACCTGTGCCTTGATGTCGAAGGCCGCAAAATTCGGCAGCACGTAATAGAGCGCGCGCTCCAACCCACGCGGCCGTGGGGGACCGCACGACCGCGCCGAAGTTGCGCAGGTCATCATTGAAATGACCGATCACCCAGAGTCCCGCGGTCAGCATCGCCGAGAGGAACGGGCTCGAGAACGTCGAGAAGAACAGCGCGATCGCGGTGACGAGCATCAGCTCCATCATGATCAGGACGATCGCCTTCAGCATCGCCGGATCGGTCGGAGGCGCGGGTGACGACCATGACCGCGGCGCGGTCTCCAGCCCATCCCATGTAGGCGAGGACCGCATACAGCGCGATCGTCATCACGACCACGTTGATCGCGAGGGTCAGCACGAGGCCGCAGTATTTCCCGAGCACGAGCTCGCCGCGGCGCATCGGCTTGGACAGCAGCGCGTAGATGCTGCGCTTCTCCACTTCCTTCCAGACCAGGTCCGATACCGATGAAGATCGCGATCAGCAGTCCGAAGGTCGAGATCGATGCCAGCCCGAGGTCCTTGATGATCTTGAGGTCCTGGCCTGCAGTCAGCTGGCCGAGCAGTATGAGGTGGAGATCAGGAGCACCGCGAACACGACCAGGTTGTAAAGAACCTTGTCGCGCACCGACTCCTTGAACACGTTCACGGCAATCAGTCGCACCGTCCTCACAGGCTCTCCATTCCGCGCGCCTGCGGCGCCGCGCTCACCTGCCGCACGAAGACGTCCTCGAGCGTGTCGCGGAGCGGATTGAGGCTCACGAGGTGCGCCCCTCCGTCAGCAGGCTGCCCAGGATTTGCTCGGGCGGCGGCGCCAGCGGCAGTTCCAGTGCGTATCGCGATTCGCCGAGCGGCGTCGCGCCCAGGACATGACCGAGAGCCTGCGCGTTCCTGAGCGCGCTCCTCGGTGAGGTCGTTGACCACGAGCTCCCACCCGCGTGCCTGGAATGCGAGGATGTCGCTGAGACGTCCCGCGGTCACGAGACGGCCGTTCGCGAGGATCGCCACGCGGCTGCAGAGGGCCTCGGCATCCGCAAGCACGTGAGAGCTGAAGAAGACGGTGCACCCGCGATCGCGCAGCCCGAGAATCAGCTGCCGGATCTCCCGTCGTCCCGAGCGGATCGAGCCCCGACATCGGCTCGTCGAGAAAGCACGATTTCAGGATCGTTGATGAGCGCCTGCGCGATCCCGACGCGCTGCAGCATCCCTTTCGAGAATTTGCGAAGCTGAAGCCGCCGCTCGGCGCCGATCCCCACCTCGTCGAGGAGCGCCGCGGCACGTTTACGCCCATCCGGCCGGCGCGTAGCCGAAGAGCGCCGCGAAGTACTCGAGCAGCTCCTGCGCGGTGAGATAGTCGTAGAAGTAGGGCTGTTCGGGAAGGTAGCCGAGCCGCCGCTTGACGCCGACATCGCCGACCGGCTTGCCCGAGGATCTCGGCGCGCCCGGATGTCGGAAAAATGAGCTGCATCAGCAGCTTGAGTGTCGTCGTCTTGCCGGCGCCGTTCGGCCCGAGAAACCCGAACACCTCGCCCTGGCCGACCTCGAGCGTCAGCGCATCGAGGCGCGACGGTAGGGCCGCGGACGCCAGAACCCAACCTTATAGTGTTTGGTGAGAGATTCGGTTCTGATCGCGTCCATTCATGAAGTCGCGCCGGCTTTCTTGAGCTCGTGTTCGATCACGGCTTCGAAGAAGACCGGCCGGAATCCACCGTTGATCTTGATGCCGTTGATGAAGAACGTCGGTGTCGCCTGCACGTCGAGCTGCCGGCCCAGCGCCGCGTCCGCTTTCACCTGCTCGAGCACTTTCGGGTACTGCGCGTCGAAGTCGGTCACCTGCGCGACCTGAGCGGACCGCACCCTTGACCCACGTCGGCGTCATCTTCTCCTGGTTGGAGAAAAGGCACTCCTCCATCTCGGGCCCCTTGCCCTTCGCCTTCGCCATGCGCACGGCGGCCGCCGCCTCGCACGCCGCGGCGTGAATGCCGCCGCCGCGTTGCACTCGGAATCGAGCGGAAAGTCCATCGTCACGAACCGTACGCTTGGGATCGTTCTGGTATTTCGCGAGGATGCCTTTGTATTCCATGTACGTCTGGCGGCACGACGGGCATTCGTAGTCGTTGAACTTGACGATGAGCACCTGCGCGCCGTTGGCCGGCACCGGCACGTTGACGCGCGGCTGCGCGTCGATCCAGCGGTTGAACTCCGCGAGCTGATCGGGCTCAATCGTTTCGGTCGGCGGTGTGTAGATCTCGCCAGCGGCCGTGACGGTTTGCTCCGCGGCCCGCGGGAAGAACGCGAGCAGCGACACGGACCCGGCGATGAAGATGAGCGCCAGCGCCGCCGAGACAGGGGCCTTCACAATCGATTTCAGATCGCGCCCCAGATGCGACGGCAGCGAGCCGAGCGCCGCCGCGGCTCCGCCGGACACGATGAAGACGCCGATGACGCCGACGTACATCGTCAGGCAGAGCGGACACACCTTGCCGATGATGAAGAACGACGCATACCCCAGATACAGCACCGCGGACAGTCCTACCGTCGCGAGCACGAAGATGTACCCGGCGGCGGTCGACGCATCCGGATCGGCGCGCCGCATGCCGCGAGCGGCAATCAGCGAGCACCAGCGCCGACCAGACCACACCGCCCGCCGCGACAGGGATGCCCCGCACGGTCGCGTAAGCGACTCTCGAGGACCGCCTCGCAGCTGACGCTCTCGTTGATGTCGCAGAAGCTTGTAGGTCGGATCCTTGATGATCCGGTAGTGGACATACAGCGCGGCGAGGATGCGCCCAGCGCGAGAAGCGCGAGCGCCACGATGAGGGGGCGGGCGAACTTGGTCATGCGGTGAGCCTCGCGGGCATCCTACAGAACAACGTCCTGAAACACAAGAGAGTGCCCGTTTTCGGGCACCTCCTCGTGTGTGGTCTTTCGCGTGCGTGTCGTTACTGAATCGGCGTGCCGCCCGTTTCCGGTGGGGCCGCGCCTGTCTGGTCGAAGTAGAATCGTGCCGGCCGCCGCCGTCGAGAACGCGCGCTGGCCGGTGCTGCGCAACCTGGAGCGGCACCGCCGTCGCCGTAGTACTCCGTGCGGCTCATCGTGCCGCTTGCAGTCCGAAGGCAACGTTGTTGCGGCATATTGGCGCTGTCGCCCAGCGTCATCGTGATAACCGCTCTTGGTCGAAGGATCCGACGCGAGGTCAGGCGAGATGAAGCCCTCCGTGCCGCCCGAGCAGGCGCAGCGCGAGCGTCGCGAGCAGGATGGCGTAACCGCCCTGTCCGGCCGCCGACGAGTAGCTCGCCTCGGCGCTGTTGATGGCGCGGCAGCGAGCCGATGGCCGACGCCTCGTTACCCGACATGCGGGCGCGGAGCAGACCGGGCACCGCGATCGCCGCGATGATGCCGATAATCGGCCACGACGATCAGCAGCTCGATGAGGGTGAAGCCCTCGTTCTTCTGAATCTTCTTCACGAGTAATCTCCTTGAGTGCGCTCGGGCCGGAAGGGCCCGCGGTTGCTACCGTTTCGCCGTTCCGTTACGGCGCTCTCAGTGAACGCCCGACCGAGTAGCGCAACCTGCAGCAAGTGCCAAGCCCAGCAACACTTCAAAATATCTTGTAAGTCTTTACAGGAAAGCTACTTACTTCTGGCAGTCCTAACGACCACTTTAGCGGCTCTGACAAAAGCTGTCAATAACTGCAAGCCACGATTTGTCGCGATGCCGAGATTGTCAACGCCCGTCCGGCGAGCGGCTGCACGCTATCGCGCAACCTCCGATGTCGGAGGACCGAATCTGGCTCCGGCGGAGGAACGGCTGCGGCGAGCGTCGGCTACCAGCGCGCGCAGCTGCACTGCGGATCATCGAAGGTTGAACTTCTTCGCGTAGTGCCCGGAACGATCGAAAGCTCATCCCAAGCATTTCGGCGGCTTTCACCTGGACGCCGCCGGCGCGCTCGAGCGCCAACGCAATGTAATGGCGATACAAGTCCTCGCCGCGCGCCTCGAGGTCGAACCCCTTCACCGAGGTCGGGGAGCGGGCGGGATGTCCAGCGACATCGTGGATGAGGCCCCGGCTTCCGCGACGGGTCTGTCCGAGGCCGGCGCGTATCTGCGCCGGAGCGACTCCTGGCAACACCGTTGGCGACCGCTCGAGCGCAACCGCGCGCTCGATGACGTTCTCCAGTTCGCGGACGTTTCAGGCCACCCGTATGCCTGCAGCAAGCGCGATCGCTTCGTTCGAAATGCTGCGCACCGGCCTATCCATCTCGTTCGGGTATACTCGGCAGGAAATGCTCCGCCAGCAGCGGAATGTCCTCGCGCCGGTCGCGCAAGCGGCGGCGGCAGCCGCATCGAATCACGTTGACGCGATAGAACGTGATCCTCGCGGAATTTTCCTTCCGCAACCATCTTGTCGAGGTCTGGTTCGTCGCAGCCACGGACGCGGATGTCATGCCGCATTCTTCCGGTGCCGCCGAGGCGGCGGAAGCGTCGATCCCGGAGACTACGCAGCCACCCGCGTCACCCGCCATCTGCGATCTCGTCGAGAACGTCGAGAAGATCGGCGCCTTCCATCCATCGGCCCTTTCTTATTCGTGTCGGCGCCCGTGAAGCGCCCGCGCATGCTGGCCGAACAGCTCGGACTCGAGGGAGCGTTCCGGCACTCGCCTGCAATTCAACGCACACGAACGGATGTTCGCGGCGCAGCAATATGTAGTGAATCGCGCGCGCGACCAGGTCTTTCCCGTGCCCGACTCTCCGGTGATCAGGATGGTGCTGTTCGTCTGCACACCGTTGTTTCCACCATCCGGAATCACGTCGAGCATCAGCTCGCTGCGCCCGATGATGTTCGAGAACTCATGCGCGGGTCTCCAGCTCGCGCTTCAGCAGCACGTTCTCCTGCTTGAGCCGGTGGGTCTCGAGATGCTGGCGGATCTTCAGCCAGAGCTCGTCCATGCTGAACGGCTTCGTGAAATAGTCGACAGCGCCGAGGCGCATCGCCTCGACGGCGGTGCTCGTCGAGGCGTACGCCGTCATCATGAAGCGCGACGATGTTCTCGGTTGATCTCCTTCGCCGCGCGGAGCACCTCGACGCCGGTGACGTCCGGCATCTTGATGTCCGACAGCAGCAGGTCGCATGGTCGTCGTTGCGCAGCTGCTCGATGGCGTCGCGGCCGTTTTCCGCGACCAGCACATCGTAGCCGTCGCGCCGCAGCACGATGCGCAGCATCTCGCTCATCGACGGTTCGTCGTCGACCACGAGGATGCGCACCTTCGGCGGTGCGTCGCCCGCCGGCGCATCGGGCGCGGCAGCCTTCTGCGGCATCGAGGAGACAGCTCATACCGGCGCGCCGTCCCGAACCGCGACCGGCGGCGCACCGCGTCGATCGCTCCCGATGGATCGCATCGGCAGCCGGACGCGGACCGTCGTGCCGGTGCCGACCGTCGACGAGACCTGAATGGATCCGTTGTAGTCCGTCACGATCCGGTGGACGATGGCCAGGCCGAGCCCCGTGCCCTTTTCGAACGAGCTCGTGGAACGGCTGGAAGAGGCTGTCGAGTTCGGCTGGCGGAATGCCGCAGCCTTCGTCCTTGATCGTGATGTCCAGCTCTTCCTGGCCGCCGCCAGCTCCGCTCTTCGCCGACAGCAGGAGACGGCCGCCGGAAGGCATCGCGCGCAGACCGTTGGTGGCGAGGTTCCAGAGGATCTGGCGGATCTGGTTCTCGTCCGCCTCGAACCAAACCGGATCGGCAGGCAGGTCCACTTCGACCAGGTGATCCTCGCGCACATCCGCGCTGTTGCGCAGCAGCGTCGCGGTGTCCTGCAGACCCGGCGAATGTCGAGGCGCGCCAGCGCGAGGCGCTGCGGGCGCGCGTAGGCGAGAAACGACTCGATCGTGTCGTTGAGCCGCTCGGATTCGCGAAGCACGATGTCCATCAACTGGGCCTGCTCGTCGCTGAGCGGAAGCTCCTGCCGAAGCACCTGGATCGATCCCGACATCGAGGCAAGCGGGTTGCGGATTTCGTGGGCGATGCCCGCGGCCATCTCGCCGACCGCCGCGAGCCGCTGCTGCATGCGCGCGCCGCGCTCGAGCCGCCTGACGTCGGTTACGTCCTGGAACGTGAAGAGATACCCGCTGCGGCCATCAGGCAGCGAGAGCGTCGTGGCCGTCAGGCCGATGTCCAGCACACGGCCATCGGGCGCGCGGTACTGATGATCGGCGCGATGGCTGCGCGTTTCGCCGAGCGTCCGCAGCCGTCCGCCTGAACTGTCGCGGGCAGCTGCAGCACCTCGCCGATGTCGCGGCCGATGGCCTGGCCGGCGGCGAGACCGGTGATCGTCGATGCCGCGCGGTTGAACGTGAGGATTCGGCCCGTCCATGTCCGCCGTGACGCAGGCCGCTCAGCATGCTGTCGATGACGTACTTGATTGAAGGCGCGCAGGTCGGCGATCTGTGTCGACGCGCGCTCGAGGCGCGCGCCCGTCGATCGCACGGTTCTCGGCCAGCGACCCCGAGAGCAGCGCCACGGCGACGAACCCGAACAGATTGATGCGCGACGGTATATTGCGCGAACCGCTGGATCGGCAGCTCCAGCGGGCTCAGCGCCTGCCACGATGCGGGAAAAAATGCCGTCGGCTCCAGGTACTGCGACATCACGAGCGCGAGATACAGCACGACGCTCAGCGCCGCCACCTGCAGCGCGCCGCGCCGGAATCGCACGCGTGCTCGCGGCCATGATCGGCAGCAGGTAGAGCGACGAGAAGTAGCTGGTGATGCCGCCGGTGACGTGAATGAACGCGGACACGAGAACGCATCGACGCCGAGCTGCGCGTCGGCGATCCACGGATGCCGATCGACGAATCCGCAGCGACGCGCAGGTACGAGGACGCTGAGCGCGTAGGTGAGCCCGATCAGAAAGAAGAACGGGTCGATCGGAAACGCGCCGGGCCGGCTGATCTGAACGAGGATCGCCGAGCCGAGCAGCAGCGTGCTGACGACGACGCGAACGGCGATGAGCGTCGAGAGACGCGATCGGAGATTCATGACCGCTTGCGGCACTCCTATTCCGTCAATTGGCCAGCTTGCTGATCAGGTCGAAGATCGGCATGTACATCGCGATGACGATGCCGCCGACCGATGCCGCCGAGGAGCGCGATCATGATCGGCTCGAGCAGCGTCAGCAGGCCGGCGACCGCGACGTCGACTTCCTCCTCGTAGAAGTCGGCGATCTTGCCGAGCATCGTATCGAGCGCGCCGGTCGCCTCGCCGACGCCGATCATCTGGACGACCATCGGCGGAAACACGGCCGTCTCCTTCAGCGGCTGCGCGATCGTTTCGCCGCGCTCGATGCTCTTGCGCGTCGACCTGAATCGCATCCTCGACGATCGCGTTGCCGGCGGTCTTCGCGGTGATGTCGAGCGCTTCGAGAATCGAGCACGCCCGAGGCGAGCAGCGTCGACAGCGTCCGGCAGAATCGCGCGACGGCGATCTTGCGCATCAGGATGCCGAGGATCGGGCAGCTTCAGCACGATCCGTCGATGGCTCTCCGCCCGTTCGGCGTGGCGTAGTAGCTGCTTGAAGCCGTAGCCACCGCGCCATGACGCCGACGATGAGGAACGGCACCGAAGCGCACCAGGTTGTTGCTGAGCGCGATGACGACGCGCGTCGGCAGCGGCAGCTGGCGCCCAGGCCCGCGAACAGGTTGGCGAAGGTCGGAATGACCTTCCACAGGATGACGCCGACGACGACGACCGGCGATGACGATGACCGCGACCGGGTAAATCATCGCCGACTTGACCTGGCCCTTCAGCTTGACGGCCTTCTCGATGTAGGTCGCGAGACGCTTGAGAATCGTGTCGAGAATGCCGCCCGCCTCGCCGGCGGCAATCATGTTGGTGAACAGCGAGTCGAAGACCTTCGGATGCTTCTTCATCGCGTCGGCGAGCGACGCGCCGCTTTCGACGTCGCCGCGCGTCGCGAGAATGACTTCGGCGAAGTTCTTGTCCTCCTCCTGCGTGCCGAGAATTTCGAGGCACTGCACGAGCGGCAGGCCGGCGTCGATCATGACCGAGAACTGCCGCACGAAGACCGCGAGGTTCTTCGGATTGACCGCGCTTGCCGCGCGGCGCCGCCTTCGTCGCGGCCTTCGTCCTTGGCCGGATTGATCTGCGTGACCGGGATCTGCTCGCGGCGCAACGCGGCGACGACGGCGTCCATCGTGTCCGCGATCCGCTCACCGGTGATGGTCTCGCCCGCCGCGTGTCCGGCCCGCTATATGCAAATGTTGGCATAGTTCACCTCATTACGTCATCGGCTCACTTATCGGCCGATGCGCCGACCGGGCGCGCCAGCCCGGCTGCCCAGGCCCGCGCGCCCGCCACGACGCCGACGCCGCGATTGATCATTTCCTGCAGTTCGTCCTTGTTCGGACGAGGCGCTCAGCGCGGTCTCCAGCGTTGATCGACTTCTTCAGTGCAGCGACGCGAGCGACTGGTTCGCCGTCTGCATGCCGAGCTTCTCCTGCCCGGTCTGCATCGCCGAGTAGATCTGGTGGATCTTGTCCTCGCGAATCAGGTTCCGGATGCCAGGCGTCGGGACCATGATCTCCAGCGCGACAGACGCGCCGCCGCCGCCGAGCTTCGGCAACAGCGCCTGACAGACGATGCCCTCGAGCACGAGCGACAGCTGCGTGCGGATCTGGCTACTGCTGGTGCGCGGGAAGACGTCGATGATGCGGTTGATCGTCTGCGCCGCGGAGTTGGTGTGCAGCGTCCCGAACGTCAAGTGGCCCGTCTCGGCGATGCGCAGCGCCGCTTCGACGGTCTCGAGGTCGCGCAGCTCGCCGATGAGAACGATGTCGGGGTCCTCGCGAAGCGCCGCAGCGCAGCGCCATAGCAAGGCCGCACCGAACGAAGCAT
>ERZ1370068.10241-contig-8957_pt1 | contig 33691 bp, 46 predicted proteins | sample MGYA00561227_ERZ1370068 | MGnify/ENA primary metagenome ERZ1370068 (study PRJEB38410, sample SAMEA6850437) | metagenome | study: Metagenomic assessment of the ecological functions of the soil: analysis of the soil microbiota associated with the...
CTGCCATGGGCTGTTGATCGTCGAGGTATTAATCAAACATTACCGAGCGTGAACTCACCTTCCGATCGCAGGACGCTGCGCAGCACGCCGTCAGCCGCATCAGTGTCTCCAGCGCGCGCTGGAGCCGTCTGAATCCAGGTATCCGATCGTGGTCAGCGCATTGAAAGGAAATGCGGATTGATTTGCGCGCGCAGCGCCGGAGCTCGGCCTTCTGCCGTCGCCAGCTCTCGCGATCTCCTGCTCACGCCGTTCGCGTTCGTAGCGTTCGGCTTGTGAGCCGAACAGCGTGGATCCGTCAGCCACGATCAAGCGACGCGATCGCATCGAGAGCGGCACGGTCGTCGGGCAGATACCGGCGACCGCCCAGAAGCCTCCGCGACCTCAATCACGTAGTGAGGCGCCTCTGCGACCGGGACATCGACGACCGCCGCACCGCGAAGCAGGAGGTCTGGGTCGCCGCCGCGGCCCGGCGTATCGACGATCTCCCGCCACCGCACGACGCGGGCGCTCAGTGCGGGGGCGGTGCTCGGCGCATGCGTCATCGAGCAACCCGGCGATGTACCTCTGCTGCCGCCGCGCGCGGCTGCCGATGCGCGCGCGCAACAACGCGCGTAATCGGGACAGATCGAGCAGGACGCTGTCGACGAACCAGGCGATGAGAGATCGCGCAGCTTCGGATAGAGCAGGGCCGTCGCGACCCAGAATGTGACCAGCAACCCACGTCCGCCGGATCGCGCAACGGCATCCGGCGAATGAATCGCGCCAACTGTCGCGACGCCGAGCATCGCCATCCCCGACAAGCGCGATGATAGATTGGGGCGCGCTCCGGGCTGGGTCCGCGAAGCGCGAACGGAAAATCCCGATACCGGGATGGCCACCGCCAGCGGGCAGCGCCGCGCGATGACCCAGGAGCTCAACCGTGTGCCGCGTCCCCTGATGGCAGCCGGCTCAGATGAAAGCGCCGGAAACGGCGAAAATCGACAAGGCCGCCGCCCACAACGCGCGACGTGACCCTGGCTGGCCGCGCGGCCTGACCGCTGCCAGCGGCACCACCAGCGCGATGAACGCACAGGTGAGCAGCCGCATCCCGTGCGGCGACGGCAACGAGTCGCCCACCAACACGGCGTGGAAGTGCAGCACCGCGGCAGCCGCGCTCACAGAGTCGCGCCGCGGCTACGACCACATCGCGCTTCGTTCACCTCGGACTGCGTCACAGCTCGCCAGGCGCAGGACCGACTGCACGACCACGGCCGGCAGAAACCCGAGCGCTGAGAAACCGGCGGCGATCCGGAAGCGAGTCGGACCTTCGTCCCGACCTGGCGGTTCGTACCGGGGAGGGCGCAGACGTTCCAGACCAGACCGAGGATCGCCGTGGCGAGCAGGCAGAGGAGTCGTAACGCTGATGTCCTCCGGGCTTCTCGCTTGGCCGGCCTGAATGACCATCACCAGCAGCATCGCGTACAGCGCGATGGCCGAGTGCCGGTCGACCAGAGCCAGGGCTCGCCCACGACGGTCGGCACAGGCGTCCACGCTGGCGTTCATGTGCCGGCGTCGAAGAGCGGGAACCTGCGAATGGAAATGTCTGGCAACGTACGAATGCGAAGCCAGCGCACAACGGCTGCGACTGCGCGTCGATCCAGCGGCATTCGTCTCCGCCCTGGGATCGCCCATTTTCGGTCGTCCGTACGCGGCCGGGCGCTCGTTCGCCAGCCCGCTGGGCGCCGTCGCGTGACGCGGAACCGCGAACGCCCAGGGGCTCGGCGGCGCCGGCACTGTTCAGGCGACGTCGTTCAAGGCCGACCGGCGGCGTGATGCAGGCGGTCGGGTGGGGATTTCAAACCCGGTCTCCGGCTTCCACGGCGGACGACGATCGACAGACGGCGCGGGCAAGCATGTGTTCACCAACCTGCCGCCGAATCCTCATCATCATCACGGTGCCGCGGAGGCTCAGCCGTTCGAAAAAGACGTCGACGTGCGCAGCGGCGTGCCGATCACGCTCGATTTACCGCTGGCGCTGGCGAAGCGCAACAGCTGCGGACGTCGGTCGGCCATGCGGAGGATCCGCTTTCGAAGCGCGATCCGACGGCGCATCACTGACATCGACCAGAGCCTCATGACGAGGCTGCCGATTGAGACCTCCGGCGGCCTCAACCAGGTGGTCATGCTCGCCTCTCTCCGGTGTCGTCGCCGACTCGAACGGCTTCTTCCATCCGATCGGCGATCATGCGCAGACGCAGTTCTCGATCGACAACCAGCCGGTCACCGACCAACAGAGTCGCGCGTCTACTCGAATCACGTCTCCTCGGACGCGCCGTGCAGTCGATGGAAGTCATCGCGAAGTGGCTCCGCTGAATACGGCGACAAGAGCAGCCTCATCGTGCACATCGTCACCAAGTCAGGGCTCGACCAGCCGAAGCCGGCCGGCAGCGTATCCTTCGGCTACGGGTCGTTCAGAGCCCCTCGTTCGATGCCAACGTCGGCGCGGGCACTCACAAGGTTGGGAATTTTCTGTCGGTCAGCGGTCTGCGCGGACCGATCGGTTTCTCGATCCGCCGGAGTTCAGGCGCTGCACGACACGCGGGAACAGCTTCTCGCTCTTCGACCGGCTGGACGAAGCCGAGCGACCTCGACATGTTCCACCTGAACTTTCAGGTGGGCCGGTCGTCGTTCGACGTGCGAACACACTCGATCAGCAGGACGCCGGACAGAATCAGCACCAGGAGATCACCACCTTCAATGTCGCGCCGGGCTACTCACGCGTGATCGGTTCCGAACGTGCTGTTCACCGCGAACGCCTTCGTGCGCCGCGACAAACTGACATTACGCCGAGCAGCAATCCGTTCGCAGACCAGCCGGGGACGGTGTCGCGGATCGCCAGTTGACCAGCGGCGGCGCCGGGTGGACGTCGCCTACAGCGCCGGCAACCACAACGTGAAGGTCGGCGGCACGATCGGCGCCACGAAGCTCACGGAGAACTTCGGCTTCGGCATTACTGATCCTGAGTCCAACTCGCCTTCGAGCCCCGACTACAATCGGACCTGCGCCCGTTCGATCTGACCCGAGGCGGGCGGCGGTTCGCCTTCAATGCCGAAGCCATCGCTATGATGCAGCCCATATCCAGACCCATTCATCAGCGGTAACGCCACTGGCCCGCGGCTCGATCACGGCACACACGAAATACTGCTTCAGTTGCGGCTCGGTAAGTAGTTTTACGCCGCGCCGGCAGAGCGAACTGCACGGGCGACCATGGAATGCCGCATAACGATATCCCGCTGCACGAGCGTCGGCAACGGGCGTGGAGGGTAGGTCTCCGTGGCCGCCGCAATTGTAATCGGCATCCAGCAGTCGTCAGCAGAGGTCGCCGACTCGCCATTTCGAGCGCACGACTCGCTGAGATGCCGCCGGTGCTCTCCCGGGGACCACTGGAAGATCGATGGCTCGAGTCGTCGACACGGCAGTTTCAGTGAGCCTCGTGGCGATGGCGCACAACGATCTGGGTCCGGGAGGTGCCCTTCGTGTTAGCTAGTGAGCCCGATCGACGACCAGAAGTTCATTCACGTCAACGCCAGCATCGATCGCTAAGCACGGGATTTAGCGCCCCCTCAGCCGGCGTGAAGATCAGCCACGGGCTGACGTATCAGCAGGCGGCGATCGCTCACTCGGCAGCGTCGCGGCGACGCGCCGATTACCGACGATAGCCACCGTCGTCGCAGCGAGCCGACGGCAACCGACATCGACGAACACCCCCGCGACTCCGCTGGCGCCGACTGTTCCGCAGCCAGCTTCAGCTGCTGAATGAATAGCGATCGCGCTGTCGACGTTACGGCACGCCCATCAGTTCGCGCCACTGAGCGATGGGGACGTACTTCCAGCGAGGTCGCAGCAGGCCATCGCGGTCAGGTCGAAAGATCGAAGACTGACTATTCTGACAGCCGTCGATCGACTGCAGTGGCTTCTGACGTCGAACGCTGTGACAGGGAAATCGCATCGTTCGGCGATTTAATCAGGTTGCTTGGCCCGCACGAGATACGATCGCATTTTCCGGGCAGTCGCGCTGGGATGCGGGTCCGGTGCTGCGACTGTCCGCGCGGCACGGTGATAAACGCGATACACGGCGTTGTTCGACGATGGTGGTGACGTCGAACTGCCGTGCATCGTGGCGCTGGCTGTCCGTGTTGCCGCTGCCGCAGGCGGTCAACGGCCGCGAACGCCATATTGCCGCGGCACTCCTGCATAAGGCATGGCAACCTGACGCAGCCATCTGTAACATACCTCTCGCTCATTGGCCATTATCAGCTTCAGCCATCAATCCTCGGCTGAGCTGATATCGACAGCCGATATTTGTTAGCTTCGTCACGATTCGAGACGTGGGCATCGCCAGGGTAATAGAGAGCGCGTTCATCAGCTTCGGCAGCAATCCTCTTCATCGCCCTGCGTTTCGGCGCAGCGAATTGTCCGCGCTCCACCCACCCTCGATGTTCCGTCGAGCAGCAGTCCCGTCGCCGCCGAGCCGCCGCGCCTGTGCCATACCTGGCGTCGATCGTACGCCGCCGGGCCAGTCACAGCCAGAGGCCGGCGGCCTCGTCAATTGTTCGACGCGGTGCCGGTCCGCTGGGCGTGCTCTCTGACGAAAGTGTCGACCCAGGCAGCCGGTTGCAGAAGAGTCCGGTCACACCGCAGATCGTGGCTGGCGATCGCGACGACTTTCAGGTCCAGCTACCGACTTCACGTTCGGAGCAGCAGCTGACTGCAGCCATGTCGGGACATGGCCGATCCGCACGAGGAATATGCGCGCACCACGAGCGCGAATTTTCTGTCGATCATCGCGCCGGTGAAGGTCGCGGATCGCACCGAACAGCCGACTGAGATCTGGAATCGCAGAAATTCACGGATGAGCGGTACGCCGCGCCGCGCGCCGCGATCGTATCGGCGCGTGCGACCAGCCCTGCCGCAATGGTCCTCCGGTGATCAGCACCGTGTTTGGTTCCGGCCGCTCCGGCCCTGATCGATCTTCCTGCATCGAGTGGCTGCGGCCGATGATGCGGTGTCGACTAGCACAGACGTTGCCAGATTATAGCGCCGCTGGTGATCTCAGGGCCCGCCGCACGACGACCAGCAGCTCGACGCTGAACGGTTTGCAGGTCGATACCCGAGCTTCATCGCTGATCGCTTCTCGACCGCACGCGCCGTCATCATCAGGATCCGCGGGCGTTTCCGCGCCTGGTCGACGCCGACAACCGCGACCAGATCGAGTCGCCAGCCGGGCATCAGCCAGTCGACGACGAGAATACCGAGGTTCGCAAGCACCGCTGCAATTACCAAACATGGCAGTGCCGGCGTATTTTTTGAGACGCCGTCGTCGACGAGACAGTGCCGCGGCGTTCATCGAGGCAGAGCTGGGCTTGGTGGTCGCGGCCCGGCGCGATGGCGCTGCTGACGACGATGTCATGATGGCAGCACGATCGGCGCCGCCGCGCTGGTCGCAGGCCAACGAAGATGCGCGCGAGGCGGCCGGCGCGATGCTGCGCTGTGGTCGCGACTCTGTCAGCTGATGCCGCCGAGGGCGTGCCGCGCGCTGATCAAAGCAGGTCAGCGCTATCCAGGCGAAGACGGTCGATCGAGTCGCCGGCAGGACTGGCGGTTGCCGTTACACCGGCATAGCGTGCTGATTGATCGGCGACAGCTCAGCTTAATTGTTCACGAGCAGCCAATCCACCAATCCGCATTTCTCGACGTTTGGACACGACACTTGAGTTTCAGCGCCGCCTGATGAACATCAGCGGGTTGTGTGATTTATCGGATGGGCCGATGTGATTTTCCCAGCATCTGCTGAGTGCGGATCGAATCGGTCAGCAGCCAGGAGGCGCACTGAGTCCCACGTGAGCCAGACGCAGCGCATCTCCGGTGTCAGATTACACGCTGGTGATGCTGCCAGCGGCTCGCGATCGTGGGCGCAGTGCCAGCGGCGAGCACCGTGCCAGAATGTCGTCGTATGAGTCAGAATCGCCCGAGCGCATCGTGCAGCCAGCCTGTCCGCACCGTGGTGACGAGGCGACTGGTCCGGAGTCTGAGGTCGCCGGCTGCCGATTTCTGGCGATCAGGCCTGGCCTCACTGGCTGAGAGCTGCACTCCAGGTGATCACGTAAAGGCCCGATAGCTGAGAACAGTCATCCCGAATCCAGATCGCCAGCCGGTAACTCTCTCACTTCTGAAGCACAATGAGTGAGTCGACGCTGGTGTGGCCGAGATTTCCGGGGCGATGCACGGTGATGGAGATTGAACGGCGACACCCGCAGGATGCCATTGGCCGCTGCTGGCTGTCGCGCAGGCAGCGCGTAAACGCGAATGGCCGGCTGAGGCGGTCGCCGCTTCCGGGTGGAGACCTCCCGGCGGTATTGCAGGGTCGGTGCGATACCAGCACCACGGGGCCGGGCTTACGGTATCACCCTCGACGTCGGCGGATCGTTGGCCTGATGCTTTGAGCGTGGGATGTCCGCGATGAAGGCGTGCCATCACCGAACGTCCGGCGCCTGATCGACCTCGCAGCCGATCGCGCCTGTCGTCACGATTTCGTCTCCAGCAAATCCGCTCGGTCTTCGCGTTCACTGCACTGATTGCAGGCATTGCCGACGCCAGCGAGGATCGCGAGCCGATTGCGCCTGAAAGATGACAGCGGATTATCGGAGCGCGAACAGCCTCGGCTTACGCCGCCGTCCAGTATTTATTTTTACAGACGGCTGTTCTCGTTCCAGGTGATCACGCCGTAGTCTGGCGTCGATGTGGTAATGACTCCTGGCTGCACGGTCACCGCATTGAACATACGCGCCGCGAGCAGAACACGCGCATGATGCCCGGCCGATCGATAACGGATCGACCGAGCGACCGGCGGAGGCGAAACACGCCAGATAGAATTACCGGAATTCGCAATGATTGTCGTGCCGGAACATGATGGCGAGCAGATGCAGCACGAACAGCTTGCCAGCCGATCTATCGATGGCGCGTCGTCGTCGGACTCCAGTGTATCGAGCCGCCATCCGATCACCCATCGTCGCGCCGCCGGCGCGCTCAGGTCGGGAGATGCCGGGCCAAACACCTGCGGCGCCGGGACCATCTACACCGACGCTCGGAACGGTTGCCAGACAAGGACACAGAGGAAAAAGGACACAAAGACCCACAGCCACCGCCGAGAAGCTGGCGTCTTCCTCTGTGTCCTTGTCAGGCTCATCATCAGAAGTCCAGAACATCGTTATCGGCGCCAGCTGACTGGCTGCAGATGCTGCCGTCACGTTGTGTTGATACCCAGCAGCAGGTTCGCTGACGGAGCAGCCGGGCAGGACACCGGCGAACGACGGTGCGCAGCGTCGATCGACCCGACGAGATGAACTTGACACGCAGTCGCTGCGCACGCTATGCCGGGGACGACGCTTCAGGTGTCTCGACCGACGTCGACAGCGGCAGCGGTCTGTCGACGGCCGGTCGCCGCCAGGCGCTGAAGATCGACTCGATGCGCAGGAGGTAGTATCGCAACTGGCGTCGACAGCGGTTTGCCTGAGTTCGGCTGCCTCGATCGCCGCGTCGTCATTTGCGCACCATCGCTTAACGAGCACCGCCTCCAGACGGATTATTTCGTCCGGCACGACGCCTGCCGTTGTCAATCCGAAAGAGCGTTCGACAGTCGGCGGCATGGCCGCGCTGAACATCCGGCCCCGGCAGACCGCCGGTAACCGGCTGACAGGCACACCGCGAAGCCAGGCGCCCAGCGCATTGCCGTTCAGACTCCGCTTCTGAGCAGTCGGTGCGCTCGGCAACGGCATCGACGAGCACAGGCCAGCGACGAGCGGCCAGGTCGGGCCTGCGGCGCCGGGCCGAACGCGCCGAACGCTGGATCGGGATGGTCGCGCCCGTCCACGCTGGATGCGCGAACAGCCTGAGCGCGTCGATACTCGAGCGCATTGCCCAGCAGCGCGAGGTCGCCGCGGCCGCCATGTCGACCAGGCGCAACGCCGAATGCGCCTGTAACTGCGTAACCCGGTCGGATGATCCGAAAACACGCGGCACGAGTCTGACGCTAACGGATTTACCGCCGTTCGCGACGACGACGGTGACGATCGCCAAATGATCTCTTCATCGGACGCTCGAATTATGTCTCACCAACGCGCGAAGGCGGAGCTCGGTTGGCAGAGTATTCAGTTCGACTCGCGATCGAAAGTGAATCGATGACATGCGCCTGCCGCGAGTCGCGTCGGGTGGCGAGAGCAGCGTTCGACAGCGCGTTACTGTTTCATCGCCGCATCGACTGACTCGCGTGCCGAGTTGCGCGAATGCCGCCTGATCAGGATATCGAAGGCATCGAAGCAGCCCAGCGCCCGATCCGACGCCCGGTCGCGTCGACTGAAGCTTTCTGTCGGCGTCGTGCATCATGTAATGCCCCGCTCCGGTCGCGGCGGTAAATATATCCCAGAGATATCATTGAGATTGAGAGGTCATCTCGTATTCTGTCGAACGATGCGTGCGTGGATCGTTCGTCCGCGATCGCCCAGAGCCGAGCCCGGCGCCGATCGTGGCGTGCGGTGCAACCATGAAAGCGATTTTCACGCTGATGAAACGCCGCAGCGGGCTTATCGGCAGGAACCGACTACTGGTTTGCGGATTCAGACTAGGGATTAGGGGATTAGACGACCTCGCCACGATAGATCACCGACCACCGTTATCACCGTTATCGACGCGTGTTGGGCGCGCGAGTCGCCGGCGCCGATACAGACATCGCGCTTGGTCGAGGGTACTGGGCGTTCCGATGATTGTCGCCGGAACCGGTGACCGCGCGCCTACGATCAGATGCCGGGAATGAAGCGGCGATCCGATAAGCAGCTGAACGCGGGTTCGTTCCAGGTTGCGCGTGGTCAGTCGTTCCGGCGTTCACGATCTGGTTACTGCGCCTCAGCCCAGCGATGAAGATGCGGCTTCAGATATCCGCAGCGAAGGCCGCCCGCAAAGACGACGATCACGAACCGACGTTACCGCGGTTCGATGCTGAGCAGCGTAATCGTCCATTTCGCGCATCGTCATCAGATTCCTGAAGACCATCGACCTGCTGAGCGGCCTGCAGCCGACGCTGATGCCCAGTGCCGGTCTACATTCGGCAGAGCCGACGGCTGTTCCGCGGGTGCTGCAGTTACCCGAGTTTCCGGACCGGTGCGCAGAGATTCAGCATCGTCTGCGACCAGCGCGCAGCAGCGTGCCCGATCGCGCTCGGATGTTGTCGCATCGGCCGAAGATCACACCCCGGTCGCGGCGTGAGTTTCAGTGGTTTTTGCGCGGGAAGTCTCGCCCATCAGCGATCAAGCGCGCCATCATACCGCGCGTGATCGGATATGATTTGACATCGCACTTGTCGATTTTTCGCTTCTTCGAAACAAACCGATATCGTTCGTCGCAGCGCTGAGCCAGCCAAACACAATTCATCATACCAGGTCCAGCCGAAGCTGTTGCTGGTGAGGGCGATGCCTGTCGCAATGCCGCATGCCACGGCGGGTTACCGCGTCGGGAGTTACATTGACCGATCGCCATCGCGCGCAGACGCGCGCCGATACGAGCATCGGGACGCTTGCGGTAAGCCTGGAAGCTGCGCCCGAAACAAAGCTGGCCGGCAGGTTCATCTGCCAGGAAGGGCGACCTTCGCGGCGCCAGCCGTCGCCGCGCGATCTGGAAATCTGCGACGGCGCTGAGCGCATACGAGAGGTCGCCTTCTTCCACCACGTTACCTGAGCCGCCGATCGGCAAAGAATGCGCTGCGGTCAATAGCGCACGCCAAAGACCAGCACCACTGCCGACTCGGCTTGCAATATATCGGCGCGAAGATCGGAATGATACGCGGCGCAGGATGCGGTCGACACGGATCGGAGAATACGGTCATCACGCGCACGACGCCGAGCCGCTGCGCCGTCGTGCGCGTGATGACCGTGTTCTCCGATCCGGTGTCGACGACGAAATCCTGCGCCGCGGCGTCGTTGACTTCGCGCGCACCACGACCCTTGTCGTTCACCAGCCGGAAGTCGACGGTGTACAGCCTTGTCGTCGGTGCCCGGTTCGCTCTCGAACGAGCGTGCGCTGGCCGAACGACCGCAGGAAGCGGATTTCGGCGCGCGACCAGTCGGCCTTCTCGCTCCGATCCTTGTTCGGCAGCAGGTTGACGTAGTTGGAGTAGGCGCCGCCGCCTCCTCGCACTTGTTGCATGCGCGCTCGAAGATCGTGCCGACGGTGTGATGGATTTCCAGATCGCGCGGCGACAGCCGCAGCGCCGCCTGCGCTTCGCCCAGCGCCTCTTCGAGCTGGGACCGTGCGGCCAGCGACCGCGCGACACCGTGATGGCCGCGCGCGCAGCTCCGGCGCGCGCGCACAGGGCGTCCTGGCATCCGGACTCGGCCTCCTGGAACAACCCCGACGACCACAGCGCGTCGCGCATACAGCGCGGTCGCGTCCGCGTCCCTTCGGATCGCCTCTGATGGAGCTTCTCCGCTTCCACGCGGGCCAGCCCGAACTCGGCCACCCGCAGCGCCGACGCGATGACCCCCATGCGCGGCCGCCGCGTGCCGTCAGGCGGCGCCGCCTTCAGCGAATTGCGATAGGCATCCAGCGAGTCGCTGAAGCGACCTCCGCAAAACAGCAGATCCCAGATTCTCAACTGGACTTCTGAGGCTTCCTGGAGGCAGGCGTCGGTCGGCGGAAATGGCGAACGTCGCCGTCGCGACGATGGCCGACGCGACGGCGACACGGGATGGCGCTGTGCATGACCCCAGGCCTTATTCAAGAACCGCGCCGCGGCGGAACGCAGGCGTGGACGCGATTGTCTCTGGTCTGCGGTCTTTCGAGAAGCGAAAATGTTTCAGTGCGTGTATTGCTCGATCGGCACGCCGTCGTACATCTGGTCGACGCGCAGGATCTGCGTGTCGCGGCTGTAGCTGCCAAGCTCGTAATCCTCGCTCATGATGAGCGCCTTGATCGGCTTGGTCGGGCAGACTTCCGCGCACAGGCCGCAGAAGCTGCACCGCGACAGGTTGAAGTCGAAGTAGTCGAGCACCTTGATCTTCTGCCCCGGCTCGCGGTGGCCGCCGAGCGCGATCAGGTCGTCGGGGCACGCCTTGGCGCACTGGTCGCAGACGATGCAGGTCTGCGCGCCGGTGCCGGGCTCGGTCTGCAGCCGCAGCACGCCGCGGAACCGCGGCGCCGTCGGCCGCCGCTCGGCCGGATACTGGAACGTGAAGGCCGGCTGCGGCGTACTTCAGCGTGAGCCACAGGCCCTTCAGCAGGTCGACGAGGAAGATCGTCTTGAAGAATCGGATGATGGTCTGCATCTACGCGCGCTCGCCGATGAGGGTCGGTCTCCGGTGTCGCCCGACATGATCGATGCGCTCTTTGCGGAGCACGGTGCCTTCCTTGCGAATCTTGTCCTGCAGCCGCATCAGACCGTAGAGCAGCGCCTCGGGACGCGGCGGGCAACCGGACGACATGACGTCGACCGGCACGACCTTGTCCACGCCCTGCAGCACGCTGTAGGTCGGGAACGGACCGCCCGCGTTCGAGCAGCTGCCCATCGAGATCACCCACTTCGGCTCCGGCATCTGATCGTAGAGGCGGCGCAGCACCGGCGCCATCTTCTTGGTGACGGTCCCGGCGACGATCATCAGGTCCGACTGCCGCGGCGAGGCGCGAAACACCTCGGCGCCAAAGCGCGCGATGTCGTAGCGCGACGCCGACGCCGCCATCATCTCGATCGCGCAGCAGGCCAGCCCGAAGCCCATCGGCCAGATCGACGACTCGCGCGCCCAGTTCAGGACGCGATCGATGCTCGGTCGTGATGAAGTTGTCTTCGAAACGGTGGTCGATGAGGCCCATTCAGTCTCGTCGTAGTGCGGGCCTGATCGAGGCCTGCTGCCCAGCTCCTGATCCCTCAGCTCTAACCTCGATCAGTAGTATGCCGCGTTCCTGCCGATAAACGCTGCCCACTTCTGCGGCGTCTCGTCGAGCGAGAAAATCGCCTCGACGGGACACGCCGGCACGCACGCGCCGCAGTCGATGCACTCGTCGGGATGAATATAGAGCATCTCCGCCGCGCCGAACTCCGGCTCGTCCTTCCGCGGGTGGATGCAGTCCACGGGACAGACGTCCACGCAGGCCGTATCCTTGGTGCCCGACGCAGGGCTCACAGATGATATACGCCATCATCCTCATTCTACTAGCTGGGCCTGGCCGCTGACGCGCGGGCCCCGGCTCGGCGTGCGACGACGCTGACAGCGCCGTTGACTGGCGCTGTTTACGCCGCGACAGCGGCCCGGGCGCGGACCTACGAGGTGTGCACCACCGCGTCGCCGCTCGAGGACGGCGAGCGGGACGGACGAAGAGCGTGCGCGGCGCGCAGGTCCGGACGCCGTGGAAGCGGTGGACCCGCTCGACGCGTTTGGCACGTCGGGGCCCTACGATCGTTCAGCGCTGTCGAAGCTATGCACGGCGGCCAGCGCGCGCGCGTCGCGCGCGTGGTTGGATGGCGCGACGGCGCGCATGGCTGGTGTCGGCGACTGTACGTATCGCGCCTACCCTGACCGCACCTTCACAGCGACGCTCGTGCCCGGGCACGCTGGTCATCCGGTATCATCCTGCGAAAACCGCGGACTATAATCGCGGTGGTTGCGGCATGAGAACGGCTCTCCGCGCGTTGCCTCGCTCTGCGCTGGCGCTCTTCCACGCCAACTTCCGGCGCGCGCAGCAGCGGCTGCCGTCCGAACCAGTGTCCATCGCCAACGGCCACGTGACCATCAGCGGCGACGTCGTCCGGCTCGGTCGGCAGCGCCGACGACCGGGTTCTTCAATTACACGGACTGCGAGCATTCCGCGCTGAGGGTCTTCCGCATCGATCTGACGACGGCGGTCAAAACTGAACGACCACTGTCGGTGCTCGGCGAGGTCCGGACCGAGAACATCGGGCCGCTGCAGGCATGCGCCTTCTACCTGCGCGATCCGGCCCTGGACGCGGCGCGCAGTTCGACATCCAGGCAGGCCGCGTGCCGCCGGACATTCGGCGCGTTCAGCCGGAGAATCTACCCGTCGGAAACATCCTCATCGGGTATCCTGCTCGCGTATCAGTACTGACGTCGCTGCGCGCCGACGCCTTGCCGATGAACGCCAACGAGCTGCTCGCCATGCGCGGGCGCGGTGGCTCTCCAATTGCTCGATCGGCAACCCGGTGCCGACCAACGGCCTGGCCGCTCTGCGAGCGGGTTCCGCTGGGACACTGGCGTTCAGGCTGCACGCCGGGGCGGAGCGCTCGTCGACGCCACGGTGTCGGTGACGACCGGCACGGTGTCGAATCCGCTGTTCAGGGACGACAACTCGGGGCCGCTAGGTCGCCGGACGCCTCAGCGCGCGCGCCGGTCGCGGGACTCATCCTCGGCGCGTCGGCCGCACGGCCCGGTTCGTCAATGCGCGGCGACGGCGCGCGCGCGGTCGGCGAACGGCCACGACGGCGAGTTCACGCAGACCGCCTGGGGCGCTGACGCCGAGTACTCGCGCGACTACTACCTCAGTGCGCGCTGAAACCGTGTTCAGCGAGTGGCGGGTGCCGGCGGTCGGCGCCCTGTCATCGATGCCCGCTGCGCGCGCTCGCCAGCTACGTCGAAGGACGCTACAAGATCAGGCCGGGCCTGTACGCCGCGGCCCGCCTCGATCATCTCGGTTTCAGCGAGCTGACCGGGACCAGCGGCCGCGGCACCTGGGACGCGCCCGTCACGCAGGCTCGAAGTGGGCGGCGGCTACTCCAGCTCCTGCGGAACCTCCTCGTCAAGGTATCCGGCCAGCACAACACGCGGGAAGGCGGCCGCGTCACCACGCCTGAACCTGATGGCAGCGGCACCAGATCGTGTACTGGTTCTGACGATGGCCCGCGTCCACGTCCCTTCGTGATCGTCGGCGGCCTTCGCCATCCTGGTGGTCGTCTACGCTTCCTGCCCGCCCTGCCTGCTCCTGCGCCGTGCCTCGCGCCCCGGTGTCCGGCGGCTTCGCGATACGGGCACCATCCGGGGCCGCGTCGAAGTGCGGCGGCCGTCAACGCCGCCCGAACGCCGGCCGAACGTGGCCGATCTCGGCGCGCACGTGGCGCAAGCGCGACGTGTCGGATCGGCTGACGTCGGTCGTCTACTTCGACTCGGCGCCGCGCCGCGGCCGCGGCAGAGCCGTGCCGGGCCACGCCGTGCTCGACCAGCGCGACGAGCGTTTCGTGCCGCACGTCCTGGCCGTCACGACCGGCACGGTCGTGGACTTCCCCAACAGCGACCGCATCTACCACAACGTGTTCTCGCTGTCGAAGACGCCGGCGCGTTCGATCTCGGCCGCTATGCCGGCGGGACGCTCGAAGGCGATCAGATTCGATCGCCCTGGCATCGTGCGCGTGTTCTGCGACATCCACTCGCACATGAACGCGTTCATCCTCGTGTTCAGCCACTCGTTCTTCGCGCTGACGGACGCCGAGGGCCGCTACCGCATCGACAACGTGCCGCCCGGCACCTACAGTCTCGTCGCCTGGAACGAAGGCGTCTCCTCGGAGTCGCAGGCCGGTGCGTCGTGCCCGACGGCGGCGAGGCGCGAACTGGACTTCGCGCTGCGATGACGCTCTGTCAGCTCGCTGCGCGGGCGGATCTTCCTCGCGAGCGCGCTGCTGGCGGTGCTTTCGATCGGCGCCGCGATCTACCGTCGTCAACCAGCAGGTCACGCAGCGAGGCCGAGCGATCGCTGCAGCGCGAGATCCGCGCCACGGGCGCCCTGGTCGACCAGCTCCGCAAGACCCGCATCGACACCTTCACGGTGATGGCCCGGCTCATCGCCGATCTGCCCAAGCTCAAGGCCGCCGTCCTGACCAACGATCCGCCGACCGTCCAGGACCATCTGCGGCGACTACCAGAGCAGCTGAAGTCCGCCAACCTGCTGCTCGTCACGAACGCGGACGGGCCACGTGCTCGCGACCTCGGGCGACTCGGCGCCGGCCGGCCGCACCGCGCGTGGCGACGCGGCCCGCCGTCCGCGAGGCGCTGCTCGGGCACGAGACCGTCGGCCTGCTGCCGCGAACCGGACGGCATCCTGCAGGTCGTGACGGTGCCGATCGCGATCGGGCTGACGCAGCCGCAGATCCTCGGATCGGTCAGCGTCGGGTTCCTGCTGAACGACGCGCTCGCCAGCCAGCTCAAGGCGATGACCGGCAGCGACATCGCCTTCGGCGATGGGCGGCGACTGCTCGACCGCCACCCTGCCGCGCGAGTACGTACGCACGCGCTCGCGGACGACTGCGACACGAGCGGCATCTCCATCGCCAGGCTCGGCGGCTCGACGAGTACGTGCGCGCTAGCCGCTGGCGCTCGCGGTCGAGCGGCGACCCGGGACGGCGCTGCGCACGGTGGCGCTCATCCTGCGATCGCGCACCGAGCAGCTCCGCTCGCTCGACGGCGATTCACACGGGCCTCGGCGTCAACCGCCGTCGTGGCCGTGCTGCTCGCGACGCTCCTCAGCTTCGCGGTCGCCCGGACGATCACGCGGCCGCTGGCGGCCATCACCGACGTCATGCGCGAGGTCGCCGCCACCGGCGACCTGACGCGCAAGATCGCCGTCGGCGAAGGCCGCCGCTGGCACGACGAGGACGCCCAGCCTGCATGGCGACGACGTTCAACACGCTGACCGGATTCGATCGCGCGCTTCCAGCGCGAGATGTCGCAGAAGGAGCGGCTGTCGTCGCTCGGCCGGCTGTCCACCGTCATCGCGCACGAAGTGCGCAACCCGCTGATGATCATCAAGGGATCGCTGCACGCGCTGCGCCAGCCGGGCGTCAGCCGGGCGGCGATCGCGCGAGGCGGTGGCCGACATCGACGAGGAGGTCGATGCGGCTGAACCGCATCGTGAACGAAGTCCTCGACTTCGCGAGGCCGATCCGCTTCGAGCTCGCGCCGGCCGATCTGAACGCGCTCTGCCGCGAATCGGCGGCGGCGTCGCAGTGCCTCGGGCCCCGGCGCGACGGTGCACCTGGAGCTCGATCCCGGCAGCGGCGACCGTGACGACGGATTCCGAGCGGCTGCGCATCGCGCTCGTCAACATGCTCGTCAACGCACGGCACGCGGTCAACGACCAGACAGCGGCAGTCGCACGGTCGGACAGTCCGATCACGATCGGCAGTCGGCAGTCCGGTCGGCACGGTCGACGGTCAGGCCGTCGGCGGTCTGGCGCCGTGGTCCGACGACGGAACCGCTCGTCACGCTGAGCACGCAGGCGCAGGACGAGCCGGGTGACGATCGTCATCGCCGACCGCGGCGCCGGCATCGATCGCCGCTGCACCTGCCCCGGGTGTTCGATCCCATACTTCACGACCAAGCGTGGCGGCACCGGCCTGGGCCTGGCCATCGCCAAGAACATCGTCGAAGGGCTCGGCGGCACGATCGGCGGTCAACAGCGCGCCCGGCATCGGCACCGAGATCCGCATCAGTCTGTCCTCCGCAGGCCTCGTCCGGATAACCGCAATGATCCCACTCGCGCGGCTCGATCCTGCTCGTCGATGACGAAGAAAAGATCCTGAAGATCACTCGGACGCGCGCCTGCGCGAGGCCGGGCCACGCCGTCGTGGAGACGACGAGCCCGCGGCAGGCGCAGCGCGCTGCTCGCCGAGCGCGCGTTCGACGTGCTCGTGCGTGGACAACATGATGCCCGAGCTGAGGCGGGCTCGATCTGATCCGCGAGTATCGTCGGCGACGACGCCGGAGGGCGAGCGCGCCCAGATCCTGATGATGACCGCGCACGCCACGGTCGAGAGCGCGATCGAGGCGATGAAGCTCGGCGCGCTCGACTACCTGCAGAAGCCGTTCGAGATCGACGAGCTGCTCGTGGTCGTCCGCCGCGCGCTCGACCACCAGCGGCTGCGCACGGAGCACCGCTACCTGCTCAGCGAGCGCGACGAGCAGTTCGACCACTACGGCATCATCGGCCGCAGCCGCGCGATGGAGGAAGTGATCCGGCGCGCCGAGCTGGTGGCCGAGACCAAGAGCACCGTGCTCATCACCGGCGAGACCGGCACCGGCAAGGAGCTGGTCGCCCGCGCCATCCACGACCGCAGCGCGCAGCGCGACATGCCGCTCATCAAGGTCAACTGCGCGGCCATTCCCGAGACGCTGCTCGAGTCCGAGCTGTTCGGCCACGTGCGCGGGCGCGTTCACGGGCGCGACGACGACCAAGAAGGGCAAGTTCGCGCTCGCCGACGGCGGCACGATCTTCCTCGACGAGATCGGCACGATGAGCCCGACCGCTGCAGTCGAAGCTGCTGCGCGTGCTGCAGGAGCGCGAGTTCGAGCCGCTCGGGTCGGAGCGGACCGAGAAGGTCGACCTGCGCGTCATCGCCGCGACCAACCGCGATCTGCGGCAGATGGTCGCCGACGGCAAGTTCCAGGAAGATCTCTTCTACCGCCTCAACGTGATCCCGATCGAGATCCCGCCGCTGCGCGAGCGGCGCGACGACATCCCGTCGCTCGTCGAGCACTTCGTCCGGAAGCACGCGCAGCGCACCGGACCGCCGCATCGACCGGCTCGACGACGGCGTGCTCGACCGGCCTGCAGCAATACGACTGGCCGGGCAACGTCCGCGAGCTCGAGAACACGATCGAGCGCGCCGTCGTGCTCTCGCCGGGCCCGTCGATCAGCCGCGCGCGCCGTCTCGGTGCTCGGCGCGGCGGCGCCGCAGGCGACCGACGCTGCCGTCGCTGAAGCTGCGGCAGAACATCGAGTGGGTCGAGCGCGAGACGATCCGGCGGGCGCATCGAGAGCGCCGGCGGCGTGAAGAAGGACGCGGCGGAACTGATGGGCATCAGCCAGCGCGCCTTGTCCTACTATCTGGCGAAGTACCGCCTGGACTGAGCGTTGCGCGGACCGGCGGCGTTACGGGGAGGAAACCTGTTACGCCTTCTGTAAACCCGCCGCCGCCCGGCCGGGCGTTCGCGCACGGAAGGTCCTGCGCAACTTCCGGCATCCGGCTTGCGTAGGGAGCTATGACGTGCGGACCCCTCTGGTCATCGGCACCGTGCTGGTCTGCACGGCATGCGGCTGCGGCGGCGACGGATATCGGAACGACGGCGGCATGATGGGCACGCCGACGCCAGTATCCTCCCCTGTCGTGACGGGTCGTCGACTATTCTGGGACAGCGGGGCATGCTGTCGTTCGATCCCAATCCAGCGCAAGTCGCTCCGGGCGCGCTGGTTGTCTGGCACAACCTTGACAGCGCCACCCATCGCATCGTCATGAACGACGGATCATTCGACAGCGGCGCAATCGCGCCCGGCAATTCGAGGCTCGGTGATGCGGCTCGGCGCGGCCGGCGGCTATCACTGCACCATTCACCCGACCGATGATGTTCGGCAGCTATCAACCCGATGACAAACATGCGCATTCTCTGGACACTGATCTTCTCGCTTCTCGCGGCGACGGCCGCTTACGCCCAGAACACGGACGAAGGGGACGACCGGGTGCTGAAGCTGGCTGAACCAGACTTCACGCTGGTCAGCCTGCCGACATCGCTGCGGCTGCCCGTCAACGGCAGCGCGTTTCGCGTGACGCATCGCTTCACGCGCCCCTCAGCTGCGACCTGTGTCCGAACAGCCTGGCGGCGGACGCGTTCGGCATGGACTTCGGCGCGCGGATCGGCGCTCGAGTATCGCTACGGGATCCTGCCGAACACCGAAGTCGGCGTGCATCGCGCCAGCGACAAGACCATCGAGCTGTTCGGCCAGTACGGGTTTCTGCGCCAGGGCAAGAGCTCGCCGGTCGAAGCGTCCGCGCTGCTGGCGGTCGAATTCAGCGACGTGGGCCGCTCGAACGTGGACAGCCAGTCGCAGCCCACGCTCGGCGCTCATCGTGTCGCGCCGGATTGCAGAAAAGGCGGCGCTCTACGTCGAGCCGATCTGGGTGCACCACGCCAACATCTACGACTCCTCAACGCCGGACGACGACACGTTCATGCCTGGGTCTGGGCGGCCGCGTGCGGATCCTCGACACGGTCTACCTGGTCGGCGAATGGGCGCCGCGGTCAGGCTACGATCCCGGCGTCAGCCACGGCGCGTTCGCGCTCGAGAAGCGCGCCGGCGGCCATGTGTTCCAGGTCAACTTCTCCGACTCGTTCGCGACCACGTTCGGCCAGCTCGCGCGAGGCGGCACGCGCAGCACCGAGAGCAGACGGCAGCAACGGCACGGACTGGGTACCTGGGATTCAACATCTCGAGGAAGTTCTACTGAGGACAGGTGGTAGTGCAGGCCTTCAGGCCTGCGTGTTCCGGACAGCGCAGGGCTGAAGCCCCTGCAGCTACCATCATCAGGAGACGACCATGCGATCACGGATAGCGGGCGGGTTCATCGCGGCGTGCGGGCTGGCGCTGATGCTGGCCGCGTGCGGCGGGAGCAGCAACAGCGGCGGCAGCAACCCGGCCGGGCCGTCGCGTCGCCGGTGACTCCGACGACGACTCCGGCGGGCGCCGTGAACACGACCACCATCACGATCCAGAACAACGTGGCCACGCCGAAGGACATCATCGTGCCGCTCGGCAGCCAGGTGACGTTCATCAACAACGACAACCGGCCAGCACGACATGGAGTCCAACCCGCATCCGGAGCACACCGAGTGTCCCGCGATCGCGCAGGCGGGGTTCCTCAACCCCGGCCAGATCGCGTCAGACCGGCAACCTCACCACCGCGCGGATCTGCGGCTACCACGACCACATCCTGGCCGAGGTGGCGGGGCTTCAGGGAGCATTACCGTCCGGTAGATCACGCATCGCTACGTCCGTGTCGCGTTACTTGTCTTCGCCGCCGTCGAGCTGCTGCCCGAGATACCGCTCGTAGCCGAGCTGTCCGATCTGGTGCATCTGGCGCCTCGAGGAAGTCGACGTGTTCCTCCTCGTCCTTGAGCAGGCGCTCGAACAGGTCCGCCGACCCGTTGTCGCCGCCTCGCGGGCCAGTTTGACGGACTCGTTGTACATCACGGTCGCCTTGAGCTCGAGCTTCAGATCGCTTTCGATCTGCGCCTTCACGTCCGAGCCGATCGTCAGCGGCAGCGGCAGCATGGACGGGATGCCGTCGAGGAAGAGAATGCGCTCGAGGACCTCCTCGGCGTGCTTCATCTCGCCGATCGACTGCTTCTTGATGTAGTTGCCCAGCCGGTGATAGCCCCAGTTGTGGCACATCTCCGCGTGGACGAAATACTGATTGATCGCGGTCAGCTCCTCACGAAGCGCCTCGTTCAACTTTGCGATGACCGCGTCGTTGCCCTTCATCCGCTATCTCCCAATCTTGGCTCGAACGCGTCGAGCCGGTTTCGTGTTCATTCGGGCATCGGAGCAGCTGCCGGCGGCGACGCCACCCGTGCCGGGACCGCCAGCCGGCGCCAGAGCCGCCAGCCCAGGAGCCGGCGGAACGCGAGCGCCAGGCCCGTCCAGACGAGGACCACTCCGCCGAGGCACGGCGATGCCCGCGAGCGCCTGGCCGGCGATGCCTCCCAGTTCGCCCGTGTGCCCGAACCGGACCCAGCCACGCCATTTCTGGCCGCGGCTCTGCTCGGCGTATGGCTCCCAGCGAACGATGTCGCCGGTGGCAGCGTCCAGGGCCAGCTGCGATCGCGCGAACGCGTTCCAGTGCCGTGCGTCGTTCATTGTAAACGACACCGGCGCGCGCGGCCGTTCCGGCAGCCGCATGGTGACGGTCTGCCAGGTGGGCAGCTGCTGTTCGGCGCGGGCCCAGAGCCGATCGACGTTCTCCGGCAGCGCGCGAATCCCTTCACCGCGTCGGCGCGTTCCGCAGCGCACTGCGCCGGCCGCGCCTTCGGATCCTCGTGCGACCGCCGGCCGCGACGCACGCTGCCGCGCGGCAACGGACTGCCCGCGATCTGATACAGCGCCCGGTTCGCCCACAGGTACGACATCACGGCGCCCGTCGCGGTCGAGCACGATGAGGACCGGCGCGCACCAGAAGCCGATGACGTTGTGCCAGTTGAAGTCGCGGGCGCGCGCGGTGGCCGTGCGCCTGAAAGAACAGGATCGCGTTCACGTGCTGCGGCAGCCACTTGTGCGGCCACCAGAGGAACAGTCCCGAGACGGCGAGCGCGAGAAACGCCAGGTTGGACGCGCCGGTCAGCGAACGGCCCGTGTCGCGGTTCTCGCCGCCGAGGCTCAGCCAGCGATGGAGGTCTTCCGTGGTGCGGAACAACTGCTGCGCGCCGGCCGATCCCTGCGCCGAGGACGGCGCCGGTGTAGGGTTCACGTAAAGCGTCCCGTCGCGGCCGAAGCCGACGGCGGCGGCGGCCGACGGATCGCGGTCGAGCACGAGCGTCGCCGGCTGGACGTCCGGCCGGATGGCCTGCGCTGCCGCGAGGACCTGCGACGGCGCGAGCCGCGGTGTCCCTGCGGGCTCGACGAACCGCACCTTACGATCCACCTGGTTGAGGATTTGCGGCTTGAACGCGAGGACGGCGCCCGTCGCCGACATCACGAGGATGACGAGGCCCGCGGCGACGCCGGCGGCCAGGTGCAGCCAGAAGAGAGCGGTGCGAAATGCTTTCATAGGCTCGGCCCATCGCCGAGACGGTTGGCGAGACTCGAAATGATAATGAGTCTCACTTTCATATTGAGCATAGCCGCGACCTAATCGGGTCGGTCAAGACCTGTCGAGAGCAGGCCGGACGACGCCGGTCTAACGCGGTTCGGCGATGACCCGGCCCCCAGTAGGCCGGGTTGCCCTCGTGATTGTGATCGTGAAATCCGCAGGCGTCAGGTGGAGGTGAATCGGATCGGTCGCGCGGGATTGTCCCGGCACCAGGATAACCGGCGACGTTGATTTCCGGGCAGTCGTTGTGAAGGCCGAATGGGCCTCGACAGCACGTCGTGCGGATCGTTGTCGTTGTTGACGAACATCAGCCGCGCGCCTGGTAGAACGTGCAGATCGTTGATGTCGAACAACGCCGCCGACGACGGATCGAGGCGGAACCCGGACGAGGTGATCGTGATCGTCGCGCCTTCGAGCGGCTTCGGCGGCCCCGCCGGAACGGGCGGGGCGGCGTCGGGGCCACCGGCGTCGGCGGCTGACTCGCATTCTGGCTCGCGCACGCCGCGGTCAGTGCAAGCAGCGCGACGATCGACGACAGTCGGCTCCAGCGCCATGTTCTCAGCTTCCCCAGCCCCAAGTCCCCAGCCCCTAACCCCTAACCTCCAGCTCTCCCACCCTCTTACCCGTTTCCGCAACGGCTTACTGAACGCGTAAGCTGGATGTCCGCACGCCGCCGCCCAGCCGACGGATTGCTCGAGCGGCGCGGCCGGCACTTCCACTTGCGTGGCAAGAACTGGTCCGTCGAACCTGATGCGCTTGTCGCCGTTCGTCGTCATCCTCATTCTCCTCGTTGTCATTGCCCGCGGCCGCGCAGAATCCGGTGGCGTCCCCGCCGGTCACGTGCACGAGGCCGCGCGCGGCACCAGGCCGCGGAATCGCCCGCGTGGTCATGGTCGCCCGACGCCAACGTGTTCTTCGGCTGCAACTACCAGCTGCGCGAGTTCAGGGACCAATCGGCCTGGGAGTCGCAGAACTGGTTCATGCTGCCACGGCGAGCGGCCGCTCGGCCGCGGGCGCTTCGACTCGAGAGCATGACTTTCGCTCGGGCCGTTCACGATGCGACGGCATCGGCTCCCCGCAGCTCTTCCAGACCGGCGAGTCGTACCGAGATGGGACCGCTCATCGATCGCCAGCACCCGCACGATCTGTTCATGGAACTTGGCGCGACATACCGGCATGCAGCGATGGCCGCGCGTGACGTTCATCATGTCGGCCCGATCTGGTCGTGGCCACGCAGCGCTGGGGCCTACGACGCCGTTCATGCACCGCGAGTCGGCGCGCAACAACCCGCAGGCGCCGCTCTCCCATCATCAGCTCGATTCCACGCACATCAGCCCGGGTGTGTTGACGGGCGGTATCGAGGCGGGCTCCCTGACGCTGCTGGGATCGTGGTTTCCGCGGACAGGAACCCGACGAGTACGCGGCTGGAACATCGGCCGGCCGTGGCTCGATTCCTGGTCGGTGCAGGGAAGTGGCAGCGGGGCCCGTGGATGGCCCAGGTGTCGGGCGGCATCCTGCACGAAGCCCGCCTGGTTCGAGCCATGCGACATCCCGCGCATCACGGCCTCGATTGAATTCAACGGAACGGTGCGATCGCATCCCGTCGCCGCCACGCTCGCCTGGGGCGAGAACCGCGAGATCCACGGCCCGCTCGACGGATATCTCTTCGAATGGGACACGCCGGCGGCCAGGCGCGGCGCACTGTCTACGGGCGCGTGGAAGCCTCGGCGAAGGATCTGCTCGACCTGGGCTTTCCGGATCCGCCGGGCTTCGTGTCCTTTCATCGCATTTCACACGTCGCGGCCGCGACGGTTGGCTACCTTCACGACGTCGTAGGCAAGCCGTGGGGACGTCTCGGCATCGGCGGAGACGCGACGTTCTACCACGTGCCGGACAACATGATCGACTACTACGGCACCTCGCCTCGCTCGTTTCACGTGTTCGTGCGCGTATCGTCCGCAGCCGCGCGATTCGATGAGCTCATCACCACTGAAATGCTGCTATCCTTGGGGCATCCACTCATGCGGGATTTCCATCAATGTCGCTCGTCGCGCTCTCCGAACTCCTCGGCGCTACCGTGCGCGGTGCCACCGGCACCGTCGCTCGGACGCGTGCGCGAGATCGCGATCGCTCCGCAGGATCCACCCACCCGGATCGCGTTATCTAATCGTCAAGACCGCCGACGGCGAGCGCATGCTCCCGTCCGCGTCGCTCAAGTCGTGCGGCGCGACCGTCCGCACCGCCGACGACGGCTCGGCGCTGGGAGAAGTACATCGCCGTCTGACGGCGTCCTGCTCCTCAAGCGCGATCTGCTCGACCAGCAGATCATCGACGTCCACGGACGGAAGGTCGTCCGCGTCAACGACGTCGAGCTCGACTCGACGCCCGTCAACAGCCACGTCGTCCTCAGCGTGGTCGCGGTGGACGTCGGCGCGCGCGGCGCCATCCGGCGTCTCACGCAAGGGCCTCGTGCCGTCGTTCACGCTGCGCGCGCTGCTCGACACGGATTCCGCCGCGCGTCATCCCGTGGCAGTACGTCGATCTTCTCGAGACGGACCCGGCGCGCCGCGTCAAGCTGAAGATCGTCTACGAAGGCCTCTCGAAGCTGCACCCGGCCGACATCGCCAGACATCGTCGAGGATCTGCCGCCGGCCGAGCGCGAAGCCGTCTTCGAGACGCTCGACGAGGAAGTCGCCGCCGAGGCGCTCGAAGAGCTCGATCCGAAGGTCCAGGTGTCGATCGTCGAGTCGCTCGACTCCGACCGCGCGGCCGACATCGTCGAGGAAATGGACCCCGACGCCGCGGCCGACCTGCTCGGCGAAGCTGCCGGAAGACCGGCTCGGGCGAGATCCTCAAGGAGATGCAGCCGGAGGAGCGCCAGGAAGTCGCGCAGCTCCTCGAGTTCGGCGAGCACACCGCCGCCGGCCGCATGACGACCGAGTTCGTCGCCGTCGGCGATCACGGCATCGGTGGACGATGCCATCGAAGCGCGCTGCGGCAGTTCGAGGGCAGCCGCGAAGCCGTCGCCACGCGTGTACCTCTACAACGTGGCCTACAAGATCGTCGGCGCCGTGCCGCTCGTGAAGATCGCCGTGTCGCCGCCGACCACCCTGCTGTCGCAGCTGGCCGAACCTGCGGTCACCTGCACGGCCGACACGCCGGACGACGACGTCGCGGCGCTGTTCGACAAGCATAACCTCGTCACCCTCGCCGTCCTCGACGAGCACGAGCGGCTCGCCGGCATCATCACGGCGGACGACGTCATCACGATGCTCCGCCATCGCCGGTAGCCATGCTGTCCGAGCGTTGAAACAGCTGGAAGGCGCGGCTCGTGCTCGCTGCTGGCCGTCATCGGGCCCGGGTTCATCACGGCCAACGTCGACAACGACGCGGGCGGCATCTTCACGTACTCCCAGGCCGGCGCGCAGTTCGGCTACTCGCTGCTCTGGACGATGATCCCGATTACGATCGCGCTCATCGTCGTGCAGGAGATGGCGTCGCGGCTGGGCGCCGTCACCGGCAAGGGGCTGAGCGATCTCATCCGGGAAGAGTTCGGGTTCCGGCTGACGTTCATCGTCATGGTGACGCTCATCGTGACGAACTTCGGCAACGTCGTGGCCGAGATTCGCCGGCATCGCGAGCAGCCTCGAGCTGTTCCGGCTGTCGCGGTATATCGTGGTGCCGGTGGCGGCGTTCGTCGGTCTGGCTGCTCGTGGTGCGCGGCACCTACGCCAGCATCGAGAAGATCTTCCTGACCGCGTCGGCGTTCTACGTCGACCTACATCATCGCACGGCCTGATCGGCGCATCCGGACTGGAAGGCGGCCGCCTTCGCCACGGTGACGCGGCCCGAAGCCGCGGGCATCCGGAACTACGGCTACATCTACATGGTGATCGGGCTCGTCGGGACCACGATCGCGCCGTGGATGCAGTTCTACCTGCAGGCGTCGATCGTCGAGAAGGGCGTCACGGCCAGGCAGTACGCCGCGTCGCGGTGGGACGTCATCCTCGGCTGCATCTTCACCGACGTCGTCGCCTGGTTCATCATCGTCGCCTGCGCGGCGACGCTCTACGCCAACGGCCATCACGACATCGGGAGCGCCGCGGACGCCGCCCAGGCGCTGCGGCCGCTTGCCGGCGAGTACGCCTACCTGCTGCTTCGCCGCCGGCCTCTTCAACGCCTCGCTGTTCGCGGCGTCGATCCTGCCGATCTCGACGGCGTACGCGGTCTGCGAGGGCCTCGGGTTCGAGTCGGGGCCTCGACAAGAAGTTCCGCGAGGCGCCGGTGTTCTACTGGCTCTACACGGTGATCATCGTGCTGGGCGCCGCCGTGCTGCTCGATGCCGGGCTGCCCGCTCGTCTACGTCTCGGTGCTGTCGCAGGTGGCCAACGGCATCGTGCTGCCGCTCGTGCCTCGTGTTCATGCTGCTGCTGACCAACGACCGCGAGCTGATGGGCAGCTACACGAACTCCGCGCACCTTCAATGCCATCGCCTGGACGACGGTCGTCGTCATGGTGTGCTGTGCCCACGGATTGCTGATGCTGCGTCACCACCGGTGACAGTGTGAAATTTCATGATCGTCAGCCGCGCGGGGGCCAGCCGGGACGGGTATGCGCCTCGCCTGCGCGGTGTCCGAGGTCGAGGAGCTCGGCGGCATACGACGAGCGGTAAACGACCAGAGCGGCCGTATCAAGCGTGTCAACGCGAGACACAATCGATCGGCACGGTGGGGTATCGGCGCCGCCAGCAGGCTCAGGGCCGCCAGGTTCCTGGTCCGGTCGACCGCCGAGTTCGACACGTCCACTGCCAGGAACCTGCGCGGGCTGGAACGGCGGCGTGAACAGGAGATGGGCGGGAGAGACGATCGTAGGCCCCTCCATCAGTCAGCAGGTTAACCGCCGCCGTCACCCGAAGCAGCGCAGCGGCGGAACAATCCGGGCATTGCGGCGGCGCCGCACCGCATCGTGAGAGCGGCATGATCGGCCGCTCGTTGTTCCAGGACGACCTGGGCCTTCGACAACAAGTCGGCGCGAGACGGTCGCCAATACGCGAGAGACCATGGTGCAGGCTGGCGTGCCGACGAGGTCGTCCAGCCGGCCCAGATGCACGAGGATGTCCCCTGCCAGGTGGATGTAGCGGTCGCGCACACGTGGGGATCCGGGCTGAGGATCGCCCGAGGAGAGCAGGTGCTGCGACCGGGAGCGCGAAGCCCGGCGGCAGCGAGCGGAGCTCAGGTCGAGGCCAACCGCTCCGTAGAACGCCGTGACGATGGCGCCGGCGCTCGTTCCCACCAGTTCTGTAACCCGGAAGCCGCCCGCGATGAGCGCCCGCAGAACGCCGACGTGCGCCAGACCCCAACGGCAGTCCGCGCCCAGCAGGACGCTCACCGGAATGTGAGGCCTGCAGCGCGGTTGTTCATCCATCTCGAGCAATCGTAGTGCGGACGGCGGCTTCGCGGATCAGAGCGTGCCGGATGGAGGGCAATCGGGTAATCTGGAGTGGCGTGGAGACAAGGGATTCGAGACCGCCGGCGCGGCGAAGCGCCGGCGTTCGCAGCGCCGGGTGCCGCGCGGGGGCCGGAGCGAGGTCAGCGCGGCCACCCGGGTCGAGATCCCTCAAGAGCGCCGCCGCGGCCTTCCGCAAGCTCGGTTACCACGGCGCGACAGTCGAAGCAGATCGCCGCCGCGCTCGCGGATGAAGAAGGGCAACCTCTACTACTACTTCACGCAACAAGGAAGAGCATCCTCTTCGCCTGCCACGGAGTGCTCGCCACGATCGGCTGCAGGAGCTGCTGGACCAGGTCGTCGCAGCACGGCGCCGCCTAGACGCCAAGCTGCGGCGGCTGATCCGTGTCGACCGTCCACGTGATACTCGACGAACTGCACGGCACGGCGCTGCCTCGCTCGACCTCGAAGCGCTGACGCCCGCGCATCTCAGGCGGTCATCGTTCGGCGCGATCGCTTCGACCGGGGCATGCGGATGATTCTCGAAGAGGGCATCGCCGCGGGCGTCTTCGACGCCCGAGGATCCCAAGCTGCGTGGGCTTCGCCATGCTGGGGGCGTTAGAACTGGATCGCCGCTGGTTCAACCTCAGCGGGCCCGCCAGCTCCGATCGAGATCGCGACGCGTTTTGCCGATTACCTCATCGCCGGCCTGCGCCCGGACTAGGGCCGGTGATAGTCCTGCGCCCGCCCGGCCGGACCGATATAGTGGATCGATGGGTCACGCTCATCCCGCTCGTGCCTGGCCCCCCGAGGTCGAGGCCGCCAAAACCCGACTGGCTGAAGGTGCGCGCGCCCGGGTCGCCGAACTACCTGCGACTCAAGGGCCTGATGCGGCGAGCTCAACCTGCACACCGTCTGCGAAGAAGCGCAGTGCCCGAACATCGGCGAGTGCTGGAATCACGGCACCGCGACGTTCATGATCCTCGGCGACGTCTGCACGCGCGCTGCGCGTATTGCGCCGTGGCGCACGGCCGCCCGCGCCCGCTCGATCCGGCCGAAGCCGCGCGCGCGTCGCCGACGCCATCCACGACGCTCGGCCTCACGTTACGTCGTCATCACGTCGGTCGATCGCGACGACCTGCAGGACGGCGGCGCGTCGATCTTCGCCGACACGATCCGCGAGACGCGCGCCCGGCTGCCGGAGTGCCGGATCGAGGTGCTGATTCCCGATTTCCAGGGCAACGAGTCGGCGCTGCGCACCGTGCTCGACGCGCGGCCCGACGTGCTGAACCACAACACGGAAACCGTCGCCGCGCCTCTACCGCATGGCGCGTTCGGGCGGACGGTACGCGCGGACGCTCGAGCTGCTCGATCGCTCGCGCCGCTACGCGCCCGACATCCCGACGAAGACCCGGCGTCGCATGGTCGGCCTCGGCGAAGAACAACGACGAGCTGGTCGCCACGTTCACGGCGATCTGCGCGGGGTCAGGCTGCCAGATCCTCACGATCGGTACAGTCCATCTGCGCCCGTCGAGCGAGCACGCGCCGATGACGCGCTACTACCACCCCGACGAGTTCCGCGATCTGAAGCGGATCCGCGCTCGACTCTCGGGTTCGTCCACGTCGAGTCAGGACCGCTCAGTGCGCAGCTCGTATCACGCGCAGCGAAACCGCCGACGCCGCTGGCGCAGGCCGCCGCCGCTTTAAGCCGGCCGGCGCGGTTTTACGTGAACTGATCACTCCCATCACAGCAGCGACAATCCGATCTTCGACAATGTCTCGAGCGGCGCGCCTCGTAAGGCCGGGCTCCAGCGCCGATTGGGACAGAAGCGTCGTGGTAAAATCTCATTCTGCATTCTTGTCGTTCAGCCCGCCGGCCTGCGGCCTTCGCGCCACGTCAGCCCGCTGACCTTCGCTCCGCCTCCCCGTCGAGGCCAACACGAATGTCCCGTGCTGGACGCAGGCGTTCCACGTTCTTGTCGCCTGAAGACGGCGCTCCGGCCCCGGTGAGATCCGTCGAATCGTCGAAATCAGGCCTGAAAACGTCGATTTCAGCCGGAGGCTTGCCGGCGCGCCGATTGGTCGATCTTGCCTACGTCGATATGTGGACGCCTCGCCAGGCACGGAACACTCGCGAATTGCTTTGCTCGCCCTTTGCGCTGCTGGCCGCCGCGCCGGGCCGGGTGCAGGCTGGCGCCACGCCGCGCGTGCGGCGTCGATCGCGGCACGCTGCGGCTGCTCATCGCACTCGGGCGTCGAGCGGTCGCCGACCTTCCGCGCCATCGTCGAACGATTGAAGCGTCGGACCTGATCGTTGAGGTGGAGTGCGGGCGCTTCACCGGATCTCGACGCTGGCGGGACGCACGGCGCTCATCGCGGCGCTGCCCCGACGTGCGCTACGTGCTCGTCGAGGTGGGCTGCCCGCTTTCGTGACGCGCCCGCGCTGGCGCATCATCGGGCACGAACTGCGGCACGCGCTCGGAATCGCGTCGAGCGCGCTGGGTGGTGGACGGCGAGACGCTCGCGCTCTTCTACGCGCAGATCGGCTTCGAATCGCGTCGCCAGGACGGCGTCGCAGAGTCGAGTTCGAAACAACGGACGCGCTCGATGCGGGCGAGCGCGTCCATCACGAGTTGTTTCACCCGCCAGAACTCTCCCGCGGCTTGAGCCCAGGTAGTCACCGCAGATGAGGGAATGATGATGATGTGACGATGTACCCGAGCAGGATCCACGACTTCCGGCACCGAACGGTCTGATTCTGGATCTGCTGCGCGAAAGCGAGCTCTTCGGCCTGCAGCTGCAGTCGGACCGCTCGGAAGGCGCGTTGAAGCGCGGCACCGTGTACGTCACGCTCGGCCGCATGCAGGACAAGGGCTACGTCGAATCGCGCGACCGAGCCGCGCTGCCGCCTGGCGCCATCGGCCTGCCGCGCCGCTGGTACCGTCCGACCGCCGTAGGGCTGCAGGGTGCAGCAACGCCGTGGATGACTGGCCGCGCAGCGTTCGTTCGCACGAGCACTGCGAACGTGCGAGATCCGGCGCGGTGCCAGGCTTTACGACGTTCTCGTTTCGGCTTGTAGATCGGGTGCGTCGACTGGCCGAAGAACACTTCGGCGGCCTCCATCAGCGTCTCGGTCAGCGTGGGATGCGGGTGGATGGACAGCTTCAGATCCGACGCGGTCGCGCCCATCTCGATCGCGACGACGGCCTCGGCGATCAATCGCCGGCGCCGCTGCCGACCAGGCCGACGCCCAGGATACGCTCGGTCGCCGGATCGATCGAACAGCTTGGTCAGGCCGTCCGCGCGGTCGAGCGTGATCGCGCGGCCCGACGCGCGCCCACGGGAAACTTCGCGACGGTCACCGTCCGGCCGGCTGCTTCTGCGGCCTGCGCCTCGGTGAGCCCGGCCCACGCCAGCTCGGGATCGGTGAACACGACGGCCGGAATCGCCGCGAGGCGCGAACACGGCTTTCTGGCCCGCGATCACTTCGACGGCGACCGCGCCCTCGTGCGACGCCTTGTGCGCCAGCATCGGCTCGCCGACGACGTCGCCGATCGCGAAGATCGACGGCTCGGCGGTCCGCATCTGCTCGTCCGACGACGATGAAGCCGCGCTCGTCGAGACCTGACCTGGGTGCGGTCGAGGCCGGGGACGCTTGCGTTGGGACGGCGGCCCGACCGCGACGAGCACGCGATCGAACACCGCGTCACGCGTTCCGGCGCCGACCGTCGAACGTGACGCGGATGCCGTGCCGGCTCGGCCTTCATCTGCACGACGCGGGTATTCAGCAGCACGGCCTTCATCGTCCTGCTGATGCGCTTGCGCCAGGACGTCCACGAGGTCGCGATCGGCGCCGGGCAGCAGGCCGGGCGTCATCTCGACCACGGTGACGGCGCTGCCGAGCGCCGCGTAGACCGAACCGAGTTCGAGGCCGATGTAACCGCCGCCGACCACGAGCAGTGATTTCGGGATGTCGGGAAGGTTCAACGCCGCCGTCGAATCCATCACGCGCGGGTCGTCTGCTCCCGGAGCCGAAGCGACGCCGGCACGGCCGGCACCGATCCGGTCGCCAGGATCGCGTGCTCGAACTGCACCGTCTCTTCGCCGCCGGACACCAGCTTCACGCGCAGCGATGTGCGCGTCCTCGATCGACGCGAGTCCCTGCAGGTACTGCACCTTCCGGCTCTTGGCGAGCAGCCCGGTCCCGCTGGTCAGCCGCGCGACGCACCTGATTCTTGAACGCACGCAGCTTGTCGAGATCGATCGCCGGCTCGCCAGAACGGTGATGCCCCAGGCGTTCCGCGTGCGCGCGCTTCGGTGACGAGTTTGGCGACGATGCAGGAGCGCCTTGGACGGGATGCAGCCCCGGTAGACGCAAACGCCCCGGGATTGAGCTCCGGGATCGATCGAGCGCGGTCTTGAGGCCGAGGTCGGCCGCGAGAAACGCGGCGGCGTAGCCGCCCGGGACCGCCGCCCACGACGACGACCTGAACGGCAATCATCCCTGAAGCGAGAGCAGGAACGGCTGCTCGAAGACGTCGGCGACCCAGCGCAGGAACCGCGCGCCGTCGGCGCTCGTCGATCGCGCGGTGGTCGTGCGACAGCGACAGCGGGAGCATCAGGCGCGGGGTGAACTGTCCGTCCTTGAACACCGGCTCCATGCGCGCGCGCGGAGATCCCGAGGATCGCGACTTCCGGCGCGTTGACGAGCGGCGTGAAGGACGTTCCCGCCGATGCCGCCGAGATTGGAGAGGCTGAACGTGCCGCCCTGCATCTCTTCAAGCGACAGCTTCCGGCTGCGCGCCTTCTCGGCCAGCGCCGCCACCTCCTCGGAAATCTGCATCAGGCTCTTCGTGTCGGCGTCGCGGACGACGGGCACGAGCAGAGCCGCGATCGGTGTCCACGGCCACGCCGATGTGGACGTATCTTCGCTGACGACGATCTCCTCGGCGGCCATGTCGATCGACACGTTGAACTGCGGAAACTGCCTGAGCGCGGCGGCAACAATCTTGACGGCGAGCGTCGTCACCGTCAGCGGCGCAGTGCCTGACGGCGGCCTGCTTCAGTGTGCCGCTTTCGGATTTCCTCGAACCCGGTGATGTCGGCCAGGTCGCACTGGTGTGACGAGCGGGATGGTCGCCCACGACGCGCCGAGGTGCTCGGCCGTCTTCTTCGCGGATGCCGCGCATCGGCTGACGCTCGATGGCGCCCCACCGGCTGAAGTCGGGCAGCGGCTCGCCCACCGGCCTCGACGTCGAGCCTCCGCCGGAGACGATGCGGCCGTCGTGATCAGCGCGCTTCGCGTGCGCCTTCACGTCCTCTATCGGAGATCCGGCCGGCGTCGCCCGTGCCTGGACACCTGGTTGATGTCGACGCGCCAGCTCCGCGCGCCATGCGGCGGACCGAGGAGCGCCGCCGGCACCGACGGCGCGTCGGACGCGGGGCGTCACGACGGTGCGGCGCAGGCGCCGCGTGCCGCCGATGTCGACACGTTGGCGGCGCCGCTTCGACTGCCGGGCGGTCACGCCGTCGCCGGCGCGGGCGCGTGTACTGGCGGCGGACGGCTTCACGGCGCCGGGATCGCGACGACGGCGAAGCTGGTGCGGAGCGGCAGACCGGCCGGCGGACGCCGTTGTCGCGCGAGGCTCAGGATCGCCTGTCCGACTTTGACCATATGTGCTGCCGGCTTCGACCTTGATGGCGGTGACAGTGCCCGCGATGGACGAGTGGCACTCTCGATCGTCATCGTTCGGTCTCGAGCTCCGAAGCACCGGGCTGATCCTTGGCCAGCGGTGTACGCCGACCTTCGCCAGCACGTTCGAGCACATCACCGGCCTCGATGTTCTCGCCCAGCTTCGGGCGAACGTGAAATCCGCCACTACACGACACCGCCGGGTCCAGTTTGTCGGGATTGATGCCGAGGCGTCTTGCTCGGCCTTCTGACGGCGCGACACGGCCGCGCCCTCACTGCGCGCACCAGCGCGCCGGCGTGGCGACGACGATGCTAGCGGGCGTCGACTTCGAAGAAGTCGCGCGCAGGCTCTCGCGGCTCTCGCTGCGGCCGAAGCCGTCGGTGCCGAGCGTCTCGAGCGGGCGCGGCAGCCAGCGGTCGATCGCGTGCGGCAGCGCCTGAGCGTAGTCCGGGGGCGGCGACGAAGACGCCAGGCGCGTCTTCCGCACTGGCGTCACATCACGGCACGCGCGGCGTCTCGCCCAGGTGCGAGCATGTTCCAGCGGTCGGCCGATGAAGCCGTCCCGATACAGCTGCCACGTAGCTCGTGATGCTCCACACGTCGGCGCCGACCGCCGTGGTCGGATTCGAGGATGGCCTGCCAGCGTTAACCCGATTCGGGCAAGATTAGCGCTTCGCTACTTGAAAAGCTGCCGCAACTTGTATGAGCACCCGGACGTGGCCGCGGAAGCAGTACGCCCGCCCGAAAGGATGCCTCGCGCAACCTTCCGGGCATCCACAACGGCGTCTCCATGCTGCTCGTTCATCACCGTCAGGCGTAAAGAACCTTTCCTGCACTCGAGCCATCACGCCGGATGCCGTCTTCATCAATTGACCGCCATAGCAATGCAGCA
>ERZ1370068.292-contig-10263_pt1 | contig 33684 bp, 36 predicted proteins | sample MGYA00561227_ERZ1370068 | MGnify/ENA primary metagenome ERZ1370068 (study PRJEB38410, sample SAMEA6850437) | metagenome | study: Metagenomic assessment of the ecological functions of the soil: analysis of the soil microbiota associated with the...
GCCACGGGCTGAGCCTGCAGATCCCACTCACGGCTCAACGAGCCGGGCAACGAGGGCGCCTATCTCTCGTGAACAAGAACTCGGCGGAGGCGGCTGGCGATTTTCGCGGTGTTCGCCTTCCGGCATATTGCATCGCTTACCTGATCGCTGGTGTCGAAGCCCGGCCCCCGTGCGGTCGCGTCGGAGGCTGCGTGAACCTGACACCGGAGCAGGTGGCATCCCTGGGGCGCCCGCAATTTCCTGAAGGCGCTGGCGGGGACGCCCGCGCTTTTTGCGCTGGGCGCGAGTGGCGGCGGCCACGCGCGGGCCCGTGCGCGGGCGGCCCGGTCAAGGTGGCGCTGGCGCGGGTGGGCGGTTAGGGCGCAGGCGCTGCTGACGCGCAGTGGACCACGACTTCGTCGGACGTGCGTGCGCTGTGCGACGTCAACCCGACGGTCTGGCCGAAGGCGGACGGGTCCTGGCAACAGCAAGAACCAGCCGCTCCGCCGCAGCACTACGCGGACTGGAAGGACATGCTGGCGGCGGAGGGTTTGCATCGAAGGCGTGGTGATGGCGCCTCCGCTCTGGGCGCACGCCGACATCGCCTGCGGCCTCATGGAGGCGGGCAAGCACGTCCTCTGCGAGAAGATGATGGCGTGGGACGCGGCGGGCTGCAGCGCATGCCGGAGTCGCGCGCACAAGACGGGCAAGCTGCTCGAGATCGGCTACCAGCGCTTCTACAACCCGGTCTACCAGGCCGCCCACGAGGGGATCGTCAAGGCCGGCGCGCCTCGGCGACGTCTACCACGCGCGGCTGGTCTGGCACCGCAACGGCAACTGGCGGCGCAAGGGCGAGCCGCCGACGCCGGACTACGACCCGTCGCGCTGGGGCTATCCCGACCTTCGACCACCTCCTGAACTGGCGGCTCTTACTGGACGTACTCGAAGGGCCTGCTGGCGGAGCTGGCCAGCCACCAGGTGAACATCGCGAACTGGTTCTTCGGGGCGGCGCCCGAGGCGGTGCTGGCCTCGGGCGGCGTCTACCGCTTCACGGACGGACGCGCGAGGTGCAGGACCACGTCTACGCGACCTTCGAGTATCCGCAGCGGCCGCACGGCCGTCTTCACCGTCGATCGAGTCGAACGCCTTCGACGACTACTACGAGATGTACATGGGCACGAAGGGCACGCTCATCCTGCGCGCGAAGACGGAGGCGCTCTTCTTCCGAGGGCGACGCGGCGCCACGCCACCGCGCGGTCGGAGGTCGCGGCCAAGACGGCGCGGGCGCCGCCCTCGACGCATCCGGAGAGCCGGCGGCCGCGCAGATCCTCGGCTGCGATCGGCGCTGCCGCCGCGCCGGAGCAGCGCATCGAGCGCGGCATCGCCTACCGCAACGAGATCTCGCGCTGGTGCCGCGGCTGTCCGCACGGGCGGCCGCTCCTGTGCTGGGCCGGAGAAGGCGATCGGCTCCGCCAGGGCGTGCATCGTCGCCAACGAGGCCGTGCAAGACGAATCAACGGCTGAAGATGTGAGGCAGAAGCGCGCGCTGATGTCCATGCGCCTCGGCCGTGCCCGCGGGACGCGCACCGCACGAAGCAGCGAGTTCGTCTACCGCACGCTGCGCGACGCTATCATGAGGTGCGAGCTCCGCCGGGCGAGCGGCTGGTGATCGACGACCTGGCGCGGCGGCTCGAGGTCAGCTCCGATCCCGGTCCGCGAGGCGCTGCAGCTCCTGCAGTCGGAGGGGCTGGCGTGACGATGGTCCCGCACGTCGGGGCGACGGTCGGCGCCGATCTCCCGCGAGTCGGTGACGGAGGTCTTCACGGTGATGGAAGGACTGGAGAGCGTGTCCGTCCGCGCGGCGCGGCGGAGCGCGCCCCGTCCGGAGGACGCTCGACGCGCTCGCAGGAGATCGTCACGGCCATGGACCGCGCCCTGGCCGCGGAAGCGCACGAGCACTGGGCCGGAGCTCAACACCCGTTTCCACGCGACCATCAGCCGGCTCACGGCCGATGCCCATGCTGCAGGAGATGATGGAGCGCGGTCCTCGATCGCTGGGACCGCGTGCGCCGGCTTCTTCTTCGCCGGCGTCCTCGTGCACCGGGCCCAGCAGGCGCAGAAGGAGCACCACCGCGCCTGCTCGAGGCCATGAGGAGCCAAGGACTGGGCGCGGCTCGAGGACACCATTCGCGAGCACAACCGCGGGGCCCTCGCCGACTACGCGATCTTCCTCGACGACCGCCTCGCCCCCGCCGCCACGAAGGGCGATCGGTGAGGGCCACCTGGCTCCGCGCGTGACCGACGCCTCGGCGGGTCCCGGATACACGCGCGTGGCCACGCTGCGCACGCCGGAGCCGTTTCGGGCCCACCTCGACGCGATCGGGGTGCAGCTCGGCTTTCGACGCCGCTGCTCGTCCGGATCCTCTTCGCCGCTGGGCCGGCCCATCGACGTGGACGGCGTCCGTGTCGGCAACCGGTTCTGCATCCTGCCCATGGAGGGATGGGACGGGACGCGCGGACGGGCAGCCCGAGCGAGCTGACGCGAGCGGCGCTGGCGGCACTTCGGCCTCAGCGGAGCGAAGCTCATCTGGGGCGGGGAAGCGGTCGCGGTGCGGCCAGGACGGGCCGCGCCAACCCGAACCAGCTGCAGATCAATCCCGGACCACAGAAGGCGCTGGCGCGCGGCTGCGCGAGGACCCTGGTCGCCGCCCACCGCGAGCGCTTCGGGTCGCGATGCGGACGCCGATCTCTACGTCGGCCTGCAGCTCACGCACTCGGGCCGCTTCGCGCGCCCCACGTCGAAGGACCGGCCGGAGCCGCTCGTCGGCCTACGCCCATCCCCTCCTCGACCGCCGCTTCCCGGACGGCGTCCGCATGCTCGGCCGACGACGAGCTCGACCGCCTGGTCGGCCGACTTCGTGCGCGCGCCGGCGCGGCGCGCCCTCGACGCCGGCTTCCGCTTCGTGGACGTGAAGCACTGCCACGGCTACCTCGGCCACGAGCTGCTCAGCGCGCGCGGACGCGCCCGGGCGCTACGGCGGCAGCTTCGAGAACCGCACGCGCTTCCTGCGCGAGCGTGGTCGACGGGCATCCGCGCCGCGGTGCCCGGGCCTCGGGATCGGCGTGCGCCTCTCCGTCTTCGACACCGTGCCCTGCCGCAAGGGCGCCGAGCGGCCGCGGGCGTCGCCGAAGCGAGCGCGGCGGGCTACCGCTCGCCTTCGGCCTGCTCGAGGGCGAGGACCTCGACGCGGCGCCTCGACGACGCGCGCGCGCTGCTGCGCGTGCTCGAGGCGCTGGGCGTGCGCTGGATCTGCACCACGCGCGGGCAGCCCCTACTACAACCCCCACGTGCAGCGGCCCGCGCTCTTCCCCCCTACCGACGGCTACCTGCCGCCCGAGGATCCGCTGCGCGGCGTGGCCCGCCAGATCGAGGCCACCGCGCGCCTCAAGGCGGACTTCCCGCGCCTCGTGTTCGTGGGCTCCGGCTACAGCTACCTGCAGGAGTGGCTGCCCAACGTGGGCCAGCGCGTGGTCGCGCGACGGCGCGGCCGACCTCGTGGGCCTCGGGCGCGATGGTCGCTGTCGTATCCGGACCTGCCCGCCGACGTGCTCGAGGGCGCGCCCGCTCCGCCGCAAGGCCATCTGCCGGACGTTCAGCGACTGCACGACGCGCCCCGCGCAGCGGCCTCGTCTCCGGCTGCTTTCCCCTCGATCGCGTTCTACGCCGCGCACCCGGACGCGGAGCAGCTGCGACGAGGCCAAGGCGGCCCTGCGGCGTGAGCGACGGCCGCGCGCGAAGCCGCTCCCGACGGCGACCAGAGCGCTGGCCGTGAGCGTCGCCGTTCCTGGCCCTCTTCTCCATCGTCGGGTTCGCGCCTCTACGGCCTGCCGTTCTTCTACGACTTCTTCGTCAAGGACCTGGGCTGGACGCGCCGGCAGGTCACCTCGGGCAACGCGTACAGCAAGCTCGTGGTCGGGCCTGGTGTTCGGCTGCGCTGGCCGGGGTCATCGTCGACCGCTTCGGCCCGCGCCGCGCTGATGCTGGTCGGGATCGTGATGGCCGGGCCTCGCGCCTCGTCGGCCTCGGCGAGCGTCACGACGCTGAGCGCCTTCTACTTCTTCTACCTGCTCAACGCGCTCGGCTACGTGCTGCGGCGAGCCCGCTGCCCGAACCAGGTGCTGCTCTCGGGCTGGTTCGACGCCGCGCGCGCGGCACAGGCCATGGGCATCGCCTACCTCGGCATCGGCATCGGCGGCGCCCTGGTGCCGCTCGTCGGCCCACGCGCTCACCCAGGCGCTGGGCTGGCGCGGCGCGCTCGCGGTCCTCGGCGTCGCTCATGATCGTGATCGCGCTTGCCCGGCGCGTTCCTCGTGCGCGAGCCGTCCGCGGCCGACCGGCCGCCACGGCCGCGAGCCGCCCCTGGCGGCCGCCGATCCTGCGCCGCCCGCCGTTCTACCTGCTCGCGCGCCGGCAGCATGGCCTCCATCGGCGCCGTGGGCGGGACCATGCAGAACCTGAAGCTGTACCTCGAGCCTCGACCGCAGCATCGCGCAGGGGCGAGATCGCCGGCATCCTGTCGCTCGATCCTGGTGGGCAGCATCGTGCGGCCGGCTGCTGATGGGCTGGCTGGCCGACCGCTGGTCCAAGAAGCACGTGATGCTGCTCGTCTACGCGATCGTGGCCGCCACCATCCCGTGCTCATGCGTCTTCGCGCCCAGCGCTGCTCCCGATCAAGGTGGGCGCCTTCCTCTTCGGGATCGGCCTCGGCGGCGACTACATGATCATCCCGCTCATGGCCGCCGAGCTGTTCGGCGTGCGCATGCTCGGGCGCGCGTGATGGGCATCGTGCTCACCGCGGACGGCGTGGCGGAGGCGGTGGTCCCGTTGGCGGTGGCGACGATCCGCGACCGCACGGCCAGCTACGCGGGCGGTTTCCTGCTGCTCGTCGCCTCTGGCCGCGGCGGGCGTCGGTCGCGGTCGGCGCTATTGCCGCGCAGGGCGGAGCCGGCCGACTTGACCGGCCTTCCCGCCGCCGCTACGCGCTGATCCCCTTCGGCGCCAGGGGAGGCTCCGCCGGCGCGTCCCCGTGGCCGCGAAGAGCGCGCCCGCGACCGCGGGCGCGAGGCCGATGATCGGCGTCTCTCCCGCTCCCGCCGAGGGCAGGTCCTTGCGGTCGAGCAGCACGGTCTCGAGCACGGGCGCGTCCGAGAAGCGCGGCACGCGGTAGAGCGAGAGCTTCGGGTTCGTGACCTCGCCCGCGTCGAACTGCACGGCCTCGAAGAGCGCGCCGCCGAGGCCCATCACCACCGAGCCTTCGACCTGGTTCTTCAGGTGGTCGGGGTTCACGATGGCGCCGCACTCGAAGGCGGTGACGGCGCGCGTGACCTTGACCTCGCCGCCGCGGTCGCGCGATCGCCACCTCGGCGCAGGTCGCGACGTAGCCGCCCTTCTCGACGCCGCAGGCGAGGCCGAAGCCGCGCTCGGCCGTGGCCTTCGTCTTGCCCCAGCCGAACTTCTCGGCCGCGGCCTGCAGGACCGCGCGCAGCCGCGCGTCGCTCAGGTTCTGGAGCCGGAACTCCAGCGGGTCCTGGCCCAGCGCGTGGCGCCAGCTCGTCCATGTGGCTCTCGCGCGCGAAGTGGTTCGCGGTGGCGGCCAGGCCGCGGTACGAGCCCTGGCGCGGCGGATAACGCGTGGCGTGGAACTCGATCTTCTGGTTGGGCGACGTCGTAGGGCGTGCGGATGCCGGAGGCGCCCGAGTTGTAGTTGTGGAACTCCCAGGCCGTGAGCTTGCCGTCCGCGCCCGCGCCGCTCCTGACGTCGATGACGCCGGCGGGCCGGAAGTAGGCCCAGGTGAATTCCTCCTCGCGCGTCCAGACCACCTTGACCGGCCTGCCCGCCGCCTCGGCCAGCCGCGCCGCCTCGATCGCCGCCTCGCCGGTGTGCTTGCCGCCGTAGCCGGAGCCCGTGTCGGGCACGATGACGCGGACCTGCTCTTCCGGGACGCGGAAGGCCTCGGCCAGCTCGGTGCGCACCCCGAACGGCCGCTGCGTGCCCGTCCATACCGGTGAGCGCGCCGTCCTGCCACTCCGCCACCGCCGCCCGCGGCTCCAGCGGCACGTGCGCGATGTAGGCCACGGTGTAGGTCGCGTCGTGCTTGCGGCTGCGGCCGGCGAGCCGGTCTCGACCGCGCTCCGCGACGTACGCGCGACCGGGGATCGGCGCCCTGGGGATCGGTCGGGTTCTTGCGCAGGTACTCGAACAGCTCCGGCGCCCGACGGCTGCGGCGTCGGCTTCCACTGCGCGCGCACGGCGTCCAGGGCCGCGGCCGCGGCGTGGCTGTCTGGGAGCGGAGACGCCCGACGAAGTCGCCGTCGCGGACGACGGTGACGCCGGGGAGCGCGGCAGCGGCGCGCCGTGTCCACGGAGACGAGCGCGGCCCCGACGCTGGGCGCCCGCAGCACGCGCCCGTAGAGCATCCCCGGGCGCTCGAGGTCCGACGTGTACTTGTGGCGCCCGGTCACGACGTCGCGCCCGGTCACCTTCGGCACGGACTGGCCGGCGACCGTCCAGCGCTCGGCGGGCACGGTGGGGACGTCGTCCCCGATCGACTTCACGAGCTTCTGGCCCTTGCTCAGCTCGCCGTAGCCCGCCTTGCGGCCCGTCGGCGGGATGCGCGATCGGCCGCGGCCTGCGGCCACGAGCGCGCCGCGATCGACGCCCCAGCGCTGCGCGGCCAGGTCCACGAGCATCTCGCCGCGCGGCCGCGGCCACCTTGCGCAGCTGCGGCGCCATGATCGGCGTCGTGCGGCTCCCGAAGCGTGCCCATGTCGAACGGCGTCACCGCCGTGTCCGCCATGACCATCGTGATCGACGCCGATCGGGACCGCGCAGCTCCTCCGCCACGACCTGCGACAGCGACGTGCGGATGTTCTGGCCGACCTCCGCCTTGCCCGTGAAGACGCGGACGCGCCCGTCCTCGCCGATGTGGAGCCAGGCCGAGACGTCGGCGGGCATGGCGTCGCCGCGCCGCGCGCCGCCGATTCCTGGGCGGTCGCGGACGGCAGACGCGAACTGCGACCACGAGCCCGGCCCCGAGCACCTTGAAGAAGTCGCGGCGGTGGACCTCGAAGCGATAGGCGGGGCCGGCTGAAGAGCTCGTAGCGCTCGGCTCGACCTGCGAGCCTTGAGCGCGGTCGGGGGCGTCGTCGCGGTCAGCCACGGGTGGTCCTCGTTCTCATGGGCGCGCCGCCGCCCGCACGGCGGCCACGATGCGCGGGTAGGTCCCGCAGCGGCACACGTTGCCCTCCAGGGCCTTCCGGATCTCCGGCCTCGGGGTCGGGGTTGCGCCGCAGCAGGCCGGCGCCGGCCACGATCATCCCCGCCGTGCAGAAGCCGCATTGCATCGCGCCCGCCTCGAGGAACGCCTCCTGCGAGTGGATGGGCTGGCCGCCCGTTTCCAGCCCTTCGATGGTGACGACGGACCTTGCCGGCGACGGGCGCCGACCTTGATCAGGCACGAGCGCGTGGGCTGTCCGTTCGATCAGCACCGTGCAGGCGCCACACTGGCCCTCGCCGCATCCGTATTTGGACCCGGTGAGCTCGAGGTCCTCGCGGAGGACGGTCAGCAGCGACCGCTGCGGATCCGCATCGAGGCGGCGGAGCGTTCCGTTGACGACGACGTCGATGATGGGCATCAGCCGCCGGCGATGGCGGGGACGATGGCAACCCGATCCCCCGGTTGCAGGGGAGTGGCTCCCGCTGTGAAGCGCACGCACGTCCTCGTCGTTCACGAAGACCCGGACGTGGCGTCGCAGCGTGCCGGTTCCGTCCAGGAGCCGGTCGCGGACGCCCTGGTGGCGCGAATCGCAGGGCCGCGATCGGGACCGGCCACGTCGGCGGCCTCGACCTCGACCTCGCTGGCTCCGCCGGTGAGCGGCCGCATAGGACCGGGTATCTGGACGCGGATGGGCACTGTGAGGAATCCTAGCTCAACTCGGCGAACAGGAGATCGGATCGCCAAACGAACGGGAACGGAGACGGAGAGGGAGACGCGGACCGGCTGGCGGCCCCCGTCTCCGTCTCCGTGCCCGCGTCTGCCGTCCGTTTGGCGATTCCCATTCTTACGACGCCGCGAGTTTCAGCACGTCGTTGAGCACACCCGGCCGCGGTCACGGCCAGGCCTGCGCCGGGTCCCTTGATGACGAGCGGGTTGTGCCGGTCGTAGCGCCGGGTCGTGAACGCGATCTGGTTGTCGGTGCCGCTGAGGCCGGCAGAAGCTGTCGCTCGCCTCCACCGCGGCCAGGCCGACCTGAGACCTTGCGCCGCGTGACCGTGGCCAGGTAGCGCAGGACGCGCGAGCGCTCGCGCGCGGCCTTCGCACGCTCCGCCCACCAGGGATCGAGCTCGCCGATACGAGACAGGAACTCGGGCAGCGGAAGCCGCACGTATTCGGGGGACCAGCGGCTCGATGGCCACGTCCTGAAGCTCGCCGCGGAAGCCGAGCAGCCGCCCGAGGATGAGGGCCTTGCGCGCGACGTCCTGGCCGCTCAGGTCCTCGCGCGGATCGGGCTCCGTGTAGCCTGGCCATGGCCGCGCGGAGGGCATCGGAGAACGCGCGGCCGCCGCCGACCTCGGTGAGCAGGAAGCCGAGCGTGCCGGAGGTGGAGCCCTGATGCGCTGAACGCGGTCACCGGATTCGTAGAGCTTGTAGTACGTGTCGAACACGGGCAGGCCCGCGCCGACCGTAGTCTCGTGCAGGATGCGCCGGCCCCGCTGCCGGGCATCGGCCCACAGCGCTTCCGCGACTTCGCGCGGGCCGGCGAGAGGGCGCTTGTTCGCGAGGACGAGGTCCATGCCGGAGGCCAGCGCGGACGAGAGGAGGGGCGCCGTCTCCGCCGCCGTGCAGTCCACGAGCACGGGCCGCGACAAGGCATGCCGGCCCACGAGGTTCAGCGCACCGAGGGCATCGCCCGCACGGCCGCCGGGCAGGGCGCTCAGGGCCTCGCCCCGGCCCTTGGCCGCCGCGACCTCGGTGAGGCGGCGCCGCGAGCAGGCCCGTGGGATCGAACACGAAGCCGGTGCTGTCCACGACCGCCATCGCGCGCAGGGCGGGCGGCGTCCCGTTGCGCTGGGCGATGAGGCGCGCGAGCTGGCGGCCGACCTTGCCGAAGCCCAGCAGCACCACGTCCGTGTGTGGCGCGGTGGCGTGCCCGCCCCCGCCGATCTTGGCGAGCTGGAACTGGTCGTGGATCTGCTGCTGGGCCTTGGCCGCGTCCGCGCCGCTGACCACCACGGAGAGGTTCAGCTCGGACGAGCCCTGCGCGATCGAGACCACGTTGATGCCCGCTGCCGGACAGGGCGGCGAACACGCGCGGCACGACCCCGGGCGTGTTCGCCATCCCCGGCCCGACCACGGCCAGCGTGGCCATGCCCGGCCGCACCTCGACCCCGTCGATCTCGCGGCGCGTGATCTCGTCCGCGAACGCCTCCAGCAGCGCGGACTTCGCGCGGGCCGCGCTCGACTGCGGCACCGTGAAGCAGATCGAGTGTTCGGAGGAGGCCTGCGAGATCAGCGAGACGGAGATGCCGCTGCGGTGCATCGCGCCGAAGGTGCGGGCGGCGATGCCGGGAACCCCGAGCATGCCGTTGCCGGCGACCGTGACCAGGGCCTGGTCCTTGACCGCGGAGACGGCCTTGACCGGATAGCGGGTCAGGGTGCGGCGCCCGAGACCTCCGTGCCCGTGGAGGCGGGATCGGCGAAGGGCCGCACGCGCACGCGCACGTCGCGGCCGATGATCGGAGTCAGCGGCGCGCGGGTGCAGCGCCTTGGCGCCGTGATAGGCGAGCTCCGCGGCCTCGCGCACGTGGAGCTGCGGGATGAGGCGCGCGTCGGGCACGGTGCGCGGATCCGCGGTGAGCAGGCCGGGCACGTCCTTCCACAACGAGACCTCGCGCGCCCCCAGCGCGCGGCCGAGCAGCGACGGCGGTGACGTCCGTGCCGCCGCGGCCCAGGGTCGCGAGCTGTCCGTCCGGAGTGGCCCCGAAGAAGCCGGGCACCACGGGGATGGTGCCGGCCTTGAAGAGAGGCAGGATCACGCGGCGCGTGGCCGCGTCCGTCGCCTTCAGGTCCGGGCGCGGCGTTGCCGAACTGCCCGTCCGTGCGGATGACCTGCAGGGCGTCCACGCAGGCGGAGGCCTGGCCCGTCGCGTGCAGCGCCGCCGAGAACAGGTGCGCGGAGAGGCGCTCGCCGCGCGCCACCAGCTCGTCCTTCGTGCGCGGCGTCAGCTCGCGCACGATCGCGATGCCCTGGGCCAGCGTGGCCAGCTCCGTCATGGAGGCGTCGATCACGGAGAGGATGGCGTCGAGGACGGGGCCGGGCGGGAGCGAGCACGCGCCGCGTCGGCGTGTTTCTGCGCAGGCGGTCCGCGATGGCGGCCAGACGGCTTGGGATCACCGACGCGCGCCTTCTCCGCTCCCTCGAGGAGGAGGTCGGTCGTGCCCGACATGCGCCGACACCACCACCACCAGCTTGCCCGTCTGCTGGCCGACGATGCGCGACGGCGTGCGCGAAGGCGGGCGCGTCCGCGAGCGACGCGCCGCCGAACTTGTGGACCTGACGTTGCGCATCAGGCTTCGCGCGTGCGCCCGCGCGCCCTCCGGGCCTTGTGCGGCCCAGAACTCCTCGAACTCGTCGAGGCGTCCGTCGATGACCGTGCTGAACGGCGGCTTCTCCGAGAGCGCCTCGACCGTCTTCAGCCCGTGGCCCGGTGAGGAGCAGACCACGCGCCCGCCGTCGTCGAACGTCCCCGCCCGGGCCAGCTTTCGGGCCGCGGCCACGACCGTCCCGCCCGCGGTCTCCGCGAAGAGGCCTTCGGTCTGGGCGAGCAGGCGCATGCACTCGAGCGACCTCCGGATCCGTCGCGTCCCTCCGCGCGCCCTCCCGTGCGCTTGATGGTGGCCACCGCGGCCAGGCCATCGGCGGGATCGCCGATGGCGAGGCTGCGCACGATGGTGGACGGCTTCGACGAGCGGGAGCCGGTCCAGGTTCTCCTTCCAGGCGCGCACGACGGGCGCGCATCCGGCGGCCTGCGCGCCGTGCAGCGCATACGGCCGTCCTTCGACGAGGCCCAGCTCGGTGAGCTGGTGGAAGGCGCGGTCCACCTTGTTGATGAGGCTGGCTCCGGCCATCGGGCAGACCACGTGGCGGGAAGCTGCCAGCCGCCCTGCTCGGCCAGCTCGAAGCCGACCGTCTTCGAGCCTTCGCTGTAGTAGGCGCGGAGGTTGACGTTGACGAGGCCCCAGCCGAAGCGGTCCGCGATCTCGGTGCAGAGGCGGTTCACGCGATCGTAGTTGCCGCGGACTCCGATGAGCGTGGCCCCGTAGACCGCGGTGGCGGTCAGCTTGGCCGCCTCGAGGTCCACGGGAACCAGCACGACCGCGCGCAGGCCGGACGCGGCCGCGCCCGCGGCCACGGCGTTGGCGAGGTTCCCGGTGGAGGCGCAGCCGACGGTGTCGAGGCCGAACTCCTTCGCCTTGCTGAGCGCGACCGCGACCAGGCGGTCCTTGAACGAGAGCGTGGGATGACAGGCGGCGTCGTATTTGACCCAGAGGTCGCGGATGCCGAGGGCGGCACCGAGGCGGGGGCGGCGAGCAGGGGAGTGAAGCCGGTGCCGCGCCCCACGGTGGGCTCGCCGTCGAGGGGCAGGAGCTCCGCGTACCGCCACAGGTCACGAGGGCGGCCGGCGATGGCGTCCCGGGTGAACGTGCGCCGCACCGCATCGAGGTCGTAGTCGGCCTCGAGCGGCCCCCAACATTCCGCGCAGGCGGCGGTCGGCTCCTTGGGCCAGGTCTTCCCGCACTCCTTGCACTTGAGGCCCGTGATGTGGCCCATCTGCTCTCTCCCTCTTCCTCAGCAGGCGCCGAAAAACGAAAGGCCCCGCGGCTTTCGCCGGGGGCCTCGTTTGCCGCCGCTCTGGCTGATGCTCTCAGCCGGCGGGGCAGGCCCCCACGCAAATGCGAATGCCCCGGCATCGCGATGGAGCCCGCCGTGATCGTCGTCGCCCGTGTCCGCAGCATGTCGCCGGAGAGCAATCTAGGGCCTGCGCGTCCGGCTGTCAAACCCCATGACACAGTTCGTGTCCGCCCCCGGGCGGCGGCACCACCCGCCATTGGCGCACGCCCCGCCGCAGCTTTCCGGTAGGATTCGCCCTTCGGCAGGTGGGATGAAGGGACCTCACGAAGGGCTCGGTCGCCGGGCACATCTTCCAGCTCTCGCTCTTCATCGCGATGAGCACCACGTTCCAGACCCTGTACTTCCTGGCCGACCTCTATTTCGTCGGCAAGCTGGGGAAGGAAGCCATCGCGGGAGTGGCCCTGGGCGGGAACCTCATGATGCTGGTCCTCGCCCTCACGCAGTCGCTCGGGGTGGGCGCGACCGCGCTGATCGCGCAGGCCATGGGCGCCAGGACCGCCCGCGGGCGGAGCGGCTCTTCAACCAGGCCCTGGTCCTGTCGAACCTCGTCGGCCTCACCTTCGGCCTGCCGTGTTCGCGCTGCGGCACGCCTACTGCCGATGGCTGGCCGCCGATGCCACGCACCGCCGCCCTCGGCGTCCAGTACCTGGACTGGTTCGTGCCCGCGCTCTTCCTCCAGTTCCCGCTCGTGGGCATGGGCGCGGCCCTGCGCGGCGTCGGCGACATCAAGATGCCCACCTCGATCCAGATCGTGACGGTCGTGATCAACATCGTGCTCGCGCCGACGTTGATGTTCGGATGGGTGACCGGGGCGTCCGCTCGGCGTCGCGGGCGCCGGCCTCGCGTCGTTCGTCGCCGTCGCGATCGGGTGCGTGGCCTTCACCGCCTACTTCCGGCGGCCGGCGAGCCCCCTGCGCTTCCGCCCCGCGGACTGGCCTCCCGCGCCGCGGATGTGGTGGGAGATGCTGCGCATCGGGCTGCCCGCGGGCGGCGAGTTCGCGCTCCTGTTCGGTGTACATGGTCCTGGTGTACGACATCCTGCGGCCGTTCGGGGCGGCGGCCCAGGCCGGCTTCGGCATCGGGGTGCGGGTGATGCAGTCGCTGTTCCTGCCCGCCGTCGCCATCGCCTTCGCGACGGCGCCCGTGGCCGGACAGAACTTCGGGGCCCGGCAGGGCGACGCGTGCGCGCAGAGCCTTCTGGCCGCCGCGGGCATGAGCCGCGGTGGTGATGTTCGTCGTGACCCTGCTCTGCCACATCGCTCCCGACGCCCTGATCCGGATCTTCAATCGCGATCCGGCCGTGGTCGTCCTACGGCGCGGAGTACCTGCGCATCATCAGCTGGAACTTCGTGGCCAGCGGCATCGTCGTTCGTGAGCTCCAGCGTGTTCCAGGGGATGGGGAACACGCTGCCGCCGCTGGCCAGCTCGCTGACGCGGCTGCCTGCTGTTCGCGGTCCCCGCCTACGCGCTGGCGTCGCATCCGGGGTTCCAGATGCGGCACGTGTGGTACGTCTCGCTGGCCGCGGTCGTGGTCCAGACCGGCGTGAACCTCTGGCTCCTGCGCCGCGAGTTCGGCCGCAAGCTGGACTTCCCAGGGGTGCCGGCCGTGGCACCCCTGGCCGCCTCGTCGTAGCCGCCTCGCGGCCTAGTGCTTGGACCGGTACTCGTCGCTGTTGCGCAGCGCGTTCACGAGCTGCTGCTCGGTCCAGCGGTCGTTCATGACGCGCGGCCTTGTAGTCCCGCATGCCGTTCGCGTCCGGCTCCCGGTTCAGGACCGACTGGTAGGCGCGGCGCACCATGTCCGCGGCCTCGGCGTCGCTGATGGTGTGCTGGGCCCTCGCCACCTCGTGCCTCTCCGGGCTGCTGCGCAGGGCCTGCACGACCTGCTGCTCCGTCCAGCGGTCGTTGAGGATGCGCGCCTTGTACTCCCGCATGCCCGCCGGGTCCGGCTCCCGCTTCAGGACCGACTGGTAGGCGGCGGCGCACGATGTCCGTGGCGTCGGCGTCCGTGAGGTTCCTCGTCCCCCTCACCACGTCGCGCCTCTCCGAGCTCTTGCGCAGGGCGGTGCGGGACGTCCTGCTCGTCCCAGCCGCGTTCTGACGATGTTGCGCCGGTAGGTCTCGAGACCGGAGGCATCGGGCTCACGTCCGAGGATGTCCTGGTAGGCCCGGCGGATGATGCGGTCGGCGGAGGCGGTACGCGCGCCCCGGACGCGTATTCGGGGCTGTTGCGCAGGGCTTCGCGCACGTCCTGCTCCGACCAGTTGCGGTCGATGATGTTCGAGCGATAGGTGCGCATTCCTTCCGGATCGGGGTCGCGGCCCAGGATGTCCCGATAGGCGCGCCGGATGATGACCTCCGGCTGCATGCTGCGCTTGTTCGTGGAGTACCTCTGGTAGTCCGTACGGCTGCTCAGGTCGCGGCGGACGTCCGCTTCGCTCCAGTGCTCCTCTTCCATGAGGGTTGCGATAGCGCCGCAGCTCGCTGCTCGTGGGGTCGCGCGCTGGAGGACCGATTGGAAGGACCGCCGGATGGCGTCCTCGTCGCGGTCGAAGAGGAAAGGAGATGCCGCTCGAGCGCGGCGCTCCCGGAGAGATGCGTTCCTGGTTGGGCCATCGCCGACCCGGCCAGGGCCGTGGTTGCGGCGATGCCTGCCAGCACGATGGTGGTCAGCCTCATACGTCCTCCTGTACCTGAGCCATGAATGCGAGCCGTCGACGGCGGCCACAAGGTCCCTCTGAAAAGTATGTGTCGAACCGAGGCTTTTTACTGGCGCGGCTCCTACAATCCCGCGGGACCCATGAGTCGCTCGGCCCAGTTCCACTCACGCTCTGCTTGGGCTGGCAATCGCCCTCGTCCTGGGGGCGGCCTGCGCGTCGATCGCCTGGGGCTCGAGGAGCTGAGCACGGACGAGGCCTTCTCGTGGCGCATGACGACCCACGCGTCCGCCGACATCGTGGCCCGCACGGCCACCGACGTGCATCCGCCTCTCTATTACCTGGCCCTCGAGGCGTGGACGGCCGTCGCCGGCGACTCCCTGGCCGCCCTGCGCGCCCTCTCGATGCTCCTGGGCCTGGCGGTGGTCGTGCTGGCCTATCTTCTTTATCTCGAGGTCGACCGCCATGCCGGGGAGGCGAGTCCGCGGCCGGGCGGCTGGGAGCGGTGGTGGCCGCCCTCCTCGTCGCCGTCCACGCCGACCAGGTCGGACACAGCCGTCACGTCCGGATGTACGGCATGGGGGTCGCGCTGGCCGGGCTCGACCGCCTGGCTGATGCTGCGCGCGCTGCGCAGCGAACGTCGCGCCGGGGCGTGGTGGGCGGCCTACGCCCTCGCCGCGGCTGCTCTCTGCTACACGCATTACTACGGCGCGTTCACCGTCGCGGCCCAAATGATCGGGGCGGCCATCGTTCTCGCCGAGCGCGGTCGCGCCTCTCGGTCGCGCCCCCGTGAGGTCCTGGGTCTGCTGGCCGCCGCCCTGGCCGTGGCCGCGCTGTTCGCCCCGTGGCTCTCCGTCCTCCGGCGGCAGACCGCGCGCGTCAGCCGCGACTATTGGATCCGGGAGGCGGGATCCGACGGCGTCGCGAGCGGGCTCGTGGGCTGGCTGACCGGGTTCGAGTGGGCGCCTCCGCTGCCGGCGGTCACCATCGTCGCTTTCGCCGCGGCCGGCCTGTGGGCGCTCGCGCGCGGGGACCGGGGGCAGAGGGTTCCTCGCCCTCCAGGCGGCGCTGCCATGGGTGGGGGCAGCTGGGGCTCTCGTGGGCGGCCGGCCGCACGCTCTTCCTCGAGCGCGTATCTCTTCTTCTCGCAGCTCGCGCTCCTCGTGTTCCTCGCCCGCGCCTGGGCGGGACTCCCGCCCTGGCCACGGCGCGCGACCGGCGCCCCTGCTGGGCGTTGTTCCTCGCCCTGGGGCTCGCGGACGAGGTGGGAGGGCGGCCGGTCGCCCCGCCCTCCGCCCAGGAGGGTGCGCGGCTCCTGGCGCAGTCGGTCGCGGCCGAGGACCTCGTGCTCGCCAACGCGCCGCGCGATCTCAACGTCGTCAGCTACTACCTGTATCGCGAAGGGGCCGACCACATCGTGATGAAGTGCCCGGCCAGCCGTTCGGTCGGGCACCTCAGCCAGGTCTCGTCGATCAGGTCCGACGAGATCGTGGGGAGGAGAGTGTCTGGGCCGGGCCCTGGCGGCGCGTCTGGCGCGTGCGCCTGCATCCCCCGGAAGTGGCGGCCGGATCCGCCCCTGCGGATTGGACCTCTTCTTCACCCGGGTGTTCGAGGGTCCCGGCGGCACACGCTTGCTGGCGACGGCGTATCAACGAGTTACGCCTGGCCAGCCTGCGATTCCTCACACCCGTAGAAAGAGCCCTTGACAGGCCGCGAAGAGTGGCTAAAATCTTGAAACTGAAATTGAAATTCATTTTCAAGATTGAGCGCGACTTCAGGAGAACTCGAATGCTGACCCTATGCGCTGCCGCCCTCGCCCTTGCCGTCGAGGCCTCGCCCGCCGAGGCTCGATTCACGTTCCAGGGCAAGGTCCTCGACGCGACGCGCGCCCCGATCGCCGCGGCGAAGGTGACCGCGGTCCCCGACGCCCGAGGGACACGCGCGTCCACGCGCACCGACGCCCAGGGCGAGTTCCGCCTCGATCTCCGCGGAGGGAGCTACACGATCCGCATCGTCGCGCCGGGGTTCCTGGAGGAAGCGCAGCCGGTGAGCGCGATCGCGGCGGGGGCCGAGTCGCGCGAGTTCATCCTCACGGTCGCCGGCGTCCGCGAGACGGTCACCGTGACCGCGCCCCCGGGCTATCAGGTGCAGGCGATCAGCAGCGCCACCCGCACGCTGACGCCGCTTCGGGACGTGCCGCAGTCCGTCACGGTCGCCACCAGGCAGCTCATCCTCGACCAGCAGATGACGAGCATGGCCGACGTCGTGCGCTACCTGCCGGGCATCGGGACCCACCAGGGAGAAAACAACCGGGACCAGGTCGTCATCCGCGGCAACAACTCGTCCGCCGACTTCTTCCTCGACGGGGTGCGCGACGACGTCCAGTACTACCGCGACCTCTACAACCTCGAGCGCGTGGAGGCCCTCAAGGGTCCGAACGCGATGACCTTCGGCCGCGGCGGCGGCGGCGGAGTCATCAACCGCGTCACCAAGGAGGCCGGCTTCCAGCCCGTACACGAGGTGTCGCTCCAGGGCGGAACCTACGGCCGCAAGCGCGTGGCCGCCGACATCGATCAGCCCCTGGGCACCCGCCTCGCCTTCCGTCTCAACGGCATGTACGAGAGCTCCGACAGCTTCCGGGACCGGGTCGACCTCGAGCGGTACGCGGTCAACCCGACCCTGACCTTCGCGGCCAGCGACCGTACGAAGCTCACGTTCGGATACGAGCACCTGCACGACCGGCGCGTGGCCGACCGCGGCCTCTCGTCCTTCGGCGGACTTCCGGTGGACGCGTCGACGTGGCCACCTTCTTCGGCAACCCCGACGACAGCCACGTCCGGGCCAACGTCGACCTCGCCTCCGCGGCCGTGGAGCACCATGCGGGCAAGCGTCACCATCCGCAACCGCACGCTCTTCGGCGACTACGACCGCTTCTACCAGAACTACGTTCCGGCGCCGTCACCGCGGACCAGAGCCGCGTCGCCCTCAGCGCCTACAACAACGAGACGGCGCGCCGGAACCTGTTCAACCAGACGGACGTCACGTATGCGCTCGCCACCGGCCCCGTCCGCCACACCCTGCTCGCGGGCGCGGAGATCGGCCGCCAGCTCACCGACAACTTCCGCAACACGGGCTTCTTCGGCACCGCCACGTCCATCTCCGTCCCCCTGGCTTCGCCCACCATCGACACCCCGGTCACCTTCCGGCAGAACGCGACCGATGCCGACAACCACCTGCGCACGAACGTCGCCGCCGCCTATGCCCAGGACCAGGTCGAGCTCTCGCCCAAGGTCCAGGTGCTGGCCGGAGTGCGCTTCGACCGGCTTCGACCTCCAGTACCACAACAACCGCAACGGCGACACGCTGGACCGCGTGGACGATCTCGTCTCTCCGCGCGCCGGCGTCGTCTTCAAGCCGGCGACACCCGTGTCCGTGTACGGCAGCTACAGCGTCTCGTACCTGCCGAGCTCCGGGGACCAGTTCTCCTCCCTCACCACCGTGACGCAGCAGGTCGAGCCGGAGAAGTTCCAGAACTACGAGGCGGGCGTGAAGTGGGACGTGCGTCCGGACCTCTCCTGACCACGGCCGCCTACCGCCTGGACCGCACCAACACGCGATCGACGGATCCGAACGACCCCACCCGCATCGTCCAGACGGGCAGCCAGCGCACCAACGGGTTCGAGATCGGCCTCAGCGGCCGCGTCACGGCGGCCTGGCGCGTCGCCGGCGGCTACGCCTATCAGGACGCGTTCGTGACCAGCGCCACCGCCGCCGCCGCGCGGGCGCCCAGGTGGCGCAGGTGCCGCACCACACCGTGTCGCTCTGGAACACGTATCAGGTGATCCCGCGCCTCGGCCTCGGGCTGGGCGTGCTCCGCCGCACGGACATGTTCGCGGCCATCGACAACACGGTGGTGCTGCCCGCCTACACGCGTGTGGACGCCGCCGCCTACCTCACCCTCACGCGGACCATCCGCCTCCAGGCCAACGTCGAGAACCTCTTCGACGAGACGTATTACGTCAACGCCGACAACAACACGAACATCTCGCCCGGCTTCCGGCGCGCGCTGCGCCTGGGCCTGACCGCCGGCTTCTAGGGCCAGGCGCCGGAGGGCCCCGTCAAGGCGGTGGACGCGGCGCCAAATCACTTGACGGCCCGCGGCCCCCGGACGTATATCTTCGTCATATATGGCGAAGACTGATATGGACCGGGAGCTCAAGAAGGGCAGCACGGAGCTGCTCATCTTGTCCCTCCTGGAGGGCGGGCCCGCCACGGCTACGACATCGGCCGCCAGATCGAGCAGCGCAGCCAGGGGCGTGGTCGAGCTCCACGTGGCCTCCCTCTATCCGCTCCTCTATCGGCTGGAGCGGCGGGGCTGGGTGGCCGGGCGCTGGGTGGAGCGGCCGGGGAGCGCCGGCGCCGCTACTACCGTCTCACCCCGGCCGGCCGCCGCGTGCTCGCGGACCAGAAGGACACCTGGCGCGCGTTCGTGGCCGCCGTGAATCGCGTGGTGAGGACCGCCAATGTTTGACCTTCGCGGAGCCGTACGCGAGCGCCTGGCTCCCTTCCGCCTGGATCCGCACCAGGAAGCGGACGTGGTGGAGGAGCTGACGCAAGAGCTGGAGGAGCGCCATGCGCGCGCGGTGAGCGAGGGCCGCAGCCCGGAGGAGGCGGACGCCGTGGTGAGGACCGAGCTGGGCTCGGAGTCGTTCTCGTCCGAGATCCAGGCCGCCCTCAGGCGCCGGCGCCGCGGCCGGAGCCCGATGCCGGACTGGCTCCGGGACCGGGCGGCGTCTTCAGCGGCCTGCGCGAGGACCTGCGCTACGCGGCGCGGCTCCTGGTCAAGAGCCCCGTCTTCACGCTGGCCGCGGTGGCGTCGCTCGGCCTCGGCGTGGGAGCGAACACCACCATCTTCTCGCTCGTGAACGAGGTGCTGCTCAACCCGCTGCCCATCCACGAGCCCGCGCGCGTCGTCTCCTTCTTCACGACGGACGCGAAGAACAAGGACCGTTTCCAGAGCTTCCTCACCACCTCGTACCCGAACTTCAGGGACTACCGCGAGTCAGAGCGGGCAGGTCCTGAGCGGCATGGCGGCCACGCAGTTCGTGCCCCTCAGCCTGACCAGCGGCGGGGAGCCGCAGCAGATCTTCGGCGAGATGGTGACGGGTAACTACTTCGACGTCCTCGGCGTCCGTGCCGCCGTCGGCCAGACCTTCTCGTTCACGACCGCGGAGGACGAGCAGCTCGGCGCTCACCCCGTCGTCGTGCTGAGCGACGGCCTCTGGCGGCGCCGTTTCGGCGCCAGCCCGGGCATCGTCGGGAGCACGATCGAGCCTCAACCGCCAGCGCTTCACCGTGCTCGGCATCGCGCCCCCGCGCTTCCGCGGGATCAACGCCTGGGCGGGCCCGCCCTCTGGCTGCCCACGTCCGCGCACAAGCGGTTGGCCACCGGCTTCGTGGCCGAGAACTTCGACAACCGGCGCGCCCTGCTCCATGAACGTCGTGGCCCGCCTGCGGCCGGGGGTCAGCGTGAAGCAGGCCGATTCCGCGCTGGCCACGATCGCGGCCGGGCTGGAGAGGCCTACAAGAACGACAACGATTCGCGGAGCGCCACCGTCACCCCGGTGACGGCCTTGAACCCGGAGTTCCGGCAGGACATGTCCTGGCCGGAACCGTGCTGCATGGGCGTGGTCGCGCTCGTCCTGCTCATCGCCTGCGCCAACGTGGCGAACCTCCTCCTCGCCCGCGCCGCCAGCCGGCGCCGCGAGATCGCGATCCGGATCGCTCTCGGGGCCAGCCGCGGCCGCCTCGTCCGCCAGCTCCTGACCGAAAGCCTGCTCCTCGGCCTCCTGGCCGGGGGGCCGGCCTCCTGATCGCGAAGGCCAGCCAGAGCGTGCTCTGGTCGATGCGGCCGCCGTTCCTCAATCCCGGCGACCTCGACCTGGAGCTCAGCGGCCGCGTGCTGGGCTTTGCCATGTTCGTGTCGCTCCTGACCGGCCTGCTCTTCGGCCTCGTCCCCGCCCTCCAGCTCTCGCGTCCGCAGCTCGTCGAGCACCTCAAGGACCGCACCAACCGCGCGAGCGGCTACGCCCGCCTCTTCGCCCTGCGCAACGTGCTCGTGATGGCGCAGGTGGCGCTCTCGCTGGTCACGCTCGTCGGGAGCCGGCCTCTTCCTGCGCAGCCTCCAGAACGCGCAGCGCACCGATCCCGGCTTCGACACGCTCGCACCTCCTGCTCCTCTCCTTCGACGCCGGGGCGGAGGGGTACTCCGGCGAGGCGTCGGAAGCGTTCCAGCGCACCGTCCTCGAGCGCGTGCGGGCCGTGCCCGACGTGAAGGGCGCCGTCCTGGCCCAGACCGGCCTCTTCAACGGCGGCCTCTCGCGCACGGTGTTCCCGGAAGGCGTGGACCCGATGCGACCGGCGCAACGGGCGGCTGACCGCCGCTGAACCAGGTCGGCCCCGGCTATTTCGAGACGGTGGGCATCCCCATCCTGCGCGGCCGGGCGCCCTGGCCGAGACGGATCGCGCGAACGCCCCCATGGTCGCGGTCGTGAACGAGACGATGGCGCGCCGCCTGTGGCCCGATCAGGAGGCCATCGGCAAGCGATTCCGCTGCTTCAGGCCAGGATTGGATCATCGAGGTGGTGGGCGTGGCCCGCGATGCCAAATACGTCACGATCGGCGAGGACCCGCAGGCGTTCTTCTACCTGCCGCTCGCCCAGCACCCGTCGGAGGCGGTCACCCTGCACGTCCGCACCGGCGGCGGTCACCGGCGCCGCCCTGGGCACGGTGCGCGGGCAGGTGCAATCGCTCGACGCGCGCATGCCGATCACCAACGTCATCACCATCCGCCAGCTCTTCGACCAGGCGCTGTGGGCGCCCGCATGTCCGCCCGCCTGCTCGCCGCCTTCGGACTCCTGGCCCTCGCGCTGGCCGCCATCGGCGTGCACGGCGTCGTGTCGTATTCGGTCGCGGAGCGGACGCAGGAGTTCGGCATCCGCATAGCCATGGGCGCGCGGCCCGCGGACATGTTGCGCATGGTGATTCGCCCAGACCCTCGTCACCGCCTCCGTGGGCGCGGCCTTCGCGCTCGTGGTGGCGTATGCCGCGACGCGCGGCGGCCTCGGGAACCTCCTCATCGGCGTGCGCGCGGGAGATCCGGTCACCTTCGGCGGCACGCTGGCCGTGATCCTGGCCGCGGCCCTGGCCGCCAAGCGCCTGGCCGGCGTGGCGCGCCTCGCGCATCGACCCGCTGGTGGCGCTCCGGTACGACTAGGCCGTGAGCGTGCCCGCCGCGGACGCGGCACCTCTGCGCCACGTCGCCGGAGCCTGGCCCACGAGCTGCTGAAGGCGCGGCTGAAGGCGGCCTCCGACTCGTAACCGACCGCGCTCGCGACCGCGGCCACCGCGCCGCCGTTCAGCAGCAGACGCGACGCGAGCTGCATGCGCCAGAGCGCGAGGTACTGCATCGGGGGCTGGCCGACGATCTCCGCGAACCGCTCGGCCAGGACGGACCGTGAGACGCCCACGAGCCGCGCCAGCCGCTTCGACCGTCCAGGGCTGCCTCGGCTCGCCGTGGAGCGCCGCCAATGCTTGCCCCACGACGGGATCGCGCAATCCGGCGAGCCAGCCCGTCTGGGCGGGCGGGAGCGTCTCGAGGTAGCGGCGGATCGCCTCCACGAACATCAGCTCGGAAAGACGCGCCAGGACGTTCTCCGCGCCCGCACGCGTCGCTGCCGGATTCCTTCACCGCCGTATCCAGCAAGATGCCCAGCCATCCCGTGGTCGTGTCGTCGTCGGCGGCGGAGAGGTGGATCACCGGCGGCAGCGCGGTGAGCAGCGGATTGAACGGACGCTCGTCGCAGCCCGGAAGCCGCACACGAGCCGCGCTCGGTCCGGGCCGCCGCCTCCCATCTCGTAGACGAGCGGCAGCGGCGTCGACCGGCGCGCGAACTTCGACAGGTCGGGAGTCGCTCTCATCCCGGGCGCGCTCGACAGCACGTGGGCGTCGCCCTGGGGCAGCACGAAGAGGTCCCCCTCCTGCAGCCGGAACGGTTCCTGGCCGACGGCGTGGCCCCAGCATGCGCCGCGCGCGATGACGTGGTACTCGATGACGCGCTGGGCGCCCGGCATCACCGTGGCCGCGATCTCCCGCGCCGGCGGCGTCTCCGCCACCCAGGGGGAGCTGAGGTCGAAATCGAAATACACCGCGCCGGTCAGGCGGACCGCGCTGAGCACGTCCGAGAGGACGTCCGCGCTCACGCCGGCACCTCGTGCGCCGGACGCGCGGGCAAGGCGTCCGGACGCGGGAGCAGGTCGTCGCTGCTTTCAGACGGGATGTCAGTCAAATCGGACGTCCCGCATGGCCCTGAGCCGCGGGCCACCACCGTACGGATGGATGTGCCGCGCGCCGAGCGCGGCCATCGAAAGGATAATTCCCATGACGAGTGTTGTCTCGCCCGAACCCGCGGTCAAGCCGGAGCGCTGCCGCCAGCCACGCGCGGGCAACGCGCTGGCCGATCGCCTCGAGCAGGGGGTGCAGCATGCTGGCCGACGTCGCCCGCGCCCTCACGGAGGCGGAGTGGCAGACCCGCATCCCGAAGGACGGGCGCAAGGTCGGCGTCGTCGTGCATCACGTCGCCAGCGTCTACCCGCTGGAGATCCACCTGGCGCAGGCGCTGGCCGGCGGCCAGCCGGTGACGGGCGTGACCGTGGACGACGTCAACGCGATGAATGCCGCCCACGCCATCGAGTACGACGCGGTCACGAAGGAGGCGGCGCTGGAGCTGCTCCGGCGCAACAGCGCGGTCGCGGCGGCGGCGATCCGCGCGCTCAGCGACGAGGAGCTCGAGCAGGCCGCTCCGGCGTCGCTCGTACTCCGACGCCCCGCTCACGTGCCAGTTCATGCTCGAGGACCACGCCGTCCGCCACAGCTATCACCACCTCGCGCGCATCCGCGCGGCGTTGAAGCGCTAGCCCGGTCATCCTCTCCAGAAAGGATTCGAGTTCATGACGAGCGCAGTGCCGGAGTGCATTCCGTCCAGGTCCAGGGTTCGACCTCGGTCAAGGGCCGGCAGCAGGCCATGTGGGCGTCCGGCGACTTCGCCGTGATCGGGACGACCCTCCAGATCGTGGGCGAGCTCCTGTGCGAGGCCGTCGACCTGCAGGCGGGCGAGCGCGTGCTCGACGTGGCCGCCGGCAACGGGAACGCGACCCTGGCCGCGGCCCGACGCTTCGCGGCCGTGACCTCCACCGACTACGTTCCCGCCCTCCTCGAGCGCGGCCGCCGCCGCGCGGAAGCGGAAGGCTTCGACGTCGCCTTCGAGGTGGCGGACGCGGAGGACCTGCCGTATCCGGACGCGAGCTTCGACGTGGTCGTCTCCACCGTTCGGCGTGATGTTCGCTCCCGACCACCAGCAGGCCGCGAGCGAGATGATGCGCGTGTGTCGCAAGGGAGGACGCATCGGCCTGGCCTCCTGGACCCCGACCGGATTCCTGGGGCAGCTCTTTCCGGGTGGTGGCCGGTTACGTGCCCCGATCCCCGGGGTCCGCTCTCCACTCCTGTGGGGCACGGAGGCGCCACGTCCAGCACCTTTTCCTGGGCGCGGCAACGTCGTCCATACCTCTCGCCATTTCGCCTTCCGTTATCGGTCGCCTGAGCACTGGGTCGAGGTGTTCCGGACGTATTACGGGCCGGTCCACAAGGCCTTCGCCGCGCCTCGACGCCGAGAAGCGCGCGGCCCTGGAAGCGGATCTCATCGCGCTCTTGCGGCAGTCGGACCGGGCGGGCCTCCGGCCTCGTGGTGCCCGGGAGATACCTGGAGACCGTCATCACGCGTTGAGGGAAGGGCCTCGCGTCGCTCCCACCATGGGCCGGCTGCCGTCGTTCCGGGCAGCCGGCCCTTTCGCATTTCGCGCCGGCATTACGGGGACACTCGTCGCCGAAATCGGCCGGCCGTCAGGCGCGGGAGGATCGACGCGCTTGAGGACGAGCAGCGTGCGGTCGTCATCGGCCGGGCGCGCCGGACGAGAACTCGTCCAGGGCCTGCTCGATCCTCTGCACGAGGCCGGCCGCGTCGAGGTCTCCGGGCCGCCGCGCACAGAGCTCCACCCAGGCGCTCGGCGCCGATCCGCGTTGCCGCTGGCGTCCCGGGCCCGCTGACGCCGTCCGAGAAGATGAGCAGGGTGTCGCCCGGGCCGAGCGTCGCGTCCGCCGCGGTGTAGGAGGCCGATTCCATCAGGCCCAGCGGGACTCGCTGCTGGCCAGCGCCTGCGCGGGTGCCGTCCGCGCGGACGATCAGCGCGGGCTGATGCCCGGCGTTCACGAAGCGCAAACGGCCGGTGGGCGGGTCGAGGGCGGGCCAGGAACGCCGTGGCGTAGCGGCTGGCGGGCACGTTGTCGAACACGGCCCGGCTGACGAGGCGCGAGGCGCGCGGCGAGGTCGGCCCGGACCAGCGCGAGCGCACGGAGCGCCCGCACCGCGGCCATGAGCATGGCCGCGGCCGCGCCTTACCGGAGACGTCGGCCAGCACCAGACGCAGCCCGTCTTCGCCGAGCGCCCAGTCAGTAGTAGTCCCCACCCATCGCCAGGCAGGGCCGGCTCCCTCCGGCCAGGCTCCAGCCCGGAAGCAGGGGAGTCGTCTGGGGCAGGGAGGTCGGCCTGCATCTCGGCGGCGAGGCGGACTCTCTTCCTTCAGCCTACGGTTGTCGCGGCTCTCCCGGAGCAGGCGTGTGTGGATCTTTACCGCGGCCACGCTCGCGATCGCGGTCACGAGTCCCAGGTCCTCCTCGTCGAAGGCGTCCACGAAGCTGCTGTTGTCCAGGTAGACGAGGCCCGACCACCTCGTCCTTCTCCCCGCTCGCGAACCAAAGGGGGCGCAGGGGCGCTGCGGATGCCGCCGCTGATGATGCTGTCGGCGCTGCTGAAGACGGGATGGCGCATCGCATCTTCGAGCAGGAGCGCCCTGGCCCCGCTCGAGCACGCGGTCGGCGATGGCGCGGCTGACGGAGACGAAAGGCAGCCCGGTGCGCGACCGCGAGGCCTTGAGCTGCAGGCGAGCCGGATCCTGCTCCCGGAGCAGGATCGCTCCGCGCTGGGCCGGCACGGCGGCGAAGAGCAGGTCGAGCAGGAGCTCGAAGAGCTCGGGCAGCGGGCGGTGCACGACGAGCTGGTTCGCGGCCTCGCGCAGCGTGTCCAGGATCCGGTACTGCCGGGCCAGGGCTTCCACGACCTCGGCGCTGCGGTTGACGCGCGCGGAGAGATCCCGTGCCGAGAACTCGCGGACGCGCGAAGCCCTCCGTCTGGGACGGGCTGCCGGAGGCGGGCAAACGCCTCCGTCGGTGGACGGCGCTTCCGGCGCGGATGATGATGTTTTTACGGACATGGCACGTTCCAAAACCCCTGACCCGGGGTAGACGGGTTTGCCGGCGCGAACGTTCCGTCAAAAGAGGTGAAGAGGGATCCGTGAGACGCTATTGCGTCTTGGGCGTGCCCAGCTTCTGCGATACGAGGGCAGCGAACTCGGGGCTCCTCCGGACGCGCTCGAGGTCCGGCTCGCTCTGCAGGCTGGCGACGTCCGAGAAGCCGTTGTCGATCGCGCGTGTGAGGGTCCTGAATGGCCTGACGAGTGTCTCCGCTCAGGGAATGGAGGCGCGCGAGCTCGTAGAGCTGCCCGGCGGTCAGAGGCCGGACCTCGCCGGCGACAGCGAGGGGCGTCGGCCGCGCGACGGTACTCCTTGCGCGCGCGCAAGGCATTCAAGCCTCGAGGGCCTGGATCCAGGCACCGGCGAGCACACGGCGCGCCACGTGCGCCTCGCGCCCCCGTCGGCCTTGTCGGCCGAGCGCCGCAGGTCGGTGATCGAGCTGCGGAGACTGGACAACGCGGTCGCGGGGCCCTCGGCCTCACCGGTGATCACGCGGATGGCGGCCCCAAGCTCGTCGGCGAAGTGCCCCTGTCGATATTCGTCATCGCGCGCTTCGCGCCTTGAGCGCGTCCTTGTGACGCGCGCGTCGCCCGTAGGCGCATGGCGGATTCCGCGTACGCGGTCGTCTCCGCGCAGCCCGCGGAAGTCCGCGGCCAGGGAGTCGAAGGCCCGCGCCGCCTCGACCGGCGTCCCCCCGCTCTCATGCTGCCGCGCGCGCCTCTCGTCGCGCCGCGCCCACCGCTCGACGAGGGCTTCGTCCTTCGGGCGGAGGCCGTTGCGCATGGCCCCGAGCTCGAGCCATTCCAGGGCCAGCGATGCACAGCTCGGCCGGCGCCCACTCGTGTCCGCCGTCCCAGGTCTCGAGACGAGTTCGGGATGGAAGCGCCGTCCAGGTCCGCCGCGAGCTGCCGCATCTCGGGCAGGTTGAAGTCGTCGAGGCCGGCCCCCGCAAAGAAGAGGACACCGACGTCTTTGGGCAGCCGCGCACCGCGCTCGGAAGACCGGCGCCGAAGGCGATCACGCCCGCCACTTGATCGCGAGAGCGCAGACCCATGCCCGAGGCGACGCGCGCTCCGCCCGAGAATCCCGTCGTGTAGACGCGGCGGGGATCGATGGCGATGCGGGCGTGGGTGTCTCCCCAGAGCCGGCCGATGATGTCGCCGACCGCGATCCCGTTGCGTGACGCATTCGAGCCGACGACGATCCAGCCGTAGCGCTCGGCGGCGGCCTGGAAGCGCTCCACCGGGACGCGGCCGCGCGCGCAGGGATCGAAGCCGTACAGGATGGGCGCGGGCCGGTCCGGTGAATACCCGGAAGGGAGATAGAGCGCGTAGCTCTCTTCGGGATTGGCAATGAGGGGAACGCGGTCGATCAGGACGCCGGGAGCAAAGCTATCGGCGGCGTGGGCCGGCGAAGCGCTGGCCAGGGCCAACGCCGCCACCGCGATGCCGCCGGCCAGGGAGATGGGCCTCATGCGCTCGCTGCCCATTCTGCCGGTAGAACACTACTTTCGGAACCTTGCGCCAGTCTCGAGCGTCCAAAGGGGTGTGCTGAGAGAGGGTGCCGAGGAGACCGCTGGACTGAGGGGCGCTGGCGGATGTCCTCCGGGACTTCCGCTACGCGATTCGCACCCTCACCAAGAGCAAGGGCTTTGCCGGGGTGGCCATCATCACCCTGGCCCTCGGCATCTCGGCCTCCACCGCCCTCTTCAGCGTCATCCACAACGTGTTGATGCAGCCGTTCCCGTACCGCGACTCGCAGCGGCTGATGGGAATTGGGGTCCACGACACGGAGCGCAGCGAGCCCGGCGCGCGCGCCGGTTTCGTCGGCCCCGAGTACCTGACTACGCCGAGCAGAATCACGTGCTCGACGCCGTGATCGGCAGCGCCAACCGGGACGTCTCTCTACACCACGGGCGAAGGCACCGAGCGGTTCGAGGGTCTGCTGGTCACACCGGGTACCTTCGAGTTCTTCGGAATGCCCGCCCTTGTCGGCCGCGCGATGGAGCCGGCGGATTACGAGCCGGGAGCATCCACCTCGTGTTCGTGCTCCGCTACAAGACCTGGTCGCCCGCTTAACGGGGACCCCAAGGTGCTCAGCACGCAGCTCGTCCTCAACGGCACCGCGCGCACGTTGATCGGAGTCATGCCTCCCCGCTTCGCGTGGGGCGATGCCGACCTCTGGATCCCGGAAAAGCCCAGCCGGACGGAACAAGCGGGCCGTGACCAACTTCGCGCTACTGGTTCCTGCTCGGGCACTTGAAACCCGGAGTTTCGATCCCGCCAGGCGGAAGCGGACCTGGACGTCGTCGCTCACCGGCTGGCTACGGTCTACCCGGAAGGACTATCCCCAAGCACTTCAACGTCGAGGTGCAGTCGCTGGCGGACATGGTCGTGGGGCGGTTCCGCACCACCCTCTTCATCGTGCTGGCCGCGGTGGGCCTGCTCCCTGCTCATCGGCTGCGGGAACGTGGCCAATCTCCTCCTCGCCCGGGCCACGCGCGCGAGAAGGAGTTCGTCCGATCCGGGGCGCTGGGGCGCGAGCCGCTGGCGGGCGTGGAGCCAGCCACCTCGTGGAGAGCCTCGTGCTCGCCCTGGGAGGCGGCGCCCTGGGCGCGTTCATGGCCTGAGGGAGGGCTGGGAAGGCGCTGCATCGGGACGATCCTGCTCTGCATCATTCCCGCGGAAGCGGTCATCCGTTCGAACGGCACGGTCCTCTTGTTCACGCTGGCGGTGGCGGTCCTGACCGCCGTCGTATCCGGCCTCGATGCCGGCGTTGCAGGTGTCCCGGCGCGACCTCATCGACCCGCTGCGCGACAGCGGGCAAGGGCACGACCGGCGGATTCCGGCACGGCCGGCTTGACGCGACGCGGTCGTGGTCCTGGAGGTGGCGCTCAGCCTGGCCCTCCTGGTCGGCGCCGGCCTGCTGATGCGGAGCTTCGTGGCCCTGCGCGAGGTGGACCTGGGTTGTCTCCCGACCACATCCTGGTGGCGCGGCTTCCGCCGCCGGAGGATCGCTACAAGACCGCGAGCCCAGCTCGCGGGCTTCTACCGGCCGCCCTCGCCCGGCTCAAGGCCTTGCCGGGCGTGGTGGAAGCCACGGAGACCAGCACGCCCTGCCCGCCCTACGGCGGGATCCGAGCGGAAGTCGAGGTCGCGGGCAAGGCGGACCCGGAGAAGTGGAACGCCCTCGTCCAGCTCTGCAGCGAGGGGTATTTCGCCGTCGTGCGCATCGCCTTCCTCGAGGGTCGCACCTTCAACGAAGCGGAAGTCAGCGACGGCCGCAAGGTGGCAGTCGTCAATCAGGCCTCTTCGCCAAGAAGTATCTCGGCAAGCTCAGTCCCCTCGGCCAGCGCGTGCGCCTGGCCGAGCTCTCGAACTTCCCGGACAAGGTCGAGGAACCCCTGGTTCGAGGTCATCGGCGTGGTGAAGGATGCGAAGAACCAGGCCTCGAGGATGGCGCCGCACCGCGAGGCGTGGGTCCCGTACACCGTGACCGGATCGGGAGAGCGCGGGGTCCTCGTGCGAACGGTCAACGATCCCCTTGCTCATGCTCGGTGCAGTCCGGCGCGAGATCTGGGCGACGGACCGCAACGTGGCCCTGACCTTCACCGGCTCCCTCGAAGGGTTCATCAGCCAGTTCTCGTACGCGGGACCCCGTTTCGCGTTCCTGATATGTACGGATCTTCACGCCGTCATCGGCCTGGATCCTCGTCACCATCGGCGTCTACAGCGTCATCTCCTGCACCGCGTCGCGCAGACCCACGAGATCGGGATCCGCATTGGCACCGGGGCGCGCCGCGCCGACGTCGCCTCGCAGCTCGCGATCCGCGGCGGGAGCACGGCTCGTCATCCTTGGGCCTCGCCATCGGGCTCCTCGTGAGCCTTGACCTCTCGCGGTGCGATCGCCAGCCAGCTCTGGGGGAGTCTCACCCTGCGATCCGGTCACGCTGGCCCCTGGTCGCGACGGTATTGCTCCTCACGGGTTCCCGTGGCGTGCTGAGGTCCCGGCGCGCCGGGCCGCGCGCGTGGACCTGCTGGTGGCGCTTCGCTACGAGTAGTCGGCCGATCCGTGAACTGCCTCACGATATCTGCACCATGCCGGAGAACGCTTCCGCGCTCCGTTCCTCGCAGCCCGTCCGCAGTGCTGGGACTCAAGCGGGATCCGCGCGTCGTCCCTGCTCTCACGCGATGATCACTTCGCGCTCCGGCGGGGCCCTCTGGCTGCGCCGGGCCGCCGGCCGCCTCCGGACCTGAGCGCCGCCGTGCGGGTGGCGCGCGACTGCATCGTGTTCCACCGCGACGAGCTCAGGAGCCGCACATGGCGGACGAGGAATCGATCGTCTTCCCGGCCTTCGAGGGCACCGACCCCGCGGGCACGGAGAGGCTCAGGGGCGAACATCGCGAGATCGATGCGCTGACGTCCCGGCTCTCCCCGTCGCTCGACGGCACGGCCGATCCCCGGCCGCTCGTGGCGGAGAATCGCGTCGTTGCTCGACGATCGCGTGCGGTACGGAAGAGCGCGGCTACTTCATGGCCGTGCAGGAGCGTCTTCCGGCCTCCGATCCTGCTCGTGATCGGCAGAGGCCATCGCAGCAGGCGCGCTCGGCACGTCGGCCCGACGCCCTGAGACCAGAGGGGCAGAGTGGGCGAGGTCAAGATCAGCGGGGACGGGCCATCAGCTCCGCTCACCGTGGGATACACCCGGGCGCAGAGCATTTTCCGGGGAGGACGGATGGCGGATCGTCCTCGACGGGCTCACGCCGGAGGAGCGCACGCAGCAGGGCCGGAAAGGGGAGTCCTCGTGCTCCGCCACGGTACCCGTTCTCGCTGTTCATCCAGATCGTCCGCCTGCTTTCGGAGACGCGTTTCGGGGACAGGTTGCCCCGTCTCCATCGGGCGAGAGAGCGGCCGGGCGGCCGCGGAGTGCGGCCTGACTTCCTTCTGCAAGATCTTCTTCAAGGAGTGGGCTCACCGCAGCAGCTCATCGTATCTCCAAGGCGGCCAGGTCTGGCGGACCTGCACAGCAGCAGCGGCGCAGATGACCGCCCCGTGTGCGAGAAGGGCCACGCCGTGATCGAGCTGGCCGAGCTTCGCGTGAGCGCGGCGCCCGGAGCTGTGCGAGCGGCTTCCCGGATTCTTCCGAGCGCACCGGGGAGCTGTCCGGAGGCACGGCCGACGTCAAGGTCGATCCATAAAAGCTCGCGCGGCGCTCAGCCGCCAGGGACGCGACCTGCCGGTTCGAGGCCTGGCGGACCTGAGCCAGCCCTCGAGCCTAGGGGTGGCGTTGTGCGTCTTCCATCGCGGCCGTCAGCCTGCGGCCCGTGCCGGGGCGAGCCGCGCAAGCTGTCCAGCAGGTCGTCGACCACCGCTGAACGAGGCGCGCCCGGCGCGAGCACGGGCTCGCAGCACCACGGAGGGCAGAGGGGCGGACACGCACTTCCGTGAGGACCCCGTCACGCAGCTCCGGCTCACGGCGTGCTCCGGCAATCAGGCCGAGCGCTGTGCCCCTGGCCAGGATCGCGCGGCCCACGCCCTCGATGGTGCCGATCGCCTGCACCGGAGCCGGACCTGGGCCTCTGAAGAGCCGACGCAGCCTGATGGTAGTTTCCCCGCATCGCACACATGTAGAAATCGCAGGACTGAGCCTGTCCGGCGTGCGCCGTGGCGGCAGGGTGGGTCGGGACGCCCAGACTCGAATAGCCGCGCATTCGCCAGGACCGCCGACCTTTGGCCCGTCTCCGGCTCGAGCACGAGGCCGACATCGTTTCGCCCTTTGCGACACGGTCGCGAACCTCGGCGCAGCCCGGTGAGCACCTCCACGCGCACCGCTGGGCCAGCGCGCGCGCGCAGGGGCGGCCAGACGGGACGGGAGGACGTGGTGGGCGCCGACGGACTGCACGGGCGGCGACGACCAGCGTGGCCTTGACGTCGGCTGAGGCGCCGCGCGAGCGCTCCGACCAGCTCGCTGGTCAATAGCGGACATCCGGCGGGCGTAGCGCCGGCGAGATCTCGCCCGACGGCCGTCAGCGCCGCGCCTCTGGCTCGCCTTGCGAAAACAGGCCGAGACGCCGAGCGTGCGCTCCAGCGCGCTGAGGGTCTCGGAGACCGTCGACTGCGTGAGATGCCGAGGGCGCTGCGCCGCGCGCGTGCGCGAGTCCCGGCGTCGAGGCCACCGCGGCGAAGAACGCGCAGTTGCCGCAGCTCGAGCTCGGCCTCTCATCGCGCGCCGCTACCTTACCATCGGCCTCGCCGATGGGCAGCGATCGGCGCTTCTGGGCGCTGCCAGAGGGCTGCAGGCCCTGTACGGTTGCGATCGTGCTTTCCTTCGAAGGGCATGCCGACCACCCTGCCATGGTCGGACCCTGCAGCAGGGCTTCGCCGAGCGCCGCGCTGGGGCCGGCGGAACAATCCGGCACCTGGAGCAGCACGCGCCACGGAGTTGCTGGGCGCGTGGCGCGGGCGCCGGGCGCCCGGTCGTGCACGTGCGCTACATGCTCAGACCGATCCGCGCTCAAGCCCTCGAGGCCTGGGCCAGCCGGGGGAACGACGTTCAAGCTCGAGACGTGCGCCCGTCGCGGGCGAGGCGGTGGTCGAGAAGCGGGTCACCAGCGCGCGCTTTCTATCGGGGACGTCGCTCGGCGACCGATCTGCGGCGCGCCGGCCGTCGCGGGCTGGTGATCGTCGGGCTCACCACGTGAATCACCGGTGTCTCGACGACCGCGCTGGATGGCGGGCAACCTGGGCTTCGTCACCTGGGTCGTGTCCGACGCCACGGCCACCTTCGATCGCGTCGGACCCGACGGTCTCGCGCATCGCGCCGAGCAGATCCACGCGATGGCCCTGTCGGACCTCCACGGCGAGTTCGCCACCGATGGTCGAGCGCCGCGGCCGTGATCGCTGCTCCTGCTGGTTCCCAGCTCAGCGAGGAGCACGCCATGAGCCCCACTCGCGTCGTGTCCTGTCGCCGCGGCGGCTTCGCGGTCGCCGCCGGTCTGCAGCCCTGGCTTTGCCGCTCCGCGAAGCGTCCGCGCCGCGCGTCCCAGGTCGGGCGCCGAAGGGCATCGAGGTCCGGCGACGTCGTGATCGAGCGGCGGAGCCGTGCACCGACTTCTATGCGTTCGCAAACGGCGACCTGGCGTGCCGCGCGAGACCCCATTCCCGCCGGTACACAACGCTGGAGCCGGCGGGCTCGCCGCTCTGCGAGGCGAACCGGGAGCAATTGACGGCCCTCCTGGGGAGCTGGCGGCAAAGGCGGATCGGCCCCGCGGCGAGCGTCGAGCAACTGCTCGGCGATCACTTGCGCGGCCTGCACGGACGAGCCAGCGCGATCGATGCCATGGGTGTGGCCCCGCTGGTTCCGTTGCTCGCCGACATCGGCGCGGCGTGTCGCGATGCCGCCGGCGTCCAACGCATCGATCCGCCGGCTGCACGATCTGGCCATCCCGGCACCGTTCGTCGTCACCGGCGCCTCGGATTCACCACCGATCCCGCGAGCGTCATCGTGAACATCGCGGCCGGCGGCCTGGGGTTGCCCCGACCGCGACTACTACCTGGGGTCCGAGCTCGCGCTTCGCGGAGGCGCGAGAGAGGTACGGACGCACGTGGCCACCGTCCTGGCCAGCAATACGTAACCGAACGAAGTACTAC